>Ga0116227_10002013_pt1 | contig 46252 bp, 39 predicted proteins | sample S1TSphgellanicum_FD_89693 | JGI IMG/M metagenome (GOLD analysis project Ga0116227, IMG submission 89693) | Host-associated microbial communities from peat moss isolated from Minnesota, USA - S1T2_Fb - Sphagnum magellanicum MG | ecosystem: Host-associated > Plants > Peat moss > Unclassified...
AAGTTTTTTTTTTCATTAATAAAAAAAAAAAAAAAAAAAATGTAAGAAGTTTGAAATAAGGGTAATATTGTTTTGCACAAAAAAGGTGATTAACAAATATAAGGGTAATATTGAAAAAAAAAAAAAAAAAGATTATTGAATATAAAGATAATATTGCTTTGTCCAAACAAGGCATGTAATGGGTATGTATAATGAATATAATGTGTAATTTCAAATTGTAGTCCAGATTTAGAGTTGTAACATATTCAATAAGAATAGTTTTGTATTTCAAGGAATTAAAAGTTTGAGAAACATATATTGATACAATGATAAATAATTGTTGTTCTTATTGTATAATAAGTTGTGAATCACTTCATTTACACTAATGCGAAGAAAACATAATACCTTATTTTTGTTTGGTACATTCAAATTCAACTTACAAAATCGCCAAAGCAATTAACAACAATGTGCTCCACAAGATAAGATAGATGATGAAATAAAACAATAATGTGCCCCAAAATATAGATGATGAAATAAATGGGATAAGTCGTACACCTCCATTAAAAATTAACACAAATATTCTAAATACCCAATATGAATTAACACACACACACATGAAACTCTAAAACTTAATACTCCGAAACCATTTGAGACATTGAATGAAACTCAAGAGAGTTGTCAAGGGTTTCATCCATCAAAAATGGGCGAGAAAAAAAAGGTTTCGAAGTCTATCTCAATTTTACCATGATCAATAGTTCAACGAGTAAAATTTATTTTGAATTTTTTAAATTTTTGGATTGGGTTGGGTCGAGTTCTCGATACCTGAATCCATAATTGCTGGTTCTAACACTTGGATTCAAGTACCCACACAACACTGGTAAAAAAACCTCCAAGATTTTCCTTAAGTGTATTTGGAAGTATGCTTACAAAGGTGCACACTTACTAACATTGATTGATTGATTCACCAGCTTCCCAAGTGAAAGTGAATCAAGTTATCCCTGAAGTAGGTTTAGGGTTTAGGGTTTAGGGACACAGGATGAGAACCTGGGGTTTGAGTGACAAAAAAATTGACAATGTCAGAGAAAAGTGAGGATGAGATTACGCCCCCACAAAAAAAAAACACAAGATGAAACTGGTTTTTTCCTCCTAAACCCACCTCCTAAATGTATTGTTACCCATTGTGGTAGCCTACAAAGTAATACAAGGGGTGTGTCACTTACACTGTGGCCTTGCCATTTACATTAAAAAGTATGTTTGTGCAAAAGAAGAATTATGGAAACTCAAATATTTCACCATGCAAAAATTTAATCTTCAAAAAATGCTCTAAAAGAAACCAAAATCCTTCAAGATATTATAACTCTATTATAACATCTTTCAAAAATCCTCATATAAAAAATAGAGCTATTATTATTACCTAGGGGCCAAAATCCCTGAAGCTAGTATACTCTATAAGGAATCTAAACACAATATCCTTGCCTTGGTAGGCAAGACCAAAATTGTTTGTCATAAATTGTTTAGCATGATATACCCGTAAGTTATAATATTCAATTTGGTGGGTTTGTGGTGTTGTTTGTTTGCTACAAAGTGTGGCATCTCTTGATGACAGTAGTAGACATGTGTGAAGTGCAGGAGTTGAACATGCCAATTAGGTACCCATGTCACTCATATGTATATGTGTGTGTTTTTGTTTTGTGTGTATGTATGTATGTATGTAAAAGAGAACATACACATAACCAAGGACTCAACTGGAGGATGATTTTTGGTTGTGCCTTGGGCGAACCAAACACCCATGTTGATACCATGGTCAAAATCTCAAGTTTTATTAAAATTATTTTTAAATGTTACAAACATCCCATGCATAGGCTAAATCATAGTCTTTGAGTTCAAATCTAACATTTTTGGGGGGTTAATATGGCCACTAAGAGGCCTAGCTCAAAAAGATAGTCATCAACATGAATGAATGCGTGGGTTCACACCCTGGCCAATTTTTGTGACATGATTGGTAATTTGTAGTGTCGATCCAAGATGTATTAGAGTTATCTGTAAAGTAACCCTGTCTTCACCCTGTCTTTGGGCCTCCTTTCACCCCCTATCCCCCTCTTTCACTGGTATCCGCAAAGTAAAGACATTTTAATAAATCTCAGTATGAAATGCTAATACTTAGCATTTAATGCACAAGGTTCGAGACTAATTATAGTAGTTGTACAGTTAGGAGCAGTGAAAAATATATGTAGCAGCAGCAGTCGAGGCGCTCAAGAAAAAGGAAAGACAGGATGAAACTCTGTTTACCACTAAATTGATGGTTCTATGAGTTTCATCCCTCGTTGGATGCTAATGTACTTTTTTGCAGGTTTTTTTTTTAATCTCACCCTGTGTATGACCAAACTCAGGGTTTTGGTGCTGTGTTTTCCTCACTTTATGGACTATACTCTATTATATATAAACAAGAGAAAAGGTTAACGTGGTGATAAGGAATTAAGGGATTCACTACTCGAGCTTTGGCGAGTGTTAATTTTTGGTATAGGATGTATGAGAACACTCATTCTTAAGGTTATACTAGTTACACCTCTTAGTAGTGCTCATACTTCTCTTTTCTTCCCACTTTATTTTTCTGGGGTTGTCAACCTGCCACGCCAGCCCTTATTTTCAGTCAAAGCTTAGCCCAATTTTTTATCTTAAATTATTTTTAAAATAATTTTTTTAATAAGAAAAAGGCAAGGTATAACTGGGAAGGGGCTAGTTTGGGAAAGGGAGGAAGGGATGAGTTAGTTAGTGGGTTTGCTTTTTTCCTTCCCCTTTTCTTCAAAGTTCTTAGAGAAGTAAATTTCAAGCAAAACACACATCTTTGCTAGTTTGGAAAAGGGAGGAAGGGATGAGTTAGGTAGTGGCTTTTCTTCAAAGTTCTTAGAGAAGTAAATTTCAAGCAAAACACACTCTTTGATTGAAGCCCAATTTGAGTCCACATTTTTTTTTTCCAAAAGAAAATTGGGTAGCCCTTTTTCCTTTATCATGAATTGGACAATTAGTTTACCCAATGACCAGCCTCCCCCATTGTTTTGACAACTACAAATTAGTAACATCAAGCACAATTTACCGGAGATTTGAATTGAATAAGGTAAGGTTAATAAGGTTAGGTTTAGGGTTTAGGGTTTAGGGTCTATTGATGAACAATAGACTATCCCCCAATTTCCAAGCTTCTTGGCTCCATGCTAATATGATAATGTACTTGTTCCATATACGTCCCACCTACTTCCCCCAAGGTACAATAGAAGTAGGCCACCCAAAGGAAACCCCTTCCCCCTTTCTTTGCAACGGTGCCAATCCATGAGAACCCATCCGCCCATATCCGGTGCATCAGCCACTGCAAACTCTACCAGTATTTATAGGTTTCACAAACATTTGGCCGGCCATCCAGTGGTCCCCCTCTTTCCCTTCGTCACTCATCCATTCAAAAAGGGTGAATGAAGAATGGGATACATTATTCATTAACATCCAAGTTAAAAATTTTTAAAAATTGCAAGCAATTTGTATTTACTTATCTAGCCTTTTGCATGTACATCACAATTTCCTCACATTTTTTCATTGCAAAAATTTCCATAATTTTTCAATTCTTCTTAATCAAGGGTTGACCCATGATGTATAGGTTAATGGATTTGGGGTTTAATCAACACATTTTTGTCCCAAGCAATCCAAGAAAGTCATAGTAGAATCCAATGAGTACCTCCTATGCCTATTCTCATGAATTAAAGCTTTGAAATATAGGAAAAAAACATGCCCAATTATAACACCGAACCGAATATAATATTGGAGTTCCCACGAAATTATGCACGTCCATTACAAAAACCATTGCCATTGTTGACAAGAGGGTAACTCCGTTAGCCCTTTCCATGAAGGTGTGTTGACAATAGCCATTGACGAGAGGGCGTTGTCTCCATTATCCCTTTCCATGAAGGTGTGCGACCAATTTTGTGACCCAAAGTCAAAGTAGGCCCTCATCTATAAAAACAAGTCTAGCTCCGAGAAAACATACATATGTATGTATGTATGTATGTATGTATGTCTCTATCTATCTATCTACATGTAAGTTAACAGACTTGTTGAATGAAAGGTGAGAAGAATTTTCAACAAAGTCATTGAGGATGGGAAATCGGTTACAAGAAAGGAAAGGGGGAATTGTTGTTTAAAATTGAGATAAGATTGAAGGGACCAAAAAACAATGAATTTAAGAAGAAGAGAAGAAGAAGAAGAAAACAAGGGGCGGGTCACACTGCGGCCTTGCCATTTACATTAAAACATATCTTAAGGCAAAAGAAGAATTATGAAAATTCAAATATTTCACCATGCAAAAACTTAATCTTCAAAAAAATCCTTTAAGATATCATAACTCTATATGAACTAATCTCAAGTTTCAACACAAGCCAAAATATCATCTTTCAAAAAACCTCATATAATAAAAATAGACCCACTACTACCTAGGGGCCAAAATGCATTAAGCTACTACTATACTTTGTAATGAATCTAAACACAATAGGCCAACAAACACTCTTGACAACTTAAGACCACAAATTAATTTTTTTTTTCTTACAAAGATCCAATATTCTTGACAATGTGCCCAGCAGCCAGCTATGCAGCCAAATATTAGTGACATACATTCTTGATCAAACCATGTTTGAAAAATGTGTAAGAACATCACATATTTTGTAGATTAGCTTTCTTACATGTGCTTCAATGGAAATGAGCAAGAATGTCCCACATATGAAGGCGGCCACCGGTGCTTGCACAGCACTCCGATAGAAATGTGCAAAATCTTTTGCTTTCATGTTTTTGAGTACGAAAGTACAAACGATTTCAGTAGAAGATGGAAACTTTTGTAGTTTATGAAAAAATCCAAAATCAAATGGACCCAAATTAGAAAAAAAATTTGAATAATTACTTTTTTTATTTTTTTAAATTTGAAAATCACAAATTTCAAAGAGGAAGAAAAAACAAACAAACAAGGAAGAAGAAGAAGAAGAAGAAGAGGAGGTCCCACCACTCAAAATGGGGGCTCCCCAGGCTTCCCAGCCAGCTCCAGCCAGCTCTTCAAAGGTTCTTCTATAGAATGGAAATTTCCCTTCAAAAGAGACCCAAAAAAACATCCCCAAAAACCCCCTACCCAAGGTTCCGCCTAAAACCCTTGAAAAAAAAAGAAGAAAAAACACCACTTTACAGAATGTAAATTCTCCCTTACAAAAAGACCACCCGAGATACAACTTGCAACAAAAAACAAAAAAAGGAAAGGCAAAGTTGGAGTGAAGCTCGGAACTAGATACGACCCAAACAACGAGCTGAGCTGAGCCGAGCTGAGCCGAGCCGAGCCAAGCTGAGCTTAGCTTAGCTTAGCTTAACATGGGTTGTTGTTCTCGTGCTGATGAATGGATGGATGGATGGATGGATGACACCCAATACACACACCCTCCCTACCCACTAGACTAGATACGATTTCGGCCAAGGATAACATGAAAGCGTGGATGTGGGGCTCGGATGTGGGACAAGGAAAAAGACATAGTCGGATATAGCCTGCCCGAAAAAAGAGCGACCCAAATATGAACTGAACTGGCATTGAAAAGAAAAAAAGGGAGTTATTTCCAACTTGCAATTACCATGCACAACCCAAACAGATGGACGGACTACGTCATCCAGATTCCAAAAGATAGAACAAGTCAATATGTGGAGATTACGTGATTCCAATTGGCAAAAAGAAGAAGAAGGAAGCCAAGGAAGCTCAGGCTGAACAAGCCCAAAAAAACACACCCCTCCCCGCCCCCCCTTCCCGCGCCCCTCCCCCCACAAAAAAAAGAGTCCAAAATTTTGAAAACGGAAAATAAGTTGTGCTTTTGCTAAGTGTAATACTTATCTCCACCAAAAAAAAAAATCCATAGTAGCATGGTAGGATTGAATATGCACACTTTTGTGATTCAAAATTATTTCGATTGGTTCTCATGAGGCTTACGTAAATTAACACTTAATAAGATTATGGAGTATTAGAGAGAGCAAATAGGGTTAATTATTTCAATTGGTTCTCATGAGGCTTACGTAAATTAACACTTAATAAGATTATGGAGTATTAGAGAGAGCAAGTAGGGTTTGCCAATGCGATACGGCATGTGCACTCCAATTTCTATTTTTAATTTGTTCTTATGCGAGGCTTAGTTTTTTAAAGAAAGCACTTAATAAGATTATTACAAAGTATGAGAGATAGCAAGTCGGATTTGGGCCAATTCCCGCTCTTACCAAGTCCTCCGGCCAACATGGGTAAATGATAATGTTATGTTCTTTTAACTAGCTAACTGGAACCCAACAGAAAAAACTGTTTCCTGATCACATATCATTCATCCTTGATGGGGTTGCACTGGTGGGGGGGCTGGTTCACTGTGACCCATTGGAAGCCCCCCATATGACTCAGTTGTGGATGAGTGTCTGAGCTGAGTTGAGATCAGGCTTCACCTTCAAAGCCTATCCTATAAAATTAGGTGACCTAGGTAGGTAGGTAGGTAGGTAGGTAGATAGGTAGGTAGATAGGTAGGTACAAAGATAGGTGATCACTAAGTAAGCAAATGTAGGTAGAGGCTTGGTATATATACAGGCAAGGTCTAGTGGGTTGTTTGAGTTGAAAGTACACTGGTAATAAAATTAGCAAAATTGAACTAACCATACATGGTTAACTAGGGACCCAAAACCCAATGAAAAAAATGTTTCATGCCCATCCACCATCCATCATCCACCATGATGCTGATGCACTATCATAATTTTTTGGGGTTCTTTCCCCCCCCCATCATTCCCTCCACAGGTTCATTGTCCCATTTTCTACTACAAACCCAGTCATATATGTAGTCATGAATTGCTGGGTTTTGGCATTCTTTTGTGCACAAGAGTGAGTGTGCATGGTCTATAACAAGTAAGCCATTGTTGTGATATCTCGGGAAATTTATCATGAGTCACAACTGACATTTATGTGCCCCATTCAAATGCACATTATTAATATATATGTCTCAACGGGTTGCAATTATCAATACAAACATAATAAAATTGGGCCACTCAGATTTTGATTTTGTGACTGTGAAATTACGAATTATTACTATGATGCTGATTTGAAGAAAAAAAACAACTTGCAGAAACAGACACCCTAAAACTACATGATTTTAGAAGCCCGACTTTTTTCTGGGTTTCACTTCTTCTTGTTCTTCTTGTTCTTCTTTGCTTCTTTAAGACGCTTTTTCTTGAGCCTTTTAAGCACTTTACGCCATATCCTCCGCACAAGATAGCCACGCCATATCCTTTGAATCTTACGTGCAGATTTCAGGGACAATTCCATATACCCTTGGTTGGCATAGAACTCCTCTTGCTTTCTTATTTCCTCTGCCTTTGCAGCTGCAATTGCTGCCATCTCCTTATTGTACCTGGATGGACACAACACAAATTTTCTATTTCTCTTTTCTTTTTTAAAAATTTGTTGTTGTCCTGAGACACTTTAAGTTTTGTAGAGACAAGAAGAAAAAACACATACATCAAAGGGATCATCAGTCACTACAGATGAATAAGCAAACATGGAAAGAACAAAAAATATTTCTTGGTGCCAAAAGAGTTTTTTTTTTGGTTGAAGAGAGAGAAATTCTCACTCAGGTTCAAGAGCCACAATCTCGAGGTTTTTGTTCTTGATTTGAATTTCCATGCGATCGATGCACCAGTCAAGACATTGGGTATCATTCTCGTGTGAGCTTGTCAGTGCCAGAACCTCTTCCCTCAGCAACATATTCTGTTTTTGCATGTAGTCCATCACTGCTGTATGCACTTGCTTCTCCCTCTGCAAATTCATGCAGCCCATGTCTTTCCAAAAGAAAGTGAGACGTATGTCACTTTGTACAGGAAAATCCAACAGACAAGATCTCAGCGAGAGCTTAACCAGATCTGTAGTTCTTTCACTTACGTTTGGAGTACCATGAACATTCTAATTAGTTAAGATGCTATATAGATTGTGGGTACATAGGAATTAAAGCAAAACTCTGTGGCAGCTAGTCGATGACCCCTGAAACCTCAATAGACAAGCTACAAAAGTCTTCTGATCTGTCGTGAAATTTCGAAAGGATTGAAAAATGGTGAAATCCTACCTCAGTGTCACTCTTGAGTTTCATGTTATCCTCTTGGGCTTTCTTAAGAGTCACTTCTCGAGCCCTTCTTGCACAGTCGCCTGTTGCAAGTGCATTATCTGCCCTACACACCAGGTTTCACCCTGGATGACTTCCCAGAAGGACATGAATGGGAAAGCAATTTTGGGCATCCAAACTCTGTCACCTTCCATCCAGAAAGGTACCTTAGGATCTACTGTACAGACCTTAAGAGATTCAATGTTATGACATTGTTTTCATTCTCCTTTTTCCTGCTGATTGCATCATTTTTAAGGCACAAATAAAATAGTGTTCCTTTGAGAGCACTTAGAATCTGATAAATGCTCGTAAAAGGGTATGCAAAATTGGTAGTCTTCCTACTCACTTGTACTTATATGCAATCCTTTGTTGTTTTCGCAACTCCTTGAGCTCCTGCTCAATCCAATTGAACAGATTTTGTTTCGGATTTCCTTTCAATAGATTTTGCATTCACTATTGTCAGGTCATGTCGGTCGCCGAATTTATGACACAGAAATGAGTTAAGGATTTGGGATAACATGACATGACCTGTTTATGTATGGTCAAGTTTTTAGCCCATTCCCGGATTGTCTCTTTATGTGCCTCAGCCTCAGCTCCCATGGTAACTTTCATCATCTCAGTTTTCTCTTTCAGCAACTTTGTGTGCTCAAGTGCAGCAGGTAGCCTCTTCTCCTTTGCATCATCTGCTTCCACTACCTGCCCCCCCAACCCCCCCAAAAGTAACAGAATAAAGAGCAATGAATCACACTCCACCATCTTCCTCTAAATTTCAGGCACTTCCACTGCTTGCTGAGAAAAAAAATTGACAGATCCACCAAAATGCATTTAGAAACAATGTAGCAAATCCCAAAAACAATCAAAGAAACTCAGCTTTGTAATGTGGTTTTTGCTCTCATGAAATGCTAACATGCATGATGTATAATACCTCCTGGAAAACTAAGCCTCCTCAAATGCAGTATGAACACCACTGTCTCCCATACAGACTCTGTAATTTAGTCTAATTGCTACCTCCTGAATTCTCTACTTGCATGGGTGCTACGACACAGAGCAATCTTTGAAGATTGTTCATGTTCTAGCTTTCTGGCCATTACTTGTGAACAGCTTAGATCAAGTCACAAAAAGAGTTGTGAATCACTGACCTGCAGTAATGTGTCAAAGGTCCCATGCTCCTCTACCTGCTCATTCAGTTGATGCCCACCAGAAAGAAAACTGTGAAAAACTCTCTTCAAAAGTACACAGAGCTCATGACAATTCGTAATACCTACTGCTCTGATTGTTGGAAAGCAGAAATTAAATTCTGCTGCCAATTGACAAAGGAACATTTTACACATCCAACAATGTCAATCATGCAAGCATAAGCACAAGTAGTTCTTTCAAAAAATCAGTGGAGTTCTTTTGTGCCATATTGCTGAACACTTTCCAAAGCCTTTGCCTTCAGCTGTAATAAAGCATGTCAAGAAACAACCCATCACAGAATTTCGTATCTACCAGAATGGAAAAGTTGAAAGAAAGCAGAAGACATTGCCAAGTTGTTTTGAACTCTAAATGCTTTGATGAACAAGGGGTTTCAGGATCTAAGAAACCTCATGTGTGTTGACATGAATGGTACCTCTTTGATTGTTTTGCTAAGAATGTCGTGGAGCCAAGTAGCTTCAATCTCAAATTTGGAGACTTTGAAAGGGTGGAAGAGGTTGTAGTGGACAAGATTTGCAGCAGCGAGCAGCTTTCTTTTGGCCAGCAGAGTCTCTTGTGCACTTGGTATATTCTCAAGCTCTATACTGCTGCTATCTGATATCTGCAATCAATTCCAATTTAGGAGGGATCAATAGATATTGCCAAACTTCAAAAATTTCCAATCTACCAATTCCAACACAACCTCTCTGCTTTATGGCTTGCATTATCAAGTTTTGTACATGTCAAAAGACAAACATAATGTACTTGCTCAGAAGTAAAGGAACATTAGCAATGGAAACTACAAAACAATTTCTCATGCAATGCATTTCACACACCAGAAAGAAAAACCTGCTTGTTGCTTTAGATGTGAAGAATGAGAGAGATTGAGAGAGAGAGAGAGATACATCATACCTTGCATGCATGTGGAAGATGCAAAAAAACTGAAAGCCGATCAAGAAGACCTTGTAAAAACCCCATGATTTCAAACTTGTACAGAGGGCTCAGAGGTTGCTCTTCAGCCAGCTGCTTCCATGATTTGCTCTCCTCAACTTTTGGGGTGACAGGAATGATGTCTGACTCTGCAGAGCGGAAGGAGAAAGGAGTAGGTTCATCCATGCTCACTGCAGACTCCAATGGTGCAGGTGTTGAGTTCCGTGATGGCCTTGCACTCCTGGCTATTGAGATCCGTGCTGTTTTTAACTGATGATCACAAACAAACAACAACAATACACAAAAAGAAGCTCATGGAAACAAGACACATACATTTGAACTTCACAATCAGATGTATCTCCAAACTCTACAAAAGCTTTTGCTGTAACCTTTTAATACAATCTTCTTCTCAGCTCCAAGAATTCCTAAACCCTGTACCCTGAGCATCAAAAACTTAAATTTGTAACCCCTGCCTCTACTACAATTGAATTCCTCTAGGTCAAATCTTTGAATGCAAAAGAACAACAGAGGAGATGATGGAGATGATGGAGATGATGATCAATCATCTACTGAAGAAAAAACTCGAAAGAAGAACAACAGTAGATATAAAATACAACTGACAGTTGAATCCTCTAGGGTTTAATCTTGAAATGCAACAAGAACAGAGGACATAGTGGAGATGATGATGATGATCAATCATCATCTGATGAAGAAAAATTGGAAGAAGAACAACAGAAGACATAAAATACATACAACTGACAGTTGAATCCTCCAGGTTTCAATCCTTTGAATGCAACAAATAAACAACAGAGGACATGATGATGCAAGTAAAAGAAATGAAAAGAAGAATAGCAGCAGATTCTTCTACAAAACTGTCTTCCTCTAACAAAAAACAAAAGTAGAGAAGAGGATGGTGATGAGGGACATCATGATGATGATGATGATGATGAAGATGCAAATGAAGAAGAGAATGGGGGAAAGAAGAAGAGGAAAGCTTAAAGAGGAAGGTTGTAAATTACCATCGAAGCTCGGACTTCTGCTCCGGCAAGAGGTACAGAGACTTTGGGCTTACTGTCTGGTAGCAAACCATTCTCCTCTATTGATGTTGACATCTGCTGTGATGTTGGTGTTGGTGTTGCCATTTGCAACAATGAAGCAAACCCTAAATTGTATTGTTCTCAGCTTGCTTTGAATGCTTCTTTCTGTTTTGTTTGTGTGACTTTGTTAGTTTCTATACTGAATGTTGGGTGCTGATTCTTTATTCTTTATTATTTTTCAGTTTTATGATTTAGCATTAGAAAATGCAACAAACAAAAGAATGCCAGGAAACAAAAGCTCAGCTTTTGCTGTGAGCTTGCTACACAAATCCAAACCCTTTGCAAACCAAAAGCCTTTGTGCACAAGATGTTAAAGTTTGGATCATTGTGAAGATCTTTGAATAGTAACTAATCGTTTGCAAAAAATTGTAAGCATGATGGAGAAAGAAGTTGATGACTTTGGCATATTCTTTTTCAAAAACTTTGGCCAAAAAAACAACACATGCATCATTCATTCCAAGCTTGTTGGAATTCTTTTCTCAATGAAAGGGGCATAAGACACATCTTGATGAATACATCATTCAAATTTGGATATAAGATCAAATGATCTTCTTCATTTGTAATAGTGGGCTCTCATTGACACGAAAGCCGAATTTGGAGGTATGAGAGGATGAGGATGATGATGATTTGTAGGATGTTTCAATAGTTTGGCTAGAAACAACAAAGTAGTACAATTCTCTTGGAATGCCAAAGATTTTGGAAACATATGAATGTGGACAAGTTTGCAAAAGGAAATTACAATTATCTCAACAACATGAAACATCAATGCCAATCATTTTGGATCTACATGAATGTGGGCACGTTGCACAAGGAAATTATAACTATCTCAACAAAATGAACCACCACATGTAGCCAAATACTTGTCACCTTTGTAAGGAGTGTTGAATGTATGTGCAAGTGTAGTGGATCTTGGAGAGTTTGGGTATGTTTCATGAGCATTACTATCAATTTGAAACTAATGTGATACAATTGTTTCTTTTCATGTCTTATGATATTCTACTTGTTGACTTGCATGCCCAAATGTAATAACATCAAAGGGAGAGTGGTTTTCACAAGATGGAGATTTGGTTGTACACACTATAGTTTCTTTCTTGTTAGGCAACCCTACAAGAAGATGTGTGCCACATTATATCATAATACTTTGATAGGCAATAATAAGCAAAAAAACTTCCCCACATTCTCAGCCTCCAAATTTGGATATTGGAAAATGGTCAACCTTAAAACGACCTTCAGCATCATTCTCTACATTCTTGGAACATGATTCTTACTCCATGCTTTTGGAACCTCTTTAGATTTTTTCACCATTATAAGGATGTTTTAAATGTATTTTAAATGGTTTTGATTAGCTTCATTTTATTTTTGTTATTTTTTGTTAAATCGTTTAAATTTCAATATCTTCATATTTGCAATGAAAATCACATAACTAATTATTTTTCTTCACTTGGCAATGTGCCATGTTTGTTTAAATATCTAAATCTGATTCATACAAAGGATTTTTGTGAAAAAAAAATGCCAAAGTCATGAAATTTCAAAGATTTTTTTATAAAGAATTATATTTAAACAAAAGCTTGAGCATGTTGTTAAAATATACCTAGGATTCTTTAAAAAATCTACTTTTGTTTCTAATTTATAACCAAATTTGACTAACTTTTGTGGATGATCCTTGGTTTGCTACATCACAAAATTGAAAAAAACAAAAACAAAACAAAACATACCCAAATGATATTTAAAATTATCATAAAAGTATTAATTGATGTTTATTTGTTTGTGTTATTCATACCTATTTCTTCCAAGCCTATATACGTCATTTTTTTTCTAATTACTATTTCACTCCTTTCTCCTACCCACCTATATGGATATAATGAAAAGACAAATTCACATTTATTATTATTTCATTTTTTTATTATTATTATGATAAGTTGCCATGACTTGGCATTACCGACATTAGGTCTTAACCAATGTTGGGTGAATATTTGATTTACTATCAGGTATTAATTGGTATCACATTAAATATATGTATATATGACCACCAAATTTCCTCTTTTTAAAAACCTAGCCCCATCTCCTATCCAAGCATTTCAAAAACTTGGTACTTGCCCCCATTTCATAACCTAACCTTTTAAAATTCAAATATTTATAACCAAATTCAACTTGGGGGAGATAACTGGAAAGGGTATTCACCGAACACCCAATTTATACCTTTTTAATACTAGTCTTATACCCACTTGGTATGGTTAAGTTTAAGGTTTTGTAGCTTTTAGAGTTTTCATTTTGCATGTCTCATGTCTCCTTCATTTTTTGCACTCTCTTTTCACCTTTGTAACATTCACTTTTAACTTTTGGTCAATGCATTGTCAAAACTATGAATGCAACCTATTAACCACTAAAGCTTTAGGAAAAATCAATCAAGCATATTGAATCTAGAACTAAAAGAATTACAAGGTATATCATTTTTTAGCTTCCAACTTCAACATTTTTTAAATTTTAATTTGGGTTTAAATGTTTGGTTTGAAGATAATTTTTGAAATAATAGAAATTATCAACTAGTTGTAACCTCCTTTGCACCAATCATTTTATTTCTGTTTTCAAAGGTGGGCAATGATGAAGACAAGGGATTTCAACAGATGAGTTGTCTATTGTCAACTAATCGTAGTGTGGGGGAATGTTTGAATTGATATTCCCATTTTCTTCTTTTAGTTGTCTTCTTGTCCACTACACATTGACCTCTTGATTTCCTACTCACAAGTAGGAGGGTACAAGGGTACATAGTAATGATCATTAAGATGCAACAAACAAACAACCAAGTTTATCCATTTCATTGAGCTTTAAACTTTAAACTTTAAACCTTAAATTTTCAACTTATCTTTCCTAAAGGATTAGAAGTTTCAAGTGTCCTCCTATCACAAGTTTTGTTGTTGTAAGGTTTAAAAGGATTTGGGAATGATTCACAACTTGTTTTTGTTTTTTAATCTTGTGTCAATTTCTTACTAAACAATCTTCTAATGGATTGTATTCATGTCCTATCATGAATACAATGAATGTTCATGACATCAATTCTAATGAAGAATCCTAACTTTTGCTTGACATGACAACAACAATATTGGTAATGCGCAAGTTGTTTGCCATGGAGAGCCAAAGAATCCATTACCTATTGATCTTGAAGGTGTGCATGATGATGCATACATCGTTAAAATGCACTTGGAGAACTTGTGAAAACAAAGGTTTATGTGGAAGCCACGTTACTGTACTTCACTCACATGGGCACTTTGTAAGGTGAATAATAACCAATCTATAGATTTGGAACATAATTAGATCATGAGGTGTATCATTTGCCATAATGATTATGATGGTTTTAAAATCTTAACCATGCACACCAAGTTTAGGAAAGGATTGATTGCATGTCATAAGACTAATGGAATTACAACTATGAAAAAACATGTTGAGGTTGACCATTTTGCCCTCGTGAAGAAGTTAGCAAACGATCCTAACTGCATTGCCTTAGCAAAAGGGCCAAGTGATCAAGAGGCTATAAAAAAAAGGTGCATGTTTTTCCATCTATAATATTTGTGTTTTTTTCTACTTTTAGTAAATTCAGAAAAGATGACCCAACATAGGTGGATTTCTTGGATGATCTCATGATGTTGGTGGTTCAAGGGCTTTTGCTTATAAGGATTGTAAAATTTGTTTGGTTCAAGAGTTTATCATATAAGCTTTGTCCATGAATTGTCTTCTCATCAAGGAAGGTTTCAAATGGGATTTCAAATGACTACTTCAAATAATTGAAATATCTGAAATAATCATTTGAACTAGTTATTTGAATTAATAAGTTTGATTCAAATAATTAGTTAGTTTATTATCATATAATTAATGATTTGAATTCAGATAAAATTCAAATAATTAATCATCTAGATTTTCGAAATTAATTATTTGTATTATCTAATAGTTGTTATCTGAGTTAATTATCTGAATGAATTAATTTAATTTAGATAATTAAATATCTAATGAATTTAGATATTTAATTTTCAGATATTTAATTCAAATAATCAACTATTTGAATTAGAAAACTAACACATTAACTAAATTTATCAGTCTAATTAATCTAATTTTTTAGTTAATTATTTCAAATAATTAATTATCTGAATTCAGATCATCAGTCATTTATTATCTGAATTTTAATTTTTTAATTTATTATCTAATTAACTTTTAAAATTAATTATTTGAAGTAGACTTATTAATTCAGATTAATAGTTAATTACTTATTATAATTAATTAGTTTAATAATAATTGAGTAAATTAAATAATAAATAATAAATAATATTTTAAAATCCATTATTAAATAGGTATTTGGGTAGAAACAATTGTATCAAATAATTAATTATTTGAATTTAGATTACTAATCATTTATTATTTGAATGTAAAATATATATTATTAAATATATGAATCTCAAATAATTAATTATCTAAACTAAACATTTTTATTAATCAGCCTAATTTTGAAGATTAGTTATGGTCTTAATTATTCATAAATTAGTTATTTGATTCAATTAACAAACTAATTGTTTGAACTAAACCAATTAATTCAGATTAACTATTAAATATTAATTAATATACAATAATTAATAATTTATTCGGAAAATATTAAATATTGAAATTTTAAATTTTAAATTATTATTTATTAATATTTGAACAATAATCACAAAAATAGTGGAAAAATAATACTTTTGAAGTGGTAGAACTAGTTGCAAATGTGAAATCGAATGGGTAGTCGATATCATACATGTGACATAATCGTATCATTGACAATTATACATTAATCGCAAAATAGTTAGTGATTAGGTACTACATTTACATTGGTTATAATGTAGTTGCCACATGCAACTAAAATGCAACTTGCCCAAAAGTCAAATTTGATTTACTATGTTTGTATGTATGATGTGTACATTACACCGTATAGGTGTCCAATTTAAAATTAAGTTGCAACTATAGTACAATTCCCTTATTTTCTAACATGACATTTTTTTTATTTATTGTTTGTATCCCCATGTTCTAATTGGAACATAATTTTATATTAGTTGTTTTGGAGTTCTAGTTGAAGCGCAATGTCGTTCTGACAAACATGATTTGTCATGGTGGTAAAGGATGAAAGGTCCAATTTGTAGACTTGTGCAAGTGCCCTAAATTTTGTTGTATCATGCAATAGCATGGGTTTGTTGGAGCCATTGATGGCTCATGTTTTGAGCATATTCTTCCAAAGGTGTGTTAGTATGTTATTACAAATGACAAAATGTGAACCAATTTAAGTTACGCATCTATAAAAGATGTTCAAGGTGTCATCCATAAATGTATTACATTACCCAAAAAATCAAACAAGGGTAAGCAAGTGTAGGATAAGGCTTGCATTGATTCTAGATTAAGGCCCAACAATTAAACACACTCATAAAACAAGGTAAGGATTTACCTTTTTTTCTTTTTGTTTTATTTTTAAATATAAATGTATTTTGTATGGTGGAATGGTGTTCTAATTTTTTTTCTTATTCATTGCAAATTTGCAAGTCATGTATTGTTGTTTCAAGATGCCTTCACTTTTCAACATGCCATTACATTATGTTATAACAACCAATTTGTGGCCTTGCAGAATCATGTACCTTTTCCAAAAACATGGATTGTTTATGAAACAATCGTTTCAATTTTGTCCCCAATTGTTTCTAGTTGTGCTTTGAACCAAACTTGTGGACATTAGTTGCTTGTAGATGCCTTGTAATTTATCATATTCACTTGTCAAGACATTTGTGAAGAGTGGGTCTTTCAAACTATTCTTGAAAATCTTGTTGAAGAGGATGTCTTTGATTATGAATTGAAAAAGTTCAGGATCCAAACGAAACAATAAATTCTATAGGTTTTTTTACCCTTTGTTTATTTTCTAGATGTATCTCACAAGAAAAAAACTCATAATATGTTAGCTCTTGTGTTTGTTCCAAGGTTTAAAAACATGCAATTGGTTATCATGTTTTTGGGTTATGAAAATTGTATTGTTGTGGTTGTTGAATATGATGCATTACTACAAAATGTGGGTGCAATTCACTAGTCCCTGTTCATTAGATTCATGAATTCACTACTTCCCCACTAGGTTCCGTTCATTGCTTCTAGTGAGTTCATTCAAAATCAAGTGAAATCACTTGGCGTACAAGGACACCTTTTGTTGTAATGATGAAAAATTATTGTTATTTTGACTAATGGAAAGAAAAAAGTTGTTAATGTTTGATAAGGTTGAAGAGGCTTCTAATCTTCACTCACAAGTGATTTTGAAGGTTTATTTCACACCATAGCAACAAAACAAACACATGCATGGACATCGTGTCAAGGGAGCTTCTTGGATTTCAATGATTTCCTATTGATGTAGAAAGTTGCAACTGTGTGTTATCTTGGTGGCAAAAAGAAGAACACAAGTTTCTAATTTGTTTTTTTAGCACAACATATTTTTGGCATCCCATTGAGCCAAATCAAAATAGAACAGAATTTTTCCATTGTTGGGATTTTTACAACACTTTATAAATGCCATTTGCAAACAAATTTTTTTGACAAGCTTATTTTTGTTAACAAAAATTGGCCATCCAATCCATAGATTGGTCGTGTGAAACCCACTAACCTTGCATTGGTATTAGCATTTTTCTTTTGGTGAAAAATCACCAAAAGGCAAAAAATTATAAGTGAGTGCGACACAACCTTTATAAAATTAGAAATTTTTGCTTCATGCAATGAATGCCCAATGGTTAGATCGCCACCCTACACCCAAATCAAAACCCTAAATCACCTATCATTATCAGATCACCAACCACTATTTGCCATCACTACACCCTGCCAACATGAGTTTTTCGCCACCTTTGTTTCTTGTGTTTTATGTACATTACCAGTAATGACAATGCAAGGGGATGAAAAATTCGCTAGCATTATGTTTAGAAATTATTAGCACTAAATTTTTTTAGGGATTCATGATGGATTATGATGGGATTTTATGAGATTAGATTTTCCAAAATGAACATAGGGGGATGGATTTTGAAAGATGGGGCCTAGGGGTTGATGATTCATGAATGTTGCATTGAAATTTGGAAACCAAAGATTTGTTATATTACTATAATCTACAAGGTGGAGGCCTAGGCTAACCGTTGGTTGAATTTTGTTGAATTCCTTTTGAGAGATTATGGATTTTAATCTTTGGAACTTATAAGTTATGATTCATGAAAGTTACTTCACAACCTACATGTATTGTTTTCTTCCATGTTCATTGTTGACTCTTCAATCCTCAAAGTCGCTAAAAGTTTTTTTTTTTCCAAACTTATTGTGAGATTTTCGTGTTTCTAAAATTTGTTATTGCTTAGTGGTTTAAGGTTTATTAACATTGTAATTCCTTTGAGTTTGAAGTTTAAGGTTTATGTCTTGAGGTTTGATCAACTATAATCTATAGTGTTACTATGGTTCTTTTGGACATGCTAAAGAATTTTTGATTTCAATCAATCTTCCCTATTCACAACCTTACTCAAGAATCAATAGTTGGTGCATCATCTTTACAGTTTGCATCATTTACTTCCCTGAACCTTGGGTCTAAATGTGTTGTGTGTAATCTTGATTTAGCTTCTAAGATTGAGTTGGAGATGGCCAAGAAAGATGAATAAAGGAAGAAATGCAAGTTGTATGAAGGATCCAAAAAATTCCTAGATATTTGGACGACCAAGCCACCATGGGTAAATCTATGTTTGATGAAAAGGGTGAGGTGGAACAAGTCTAGTGTAAGGTTTTCACCTTTGTTGAAGGGAAACAAAAGTTCATGGCTACCAAGTTTGATAGCTTGTTAAAACATTTCATTGAAAAGCCAAAGTGTTGATGCCTAATGTTGATGTAGGATCATTCTACTTCAACAAAAATTCTGTACATGCTCAGAATGAATGTCTTTACATTGTTAAATGACTGCCCATCTATTTTGGACCAGCTCCAAGTAGTGTTATTTGAACATAGGCGAAAATACGTGCAGTTTGTGGTTATTTTTCATCTTTTTACTCATGGACGTCCCATGATAGATTATAAAGACCTAAAAGATCTATTTCAACTTTTCAAGGTCAAGAGTGTCTCTAGAAAGCATTGGTCTGACACGTCAAGGTGGGGGATGGTAGAGGTCATGCACATTGTATTGTTGGAGGCTACCAAAGTAACATTTGTTATTGCCCCCTTCATTGCAGTCGGTGTTGATGAAATTACCACAATCAATAACACATAGTGGTTGTCAATCCATTTGTATGTGCTGCAAAAATGGAGGTGCATTCCCATCCTCCTATGTATTGAGGCAGTAAGTTTGTTTACCACCTTTAATAATAATGTTTTTTTTATGTTTAAGTGTATGTTGGATTTTGGTGGTTTAGTGGTGGAAGAACTAGTTGGAAAGTTGGTGAACATTGGTTGTGACATGTCCAATGTCTTCCAAGGCCACTAAACAAGCATGATCACATAGTTCAAATATAAGGTTGATCCATTCATCACTAAAATGCATTATTTTTCCCATCAAACCAACTTGGCAGTCATCACCTTATCAAATGTCCCTCTAGTGCATCAATTGGAAGGTATCCTACAAAGAATGTATGTTTTTTTTCTCATAATCCAAAAAAGTTTGCAGGATTCCAAACGCTTGCATATATTCTTAACACCAAGGGCAACAAGATTTTATGGAATGTCAAGACCGGCTAGATTTTAATGCTTTTTCTTTCAAAAAGAATTTATTTTGAGTAACGATTTCTCATTGTGAAGATGCACACCAATAGTCCAAAGAACGATATTGCCAACAAAAACTTGAATGTTCTATGTGACGTGGAACTGATTTTGGGGTTGCCATGTTTATAAACATTGCTTGAGTGTGTCCATAAGTTCATCAAGATTACGTATAGCTGAGATATTTTTATATGTGATCTTGTGGAGGCTATCAAGTTGGCTTAATGTCATAACCCTAGCCTTGGGCTTACGACTAAGGCAAGAGCTTGCAAAGGTGTGGACCAATAATGAAGCCCGAGAGTCACATTTCATGCTTTCGAGAGTGTAGCAGATTGTGAGGGAATGAACCCACACACTCCCAAGTGGGCTCCCAAAGCCCATTTTGGGAGTTGGAGTTTCGATGGACTTCCAAATTTTCAAAGGGTGATTATAAGGGTCAAAACTCATTGGATTGAAGAGTTCGTTATACCATTGAAAATCTCTTGAAATTTAAATGTTTAAAATGGGCTCGCATGACCCATTTGGGGTGATTAAAACATAAGTTATGGCCAAAAACAGGATCGGGAGTCAAAGTGCCAATTTGACTATTCACCATTAAAAGTCGGGAATCTCCCCGATTTACTTGTGTGCACATGGCATGCCTCATACTACTGTCACATGTGCGAGTATTAACACCGGTGTTATGAAATTGTGGACATATATTTGTGTACAACTAGTAACATTGCAAATTTTTTAGTGTCTCCAGTTGAGGCCACCCTTTCGTTCTCTCTTCTTGAATAATGAGAAACAAAAACTCAAGTGTTGAGAGTCATGGAAGCTTGACGTGTGTCAGAAGCTAAGAAAATTTTCTAGTTTGTGACATGTTTTAGGGGAACAAAAGTTTTTTTGGGGAAATCTGAAAGTAAATCATTTGTATAGAAAACTTAGCACAACCTAGACTTGGGGGAAACCACCACCTTCCCCATTATAATATTATTTGTGCTTGGTCATGGGGCCTACACCCAAATGCCATTTTGTCTCGGGATTCCCAAGTTAAGAGTCTGAAATTCCTAAAATTCTTGAAATTCTCGAAATTGGGATTCCCGCCATTTTGGAGGCCCATAACTTTTTGTGTAGACCTCCAATTGAAGTGAGGTCTGAAGCAAAGTTTTAACCCTTGTCAAGGTGTAATGTGACCTATGTAGCTGCAATAAACCAAATCACTAAGAATTTCGCATTTGAATGAGCTAAGCAGTCATCTAAAGGAGCGGCGTGAAAGAGGGCAGCCACATGGTTGTCTGGCGGAGGTGCACGGTGGTCTGGCAAAGCTTAGCGGAATGGCGGAGGTGCACAATGGTCTGGCAGAGTTCAACGGAATGGCAAAGGTGCACGGTGGTCTGGTAGAATTCAACGGAATGGCATGGTGGTCTGGTAGAGGTCAGCGGAATGGCAGAGGTCAACGGAATGGCGGAGGTGCATGGTGGTCTGGTAGAGGTCAGTAGAATGGCGGAGGTGCACGGTGGTCTGGCAGAGGTCAGCAGAATGGCAGAGGTCACGGTGGTCTGGAAGAGCTCAGCGCAATGGCGGAGGTGCACGGTGGTCTGGCAGAGCTCAGCAGAATGGCGGAGGTCACAGTGGTCTAGAAGAGCTCAGCGGAATGGCGGAGGTGCACGGTGGTCTGGTAGAGCTCAGCGGAAGAGGGCGGTAGACTGTTGAAAGGGTTTAGGGTTTAGGGCACAGCAAACTGTCAAAAGCCAAAACCATTGAAAGAATTACACAGCGCGTTTTATTAGAAGAGAAACTCCAACTGCAGCTACTTGGAGGAGTCTTGCAACAGCGAAGGCAATGTTGAACCTTGGGTGTAACCACTAGGCATTGTAAGCCAGACTTTTTATTCATGTACTACTTCAATCTTTGTGTCAGCTTGATCTGTCTTAACTGGTGGTGAAGGAACAATTGAGCAATCCTTGCGGTGTATGCGCACAAATTTTACAAAACATCGATTTCCTAGAAGGATTAGGGTAGTAGCAAGGCTGGTTAGGCTGGATTGATGAATCTTTGTCAGCAGCTTCGCACTAATATTTCAATCTTGGTGTTCAGACCAACAGAAAGAAGGATATGTCACCCCATGAGGCAGTGGCTCATGTCTTTGAGAGCCAACAGACAAAGGACCAAAACAAGAGTTGTTAGAACGTGAATCCCCAAGTGAACCAATCACGGACTCCCCACAACTACATGGCCTTCTGTAGATGCCACAAGGATACTGGTCCTTCAATCCAAAGATGTTGTATTTATAACCAAGAGTGGTATTAAAACCCTAGTCTGCAATGGTAAACAAAAGGAAGCCAAGCAAAATGGTTTTGCCATTTCCAACATGTTATTATCAAGATGGAGAGAAAGACACACATGAGGTGGCTGTGGCTTGTGAGTTCCCATCCTTGAAGATGGTGATCAAAGCAGGAACCCTATTATTCCGGTGAAGTATTTTGATACCTACATACTGGTGGTGTGGAAGATGAGCTCTAAACATTGATGGGTTTGGCAATGCAGGAGTGGGGATTCTTGCTGAACAAGGGTTCTTCCATCAAGTTATCTCATGATATAAAAGGAATTGCACAAGACACTTTGGTTCTTGCCTTCATGGAAGGTGAATTACTGGGCTATCCTCTTGATAATTTTGGGATCTAGGTCAGATGAATCTCCACATTCAGAAAAGTGAAGTTCACCCCAATGGATGCATTTCAGTAACAGGACCAGTATGGGTCCCACTTAATTAATAGGATGTGGAGTGTTGAGGTGTTTGTTGAGGTTGGACACACTTCACTGTTGGATGCACTTCACTTCATCACATGAAGTTGAATGACCTAAAAGGGGTAAATTGAGATCGTAGGATCTATGAGAATTGCCTTGAAGTATTGAATTAACAATATGTGTGAAGTGTGGCGGGAATGGCTAAACAATCTTTTGGATTCGAGCAAAGCCCTAAGGTGGTACCGCATTCATGGTAAGGAACCTCCATGACATTCCTTGTTGAATGTAAAAGTCTTGATATCCTGATGCTATTTGTTGTTTGGTGAAGGTAGGGTTAATATTGACAGAGGTCTGTAAACTTGGAGATTACTGTGACTGTTATACTTGTGTAGTTTTGAACTTGGGTCTGCTTAACATTTGAGGTCGGCACACTTCAAAATTGCGAGAAATATGGATATTGAGGGATGCAATTTCCTGTCTAGGTACCCTCATAATAATCTCATGATTTTGTGAAGGCATTGTGAGTTCGTGTATGTTCGTGGTTCATTCGTGTATCAAAAGTGTTCCAATTAAACACTAACCAACTTGTTGTTTGGTTTCTGTAAGTCCATGTGAATAATTGATTTGCTGTCACTTATTCTAGTTCCTATCTCAAAGTTCCAACACGCTCTTCTACCCCCAAATTGCTATGAACCAGGCAGCATACCCCAACTCCTTATCCTTCTGTTGTTCTCACCTTGGACTCACAATTGAGTTTATCAAGGAGCTTAAGGGTGCGTCACGCAACTTGAACTGTATAGGTTGTATTGTCATTCTTTTACCAAGTTCAAGGATGTTGCCTTTGATGATTTCAATGCAATTATAAACTTGACAAATGTAACAATGCTAATGTAGTGGTTTTTTGACTTGAATGGCGGAAAGGATGCAGAATACCTTGCATTCTTCTTCTTTGGACACAAATACCCTATTTATAGTTCTTGCATTGAGGGTGCAGTAGCTCTTTAGCTTGTCACTAAAATTATTTTAGACATGGTAGTGAACAAGGTCAAGGAAGAATGTGAGGGGGCAACTCAGAGACTTATCTTAAAGCTTGAGATGTGATTTCTAGAATAGGAAATCATGACTACATTGGGTGTGGTGTACCCATAATATTGGGTTGCTGATTCAATAGTTATGAAATAAACTTTTTTTTTTTCACCTTAGCACGTTGAAAGTGACTTTTTGTAACCCTTGTAAGATTGGTGGATTGGACCAAGATGTTCCTCCATCGCTTTTAGCTCGCATGCTTGACTTGTAGCTTAGTCATTTCAAGATGACCATGTTGCATAATTTTGAGGCAACATTGCGTGAAGAAAATTAGTTCAATCTCCTTACAAGGTTTTGGCGTAAAATGTCCACATTTCATGTCTTCAACCTCAACCTCTTGGAATACATAAAGTTGGTTGAAATTATTATTGTCTAAGTTATTGGGTCAATTGAAGACAAACGGACATTTAGCACCATTACCTTCATGAAAAACAAATTGCGCTATTGTTTGAACACACATTTTGATTTGTGCACTAGGTTCCATAATCAACAAGTTTTTACTATACATTTTTTTGTATGACCAAACCATTAACAAATAGCAAGACAAGGTGCATTATTGTGTAAATACATAGCTGACAGCCAAATCTTGGAAATTAAAAGGTTTTGAGAGATATTCTGGATTACAAATTTGCATCTATAGACCATATAAGGATGTAAGAAATTTTTGTAACATAAATGTTTTTTGTTTACCACGCATTTTGAAGTTCCTTTCAAATGTAGATTTTTTGATTTAGTTTATGATTCAATTCACATGGAATTTGAATTTGAATCTATTTTAAATTTCAGTTTAGTGTAATTAGACTATCGAATTATTATTATTTTAGATCTACAACTAGGATTAGAACCGTTGGATTGCCAAATTAGTGTTATCATATATTTGGAACAAAAACTAATATTCTTTTGTAAACAAATGCACCCTCTCCTCACATAAATGTCACCAAATTATTTAATTGGGCTTCTTATGATTATCACCATTCTGGAGACATTTACAACTGATGATCCACCACCATAACCACTTTAAACCCAATAAATTTGTTAAAGTAGTTCCACCTCAAAAAAATTAAATCACCTTTGTTATTTTATGACGCACCTTTACATTCCTTGAAGGACTCAAATGCGAATATGAAAGTGAAAACAACGAAATAAAGAATTGGGGTACGTTCTTTAGCTCGCAACATTTCAAGGTAGAGGGGCGTGTTAGAGCTCCAAGATAGGGACTAAAACGAGTGACAAGTAGGTCAACTATTCACATGAACTTCCACAAACCAAACAATAAATTGGTTAATGTGTAATTAAAACATTTTTGGTGCACAAACGAACCATGGGCATACATGGACTTACAAAATTCACCATGGCCCGGACTTGGGTGAAGCCACCACCTTCCCCCTTATAATAGTTTATGTGTTTAGCCATGGGGCCTACAGCCAAATGTTATTTTGTCCTGGGACTCCCAAGTCAAGAGTCTCGAAATTCCCAGAATTAGAACTATCGCCACTTTGGAAGTCCATAATTTATTGTGAAGACCTCCGATTGAGGCGAAGTCTGAAGCAAAGTTGTAACCCTTGTTGAAAGCTTTTCAGCGATATGTGGCTAATAAATCAGGGCGATTTTTGACTTTTAGTGGTTGGGAGTCAAATTGACATTTCGATTCCTGGCCCTTCGTTTAGCCATAACTTGTGTTTTTAAATACTCAAATGGGTCATGTGAGCCCATTTAAGACATTTACATTTCAAGAGCTTTCCAATGGTATAAGGAACTTTTTAATCCAATGAGTTTTGACCTTTGAAATCGCTTTTAAAAAATTTGAGAATCATCGAAACTTCAACTCCCAAAGTGAGAGCCCACTTGGGAGTGTGTGGGTTCATTCCTTCACATTCTCCTACATTCCTGGGAATGTGAATGTGACTTTCGGGTTGCACTTTTGGCTCACACCTTTCCAAGACCTTGCTTTGGTTGCGAGCCAAACCTAAGGTCATGACATTTTATGTTTAAGTTGTGTAGGCACATTAACAACTACTTGGACTTTTTAAAAAAAACATTGATTGGTATGTGAGGTGAAACCAAACTTGATAATAGAATTGGAAGTACAATTACAATATAATGTTGATTTTGAAGATTTCTTAAACCTTAATGGGACTTTTTAATTTTTCTTTTTTCCTTTCGTGTAAATAGTTGGTGAGTAATAGGCTTTTCCATGGCTATTGGTAGTTAATTGAAGATATAAAATGAATCATTTGTCAAGGTTTAGGATTTTAAACAACTTCATCCATGATTTCAAAATCTGCATTGTGAAAGGGTAGAAGTTTTTTGGATGACTTGCTTGGGTGCTTGTTGTTTATATGTCTTTTGTAATTTGTGTCTTCAATGTCTTCAATATGTTGGTTCATATTTGTTATGTCTTTCATTAGTTGGTCTTTTTGTCTTCGGTAGCTATGAACCTATCTGTAGTTTGATGTGTATGTGTCCATGTCTCATTCTTATGTGTTTGTGTCTATGTTTTAGACAATCTCTAGTTTGATGGCAATTTTCAGGGATGTGATTTGAGGGCTAGGTTGGATGGAAGATGGAACAAAGCATGAGTTTTTTAAGACCGATAACCATGAAACATGATAAAAATTCTTCATTCTGATTCACCATTTTGAGGGAGTTTAGTTGTAAGTAATATTTTTATAGTTGCAAAACTTCAAAAATCATCCACAACCCTTGAAGTTGTTTGTTTTTTGCTTTCTAAATGTGTTCATTGAATAAAGATGCAAATACCTTGCTGCTTGTGTCATGTATTTGTCAAATACCCAGCTTGTAACATGCTTATACATACCTATCTGGATCTTTGCTAAAGAACCAGGCCATATATGTGGGTAAATAGATTTATCAAACCTCCACCCCTGGCTCATACCTGACCATAACTGGGTTTTTAAAAGCCCAGACCCGGGAGGTTCCTTAAAAAATTTAAGATGCAAACACCCAGACACAGGTGGTGGTTATTATAGTCATCTTGGTTGATATGACCCATCCAGTATCTTGCAGCAGTTTTACAGATTTGGAGTTGGGCACTCTGTTCTTCTGATCATGTGGGCGGTGGAGGTAAATCTAGAGGACAAATTTGATGATGGGTGCTCATTCCTATGAGATAGAAGAGGGAGATGGCTTTCCTTGTGGGCTGAAGGCAAGATGCCTCTATGTGTAGGAGAGAACACAAAGGATAACGTACTTACCTCAGTTGCAAATCATTGTGTCTTCTTGAAGGAATCTGTGGGACCATCACACTTTACTTTCCTTTGTTTTTGTTTTTGTTTTTGCTTCAGATGCAGTCTGCTGATATCAGGATCTATGTGAGGCACAGTGTGTCTGTAACATACTCTTCCTTTTTAAAAAATCATGATATGAGGATGGATGAGCTGAAGTTTACAGTTTACCTTTCATTTCTGGATAAGTTCTGATACTATGAAGCTTTTTTGCACAATATAGTTGCTGCTGAAGTAGAAAGTAAATCAGCTCATCAATTTGAAAACAATTGAGAATTGAATTCAGAGACAAAAAATGGATTTGATGCATTGATACCTGCAACCAAACCATCATGCACAAATGATGCAAGCCAAAGCCTTGACATCTGAAGAGGGCAAAAGCTTTACTGATATCTCCACACTCATCAATTGCTTCCGTGATAACATTGACAATAAACTGCCCCAATGTTGCTCACCCCACAGGAACCTGCACCATTATTACACATGCTGTGGCAGCTAAATGCCAGGTGCTTGAATTATCTTCTAAATGAGAGAAGGCACCTATCTATCAATCTTTCTGTTTAAGAAAAAGAAGGAGAAATACAAGAAATAAATCAGGACCAAATTGCATACAATTGAAGGTGATGCAACATTTTCTTGACTGCCCCGGGTGCAATTACATAACTTCAACTTGGACCAGCATGCAGGAGTGGACCCTTCATGCATCAAGGCCACGTAAAGACCATTGAGATCATGAACATAAACTGTGGCAAGAGCCCTTCTCCCAGACATGGCATCCTCCCTTGTCACTGTTCTCCCAAGTCTCCTAGGTTTAGGGTAACAACTTGGAACCCTAGAGAATCACAAGCTAAGCAAAGCAAACAATCAGCAAAACCACAAATACAAATTGCAGGACGATATCGTGATGAAGATTGTGAACATGAATATGTTTATACACATCAACAACTTTGTTGAACAATGATTTAAGTCAATCTCAATAGAATTGAGAAGTGAACAGACAACATGGAAAGTTGAGATTTTGGAAATCTGATCTGACATATCATTGAATAGGAGAAAGAAAGAAACTGAATTACACATCTAATTTGATTTTGTGACATTAGAGAAATCTGTAAATTCACCATGTCTTTGGGCCTCCTTTCGACCCCTAACCCCTCTCTCAGTGGTATCCATAAAATAATGAAATTTTATTAAAACTCAGTATGAAATGCTGAAACTCAGTATTAACTGCACAAGGTTCAAGAGTAATCATAGTAGTTGCACAGGTAGGAGCAGTGAAAACATATGTAGCAGCAGCAGCAGTGGAGGCGCTCAGGAAAAAGGAAAGACAGGTTGAACCTCAGTTCACCACCAAAATTGGTGGAAAAACTAGTTTGGGTACAGTTATTTCGCTTTGTAAAATTTTCGTTCCCAGTTACACATTTGATGCCATATTATGCCGAAACTGGCCGTTCTCGGCCCTTATTTGCGGGACTTTTCCTATAACTCTATTGCATAACACACTTTTGCATGCAAAATGGGCAAACATCATAATTGGGAAACCATGACCATGTGCACAAGCAATTTTTCTTCTGTGTCTTCAAGACCTACTATGTCAGGCATTCCACTTATCTTCTATTTAGAAATGTGAGTGCATCAAATTCCTTGTTCCATGATGTTTAGCATTTTTTGTGAGTCATTGTGGGCATGTAACTATATTTTGTATTGACCACAATTTATTCTTTTGTGAATTGCTATGGTTATAGTGTTTTCACAAACAAGTTTCGAGATGTGAGAAAGTTCCCGTGTATTTGCAAAGAGAAGATTCGGTTGGACCTAGCTTATATAATATCTAATAATTGTTACTATATTTTGTGTGAAAACATTTTGGACAAGTAATTAATTTTGGTGAATCTGTGGACCTTTCAATTTCATAAAAGAAAACAAAATTGTCTTCTAGACTACGCTCCCTTGTTTTGATCAATTGTTTTTCACAAATATAAGACATAAAATTTGTGTTTATTAATACATGGGTTCTATTGAATGTCTTGAAGGATCTTGGAGACAATGTCAAATGTTCACAGAAACAGAAGGATATTCTACATTAGATCTGTTCAATTTTCTTGGGACACCAAGTTCAGTTAGTGGGTGTTTGTTAGAGGCCAAACACCCACACAACAATACACATAATCTAGATTTGCCCAATATTCATTCCTAGCTTCCAAAAAAAAAAATTCAAATAAAATATTTGGAACTTTTGCACAAAGTGTGAAGTTACACAAATTGAGGGAAGTTGACTATTAACATTTTTGTGAAAAATGATCCAATGCCCAATTCATTCACCTTACTAAAGTTTGTGTTGCATTTGTCTTTATGTTTGGTTTGAAAAAGACACAAAATTCAAATATTCTCACACAATTAATACATTATGTGGAATAGATATGTGCAAATTTGTGCTTTCATTTTCTTCATATAAGCAAAATTTTAAATATGGGGGTCATTTATATTCCCACTTGTGTCAATTTCACTTGGGATTTGCATTGTTGCGCACTACTAATGAAGAACAATTTTTTCTCTCTTTTTATGTTCTCATATGGTTTTCAATAGTTCATCATTATTTATGTCAATGTTTAATTTAAATTAAATTAATATAAATATCGTGGACATGAAAATGCACATGGTAATTTGCCTTTTCCTATTATGTTCGTGGGTTTAGGAATGAAATAGATATTAGAAAAGGAGTGGGATAGTTATTAAGAAAGGAAGTAATTATTAAAAAGGAATGAAATGGGTATAAGGAAAGGAACGAGGTCTTTATTAGGAAAGGAAGTAATTTTTATTTTTTAAAAGTAAGATAGGTAGTAAGCTTGGAAATAAAGTTTTTATTTCTTAAATTGTTACTAAAATTGTTGAAAGACAACCATATGAAGGATTAAGCGAAATTTATACAAGGATGAACCTTACAAAAAATCATACAAAAAAATCTTCCACATACCAACTTGGGCTCCACATTACTATGCATTACCAACGATGATCAACTATTTTTTTCTTTTCTTATGTTCTCATATGGTTTTTAATAATTCATCATTTTTTATGTTAATATTAAATTAAATTTTAATTAATATAAATATCATGGACATGAAAATACATATGTTGATTTGTCTTTTCATATCCATGTTGGTCAGTAAGGAAAAATTGTGAAGTAGTTAGCCTTGGAGATGAGATAATTGTATTTAGAATTATCTTTGAAATTATTTAAGATTGACCATATGAAGGATGATGCAAAATGGGTTTGCAGTTTAGGGTTTAAAGATGCAGTAGGGGCTCTGGGTCAATGGCAGATTGAACCCCTTGTGGGTTGAAGCAGAGCTTGGAGCAATGGTACCAGGGATTGTACAATCAAACGTTTTTCAATGGAACATTAGGCTGGTCAGGTACAATAAGGCTGAACAATATGAGAAGATCATCGAACTTTTTGAGCAAATGCAACAACAGGGGGCATAATTCTTGCATTATAATGGGAAGGAAGCACTTTGCATATTTTGAAAGGATGTTTCAAGAACGTGATGCCATCGTCAGTTAATTGAAATCTGTGCTCAACAAGAGAAGGTTTCCCAGCCAGATGAGCGCCACACCCGGATATGCAAGATACAAACTGCCTGATGTTGATAAAGAAGAAAAGGGCAATGCAGTTGCCTGTTTTAGAATATATGTTCAACTGCATGTCTTGTTTTGGTATACATGCAATTTACACCTGTGTTTCCCCTTCTAGCAACTCCATATACAATGTAATATGATACATAATTACCAACATTAACTACATATCATGTAACCGACAAAGAAATTGGAGCATAAACCAACACAACAGAACACAAGCTTAAGCAGAAATATAGGTCTTGTTTGAGTGGCAAAGGCTGTAGTCCGCTGAAAAGAGATTTGTGCAATGTGAAATGGAGTCATGTCTTAGCAACCCTGTACACCTAACAAGGACTTGTATGTTTGACCATCATCTAAATGCCCTCTCAAGGATCTCTTGTATGCATCTTGAAGAAATTGTCATACCTGGTCCATTTTGTTGTTTTGAAAAAGGTTACAATAAACTTGACAATTGATCTGAAACCATCTACAACCAAAGCATTCAGAACTTATATGGTGTCTTATGTCCGACTCAAAATCAAAGAAATATATCTTCATACTGCAGATACTGTTCTGAGCTAAAGACCAGCAAATAATATCTAAGTTACCCAAGAACTTGATCAAGATGCAAAGATTCCTATACAATGTGCTACAGCAGTGGGAATTTGAATGACATCTTCACAATCATTAAAAGTAACTGAAACACCCCTTCAAAGATGCTGAATATTTCATTAATGATTTTCTCATACTCAATCTTTCTACACTGCAAAAAGTCTCTCATTTCAATGCTTAAGGACTCTTTCTAGAGTCTCTGCACTTGTTCACCATGGATGGCATGAAACATCAAACCATGTTGAGACACTCCTCTTTCTGTGCCTCCAGTCTTACCAACAATTTGTGTCATCAGCAATTTCAACTGGTCTTCACACTGTTCACTAACTACAAAACGAGAAATCTCTTGGCTTATAGATACTCCTGAAGTGGGAAGACAACAAAACAGAACCTGAGCTTAAGTAAGCTTTCCAGATCTTTTTCCTTTAGTCTCATGTTTGCCTTCGTCAGCTTTCCTCTTCCTTTCTTTGAGCAGCTCAGTTGCTGCTTTCTTCTTGGCATTCCCCATCTGAAGAAACATCCGGTCAGGTGAGATCAGGCCACATGCTTGGAAACAGGACTCCACAATGAAAAATTTGCAGACATGCATGGCACAAAAAACAGATCTCTCAAGACTGGGAATATGCTCAACAAAATTATGCAAAATTGCACAGATACATCACCATTGACATTCTACATCAGCTACTGACTTCTCAACCCACCTGCTGTGATGCTCCACATTATGATATCACAAACAAAGGTAGGAGGGTTGACAAACAACATGCACACCTTAGCAGCATCATAAAGCCCACGAGATTTCCGGGTCATCATCATGCGCCCCATCCTGGTAGCCTCATCTGCTTCTGATGTGACTGGTTGTTCTGTGATGCTAGGCTCTGCTGCTTGAAGCTTGGCAGCATCATTGCCCTCCTCAACAATCATAGAGGTGGCTTGTGGGTTCTTCTGCAGTGATGCTGAGTAAGGGATGCCTGCCAATTCTTTTGTAAGATCTTCAGTGTACTCCTTTTCCATTGCAATTGCCTGAGGACATACAAGGGTATGATAGTTAGTAAGGCTGTGCCATTGCAGCAAAGGATCAAAAAGCAGACATACATTGGCAATCTTCCATTTCCAAGCACCCATTACCCAGATTCCCCTGTTGTATGGCCGCACTACTGACAGACCGATATTTAACTCAGGAAGGTCCTGCAAGGGTTTGACATCATGAAAACCATGAAGATAGCATAGTATCTTCAAAAGTACTGAGAACTTCTCCATATTTATGCATAAAGTAAACCTGAACAGAACCTGAAAATAAGGTTATAGGGAATTCAAGTCTGACAACATATCAGCAAACCTGATTAGAGGAAACCCAACCTTAGAGAAGGAAAACCCAAAAAAAGAAACCAAACTGAGGAGTGATTTGAACAACAAACATGCATGTTCTGAGAGCTTCAACAGCAACATGAATGGTACCAACCACCTATCATGTAACATTCCCACTGACTTTCTGTTAGTCACCTATTGGCAGTGGGTCGAGGTCACTTTCAAACATTAACAAATGTGCTGAGTTTCTGTTGCAAGACTGCTAGTGACAGGATGGAACATGAAGATAACATATTGGAAGGATGGCACAAACCTCTTTCTCTCTGAGGGTTTCTTCTGCATCTTGAGTTCGCCCAGCAGCAGCAACCTGCAGTTGCAGTGCCTGTTCCATGTCAGCATCCTCTGCACCAGGTAGTGGCATCAAGTGCTTGGATGCTGCAGCTTGTAGCCGCTTCAGGGTTTCAGCATACTCTGGCAGATACCCTTCCACATCGTTGTCCACAAATGGTGACAGGTGTGGTGGTGGCACCCTACAGCACAGCACATCCACTGCTAAGGCCTTGCAACTATGGTATAACAAGCTTGTGATTTAACCGAAGCATCACCTGCAATTGGTTTGAGGCTGGGGGCCTAAGAGGGCCTTGAAACAATGTCTCGATAAAACAGTAGAGAGAAAAGAGCCATAACAGATTTCACATTAAGCAAAACATATTACACCATGATCTAAGACCTGCATAACTTTACAAGCTGAACAGACATGAGATAAGGACCACACAAACAACATGAAGACTGACCCAAATGCCCAAACTGATATCAATAGTGGTCAACACAACCCAAGTGTCTCTATCTCTTCCAAACTGCCAAACTTTTTGTACAAGCTACAATTGCAAACTATCAAATGAAAACAATTTCTGTACTCAAATTCCACATTAGACAGTCAGGAAAAAAAAACTTTGTGCTAAGCCCTGGAAAGGGAGAAGTCAAACCTGCCAAGCAAGTACAAGTCCCCAGGCAGGATGACACGTGTGTTTGAGCAGTCATAGACCCATTGTGGTTGCAGGTAATCCCTTGAAAGGAACCTATGGCCCTTTGTTGGTCTGTCCACTATCTGCAAGCACCACATCCATTACCACTGCAGTGCTCTGACAATATTCTCTTTCCAACACCTAACTTGAGTAGATGGACATAGCATCAGTGGCATTTCCCTCAAAGCTCAGAGAGATCCATGTGCTGTGCCCACACCCATAGCTAAAATCATGCTGACTTTGACACATTTTCTGCAGGGAGTGTGTTCCAGGGGTTTTCCTTCAGAAGGTTTGCTTTCAGAAGTATCAAATAGAGCATCCCTGAGGATTTGTTCGTTCTGCATAAAGTAGAACTCCTCCAGAACATGGACATGTACCAACCTGATCACCAGAACAAAAGTTAAGACATGAGACAAACCAAAGACATACCTGATGTGTGATACTTTCGTCAGATTCATCAAAAGGTGCTCCTTCTCCCTCCCAGGATGCTGTGCCTCCAAATGCCCGAATCACAAACAAAAGTGACTCCCTTGGAACCTGTTGCACAACATGTAATGGAACTTACTCTTCCTGTTTCACAAACTAGCACATGTGATTCTCTATGAAGTGCCAACTTCAGTCACTAGTCATCACTCTGTTGGATAGACATCTGGCCATCACAAAACTGGCAGAAAATGATGTAAATAACAGATGTGGCCATCCTGCATTTAGACTTCAAAGAAAGATCCCAGGCTCTAGATAGTGTGCTGAAAAGCTTCCTTTTCTGATCATACTGTTCCATGAGAGAAATGCAAGTATTGCAGAACAACTCACAGCTACAGAACAGAGGGAATACAACAAACCTCTCTTCCAAGAAAGAACTTCAGCCCCTTGAAGAGCTGCTTGCAGATCTTAGTTTCTGCATCCTCTTCTTCATCCTCTGCCAAGTTCTTGGCTTCCTTTGCCAATTCAGCATCCCTGGCATCCTCACCTGTTTCAGATGGGATCTTTCCCTTCTCCTTCTCCATCACCAACATCCTATCCTGAAATGATGCAAGCCTGGCTTGCGACTCTGCTAACCGCTTGCTCAGTTCCTCACCCTCTGTTTGTTCATCAGTTGCCTGATCTAGTTTTCCATCAGTGACTTGGTCTGTCACTGCCTCTGATGCCATATCCCTCATCACTGCAAACAGCTCTGCATTTCCATACCACCATACACCAAAACTCCTCAGTAACCCTGAACGTTCTCCAGCCCATTTCAATTATGCACCCCTGTTCGAAAGAAACACAACCAACCATTATACAAAGCAAGTTTATCAGAAAACCAACATGGTGTGAGAAGCCAACAGAAAAAAAGACAAATGATACCTGCAGCAGCTTTTTCAAGGCGATGATCAAGAATAGGGGGATATTGCAAGCCCAAATCATGATACAACTTGAAGTTCACAAAGCCAACCAGTGTCTGCAAATACCCAACATTTTCATTAACCCTCAAAGTAACTCATGACCTCAAAGGCAGGAACACTACAAGCAGAGAATATGTGGCCAGCACAGAAGTATAAAAAGGAGAGCTGAGGAATGCAATAACAATGACACAGTGGACCTTAGGACAATATTAAAAATTCCATGCTACATTCATGGTGCTTCTATTCTACAATCCCACAATGCAGGAAGCATGGAGTAGGACAACATCGTGAAAGAAAGTATCCCAGAGGGCAATAAACACACCTCATAAAACTCAACAAAGGTCAGCATAACTCGGAAGTCAACATCAGATGGCAGGACTTGGCTCAACACATGGGGAGTCAACCACGTCACCTTCTGCCCTCCAACTTCAGCCTGTGAAGCACAAAATAGATAAAAACGCCTGAGAAAGTGACATGCAAGCATCCATATTCCTTCCATTGGATGTCATCTGGGTGTGAAAAGAGTTTGACCTGCATGGCCCAGTTCAGAGCAAGTACCTGGTAGTAGATACCCTTCACACACACAAAGCACTTGCGTAAAGCATGTGTACGAGTTATAAGTGCCTGCCACTCTAGTGCCAACCTGTTCAAAAAGCATTTTGTTGCATACAGATGTCAGATTGTCTTCAGCCTTTCCCCACTGGTCTAGTTTTGTGAATGTGAGCTACTTGAATACATTTTGACAGAGTACAGCTGATAAGCAAAGGAGATGCAAGAACCAATACAAGAAAAGAACACAAGGCATAGCAATTATACAGCAACAGAAAGATGTAGTTAGGGCGGGGCCAAAAGATCTTGCCTGCGGGCAGTCTGGGTGTGTGACACTGGTATCTTGTGGGCACCATCAGCAGGTAAAACAGCAAAGAGATGAAGCATTGTCAGGGGATCATCTAAGTCACGCAGTGCATCAACAAATGATGGATACCTGCATAACAGAATGAACTCTGGGTGTTAGCCACATGCTCTGCAAAAAAGCCCTAGCATTCCGTCCACTGTGGTTTGCAGAATTTGCTGTTTAAGAGACAATATCTGAATGTACATTTAAGCCCACAAAGATCTAGATGATTATTTAAGAATGCCACTAAACAATCAACAAGAGAAAACAATGACAAGATTATGGAGACGGATTAAAACTGCTGAATGGCATGCACTGCCAAATTCAGGTGCAACCAACCCTCCTGAGCATGCATGCACCAACGTCAAGGTAATCTGCAATGAGAAATGGTATCCACCTCTCTTTGACCAAATGATCCAATGTATATGATGGACGGTTGCTCTCCAATCGGTCTGCAAGATGTTCATTACGCTTTGCCCTAGCCTTCTTTATCTTCCTTTCATAGGCTTTAAGCTCTCTACCAAAACCAGTGCAATACACACACACACACACACAAACACAAACACCACAGGTCAATACTGTTGACCCAGGAAATCCTAGAAAGAGAGTGATATTCCACATCCACAAGCTGGCCTTGAACATGAAACCCTTCCACCAACTCACACCACAAATGTTGATACAGAAAGGCATCAGCTTGTCATCCAACAAAACCTGACACGCAGAACATTGAAAAAGGTTTTTCCAAAAAAAATTCAAGTTGGTCCAATGAGCAAAGCAGATTCATAGGTGCCAAGTTACAGTCAGCATGATGAAAACAGAAAGGTCTGAAAAGAAGCATACCGGCTCTTCTCCAGCAAAGGCTCATGAGCCAGAAAGTTTATGTCTTTGACATGGTAATAAGTTTTATTGTGTCCCTCAAACTTCTTCTTTGGCTCTCTGGGGTGTATGCCCTTGAGAATGCACAATCGTCTGCCACCACCATCCCATCAAAGCACAAACAAATTCCTGCCTCAATCCTAAACAGAAATTATTAAAATCAAAGCTGCTTGTACCTTCCCTCCTCCACTCTTTCATAAAGTGTGATACTGAATAGTGCTTACACCTGAAAATGTTCAATGCACTCTTAACCCTAAATTCTGACACAAGAATCTCAGTCTCTACCAATTTTCTATAAAAGTTACAGAACTGTATCAGTCAAATAAACCACACAGAGCAGAACCTAAGCCCAGAAACCCTAAAGGACACATTCTCACACCACTAAAATCCCACAGCAGACAGCAAAGACAAAGCTTCCACATTCCTACATAATTTCTCGAGACATCAACAAACGGAGCAAAAATAGGAAATATTGAACAAGGTTACCACAATCACGAAACCCTAATACTTAAACCCTAAGACACGCCCACCAGAAACCTTTCAAATCCTTACTCTACAAAGTTCATGTAGGATGCGCATTGGAACACCTACATGCAGAGCAAGATCAAAGTAAGCCCGAGTAAAAAACGAGACCAAAATAGACGACACAAAAACTATGAGAGCGAATAAAGGCAGAAGAAAAAAACCTAAATTCGGGAAGCTTGAGTTGAAGACGGTTAAGCGCCTTGTTCCGAGTCGTGTACTTGGCCACATTACCCTCCTTCCTCTTCCCCTATACACAATAACACCCATGTCCACATCACCATCTCATCCTCGAGTAGTAGTAGCCAAAACTTCGACAAGCAAAACAAAATTAGGTCTACAATGAGGAAGAAGCAAACAAGGGACCAAAAGAGGAATTTAGAAAAAAAAACCAAACAGTAGAGAAGAGGCAACGATGTCTTTACAGGAGGTCTGTAGTGCTTAGCCTTCGTCATGTCGGTTGCTGCTACTGCTGCGACGAATGCAACGAAGAACGCCGCTACAACACACCTGCTTCTCTCTTCTCTGTGTGTTTGCGAAATCTGTTTTCGCAACAACGTGAAGGTCGTTGGCGGCGAGGCGGCGCCTCCACCGCTTTGGTGGAGTAGCCAATCTAGAGCTCTTCCTTTTTTTTATTTAATTAATATTGAAAATCAATATTATTAGGCAACCAAAGATAATAAATAGTTAGTTCTAATTAAAATTGAGACTTTCCTAACGCACCCAATTTATGGCTACATAAAATATATATACATATTTACAAGTTCTTATGATTTTAGGCTACATTTTTACAAATTCTAGTGATTTTTCAATTTTTTTAGTACTGAAAAACTATATTATTATTATTTATCAAACATCACTGCTTATTTATAATTGACAATTGCAGTTTTGTGTTCTTATTTTCATTAACAATTTTTATTGTGGCGAAATTGTCCCCCTTTCTTTTTTTTACCTTGAAAAATACGATTTCGACACAGACAAAGATTTGCTGTGTGAAAAAAAGGGCCCTAATTCGCCAGATTTCGAAAAATTAAAAAATCGCCACATTTCTACAACACCTTCCAGCAAGAAGCCAAAATATTAAAATATTTTTTTAAAATTCTAATTTCATTTTTTTCTATAGACAAATTTGATCAAATATTCTTGGGACGATTATGAATAATCACAAAGAATAATATTCTTGAATGAAATATTTAATCAGGGGTTAGGGGTCAGTAAATAAATTAAAAATGTTAATCTATTTACTTTTTAAAAAACCTCTAAGTTATATCTACAATATTAGTAATTTAAAAACAACTTTCATGAATTATGTATCAACAAGTTTTGAATTTAATACATGAAATTTTGTATAAAAATTTTAAATTTTGTAAGCAATAAACGAAATATAACATTAAAGGTTTAATTAAAGGCAACAAATTAGTGTAAGTTTTTTAAAACAATGCTAATGAAAAAAATTATATTTATTTAAAATAATTTAATTACTTTTGGAATGGTAAAGGTACTATGATATACACATTTCCTCAAATCTTTAACCATGTTTAGCTCCAACATGATTAAGCATAACCATGGTTTTTTTTTTTCATTTTAGAGGAGTTGGCTTCAATGTCAACTCTATGAACTATATAATTGTTGCATGGACACATTCATTGTTGATTTGATTTTGATTGAAATTTTTTTTTTCCTTTCTTTGAAATTATGGCATCACGTATGGTCACATTTTACTGGGCCTCAAGCTACACAAATGAATGAAGAACTGGTTCTAAAAGCATATTAAGTATCAAACTCTCCAATTACATGACAAGGTATAATTTTTCATTGATTAAAGAATTTTTTTTTATCAATTTTAATTTGTGAAAGGAGAATTTTTTAATTAAATTTTAAAGCTACAAGCTCTCATTTTTTTATTGTCTTATGAAAATAAATGGTTGTTTGTTTCCAAATTTTGTCAACAACTAAATTGCAAAACTCCACCCTAGCCCATAAATGCACTACCCATTGCAACAATTAAAAGCCTAAACTACACAAAAAGAAACATGTCAATCTTGCACATTGTTTGTTCATCATGAAAAACAAATCCTAGTTTTAGAAGCTCCCAAAAAGGCTTGGTTGTAGGTTCATCATATTCCAAAAAAACACAAATTAATTATGGAAACAAAAGGGCACCTTATTTGCTTTAACAACATTAAAATTCAACCTATAGTAGTCATTATATTTCATTTTCATTGTTGCATGAAAGTTGAAAACCATATGCCCCATTCATTACCCATTGTCATCAGCCATAGCCCATATAACTCACATCCAAAATGATATCATAACAATGAGCCATTGGGCCAATGAATAGGTTCCTTGATAGAAAGAACTTCATAGATTTCTATAACAAGGTTAAGAAACCCACCCAAAAAAATTATTAGGTCAACAAAAGGGTGAAGCAACATTTAAACAAATCATCCAATTTCCAAGCATTCCAATTTCTAATCAAATTGCTTTAAAAAGGGATAAAGCCCCATGGAATTAGAATACAAAAGGAAATAAAATGTGAAACTTGGGCAACTTTACCATGAACCAAATTCCATGTTCAATCTTCAAACTCTTGCAGCATATTAAGTTTTTATTATTTTTCCAACTTTTTGAATTGTTCCTCCAAACGGAAAATTTTGCAAGGTGAATTTTTTTATATTGAATAGACAATGTTCCAAAACTTTCAACGTTGGAATTTAAATATGGTGTACATTTTCAATAATAGTTGAACATATCCTAGGGTGGAATAACCATCAATAATTAAAGGTGAAATAATGTAAAATAATTGAAAATAATTGAAAATAGCCTAGAATAATTAAAAATAACCTAGAATAGTTGAAAATATCATAAAGTGAAATAACTTAGCATAGATAGCCTAAGGTAAAATAACTTATAATAACCCAAGGTGGAATAATGGAAAATAACATAAAATAACTTAAAGTAAAATAATTTCAAATATTTAAAATAATATAGGATAAATAGCTATAAATAGTTTAAAATAACATTGGAATAACATAAAATCCTAATTTGTGGTAGGTTAAGGATCACCTATAATAGCCTACACCAACCTAGGAATAATCTAAAATAATTTGTATTAGCTTAAGATTAATTATTTTGGAACTTCACCTATTGGAGCTTACAATAGACTTGGGTAGCTTCTGTTAGCCTAAGAATAACCTAGGGCAACCTATTAATATCCTAGCCTATGGAAGTATGTAAATTAGGGTAATAATGTAACATAGGTAAATATATATATTTAAGGTAGATGCCTAAATAGGTTAGGAAAAAAATGCAGATAATAATATGTGGTGAAAAATCATTTTACTTATTTAAATAATGATACAATGATTAAATGTTTTCTCTTTAAATATGGAAGTGAAGGGAGGTGAAGGCTTCACATCTTCGCATCTACACAATAGGTTGGTGGGCTAGGTGGGTTAGGTGGGCTAGGTTCTTAATTTAGCTTGGGTAGCCTAGTTTAAATTTTTAATTGTCTACCTTAACTATGAATTATAAGGCTATCACAAACTTATTAATTTCATCAATTCGTTTGAAATTCGCATGAAATTTATTATTTCATGGGTTTGTGTTTTTTGCACACATATGTTATGTGTCTAAAACACATATGATGCATGTATAAGTTTGATGTATATTTTTATCATTTTTTAAACAAATTTGAATATTCATTTGATTATGATCATTTTAACTAAATTTCAAAATGTTAAATATTTGTGTTTTGCATTGTTCAAAACTTTTTAGAACCATAATTCAATGTTCATAAAATATGATTGTTTCATTTGATGTGGCTAACCATTGTATGTTAAAACAACGATGATCATATTATTTAACTAGTTATAAATAATTGTGAATCAATCATCCAAATGGTTTAGAAATTTTGTTTAATTAATTTTAATTTTACATTTTTTATATAGTGTAGTGCAATACCATATAATATCCACACATTATTACTCTTTTTCATTTTTTTCATTTTGAAATATTTCTCTGAGGAAGGATTATTTGGGAAATCAATGTTAATAATTGTATATAATAAAAGATTGAAATTTTCAAATTTTGCTATGATTTTTTTGGAATCTGAAAAGGTTCATGAAAAAAATACCAATACATCAACCAAAAATGTTCATGCACAAATTGTCAATTTAAAAATAAGATGAAATAATTATAATGAGGCTGATTCATTAGAACAAATTTTGATAAAGCAATTTTAGGTTCCATAAATTGTCCTTTTGAATGATAGTTGCAAATTGGAAAAATTGGAATTGAAAAACATAATCACAAATAGATTTTCATTACATTTTGCATCAATTTGCATCCCATTTTTCTTTGAATGAATTTGAATTAAATTAAATTAAATATTAAATTAAATTAATATCGATATTTTAAATTTAATTCAAATAAGGTTGCATGCAATGCCATTCAATATTCTCATCCAAATGGAACTAAAAATCCAAAAAATCAATTCATTTTTTTCCATTATTTGATTGTGATTAGAGGTGCACAACAACACATTGGACCCCAAGTATAAATAAAATGGGAATATATATGTGTAGAATCTTAGTTACTAAAAGGAGGTTAACAAAACAAAATGTAACTTGTTACCCATTTTCTATTTGGACATTAAAAAAAAAAAACACTATATATATATATATATATTCCATCAATTTGATAATGTATTTGCCATGCACAATTAATGTAGTTTGTATTTTCAATTTATTCAAAGTTCATTGTTTCAAGTGGATTAGCTATCCATGTGATGGTGTAATCATCATTATTATTATTGAAATACCTTTTCAAATATTAATTATGTTTTCCAAGCTAAACTATTTCACTCCTTTTTGTTACCCATTTACATGGACATGAAAAGGTGCATGTTAATGTGTTTTTTCATGTCTGTTTTATCTAGTAAAATAAAATTTGAGATTGACAAAAATTATGATGAACTATTTAGAACTATTTGGGAACATATGAAAGAAATAGAAAAAAGAAAGAGAAGGGGGATATTATTAAATTTCAATAATAAATAAAATTTGAATATTACAAAGAAAAATTGAATTATAATTCATTATTTTATTTTTGAATTGACATTATACAACCTTGGATTAATTCTAAAAAAATTATTGTAGTAACAAGGGTATAATAGAAACATTTTTTTTTCAAAAAAAGGTTGAACAATGTTTTTTTAATATTCTAGAATTTCAAAAACTAAGAATAAGTAGAAAAGATACCTTAATATTATTTTTAAAAATGTGGTAGGCTAATGCTAGTCATTATTTTTTAGTAGATTGAAAGTTTGATTTTTCAAAATTTTGGCATTCCTTCATCTTATTTCTTTAAATTTTTTGACATTCCCTTGGAGTTAATTTATGCCAAATCAGAGTGATAAGTACAATTATGGTTGTGGAATGTTTCACAATACTTCTTCTCTATAAAGGGTGCCACCAAAGATGTTTAGTCCAAATTTTACGATATTCACCAATAAGGTTTTGGCCCCATATACAACATTTCCAATTTAGATCCATCAACAATTTGGGAAATAGAAACCATGATTTCAAAGTGCTACATTTTGAACATTTAACTTTTGAGCTATTATTTTTAATTATTTGCCAAGACCATCAAAATAGCAATAGTGCAATCCTGTTAAAATTTCATTATTATTTTTGAGTTTGCAACTTTAAAAGGCTTCATTGAACTTCAATTTGAAATCCCCTTTTTTTGTCAAACCATTTTGTAAATTAGGAAAACATGTGGTTGATGAAGAATTTACCATCAATTTCATCTAATATCTCTCAAATGTTTCCAAAATAAATAATTATTCCAAAAAAATGATTTGAAAATTTCAGAATTTCAACACTTAATAAGTATACAAGATGCACATCATATTTTATGTCTATATCAATAATCTAGCATGGTGACATTAAATTTAGTTGTGAGGGTTTAAGGTTTAACATCTTTATTTTTTGTCAACCCTTTTGGGAATTAATGCCAAACATCAATAATAGGTATAACACCAATGTTTCATGGTAGTTGAAAAGAATTTGATCTAACTTTTCCTAGATGTGCATTTTGCATAGATCAAGACTAATATTATCAATCTATCTTTAAAAATCCCATAACAATTAAAAACATAATGAATGATAGGTTCATAACCATTGATGCATGTGATTGAAATGAAACGAGGGGGGGGGGGCGTGGTTGTGGAATATTATAATGAAACTACAAAACTTTTGAAAGTTAATCATCAAATATTCCAATATTATGTTGCAAATATGGTAATAAATTTGTGTGAGAAGTCCAAGGTTGCCCCCATATATCCTTGAAATATTCATGCATTCAAAGTATAACATTTCAAAAATGGTTTATGCTTATTAATGATTATGTTATTATATAAATTAGATCAAATTACTCAATCACTATGCATGTTAAATTTATGTTCCATGTATTTTGCATTATAAGGCCATCTAAGTATCCTTCTCATTTAACAATATTAGGATGAATCCCAATTGTTGGGGATACTTCAAGTGTATATAACCCCATATACAATCTATATCATAAAAAAAGTATTGTATGTATGCTTGTTTGTGACATTTAGATCTATCTATGAACCTTACCAATGCCCCCTTGAAACTTACTTGTAGACTCACATTTTCATCACCTACACACCTTTTAACCTTAAGAGAACTTGCAACATCTAGTTTATTTTGAGATTTAGTCAAATGTGAGAGTGTGATGGGCAAAAAAACTCATCTTTCTAGACCATTGGTTGTATAATAATATTGTGTTTTGAATTTGTGCATTTTGTTGTCGGATTCTATGTGTTATTAGTACATACTATTATCAAATTCTTCAAGATTTGTTTAAAAGATGAGTGCCCATGTTTCGAAAGTACACTTCTAAAGTGATTGACCAAATCTTTAAAAGGTCGTTCTTAGTGTAAGTAAAAAGTAGAAGGATGATGATGTTCTATTGTTTTTAGATTGACTAGATCTTAAGAGTTTTTAATGGTTTTTTTTGAGAATTTTTGGGAATGTTAGAAGTGTTGTGCTTTTTTTTTTGGTCAATCAATTCGGGGATCCTTCAAACATCTTCACCATTGATTGTTGCATGCCAAAACACAAGTTCCTTTCGTATTAAGAGCAACAAATGTGTAGCAAATGCGTGACATGGTCAAGAATGATTTGAACACAAATAAATGTATTTGCATTACGATTTGATGATTTTGTGTTCATGATTATCATCTCTTAGGTTTTTTGTGAATGTGAACATTGAAGAACAAAAAGAACAATTCAAAGTCATACTAAGTTTTTAAATTTTCTCCCATACAAGAGAGTCAAGCCCCTCACATAAATTTGTCACTTATCAAAAAAATTGCCTTTAAAAACAAATTTATCCTTTCCCATGAATTTCAACAAAGTCCTAATTCCATGAGGAGTCATTATGTTGCATGCAAAGATAAGTTCAATAGCTTTCATGGACAACAATGTTTATCCCTAATTCTACCATCGAAACAAAGTTCCCAACCCCACAATCCATACCATATGAAAGGTGAGCAAATCGTTCCTTCTAAAAACAAATTTACAACATAACAATAATGATGCCCATATTTTTGATTTCATGAGGTATCTAATTCACATGGCATAAAAAATCTTATTAGCACCCAATTTTTGTGATTGAACTTGAAATGAAAACGAAGAATTTTTATGGTATGAATTATTAAACCGAAAAAAATGAGGGAAGAAGATGACAAAAAGTTTTTTAATAATTTCACTTCACAATTTCTAGTCCTTTCCTTACAAAAAAAGTTCAATAAAAAAGGTTTGAGAATTGGATCTTAAAATCAAAGATGTCTCGGAATGGAACTCGGAAGTGCGAAAAATTCCGAGTATGGGGGGTGGGGGGTGTATGTAAAAAGTTGCAAAAATGTATGTACATTTCCAAACTTTAAAATTTTTATTACCGATGCACTTATTTATGTAAGTACCGATTCTCTCATAAACATTAAGATAACGATTTATTGATATTTTTTAGATTATGGCCACATTTGTTCATTACTTACTTACTTACTTAAATACAAAATGGCTATGGGTTCAATTCATTATGAAGCAATATTTAAAATGGGGTTCAATTTTATTAATATGAACCAATAATATGGCTAAAATACAATCCGTGTTATGGGATGGATGGAGTTATGAATGATGAGGTGCATGGGCAAAGCAATCATCCGAAAATGGGTGGGCCACAAAAATCAACATTTGTGAAACCTCCGGTTCGGAGGTCAATGGGCCAATTAACGGTTGTTTGAAAGTTTCCGTTTCCGAAAGTAGGCATATTGTGGTGAACCACTCACTCACTCACTCACTCACTCACTCACTTGGGCAATGAAACATGCAAGCCAAGCCAAGCCAAGCCAATCATGTCGTCTTTAGAAAATATATCATCTTCCTTTTGGCCTTTACCGGTTTTGTTCCCGACAAATTTTTTTCTTAGTTTTGTTCGAGATTGTTACAAGTTGGTGGGACATCTTATCATCTTCTACGGCTACTCGTCACCCCCTTTTTACGATAAAAGTTTACACACACTACATAAGGCGGTAAGTGAAAACCCCACACCCCCCCCCCAAAAAAAAAAACCCCCAAGTAAGGAAATAATGTGAAAGACCCCGACAACAATAAAAACTAAGATGAAAAAAAACACTCAGATGGTAAACAATTTTTATTGGACCAAAACTTGGTCAAGTCAAGGCACTTGTCTTGGAAACAAGTCCCATGTGTTGCAGAGAACAATTTATTAAAAAAACCACACACCCCCAC
>Ga0116227_10002015_pt1 | contig 46239 bp, 37 predicted proteins | sample S1TSphgellanicum_FD_89693 | JGI IMG/M metagenome (GOLD analysis project Ga0116227, IMG submission 89693) | Host-associated microbial communities from peat moss isolated from Minnesota, USA - S1T2_Fb - Sphagnum magellanicum MG | ecosystem: Host-associated > Plants > Peat moss > Unclassified...
TGCTTGTGACTCAGGTGGAAGCTGTGCAAAAATCCAAAGCAGTGCAAGATGGTTCGAACAGAAATTGTCAATTTTACTTCCGCCAACGTGCAGGTGCAAGAAGGTACGAAAGGTGTCATAAATGTCACACACTTGCCATATGTTGAGCCAACTAAAGTTCACAAGGTTTTAGTTGACCCAAATGCAACATACAAAGTCTACACGATTGGCCCTGTGAGTGAGCAGCAAAGTGTGAGTGGGCAGCAAAGTGTGAGTTGGCAGCAAAAGGTGGAGATAAGCTCAGATTACTGCAGCGACAACCAGATTGTATACGTGAGGGCGTCCAAAGACGGTGTCAAACTGTTCAAAGACCCTGTACCCAGATCAGCCAAAATGATGGAGAAACCGATCCACAACAAAGCTGCAGCAACAATTGTGCTAAGGGAGGAGGTCACAATAGATCGCGAAGTTGCTTCATCAAAGGTTGGAAAGGTGAAGTCAGGAGGAAAAGAGAAGTGGAAAGTGGACCCTAGAGCTCATCATCGCAGATATTTTGTGGAATTGGAGAACGCAGAACCTGGGGTAACCGAAGTTGAGATTCCAAAAGAAAAATTCAACGACAAAGAGAAAATTGTGGTTACCCCTGGATCTTCGGGATCGCAGAAACTAGTTATAACCTGAAGGCCTTGAGTATTGTTGTATGGGTTTAGGGTTTATAGTTCCAATTTCATGGGTTTTCTAATCCATAATTAGGTGCTTATATCTCAAACATATCAGAGCTAGTGATAAGATCGCATCTCAACTAATTAGGTGTTTACATCTCAATCATATCAGAGCTAGTGATAAGATCGTATCTCAGACTGACGATTGAAAAGATTATTGTTTGTTATTTTAGTGCTCATATATGAATCATACCTCCAAAGTATGATTTAAGTGCCCATATTTGATTCATGTTGGAGCTAAGTCTAAAGTCATATCTCTGAGTGGTGATTGGAAAGATTATGGGTAGCACTATTTCTGTTTATTGTTATGTAAGAAAAGTTGAATTGGTGTATAAGATTAAAGTTTAGTCAAAATATAGTTGGATCAATATTTCATTCTTGGATAAAATATGTTTTTGCATCTATAATCCTTTCAAGTATTTTCTTGCCTTGTTAATTTACAAAAGTGATGTATAGTACGCAAGTCTTTAAAATCTAGAATCATCACACATTTGTAGTCTTGAGGTTGAAATAAATTCACAGAATTTCAAAATAACTAACCTTGAATGTTTATTGATTGGTACAACATCAACATAAATACAAAATTTCAAACACTTGGATACAAAAATTAAAATTTTTTTTTGACATACTTGAAATATATATGGATATATAATCATTACTGGCAATGCTTAAAATTTGTACAATTTTAAGTTATGGAATATAAAACCCATGAAATTGGAACTATAATTTCAAACTAGAGAATAGAAGTCTTGCTACCATTCATGGTACATATGAAACAATTATTTAATCTACAAATTAAGGAAACAATTAGATCATTGTGTAATGATTCTATCGTTGGCAAGTTAAAACTTCAAACTAAAATGTTCTCTTCTCGGATCTAGAACTTCTCTTTTCAATGCATATTCTTCTATGGAACATGCCCGTTCATCATATGCACACATAATATTTCAAGCGTCACACACATTAGGTCCAACTCAAACCAAAATTTTATGCCCAAATCTTACACCTTAGTGGAAGAGTCAATATTTGGATTAGTGATGATCTTAATTTGACATAGTTATCATCCATTGACCAGTTCCATATATTCCTTATGACTACTTTTCATTATTTGTGATTGAAATATAACACTATTTTAGAACTTGTCCCCAAACAATCACACATTCCACCCATCTTCTGATGGAATGGGGGTTTCCAACATAGTGAATTTTGAACATTTTTAATGAAAAACCTAATTAATGAATTAGAACACCTACGAAAGTGTCCATTGGGGTTCCACCATGCTTCACCGCATGTTCATTAAACTCCACTAATGTGCATTTGGGAATAGACATCAATTCGTACTTTTCTTTTTTTAAATTGACTTATTTTAAATTTTATATATTTATTTGGCTACTCATGAACTTTATTGGAAATATTAAAAGAAATAGTGGGCATTACTTAAGTGAACTTTACGGTGAAAACACATTATGGGTGAACCAATTTTCACCAAACAAAGTGATGTATAATGAGTATCATAGTATGCAATAAGGTGAGATTTTGATGACATTATTTGACAATCCTAATCATAAGCAAAAAAAATTAGATAGTGCATGACAACATTTGAAAACCCAAAGTTCATTTTGATTTAATAGTTAGATGAAAAGGATTGGATAAAATCAATGTACACAAAATATATAACATACATTTTTTCAATGATCATAAGGTCTCATGTTTGAAAGTAGCTTAGCATAGGTAGTATTATTATATTAGCAAAAAAATTATCCATTTATTTTTTTTAAAAATTCCAAAAGAATGGTCATTAAAATGTTATTGAATAATGATATTCAATTTTTTTTTTGTTCAAATGATTTTACACTTTCAAAAGGAAATAAATGTAATTATGTACATTACTGAATTTTTTTGAAAAGTCAATTCGAATAGTTTCATTTGAACAAAATTTCAATAAGATATGAATTTTCAAAATTCATGTTTTTGTAATGTTTAAAATGAAATATTTGATAAATAAAATGTAATGTAAACTATTAACACAACAAGTGAGGTGGATTGATGGTAGGGGTGTTTGCTTCCATTTTAAAGGTCAAGGGATCAAACTTCATGAGTATTGTTGTGTGTGGTCAACAATGGTAAGTTGATTGAATATTCTCCTATCTAATTCTCTATAATAGGTGCCTAAGTTGATTACGTGGCCTATCTACATAGGTTAGGTTTTTAACCTAACCTAGATAATGACATGTGTCAATAAATCATAAGTTGAAAAATCATGAAATTATCAATAATATTATATATTAAATAATTTGATTTTAATTGATTTCCATGCTGGTTAATTAATTAACTAACAAGTGAATGGTTTGATAAATTTTTATTTCACTTGAGATTAACCTTGTTTCACTAAATATTAGTGAAGCAATTCATTGTTCATAACAACTGGTCCCCGTTCACTAGGGGGTTAATCAATTTCACAAGGTAAAAATGTCCAAATTTACCCAAAATCTAATGAAACCCAGAGTGAACTAAGATGCATTTTGGTGTAATGTAATGAATTAGAACACCTACGAAAATGCCCATTGGGGCTCCACCATGCTTCACCCCATGTTCATTAAACTCCACTAATGTGCATTTGGGAATAGACATCAATTCGTATTTTTCTTTTTTTAAATTGACTTATTTTAAATTTTATATCTTTATTTGGCTACTCATGAACTTTATTTAGAAATCTATAAAAAAAATAGTGGGCGTTACTTAAGTGAACTTTACGGTGAAAACACATTATGGGTGAACCAATTTTCACCAAACAAAATGATGTATAATGAGTATCATAATAGGCAATAAGGTGAGATTTTTATGACATTATTTGACAATCTTAATCATAAGCAAAAAAAAATAGAATGTGCATGACAACATTTGAAAACCCAAAGTTCATTTTGATTTAATAGTTAGATGAAGAGGATTGGATAAAATCAATGTACACAAAATATATAACATACATTTTTTCAATGATCATAAGGTTTCATGTTTGTGATTCATGAACATTACTATAAAAAAAATTGAAAAAATAATGCTATGCCCACTTATTAAATTTCCTTCTCTTTGATATGATATTTTTTTCTTTTTTAATTTAATTTTATTATTCAACGTACCAAAAAAAATTTGAAAGGATTTTCAACAAAACTTTTAAAACTCTTAAATGGTCCTAGATTCAATTGATGTGTATTAATACCATTTACCACAAAAAGAAAATCACTAAAAAATTCCCCCTGCTTTGGTTTTGAAATATATTTGTATTTTTTCATATTTTGTGACAAGTATTATTTTCAAGTTGGAGATTTGGTGGACACTATTAAAGGATGTGGATATTGATGAATCTTTTTTATGCATAAAATATTTAATCCCTTGGATATGGATTGGGGATTAGTTTGATTAACAATGAACAATAGTGTAATATAAATGAAACATTATGATTATAATGTGATCACCTTTAAGGCATTTTATTCATTTGCAATTCTATTGTACATGATCTTGATTACAATTCAAGAAAGAATTAAAAAGTATGTTTTAGGCTACTATTGTTTTTTTTTAGTGCTTAGTAACCATGATCACATTGATCATCATCAAAATATTCCCTTCAAGTAATGAACTTCTACACCCAAGTGTGATGCACAATGCACATTGTTAAGGGGGTAGGGGTAGGATGAGTACATAATTTTGGATGAACAAAGCATTTAGTATAGGGACTAATCAAGGAACTTTGTTAATTTGAATTTTGAATTCTTGTTGGCTTTTATCATGTTGATGTGACTTGGGATAGTCCAAAAAAAAAGAATTCTAGAAAACAAAAGGGGGAATTCTTAGACATGGAGTTTTGGGAAAAGTAAGAGGAGTTGTAGGTACTTGTAGAAAACAACAAATTTTGTTTTGATATACCACAAATTTTATTTGTTGTTTTGATTTTCATTTCAACAAAACATGGGATTTTGCTATTTTTTTTATTCATGTTTACAGTAATATAGAAAAGTACAAACTTTTGCAATGAATTATATGTTTATATTATTGTGTGAATTGTTTTTAATATTATAATATGATGAAATGAATTTGTGATTTTGTTTCTGGAGTTTTTTTTTAACATGTATTTTGAAGTGAAAATTATGGTTGTATGAAATAACCATGAATATGGTGTTTTAATGAATGATAGAGTAAAAAGTGTTGAATATTATGGCATAAATAGTGAATGTATGCATGTGATGTGCAAATTTATTGTTACAATAGTGTGAAATAATTTTGTAAAAATTAAATCTCACTTCTACCACACATAAATGATCATTCAATTGGTAGTTAACATCTAATTTGTTAACCCAAAATATTCCATTGCATTTGAAGTGCAAGAGTTTTTACATGTTACATGATGTTCCATTTGATCCATCCCCAAGAAACACATCATGTGATCAATTCTTCATTCACCAAAAACAATTTAACTAATCAAAATATGCTACCTTCACTCCTTGTCATTTTGCTTTTGTTTTTATGATCTAAAATCTTAACTTCGTTGTTTACATCCATCATTTTTCATCATATAAGTGTATGCGACAAAAATCTATCCAACAAATGGGTGGAAAATTTCAAATTGAACAATTTCAAATCAAAGGTGAATATGGCATTGACTATTTTCATCTACTTTTTCACTATTTGAATATGAACCCTAAGCTAGTTGATGTTCTTGTGTTGTTGCTCAAGTGTTATTACTCTTGTACTATTACTTTTAATGTGTTGTTCTATGTATGTTCTTGTATTGTTATTACTATTATTGTATTATTATTACTATATGGGTGCTAACTTTTCTACTAATGTTACTAATCTAAGGTTGTAAATAAAAACTATTGTTTTATCTCAATTTTGTTGTTGTAATTATAAAATTGTTGGTTGTTATGCAATGAGAAGGTGTGCAACCAAATCTTTTGCTTTTGTGGGGATTTTAAATACATTTGTTGTCGATGTCATTGTACTTGAAGTGGGCAAGTGTATGTTCATGAACAAAACATTTGAAACATGGTTATCAAAACCAATGTGAAGTAGTCATTTTGTGTTGGGCATCACATTGGCATTCATTTTGATGTGTTGGTTGCATTTGTCAAAATTCACACAAGAAAAAAATTCATTACACCCGGGTTGCCCCCATTATGTATAGTGAGCAAAAATAGATTCGATCGCCATAAGATTGGTGATCGAAAGATTTCAATTGTCACAAGATCAACAAATGAAATATTTTTATTATTATGACTATGGCAACCAAAACATTTGGGTCCCCCAATCCTTTGGTAACCAAAATTTTTCCATCACTAATCTTATGGCAACAAAAAGCTTTTCGTCACCAGTCGTGTGATGACTGAATTTGTTTTTAGTCATCATATGTAAAGCAACCAAAAACTTTCATTTTGGATTTCAATAGTTCGATTGACAATGGATTGATCTCCACCATTTTTTGATAACAAAATTTGTTGTTGTTTGGTAGTAAAACCAAACCTTGTAATTTGAATTCATTTATCCTTTGAAGTGTGTGGGCCTTGTGTTGTTTATCAAGCAACCATTGCCATATACCTTGGGAGGGAGGGGTGAAATCTTTATGGGTGTTTGAAGTTTCAAATCATCATATTGCATTTGTAATTAGTGTTGAATTTCAATTGTAGCCTTGAAAATGGAGTTTGATCCTAGTATTAAATACTTTAATTCTATTAACAAGCCTATTGTTTTGTGTTCTTTTGATGGAAGGAAGGTGAAACGTGTAGAGTCCATGGTATTTGATGTCAGTAGATAAGCCAAATAAGGTGGAATGTAAGTTTTGAAGTAATTTCATACCACAAGGATAAAACGTTCTTTTAGTGAAGGCAGAACGTCGTATAGCGTCCATGGTATTTGATGCCACAAGACAAGCCAAGTAAGGTGGAAAATAAATTTTGCAACAATGTCATTTCATAACGCAAGGATAGAATGTTCTTCAATATGATGGTAATGGGCAAGTTGGAATTACAATGTGTTCAAGGGCACAACCATGGGTGAAGGCCCTATTTGTCAAGGACATGAAGATCCACAAGAACAAAAGCTAAAGAAAAGGTTTAAGTCTAACTTTCAAATAATGAACACAAAATTATGTGATTCAAAAACAAAAACACAAGAACTAAGAATAAGAACATGAGATATGCAAGACAAACATGAAAATAGATTTTTATTATGTTAATATATGTAAACATGAACATGAAAAGAACATGACAAGGCTATAGTGTAAGATCGTGCTTAAAACTAATATTGAATAGCCTAAAGGAAATGAGGAGTCCTATTTTTATTTATACCTTTTTGGGGACCTAGTTCAAGGAAGCTTCCAAAAGGCTTTTATGTGTGCATCAAGTAAATAAACTTCTTAAGAACCTTCCTAATTGATAATCAATTCTGAGTTGAGTGAAACTTAATTGAAAGTTAATTCGAATTTAAATCAACTAATAATTAATTAGAGTTAATTAAGATTTAACTATAATGAACTAAGAGTTAATTGGAAATGAACTATAAGTTTAGTGGAAGCGAATTAAAATTTTATTGAAAGTTAACTAAAAATGAATTGAAATTAAACTAAAAGTTAGGTATGTATGCATGAACACTCAAATGAATGAATCCATGACATCACCTCACCTTCTAACAATGAGTTCCATGAGGAGTGGACTTGGGTTTATTTGGATATCATCAATGAAATTCATGCACCTTCTCTATGGCATTCAATAGGTTTTTGATTGCTTTCCAAGTGCATTCATTCACATCATACCCATGCAAATGAACAAAATATTGGAGTTGATGATTAAAGTTCCTTGAATTAAAAATGTCTTCTACTTCATATTCATGTTCACCATCAACTTCAATAGGTGGAGGTGGATCATGGATTCTTTCTAGAATGGTAGATGCAAGGTAAAGATTCAATAAAGAAACATGAAACACAAAATGAATTTTCATAAAACTTGGAAGCTTAAGTTGGAAAACCATGACATTGATTTATTTCACAATGACGAGTGGACCTAACCTTTGATGATCAAACTTTTCTAATGGCCTTATTGTTTTGATATGTTGATGTCAAAGCCAAACCTAGTCCTCAACCTTGAAACTAGGTTGATCTTTTCAATGTTCATCAACATTTTCTTTGTATCACCTTTACACTTCTTTAAGGTTAGATACAAGTTGAATTTGAACATCCATTAACCACATGGCTTGATCCTTAGCTGTTAGATTCATGACTTTGTGCACACCTTGAATGTCAAACTTGGGGTGCAAACCATGATTTGCAAATAAAGGTGTTTGTTAGGTTGATCAATGCATAATGTTGTTGTAGGCAAACTCTACGATGGCCAAAAGTTTTGACCAATTATCTTGATGATAATTGGTTGTGCACTATAGATATTACTCCAAGACTTGATTAACTTGTTTTGTTTGCCCATCTATCTAGGGGTGGAAAGTTGATGACAACTTCATTTTCACACCTAAAAGTTCAAAAAGTCGCTTCTAAAACTTAGATGTAAACTAAGGCCCATGATCAAAAATTATTTCTTGAAGAAGACCATGATACTAAAAAACATGATCAAGGAATAACTTGGTTGTTCCTTCACGAGTAATTGTTTTGGTACACAAAATGAAATGAGCCATTTTTGTCAAATGATCCACTACCACCAAAATGGAGTCATAAGAACTGGAAGGTGGAAGGTTTGTGACAAAGTCCATGTAAATTAAATACCATGGGGATGCATGGATCAACAATGGTTAAAGGCGACCATGAGGGCGATGATGAGGATTTTTTGCTCGAGCACAAACATCACAAGATCCAACAAACTCCTTCACATACTTCCAAAGCTATGGCCACCAATAATCTCGAGACACTAATTCCATGGTCCTGTTGAATACAAAATGTGTTGTAGCCAAAACATTGTGCTTAGCCTAAAGAACTTGAAGTCGCACAGGGCCATCATAAACATACAAAAGACCATCACAATAAAGTAAACCATCTTGAAACTCGAACTTAACATGATCATTTGAAAAATCATGGACTTGATGATGACTCTTTAATTGGCCTTGGATGCCAATAACAAGAGGGTTTTTTTTCAAACATTTTCAAATTTGACAAAGAAAGGTCATGTCATAAAAAACTACTAACAACAACTAAAGTCAAATTTGTTGAAGCTTGATAATGACATCATATTATTGCTTGTAGGCTACATCTCCCTCTTTAGGTGCAAGGTACAAACAATAGGACAATGCATCGAGTTTCCTTTGCTTGCATCCAAGGCGATATGTGATGACAAACTGAATCGAGACAAGGACAATGCCCACCGACTTGGCATCAATTCAAAACATGAATTGTCATGAAATATTGTAAGTTTTGTGGTTCGAATACACAATGATTTCATGTTGAACTCCTTCAAGTAAATGATGCCAAACCTCAAAGGTATCCACAATGGCTAATTTTTTTAATCATGAATCTTGTAATTAATCTTTATAGGAAAAAACTTATAAGAATGGAAATTGACAAGGTGAAGAAGATTGTTTTCTCCAAGTTGTGAGAGTATGACACCTATTGCAAAATCGGAAGTGTCTGTCTCCAAAACAAAAGGTTTGGAAGAGTATGCTTGAATAAGGAATGAGGCAATTGTGAAAAAAACCTTCAAAGATTGAAATTCATTTTCAACTTTAACTCCCTAAGGAAAAGGTTGATCCTTTTTAATCAATCGAGTAAAAGGGGCCACTATTGAAAAATAGTGGGCAATGAAATGTAGATAAAAGTTAACAAATCCAAGAAAACATTGAACATCTTAAATAGAAGTTGGAATAGCCCAATTAACAATGGTATGAACTTTACTAAGATCCATGTGAATGTCATCTCCATAGATGATGTAACCCAAGAATTCCACTTCAAATTGATGGAATTCACACTCTTCCAATTTGGCATAAAGTCCAACCTCCTAAAGTTTTTCCAAAACCAAATGTACATGGTGCTCATGGTCCTCCATGTTTTTTGAAAACATGAGGATGTCATCAATGTAACATACCACGAAAAAAATTATTCATCAGATGTTGGAAAACAACAAGCACATTAATAAGGCCAAATGGCATCACAACATATTCAAAATGGCCATAACGAGTTTTCAACTCCATCTTCCATTCATCACCATCTCAAATGTGTACTAAGTCATATGTTCCACATAGATCAATCTTGGTGTACACCTTGGCATCACTAAATTGGTTCAACAACCCTAAGATTAGGGGCAAAGGGCATCAATTCTTGATGGTGAATTGATTCAATCCACAATAATTGACACACATTCACAAATAATCATCTTTCTTTTTAACAAAGAAGATAGGGGCACTGACTGGAGACTTTGAATTTGAATGAACCCCTTGTCGAGGTTCTCATCAAGGTATTCATGAAACATTGCAAGTTCATCTTGTGACAAATTATAAATGGGTCCAAATGGAGGTTGTGTTCCTTCCACAAGATCAATGGTGCAGTCATATGGTCAATGCTTGGGCAAGGTGCCTACATTTTTCTTTTTAAACACATCTTTAAATTCTTGGTACTGGGAAGGAATTTCAAGTGGATGAGGCTTAACATTTGATGAGGGTAAAACATAAATCAGGAATGCATTCATGAAGGTTTTTTTCTCCAACAAACAAAGGTTTGGGGCACCTAGGCCTTCTAATACCATTTAGGTTTTCTTTTTGCTTCAAGTTTTGCATGTTTCAAACAAGGGTTTCACATTCCAGGGCCTCATGTTGTGGTGTTTCAAAGTGAAGATTCATTGTATGCCAATCTAGTCGTGAATTATGTAAAATAAACCAAGACAATCCAATGATGAGAGGATTTCTTGGAGACGAAATGACATTGAAGACAACCTTGCCAAGGTGGGAATCGATGGTAACATCTAATGGCTTGGTTTCATGTATGACTAGTCTTGATGAAAAGTTCCGACCATCAATGACTTCAATTGACACTAGTGTGTTCTTTTCCATTAAAGCCAACTTGTATTGTTGAATTAACTCTTTGTCCATAAAACATGTTGATGCACTAGAATCAAAAAGTGCTTAGGCCTCCATCATCACAAGTTTGCTACATTTGACAATGATTGGTACCAAAAAACAGTGTTAGGTTTGAAGATAGGTTAAGACCATTTTCATTACATGATGCATCAAGGTTTAGCCTTGCAATCCTTACTGAGATTAGACATGCTTATTTTTTGACTCCTTTGGTTGTGGATTAGTAATAGACATGGCATGTGTTGCATGTGGTTTACATTTTTTTGGACACTCATGAGCAACATGACTTGGTTCTCCACAATACAAATAAAGATTATTTGTACGTTAGCATTGTTTCTTTTGTTTCGTGAAAGGCTTGAATCTTGTTTTATCAATTTGCATGGGGTCATCTTTTGGCAAAGTTGTTGAAAGCTAGGTTAACATTGCAAGTGAAAAATTCCTTTGTGTTGTTGGTGGTGCAAAACTCCTTTGTGTTGTCGATGTGGGTTCATGGCACCTTTCTTATCAACATTCAAAGAACCTATTGTCACACCGAATACCTCACACAATGGCTTGAATTAATGTTGAAAGGATCTTGCAAGGTGAATAGTAAGTCCTTCACATGATCTCGTAACCCAAACTACCTTATGACCATTACCTCACCCCATGAAATATCATAAGTTAATTGTTTGAACTTTGATGCATATACCACATGTTAGGTCCACCCAATGAATTCCCAGGTGTTTTTAGATTCTTGTTGAAATTTCAGACATACTTGAACACCTCAAATGTGCTAATGTTTAGTGACAAATAATCATTTTAAAATAGGTGAAAAACAATTAGGCAAATAGTCTAACATTTTTTCTTAAGGAAAACAACTAAATAATAATATAACAACTCTACAACATCTTCAAAGCTGACATTCAAAATAGTAAATAGGAAAAAAAAATTCAACACACTTTGTAAAGCAAAAAACTTGAGCAAAAACAAATTCACTTCATACAAAAAATTTCAAATTTGAAGTGCCAAATTACATTATAATCATGTCAAAAACAAAGATAAAAAAAAAAGACCCCTTTAGCTTTTCCAAGATAAAACTTCTTGAGTCCATCAAAAAATGGTGGGTATCCAAAAAAATTGAAAATCCCTAAAAATCTTCCTAAACTCCAAGTTATCCACCTTTATCCTTCATCTAGAAGTTGGAACTGAAGTTAAAGGCAACAATAGATTTTTTTGATTCTATTAATAAACCACTTTTCAAATTTGATAATGACCTAAAATCAATTCCAACCTAAAATTGGTAGTAACATAAAGTCGGTAGAAGTGTAAAATTAGTTTATATATCAAAAACCAAAAAAGTTTGATTTTTCGGTACAAAATTATAACTTTTCAAAACTGGTTTTAAAAACTTTTTAGCCTTAACATTATCTTCCCTTCTATTTTGGACCACGTCTTCAAGATCAAGTAAAATCATCCTATATCTACCAAAATATTATCTACTCTATCACTGGAACAACTTCGGTGTCATCTCCCGATTAAAGGTTTTCAATACCCTCCTCAATTTCTACAATGGTGGACAGGGTGGAGGGATCATGGTTTTGATAGTAGCTTTAGTGATATCAAGAACAACTTGAGTGCTTTCGATTACCATTTTGCGTAGCAATGGAATCCACCTCCATTGTGGTTCTTGTTCCTTCCTCAAGTCCTCCCATACTAACTATCCTAGACTTCATTTTGGATGTAATCCTAGTTGGAGAAGGAGCAACAAAAGGAGGTACAACAAAATTTGGGAAAACTAGGGCATAAGCAGCTAACCGAAGTCTCAACAATTCCTCATCTTTTTGATAGCTGGCAAAGGTGTTGTTTAGAATTTTGGTAATATGTGCCTTGTAGAACTCCCACTATTCAACTCAATTCTTTCTGACCTTCTGTTGATAAATGAAGAGTTATGTTTTCATGAACCCATTTTTGGTTCTGATCACCTCCAATTTGGCCATCTAGTGGAAGGAATAATCTGCCTCCTCAGCTTTCCAATTGAAGAACTGGATTTACGTCTATAGTTATTCCAATTGTTCCTAAGAGATGGGAGCATGGTAGGACAACCCTTAAACACTTAGTTGTAAACATTCAATGGTTTAGGTAAACTTTTTCAAGTCATTTGCATGGGATCATAGTCTCGCATCTAAGTTCGCATTTTCATTTTTAAGACGTTTGGCCCACTCTATTACAATTATAAGCTCACATGCATCCATTGTAGCAACGAGTTCTAAAGATTTTCAACTAGCCTCCACTTTCTAGTATACACCTCTAGCTCCATTTTTTGGCTTGCAGACGGTATAAATCAGATTGAATGACTGTCAACTGGTCTTAAAGGGTAAGGAGCTAAGTTCAATATTCTTCATTTTCAACTAGAGACTTGTCCAACCGGTTTTGTATACCCACAAAGTTGGACTTGGTCGATTCTAATGTTTAGATTGTTGAAGCATCTTACCGAGCTTGTGTTTGAGCTTGGCGCAATTCATTCTTCAAACGCATGACCTCAATTTTTACATTCAAAGCCTCCTCGAGTTCAACCTCCTTTTTGATAGTGGCTGCTTCAAAAGCGTGCCACAATGTCCCTATTATTTACACATATGTACCAAAAACATGCATGTGGTCCTCCATACCTTGCAGAGAGGATGGCCAAGGAAGGGATTCCAATTATAGCATGGTCCCAACCGAACTAAGGGTATGAAAGAGGCACATAAAAAATGAAGCCTCTACATCCTTGGGAGGGGACCTTGTTAGGGTCTCATTAGAATTGAAATTTGGTAGAGTGTCCATTTTTTATTTACCTTCAAATTGAAATACCTTCACCTTGCAACCTATTGTGCAATGTTTGGGACAAAGAATGGGTGTGAAAAGGTATGGTATTAGAAAACGTGAGGGCAAGCCTCAAAGGTGATGTTTCTAGAGGAACGCCTAGACTTGGATTCCTTGTCATCTCTTGTTGTTCTGGGCTTGGCTTTCATGATTAGGATCACTCACCAGGTGTCCATTTCCTAGGTGATGGGGTTAGCAATCGCTGTTGTAAACGTTCCACGTACAAATTACCCATTGTTGGTAGTACATATATTTTTGATATAGAACCAGAAAATGGTTATTGGTTCGACTAACCAACTTCTTGTTACGTTTAAAAAAAGGTTGTTGAGATCAATCGGTTCGCCTTGAAGGGATGGTATCAGCCTTTTGCACTTCACATTAGGATCTAGCTTCGTTGAAGAATTATTTGCGTTTTCATCCTTGTATTTGGATTATGATAGTTGGAAATTCAAGTCGACCGGAAACCAATGTTAAAGGATGATATTTAGCACTTAGGCTCCACTGAATTTTGTTTCCTTGCTCGAATTTTTTTAAAAAGTTTGATAGCATCGAACAAATCTTACAACCTAGAATGCAAGTTATTGAAAACAACTTAAGCCCAATTTATCAATTTTTTGAAGTTTGGCAAAGGCCACCAAAAACATGAGCTTTTTGCTGACATACATCCCCCAAGTCCCCTTGAGCTAGATTACTTGAATCAACGCTAAAAATCTGGCTACATACTTTTCCTTGAACTAGGAAACTATCCACCCTTCTTTTTGCACAAACGCTCTTAGGCATAGATTTGTCGCCTTTCCAAAACACATTGTCAACAACTTCATGATTCCAGTTTTTGGTAGACACAACATTTATGTAACATGGTTTTTAGTAATAATTATCGGAATCCCTTGCACCACAAATTCAATGGCATCTACATTCAACTAAACTATCAATTGTAAAAATTCCTTCATGATTGCATGCCTAATGGGTGTCAATTTAAAGGTCGTCAAACCAAAAAGCCCTATCAATTTCACCCATGCTACATCCCTGCTAGCTACCCAACGTTGAAACTTATCCATTTGGCTAAACATCAGCCTACCCCATTGGAAAAACTCACAATCTTTCTCCTCCTCTTGTTTTCCAATTTTTTTTCCATTTCAATTCCCTCCTCTTCCTCATTATGCTCTACAACAACTTTCCACCTATCTTTGCCCAATTGTGAAAACCTTTCTGCCTCTTCCTTGTTCACTCCTCCTCTCATCTTGCCAAAAACAAAAACTTTGGTCGATCTACCAATTTTTTGCACTCTAGGATTTACTCAAATGGAATGATAGAAAATAAAATGCGAAGGGTGAAATGGGAAAGAAGGTCCCACATTTATACTTGATGGGCTAACTTAGTTGTTTTTGCAAATAGTTGTGTTGTTTGCAAAACACGGTATCGCTCTTTGGATACTGATTCAAGCAATGTGTTGTTTCTTTTTGTTGGATTTTGAAAACACGGTGTTGCCAAAACATAACATCGGTTCACTGATGCCTTTTCGTTGTTTTTTTCATTGGATTTCGAAAACGCGCTATTGTCGAAACGCGACATCGATTCACTAATGCCCTTTCCACGTTCTTTTTCGTTGGGTACCATTTCAACGAAAAGGCAAAAGTGCCAATGGATGTGAGAAGATGGGTTTTATTGTCATCCATTGATTTCCCATCCACTACATTAACAACCGATTCTACTGCAAAGGAATTGGTTGTTGAATATGTCAGATGCAAAATTTGACCAATAGTCATCGCATTTTTGACTAAGTCAGGAATTCCAATTAACAAATTTTTAGTTATTGACCCTATGGTACAATTTTTGGTTCCAATTAAGCCTTCTAGGTTTTTAGTTCGAGCTAGTAGGTTTTGAATTTTGATTCCAACTACCAAATCTTGGTTTTCGGTTCCATCCACTGAAAATGAAAATTCTATGCCTATTCCATTTTCCAAAATTGTCGTGTTGAACTGTTAACAAATAGGAGATCTACTCAAGTGCAAACATAAATCTTTATTGAAAGGAAACTACAACATGATGCTCACAACACGAAACATAACATCAAGAACTCCTCAAGGTTCTTATCACATGAAATACACAAACTTGTGTAATGAAAAAAAAAGAACCAAACCATTAACACCAAGGTATTTAATTAAAAGACCAAACCACAAATAACTAAACTAATATAAGTAAAGAAAGTAATTCAGCCTTGTGAAAGTAACCTACTTACTTTCCTACTCCAGTAACTAATGAAACTTAACTAGTTGAGCTTGAATTCTCAACACTCCCCTCAAGCTCAAATCCATTTCTAGTACACCAAGCATTTTTCTAAACTTCCTTAGCTTATTTGTACCTAAAGCCTTTATGAAAATGTCAGCAACTTGATTTTTGGTATTGACATGAATAAGGTCAATTTCTTTTGCTATAATTTTTTCTCTAATAAAGTGGTAGTGCACCTCAATGTGCTTTGTCCTAGCATGATAAACCGGTTGTTAGCAAGTAGTATGCTACTAATGTTATCACAATAAATGACAACAGGAGCATCCACTAACTATCCCAAATTTGATAGTAGTTTTTGTAACCAAACTATTTCACATGCAACAATTGCTACACTTCTGTATTCTGCCTCCGTGTTTGATAGTGCAACTATTGGTTGTTTCTTACTATTTCACTTATAAGTAGTGTTATTAGGTCTTGGAAATTGGGAAATGTTTTTCGAACTGCAATTGAAGTACGAAACTGGCTATAGTATTTTCCAAGTCCATTCAAGGTGATGGCCACTAAATCTTCATCTTTACAGGGGCTCCTATAGATGCAAGAGCATCTGTAAGGTTTTTCACCTTTGTAAAATAGTCACTGATGTTCATCTTGTTTTTTTGTAGATTATGCAACTCTTGCTTAAGTTGCATTTTGCGGGCTTGTGTATTGGTGTTATACATCTTCACCAATGTATCCCAAGCTTGCTTGAGTGATTTTACATCTTGAATATGCACAATCATGGAATTGGACACACTCACAGAAAGCCAATACAAGACTTTCTTTGTTTTTTGATGCCAAGTTTTATTGGCTTGAATTTGTTATTGTGTGGGGTTTTTTAGGAGAGGAGGTTCTTTCTCATCACCAATTATGAATTCCCAGTAGCCTTTCCCCATCAAAAAATTCATAATCCTAAATTTCCACACTTGGAAATTGTTCTTGTCTAATTTTTCAATTGCAATTTGAGAAAGACTGCCTACCATCTCTCAAGGCAACATTCAATGTTTTTTTAGGGTTTCACAAATGATTTTAATTCCTTCCTTGGGTTTCTAGGATTGGGATTAAGGTTTTCCTTCCTTAGGTTTATAGGATTAAGGTTAGGGTTAGGGTTGAACAAGATGGAGCTTACATATGTATGTATGTTTTGAGTATTATACGAAATTTTATACTATACATGAGTTTTACGTATATGTACGTATCTCGTATAATATTTCGTATGGTATTAAATACATGATTACATACCACACTTTTGTATGAAGGTCTTGATAATGTATTTGCGCTTCCCAATCTTCAAACTCCTTCCTTCAAGTTCTCCCAAGTTGTATTTGCTCCATTGCAAAAAAATGTTTTGATGTCTTCTCAAAACAAACTTCTGTCACAACTTTGCAAAGCTACACCGCTCACATATGACCTTAGATTGATCTAAAATTTTGGTGAAACATGAACAACTATTTCTACTACCTTCTCAAAATTTTAGCTCATTTAACTTCATAAAATGAGAGATCTTGCTACTTCCTTGAAGTCACCTCAAATTGGGACCTGAACACAAAATGACTTACAACTTGCTCTCAGCAACTCCAAAATCCTTGAGATTTTGGGAGACACATTAGATATATGTCTTCTATATTTGCTAAAAATTTCAACTCTATTGATGATGACCACAAAGAGTTATCATTTTCAAAAGGAATTAACTTCAAAATTGAAACTGAAAATTTAAATGCTTGGATTTCTCTCAATACAAATCTAAATGACATGAAATTTTTCTCACATATATATTCCTTATGATCCCAAAACTATAGATCCAAAAAAGCTCAAACAAAGGAGATATGACCAAAAAACCAAATCTGGCACAAAGTCTTCAAAGTCTCATAACTCTCACAAAACATATCCTTTTCTTTTGAAAATTTGAGAATAGAAGCGTCTTATAGTCTTTTATAATCTCTCCAAGTTTCATTCCAAGATCTTGTCACAGTAGATCTAGATCTAGATTTAAAGATCCAACTTCCACAACCTTGATATGTTGATCTCCTTTCACCTCTTTTCTTTTCTTTTCTTTCTCTTCACATTCTTTCCTTTCCATGTTTCTTTTTTGCACTTGACAAACTCCTATGATATTACTAGAAACTTTCAAGCTCTAGTTCTAAAGACTTTCTAGCTCTAAATCTCTTTCAACTTTCTCATTCAACAACCTAAGCTCTGATACCATGTTAACAAATAGGAGATCTACTCAAGTGCAAACATAAATCTTTATTAAAAGGAAACTACAACATGATGCTCACAACATGAAACATAACATCAAGAACTCCTCAAGGTTTTTGTCACATGAAATACACAAACTTGTGTAATGAAGAAAAAATAACCAAACCATCAACACCAAGGTATTTAACTAAAAGACCAAACCACAAATAACCAAATTAATATAAGTAAAGAAAATAATTCAACCTTGTGTGAAAGTAACCTAGTTACTTTCCTATTCCAGTAACTAATGAAACCTAATTAGTTGAGCTTGAATTCTCAACATGAACCTTATTTCGATATTGGTTATATCCCTCCCCCTTTCGACTGTTGATTCTAGTCTTCTAAAAGCAATTGAGTTTTAGAATCAATAGGGCTCAGTTTGTTGATGTTCACTAAGATGGGGTTGGGATCAAACTTGTTTATAATCACTAGAAGTGTTATATTATTAGGTAAACAATACTGGATCATGCATGGTCCAAACCAACATTGTTTGAACTTGCTCATGTGTTATTTGTGTGCTTTTGGAAACCAAAGCACATGGTCGCTAAGGGAGAAGGACTTGGTTTAATAATGATTATGCGCCCATAATGCATGATTCCATTGTCATTTGCCTATGGTTTTTGTTGCCAGTGTTTGAAATTCCTCCAACTTCTTTAACTTTAACAGTTTGGTACTAAAAACCCATGTCATGGCGAAACTTTAAAACATTACAAAATTGGTCATAGGTTGCAAATATTCAGTAGGCATCACAACATGCAATCCATACACCAACTAAAAAGGAGTATGACCTGTGCCCACCTTGAAAACCATTCTATAGGCAAATAAAACAATGGGAAATGTTTATCCCAATCCATGTGATTTTTGTTGACTAATTTGGTCAGTAACAAACCAATAACCTTATTAGTAGATTATGCCTAAATGTTTCCTTGAAGGTAGTAAGTTGTAGAGCTATGTGCTAAAACAAAAAATGAATGGTAAGGATTTGGATGGCCTCATTGATTAAATGGGCACCTTGGTCGCTAACCAAAATGAAAGGGCAACCAAACTCAGTTAAAATGAATTCATAAATGAATTGAATTGTGACTACAGCCACGTTGGTTTTTAGTGCCTTTGCCTCCACCCACTTGGTTGCATAATTGGTAGCAACCAAAATGTACATATTGTCATGTGAGCAACTCATGAGTTTAATGGGGCCAATGAAATCCAAACCCCATTTCATGAATGGTTCAACTAGGAGCATGGTGATCAATTTTGCCATTGGGGTATGTAAAAGATTTTTGGTTTATTGGCAAGCATCTCAAGATTGACAGTGCTACTATGCATCCCTGTGCAAGGTTGGCCACTAGTACTTAGCATTCCATCACCTTTCGTGCTATGATGTCCATTGAAAAAAGTATGCCACCAACTCTTTCATGCATCTTTTATAAGATTACCAAAATCTCGTCATCATGTAAACATTGGCACAAAATTTGATCTTGCCCTTGTTTGTATAACATCCCATTGATGATGGTAAACGGCAATGCCTTCAACACCAATTTCTTCTATTGCTCCGTGGAATATCCCTTTAAAAAAAATTCAGTAGAGATGTACGTATGCACTTTTTGTAACCATTCCAATTGAAGTGCAAACAACTATGCATCAATAATATTGTTAGGCACCCTCGGATTTTTTGTAGCATCAGGAAGTCGCGAGAAAGTGTTTGCCATTAAATGAGAATGCATTGGTTTGTACACCATCAAAAAATCATACTCATGAATAACAATAGCCACCTAGCAATTCATCTTAATAGTTGAAGTTTTTTTATGAGGTATAACAATGCCATGTGGTTGATGTAGAAAACAAACTTGTTTCTTAATAGACAACATTTGAATTTATGCAAAGCATGAACCATGGCAAAGGCTTTTCTTTCGGTGGTGGTGTAGTTTTTCTCCACATTGTTTAAGAGTCTTGAAGCATATGCAATTGGTTAATCACATTTTCCAATAGGATTTTGAGCTAGCATAGGCCTAACTACTAGATTTGACACATTTATGTGGACATGAAACTCCATCTCCCATTTGGGTGCAATTAAGATCGAACATCCAGATACCTTTGTTTTATAGCCTCCCATGTTTTTTGACATTCGGCAGTTCACACAAACACCTATGTTTTATGTAATAATTTTGTGATGGGGGCCATGATGAAGGTAAAGTTCTTGATGAAACATTGATAAAATTAGGCCATCCCATTGAAAACCTATATGTTATTAAGTGTTTTTGGTGCAGGCATATTTTCGATTACCAAAATATTTTTCAAATCAAATAATTTTCCCACCTTGAAGACAACATACCCAAGTATGACCTTTGAGTAAACCAAAAAGCATGCATTTCTTTGGATTCAAACTAATACCAAATTTTTGGCATTTGTCAAAACACAACCGAAGTTTGGTAAGGTGCATTTTGAAGTCATTAAATACTAAAGTCATCTAAAAACAATTTCATGAACACCCTAAGGTATTCACGAAATGTCATATTCATTATTCGTTGGTAAGTTGGTGGAGCATTTTTCAATCCAAAAGGCATGACTATCTAAACAAATGTTCCCCAATCGGTAATGAAAGTAGTCTTGTACATGTCTTCCAAGGCGATTGTTATTTGATGATAACCCAAAAAGCCATCTAGAAACGAGTAGACTTCATGCTCTGCCACCATGTCAAGTACTTCCTTCGTAAAAGGCAAAGGATAGGGATCCTTTTTCGTGGCAATGTTAAGTTTTCAAAACTCCACGCAAATTCAGAACTTCCCATTCTTTTTCAGTACCACCACAATGGGAGAGAGCCAAGTTACCTCCTCCATTGGGACGATGAATTTTGCAGTTAATAGCTTGTCTAAATCTTGTTTTATGACCGCAACATAGTTCGGATTCACCTGATACCATGTTTGATGTGAGGTAAGTAAATTGGTATTAAGCACAATTTGATGGTGTGCTAAGTGCAATGGAATACCTCTTAGATCCTTGTACATCCACGCAAAGACGTTTTTGCATTTTTTCAACAATTGTTCTATTACATTTGCCATAAAAAGGTCCAAATCAGTGTTCAATTTCACCACTTGTGATTCATTGTGAGTACCCAAATTTAGTGGGCGAATTTGGATTTCTAATAAATTCCACTTTGCCATCTTCATGTCCTACTTCAAGTTGGCGTAGTGTCCACCAAAAAATTTCTCGGTGTGTGTGGAAAATAAAAAATTGGTTCATTGATATCAATTTTCATATCGGTACCAATTTTGGTATTAGTATCGATTTTGGCATCAATACTATTTTTGGGATCAATACCAGTTTTTGCACCTATATTGGTTTTTGCATCGATATTGATTTTTGCATCGACTACCACCTTCACTAATTTTTTTGGCTTTAATAAAGTAATGGTGCCAATTGTAAACAAATATAGTTTGGTTGCTAACAACATGTCTTCCTCCTCATCTATGATTTCATTAACAAAATCGTAGCAAAATAAAACTTTTGGGTGTTTAATGTTGTTATCCAAATGTTTTATTACTGCTATGGTGCGGATACTACCATTACCTTCAATGTTGATGAAGTTACTCTCCCAATCATGTGTAACCTTGGCATCTCATAGCCATGGACGATCCGATAGCATGGAGTAACTAGCATCCAATATGTTGTTCTTCATTACTATGAAGGTGACGATATACAGGATACCATGGATATGGATTTTTCAAATCTCAAATTAACCCTATTGGTTTAATTAGGGTTTTTTTTCCCATCCTAAGGGTATAGGTGCAGGTTTTGAGATAGATAATCCAAATTTGTTCTTCACAACCTCCATGATAATGTTAACACATGAGCCCCCATCCAACAAAACATCCTCCACTAGGTTTTTCCCCACATGTATTGGAATTACTACCATGTTGAAGATTTATAGCAATTGACTTTACATCACAAGGTGGAGCTTGAGGATGGGTTGGTTGACTACCAGGAAATATTCAAGGGCCAAATGCATGAATTGACCGAAGGTGAAAGTATGTTTACTATTTAATAATTGTTAACCAATTTTTTAGAGCACATTTTTTTTTTGGTAATTGCTCCATCATCAACAAAATTCCATTTTTTATTGGTTTAAATGATTCTTACATTGGTGGTTGGCTCCTTCGGGATGTTTCCACTATGGATTTCGATGCTTGCATTTGTTGGATGACTAATGCAAAGGTCTTTTACAATTGCTCCCCCTATTCCCAATCTTCCACGTTCTTGGTTTTCCAAGGCTCCTTCTCTCGTTGCAACATTAGTCTTGGGTTCTAGTTCCTTGTTTCAAAAGCTAATACCATGTTGACAGTGGCCTCATCCTTTTTTGGTCCTACATGGGAGACTTTGTCTTGAAACATCTCTTGTGCAACTGATTTATGTGGACAATGATATATATTATTATAGTGAATTGCATATGAAACAATGGTAAACCAAGGAACTTCCTTGATTTCGGTTCCCCTATTTCTCATGGTTTCCTTTTGATCTTCATCCTGCTTGAAGAGAAACTTCATTCACTAAAACTATTTTTTGTCTTTCAACTTGTTGTTTGGATTCTTTGGGTTCCAATGACAATGCTCCTTTAGATGCCTTGGTTTATGATAGAAACCACACATATTTTTTATATGAATGTTGTCTAATGCTTTCTCTAGTTTTTTTGGTGGTTCTAATAATTTTCAACACTCCTTTGCATTTGCCATAGTCTCCTCATAAGTGACCACAAATTCTTTGTGTTTGAATAAGGTATCTTGCTTCATTCCTGTAATTGCAATTTGCAAGTAGGGGACCAATCTAACTCGGAAGAAGGTTGTCAACAAGTTGTCGTTCACTTCATGTTGAAAATAGTTGGCAATTTTGAGGATTCGTTCATAATAAGCCTTAACCTTTTTGTCATTACTTTGTTTAATGACTCTAAGAGCCATGTCAATTTGTTCATCATTTTGAATAGTGTGATAATGCTTACAAAATGTAACTTCTAACTCCATAAAAGAGCAACTTGGATGAAATTGCATAAAATTTTCGCCCCACTCTAAAATTGCATCTCTTAAGGTGAAACAAAACGAGTTCATTATGTCAACATCCCGCTTTTCACCGTTAGCCTAAATTGTTTTCCGAAACATTCGAACATGTGCATTCGGATTTGTCCCAACAGAGTAAATTACATACAACAATGATTTCCTTGATGAAGAAGCCACAAGAATAGTGGGTGCCTATGGTGGATACCATGGTGGGTACCATGGGTTCCAAGGGGAACATGGCCAGGGAACACCAAAAGGCATACTTGCGCCTCCAACCAGAAATCCACCTCCACCTCCTCCTAAAGGTCCTCCACCACTTGGGGATCCACTTCCATTCAGGGGTCCACCTTTGCCTGGAGGTCCAACACCTCTTCCCAAAGGTCCATTCCCCCCTTTTGGTGGTCATCCACTCCCATGAAGGGGACTACCACTGCCTTCCATAAGTATCCCACCTCCATAATTATCGAATCTTGTTGGGGGATTTCATGTGGGCGATTGGAAATAAGGCACCAAATTTTTACTAAAAAACCCACCAATAGGAGCAATTACTAGGGAGTCATCACAAACGCTTGGACACTTTGACTTCCTCTAATTGCAACAATTCCAATAGACATCATATTTGGGAAAAGGTATGCTACAGGTGTGTTGGAGAAAGAAAATGGGAGGTTTCCTAGGTAATACATATTAGGAATCATTGTCCATGGGTTAGGAATATTGTTGTTGCTTACATAGGATGGTCCATGGTTCCCAAGTTAGGCTAGTAAAATTGTCGCAACCCTAGCTTTGGGCTCACAACCAAAGCTAAGGGGTTACAAGGTTGCGAGCCAAGAAAAAGCATGGGAGTCAAGGCAAAGAGGTCACAAGGGTGCGGGCCAAGAAGAAGCTCGGGAGTCACATCACATACTCCCGGGAGTGTAAGAAAATGTGAAGGAGTATGAGGGAGTGAACCCTCACACTCCCAAAGCAACTCTCACTTTGGGAGATGGAGTCCCAATGGACTCCCAAAACTTCAGAAAGGGATTTCAAAGGTCAAAACTCAATGGTTTATGGCATTCTTTATATCATTGGAAAGCTCTTAGAATGTAAATATCTAAAATGGGCTCGTATTGCTCATTTGGACATCTGAAACACAAGTTATGGCTAAAAGAAAGGCCTGGAGTCAAACTAGCAGTTTAACTCCTGACCAGAAAAAGTCGGGAATCGACCTAATTTACTTAGTTGCAAAGGGCGTGCAACATACCCTTGAAAAGTTCTTAACGAGAGCTATAACTTTGCTTTAGATCGCATCTCAATCCAAGGTCCGTTCGCAAAGTTGTGGGAGTCCCAACCGGCGTAATTTTGGGACTCCCACTCGGGAGTCTCGGGAGAAAAAAACCATTTGGATGTAGGCTCCATGGCCAGTCACAGAGTATACTATAAGGGGAAGGTGGTGGCTTCCCCCAAGTCCGAGCTGTGGTGAGTCTAGTGTGTCCATGTTGCCCGTGGCTCGTTGTGAGCCATGGATTATAGCTCAATAATTAGTTAAGCTTTAGTTCCGTAATTTTCCTTAATACTAATGATTTGAATGCTTATAAGCCTCCAAATAGTGATTATTAATAATTGAATCAGTTTTTGTGATATTTTTAGGCATATAATACTTCTTTATTTCAATTGATGTAACGCTTAATCAATTAAACACCTAGTAAACCTTTTAAAATACATTATCCCTTTTATGTTGTAGAGAAGGGAAAAGGGATGTAAAATTAGATGTGATTTATTGATATCTAGGGAATACAAGCCCATAACTAACAATAGCAATTCGCCATGACAAGGTTAAGTTAGTATGTAGAAGAATCTTTAAGCACTAATGATGTACTTGTAAGATTTTTAGGATGTAGTCCTAATACATTTTATTTAATTTCACTTCTATCAGACTTTTAAATAGAATCAAATCAAACTTAAGTATTAACATTTTCGCCTAAGTAGCCTCAGGTGAATTACAACTTTATAACCGACTTAAAAGATAGATCACAATTGTAAAAAATCTAGAATGCAACGAATGGTGCGAACAAGGTACTCGATTCGGTGCTCCATGGAAAGGGGGTTGATTGGCCCTCGTAGCCAACGATAATGGCCATCACTAGGAACCCACGTTCGACAATGGAAACAGACATCATCATCTTCACATTGACATTCTTCAAACCTTTCTGGCGTGGTTCCACGAGCAGGAAAGAATTTTAAATAAATTGCTAAAGCATGTGGGTTAGGAGACAATCGACGATCTCATGCCGAACGATCGACTCAAGTGCGCACCACTCGCCTGGGCGGTTCTTCTTCGCGCGGCCGTTGAAAAACAATCACGTCGAACGGTGCTTCTTTAAATTCTTCCTATTCTACTAGTGCAACTGGAGGATTTGAAGGTGTAGCAATATCATTTGCCATGATTAGTTTTCACATGCATTAACAAAAACCAAGAAGGTAGTACAAACAATGCGGTACTTGCAGGGGTGAGGCCTTTTTATTTAACAAATTAGGGTAGGCGTAAGGTGTGGGAGTGACGGCAGAACCTCATGAAACTCGAACATCCTAGATCTAATGGATTCATCAAACCTTAATTTCGACGGTGGATTTAGAAGTATGTGGGGGTTTTTTGTGGTGCAAATTTACTTCCAATTTACTATGTACTACATAGTTAACTAGTGCATGGTAAAATCAATAGGTAGGGGATATCAAGAGAGTAAATGGTACAAGGGAATGTTAGTTCAACCATTGAATTAGTCAAGTAAGAATTCAAGGACGTTATTAGTTACTACTAATAAACTATCCTAGTAGTTAGTTACTTGAAGTAATTAAGATGAAGAAATAGGATGTGAAGGTCAACGGACGGAAAGGATAAGGATCAAGCTCAAGAGACCTCATCAAGATATCCAATATAAAGGAAGGGATGAATCCTCCAATCCAAGGGAGAGGGTATTGTGTGTATGTGGAAAGGAAAGAAAGAGGAGGAGGAAGTGTGAGGAGGAATGTTTAGTCCTTATGTGTGGAGAGGTGTTCATGGAAAAGGGGTGTGCAAAAATCAAACATGGAAGGAAGGAAATTGTGTGTAACAAGTACTTGTAGCAAAGCCTCTGGAATTTTGATTCAATTAGTTGTTCTTCCCAAATCCACTGTTGGATTTGTGTCAAAATGAAATCAGTTTTAGTTTGGAAGGTGTAGAAGGTTCTCCCAAAATTTCAACATCATCAGAGTTGCTGTCAGGGAACTACATTGGTTGGAAGTAGAGGGTGTTGTGGTGGAATCCATGGAAGGAATTCCATGACAAAGCCTCTGGATTTTTATTTCAATTAATTGTTCTTCTCAAATCCACCGTTAGATTTGGGTCAAAATTAAATTAGTTTTAGTTTGGAAGGTGTAGAAGGTTCTCCCAAAATTTCAGCTTCATCAGAGTTGCTGTAAGGGAGCTACATTTGTTGGAAGTAGAGGGGGTCGAATTGTCTGTTTTTTCCTTCAATCTAAGCAAAGTGGTTTCTAGTTCAAAGTTTAACTCTTGATAAAAAAAATAAAAAATAAAACAAAAAATTTATGAGATTTTGTACCAAGGTTCCTTTTTAGATTAACTTTTTTTCAAAAATCCAATGCATGTTAGATTAGGATGTTATGTGTAGATATTGGACACAACGCATTAGATCCTTAATGAATTTCATTACTTACCTTGAACCACCTTACGTGTTAAACTACAACTACATAGTAGTTCCACTTCCAATCGGGTTTTTTGTGAGTGCACATCTTAATGGTGAAGGTGTGCAAAAATTTCTCACATTCGTCCTAACACCAAAGGTGCTCCAACTATGCACTAACCGTTTTTTGTGGGTTGTGTGTAGTGACGCGCTCCCAAGTCCCTAGTTAAACCCAAGTTGGGTCTAAATTACTCACACAACAAAATTGTGAAAAACTCGGGGCACACTCCCAGCTCTCAACATTAGAAGGGGTAGAGGGGCATGTTAAAGCTCTGGGATGGGACTAGGAAAAGTGACAAGCTATTCACTTGCTCAACCATGCATCAAACCAACCAACAAGTTGGTTAATTCACATTCTGGAGCACCCTTGGTGCTAGGACAAGCCACGGGCAACTTTGGACTCACTTGATTCACCACGGCCCGGACTCGGGGGAAGCCACTACCTTCCCCCATATAGTATACTTTGTGCCTCTCCACAACACCCACATCCAAATGGCTTTTTGTCCTAGGACTCCCAAGGAGGAGTCCCGAAACTGTCTTGGTTTGGACTCCTGGGACTTTGCGCGATCATAATTCTTTTCTTAGACCTTCGATTGGGATGAGGTCTAAAGCAAACTTGTAGCTCTCCTCAAAAGTTTTCCAACGATGTGTCACACTCCACCTGCACGCATTGGGTTTGGGTCGATTCCTGACTTTTAATGGTCGGGAGTCAAATTGCCAATTTGACTTCTAGCCTTTCTTTTCGCCATAACTTGTGTTACAAATGTCCAAATGGCCCATACGAGGCCATTTTCGACATTTACACTTTGTTAGCTTTCTAATGATATAAAGAACGCCCCAATGCAAGGTGTTTTGACCCTTGCGATCGAATTCTGAAGTTTTGGGAGTCCCAAAGGATTCCCAAGTCCCAATTTCGGGAGTGTGAGTTTCATCTTCACACTCTTCTAAGTAGAGTTGCGACATGTAGGCCCGTGTGAGTGAGTGAAGCTTGTCAACTCTTCCTAGTTTCATCTCGGAGCTCCAACGCACCCCTCTACCCCTCAAAATGTTATGAACTAAGGAGCGTGCCCCAACTCCTCCCTCTTCCGTTGTCTTCTATTTGGACTCACATTTGAGTCCTTCGAGGAGTTGGGAGTGCGTCAAAAATATTATTTCTAATAGGATTCATCATTGAGTATTAGTTGTTTAACATTTGAATAACGAGGTAACTTGGGCCAATTATGAAAGAAGGGGTACACTCAAATATTACAGGAACCTAAGTCATTAGAATTTAGGAACTAACTGAGATTGCAGGTTGGGTGGTATCAAAATTTAGTTCAATCACAAAAATTGGTACTTGGTTGGATCTATAGGGGTAGTTTCCAACTACATGTGTGGAACCTTTACAAAAAGTGCAAACCTAGTTAATGGGTGTGGAATCAATAGTAAAGGTAGGCATTACTAAAATTGTCTAACATGAGTCATGTTCCCCACAAATATTCATCATCAAAAAGTGGTCACTATTGTTAGTTTCAAAAGTAGCCTTCTCCAGAGACTTCGCCAGATCTTCAATCGTCCTTTAAAATTGAAAATTTTGAATTTCTAAGGCTCAGGTATTGGGTGCAACAATCTCTTCATACCTAAAAACATCATTTCTGGCAGGGGTCCAAACATGGCCATCGAAAGGTTTCGTGTCCATGGTCATGACCAACCACTCCATTGAATGAATTTTAGTGTCAATTTGTATTTCAAGTTTTCCTCTTTCAATGTTGATTTTGACCTCTTGTTGTTTTACCACATGTAGCATAACAAGGCCTTCCCAATCCATTGTGTGAAATTGTCCTCCCTGATTAGCAAAAAGGACAGCCCCACCTTCTCACTACAACACCTTATTCATTTGCTTCCTCGTACTCCTTGTCAACACAATTGTCATCTTTCAAAAACAAAAGTAGTTCACACCTATAATAAATATTTTTTTATGTTTTTCTTAGTTTTGAACAAAAGAACAAATTACACAAACAATGAAATTTTTGGAAAAAATAATACCCATTTTTCCAGTGTAGACACATAGCTTCTACTAAATCTTTCGATAAGAGAACTACTGAACCAAAAATTCTAGTTCTATATCCACCAAATGGTCACCAAATGTGAGGCCCACCCGGTGAATTTTCGAATGTTTTTGGATTCTTGTTGAAAATCTAGATAGATTTGAACACCTCAAATCTATTAATGTTTAGTTACAAATAGTCATTTTAAAACAAATGGAAAACAATTAGGCAAATAGTCTATCATTTTTTCTTAATGATAATATAACAATTGTGCAACATCTCGAAAGTTGACACTAAAAAACAAGTAGGAAAAACAACTTGAATGCATTTTGTAAAGCAAAAAACTTGAGCAAAGACAAAACCCACTTCATGTGAAAAACTTCAAAATGCCAAATTACATTACTATCATGTCAAAAACAAAGATAAGAAAAAAACCCCTTGAGCTTTTCCAAGAAAAGATTTCTTGAGTTTGCCAAAAAACAATGGGTATTTGAAAAGAATGAAAATCCTTTAAAATCCTCCTAAACTCCAAGTTATCCACCCTTATTTTTCATCTAGAACTTGGAATTGAAGTAAAATGCAAGAACTAATTTTTCAATTGTATTAATAAACCACTTTTCAAATTCGATAGTGACTTAAAACCGGTAGTGATCTAAAATCAGTAATAACCTAAAATCGGTAGTGACCTAAAATTGATAGTAACATCTAAAATTGGTTATAAATTAAAACCAATAATAACGTAAAGTTAGTAAAATTATGAAATTGATAGAAGTGTAAAATTGGTTTATATATCAAAAATCTATAAAGCTTGATTTTTTGATACAAAATTATAACTCTTCAAAACTAGCCTAGAAATTTTTTTAACCTTAAGACCATAGTTGAATGTGATCCTTGACAAAAAGATGGTATCTTGATGTTAAACATGTGTTTTGTGTGTGAATCTTCAAAGGTGGCATTGAATTCTTCAAGAAACATTTCAAAGTCATTGAACAAGGGTGATTAATGTTCCAACAAATGTGTGAACCAATCAAGGGTTGTGCTTGACAACAAGGTGCCAATGAATCCAACTTGAGTTGGGCCAATTGGATACTGATGAGGATGAAGTCGGATGACCAAATGCACTTAGTTGACAAAACCTCAAATCTTTGAAGATGTGCCATCAAACTTGTTAGGTAGGCTGATCCATGGATCGTTTGGTTATGTCGTGTTCCCAAAATGCATCCTAAAGAGGTTGAAATTTAATTGGTTTGCAAATGAGGAACAAATTCATGAAATGTTTGATTTTCATGTTCAAGATTCCTAAGGACAACAAGGACTTCTTCCATGGATGTAAACATGATTACGAACACCATGAAATATGACACCAACAAAAAGTGGGTAATTCATAACCTCAATCAACAAGAAGTGGGTAATTCACGACTTTTTAAAAACTTTTCCTTTGAAGAAGAGGGGTAATCCACACTCAAATCCAAAAGGAATTTAATTCTTAAATGACTCATAGATGCAAAACTAAACATAGATTTGATAAAGTCATTTCAAATTGTCAAGGACATGAAAATCCACAAAAATAAAGGTTAAAAGAAAATTTTAGGTTTAACTTTCAAACAAGGAACAAGACAAGATTATGTGATTAAAAAATAAAAACATAAAAATTAAGAACAAGAACATGAGATATGTAAAACAAATGTGAAAAGGAATCTTTATTATGTTCACATATGCAAACATGAACATAAAAAACATGACAAGGCTACTTTTATTTATACCTCTTTAGGGACCTAGCTCAAAGAAGTTTCCAAGGAGGCTTTTATGTGTGCATTAAATAAATAAGCTTTTTAAAAACCTTCATAATTGAGAGTCAACTATGAGTTGATCGAAATTTAACCGGAAATTAATCGGGACTTAACTAAAAGTTAACTAGGACTTAACTTTGAGTTAATTGGGACTTAACTCAAAGTTGATTGGGAATTAATTAGGAGTTAACTTAGAGTTAAGTAAAACTTAACTAAAATTTAACTAGAGTGAATTTAAAATCAACTAAAAGTGAACTATGAATTAAGTGGAAGTGAATTAAAACTAAACTAAAAGTTAGGTACATGGATGAATTCAAATGGGTGAACTCCATAACATTGGCATCCATAACATTATTTGCCCAGTGTGGCGGATTTGTCCATCTAGCACTAGACAACATGGAAGTATTAGCCCATTTCCCTAATGGGCGAACAAAGGAGTGACCATTGAAATGCAAAATCCTTGGGTGGAAGGAAAATTTACTTCGATGTTTTGAGTGGAAGGTGCTCAAATTTGCACTCCATTAACAAACAGCACAAAGGGTCCAAATAAATCCACAAATAATAGCACTCAAACCTTTTGACATGTTTCATTGTTTGAGGGTTAAATTCATCCAAAAAACAAGATTTGGACAAGAAGTCGGCAACTTCTTTTTTGAAATGAGCATCCTTTTCAATGTTGTGCAACAACCAGCATTCCTAAGAGCTATGAATGCAACATTACAAACCCCCATCACACCATGGATTGTGCACATATTTTTAAAAATAATCCAAGGTTGATGTGTCCAAACAAATAATTGAAAGGACACATAATTCAATTTACAAATATGGAACAACCATTTGTTCTAGTGGTTGGGACAATGTTGCAAGACATTCACTATTGAACATAATGTTTGCTTGTCCAAGTGATGATGTATTCATAAGTTCCATTGATACAACTAGGGAGCAGAAAAACACCCATTATGTAGATGCAATGCATTGCCTAGATACATCAAAACCTTTGAAGATGACAAGATTGTACAAATTTGTACAAACAATGCTTTAAGCATGAAAAGTGTGGCTAGCCATCTAATCTATTATTTTCCAAGTTTTTATTTTCAAGGTTGTGCTACTAATTGTCTAGACTTGCTATTAGAAGATTGAAGGAAATCAACATGGGTGAAGCAAATTGTGAAAAAGGAAAAAATCATTGTTTCTTTCATACAACAACACCATGCACCACTAGTAATCTTTTGTTGTTATGAGACCAACCTAACGATTTAAAACCCCATTGAAACATGATTTGCAACCAATTTTTTAATGGTTGAAAGGTTGCTTACACTAAAACTTGCCACTAAACAAACTATTGCCAATCTTGATTGGACAAATTTTGTCATCACATTGTGTGGCACCCATCATTAAAAGCTTCTCACCAAAGCAAGAGTTGTTTGAGTTAACATAAGGAAGGACAAGTTTTGGGATACTTGTGCCAACTTTCACTATAACAAAAGGTGTCCCTGTACGCCAAGTGATTTCACTGGATTTTGAGTGAATTCATTGGTTTAGTGAACAAGGACTAATGAGCTGCACCTACATTTTGTAATAGTGTTTGTGCACATGGTGGAATTGGTCTTAGTGTCATTGAAGGCATTTGATGGCAGGTAACCTTGCATGGGGAGGGCGTGGCTTCTTATGAAAACATTATAGTCAAATGTCATATCATTACGAAATCCACCATTTGAATTACCATCAAACCTTGTAAATGTGATTGAAGATCGATTTTACCAAAAGTGGAGGATGTTGACAACTGACTTACATTATGCAGGGCCCCTTTTCAATCCATACTTATTGGGTGAAATTTGCCTACATGATGATGTAGATGTCAAAAAGGTGTTAAACAAAGTTTGCGAAAAACAACTGGTACCCTCACAACCATGCCCAAGCTTAAAAAGACTTTGTAAATTTTGTCAAAATTCGAGGTCTTTTTTCTGACACCCCCCTAATGAATGACCTCAACTTGCTCCCACATGAATGGTGGAATTTTAGTAGAGCTTATGGACACACTCGCACCCATCACCCATTACATTTTGGCACAAGTGTGTTCTACATCATCATGCAAACAAAATTACAATTCATACTCATTTGTCCATAATAAAGTGTAAAATTGGTGGACATTGGATCAAGCAAAAAAATTGGTGTACATATACACTAATAACAAGTTCTTGTGAAAATGATACAACACAAACCCCACGACATAGTACAAGAATAAGTTGTCTAAAAACTCAATGTCTGATGTTGATGAAAGTCTAGATGAAAGTGAATCATCGAGTGAAGACCCCATAGTGTTAAATGAAGATGAAGACCAACATGACCCCTTCGAATTCCCTAATGGTGACAATATTTTGTTTTCAAAATCAATGTCTTATTCAACGATTAGGTAGGTTTAACCATATGACTATGGTGATGCAAATCCAAACATGTCTATATTTGATGACTTTGTTTAAATGCCCGATGCACCCCTTAGATGTACATGCTCCAACAATCCCAAATCAACACACACCCATGCAATCAATGGGTTCCATTGAAGTGCTACCTCCCAATAGCTTGAACACACCATTAATTTGAATCATCATTCTAAATCCATACGCAAAACACACATAAATAACTCAGACATATGAGTTGACCCATTTGTCAATCCAAAAACTATTGTAGTTAAATACATAATGGATATTGCATTGGAGCCACATGTGAGCCCACATATGACCACTAATGCAAGTGCACCCCAAGTTGTGCGTCAAAATCTTAATCATGAAGTTATAAGACCCTTGAATCGACAAAACATGATTTAGCTTTTGACCACACACCAATCGCCCAATACCTATGGCATCCAACACCCGTAATGCCCATAGTTTATGTGGGGTTAAAACTAGTTGTTGTGGCAACTTCCATGAAACATTTTTGTCTATATATTCAAAACTCGTTCACACATCAAGTTACTTTAAGGAAAAGGTCGATTAATCAAATAACAATTGTTTTTGTAAGTGAACAAGACTACAAACAACCACACACCAATGATGGCATTTTGAGTATTGAGGGACATTGTACCATTAAACGAATTGTGGCAAAATGTTCAGGGCAAAATATCATCACAATCTTGTGTGGGACAAACATTTCAAAGGCAAAAAAGGGGCACAATGATGATGATGATGACAATGACATCGACATTCTTAATGAGGCAATTGAGGCCCCAAATGACATTAACTACCATGAGCTTTGACCCCAAAATCCAATTTTCACAATTGGTCATCCTTCCATTATTAGGATTTTAGAAAAAAACAACTATGTTTACAACTAAATTTATTGTCATATTGGATTGAATGATTATGGTCATTGGAGTTGTGCTAGATAGTTTGCTTAAACAATTCAACATGACATGGTGTCAAATCTTGTTCAAAACAACAATGTGTAATGTCCACATGGATTTACGCTTAAAATTAAAATATACAGTCATTTTATAATCATTTAGGACACATGTAGTCATGTTATAGTCATTTATGACACCATGTAATCATATTGTAGTCATTTAAGATCAAGTTTAAAATGTCATTAAAGGAAATTGAACCTTCATTTCCATGGCCACAAACCAACTCCTTAACCATCTATTCAATACTTCATAGTCAAGTTAAACAACATTAATCAAAATGGCTAATGGGTTTTAATCAAATGGCACATTTAGTCAAATTGAACATAAGAAATTGACATCATTAGTCGAAATGACCAAAGTTCTGTAGTCAAATGGAACATCTTATGCCTATTACATACCTACTTCCTACCTCTCATTTACAATGTTACAACCTACATACCTACCAACCCACCCACCCACCCACTTACCTACCTACCTACATATTACCTACCTACCTACTTACTTGCCTCTCCACCCACCTATAACCTACTTATGTATTAACTACCTACCTACCCACCTGCCTAGATGTACAGCCTACCTACTTATATACCCACCCGCCTACTTAAATGTACCACCTACCTACCTTCATACCTCATAGTTGTGTAGTGAAGTGTTAAAATAAACATGTGAAATAAAAAAATTTGACAATGTTGAACACCTTTTGATGGTGTGGTCCATTGGTTAAAGACTTGGTTTATCATTAAGGAGGTCAATGGTTCAATCCTTAACATTATAACCTATGTACATCCTTAAGGGGCTAAGGTAAGTAAAGTAGGTTAAGTAAGATATACTAGGTTAAGTTAAAGTAGGTCAAGTGGCATAGCTTAGGTAGGTTAGGCTACCACCTACCTACTTTTTTTTAATGACCTACCCACCTACCCCAATTTTTTTTTATATGGGCAAAAAGTTGACTAATCAAAATGACCAATCAAATGATCCATATTCTGTTAGTAAAAAAAATCACCCTAATCACAACGGACATGTCGAAATTGACTTGTCCAAAATGACTAAATGGTCTTTTTGACACCTATTCAAATTGGGTATATTTTTACTAGATTTGTTAATAAAAAAGTATCAAGTTTTCTAGTAGTGGTTTGCAAATTAACATGTTAGGACAATCAGTACATAAATTTGAAGTGCAAAACTTGTTTGGTTTTGTGCTAAGTGTATAATCATTGGAAGGTTTTTGCTAACCATTGGGGACATATTAGGATAGGGTGTTGGTAAGATAAAGTAGACAATTTTTACTCCTTGTCACAAAAAAAAACAAGTAGCCATAAACAAGTTTTAATGTATTGAAAATTTAAATGTTTTTTAATTTAATGACCAACACGAGGATAATCTTTAATTTGATCACAATGATGTTGATTAATCACATATTTAATATGCATTCAAATATATATATTTAAATAACTATATTTTTTCCCTACTTTTTAGGTTGTCCAAACTTGTACAAGTAGATGAATTGTTGAATATTCTCCATTTTCAACATGATGTAGTTTAAAAATGTACTTGTAAGTTCTTAATGTTTAAATATTATAGTCGAATACATTAAACTTCTAAAGGAAAAATATGTTTAACCTTAATTTGACCAATCATTTTCAAACATATTTGTTATCTACTTTTATTGTTCCAAAGTTTTTCAAAATTTGTAATCACTGCATTATAAACTTAAAAGAAAAACACCATGCTTTTATTATGTTATTTTCAACTATTTTCAATCTATTTTCTTCTACTTGTGTTAAAAAATGGACCATTTTTTTTAAAATTAATTTTTTAATATTCTATATCATGCTTTCACCTGACAAGGGAACTGGACAATGTGGAGTTATTGGAACATCTGCCTATTTTACAACAACTATTGTTGCATCGCTTGTTGAGTTGCTAGGTACCACTTCAAATTATAATTAGTTTTTTTGTCTTTATAAAAAGAGCCTTAATTCAAACTCCACACAAGAATCTATAAATTGTTCATTTGTTATCACCTACATGGTTTTATAACTTTATTTGCATTTTCAAGAAATAATATGTTGTTTTAATTTTTGATGTGATTCATTATCTTGAAGGCACTTATCAGGTGTAATTTTGTTTTCATGGAAATGTCTTGAATGGAACAACATTTGGGATGTTGGTCTTCTTCATTTTCAAATAGATTTAGAATGTGCACAAGTTTAGTTTAGAGTTTATGGATATAGACAAATTGGATGCAACATATTTATTCCCTTCCTCTTTTTCATTGTTGCCTTTGTTGATTATTGATGATGAATTTGTTTTGATGTTCTCTAAACATTCCAAGTGAAGAAGCTTGCTTGGGGAGTCAAAGAAAGGACTTTGCATAATCTAACAATTGAACTCTTACTCTGGCTCTTAGATGAGAAGGTCCTAGTGATGAATGATGGTAACTAGCTCCTACAACCTATGAATGTTTTGATGTTGAAAATATTGGCAAGATCATAATAGTCCATACTAACATGATTGTGTTGAGTAAAGGGACATTCCAAGCAGGATATGTTTCGTAATGTTTGAATCTTGAATGTAAGGTGAAATGCAACAACTTTGAAACACAAGTTGGTAATAGTAAAGCAAGTTGCAAAAACAAAATTTCAATTGAAGGTTGGTTATCAATGTGCACATTAAAGGAAGTTGAGGCCTTTGGTTACCATATATGTTTTGGAAGAGTTTATCTTGCAATCCCATTGATGTGTTTCATGTATTTCCTACTTGAATTATTAAGTTGAAATGCTTACAATGTACAAGAAAAATTCCAATTTTGATTGAAGGTGTTTGAAGAAGGTTTAAGGCCATTCGCCCCATGCCGATAGGTTAGTGAGGAAGCAATGAGAAGTGTCGGCAATGGTCTAGCTAGGCATTTATCAACTAGACTAGAGGAAGCTTCATATCTATTATCAAATGGATACATGTACCAATGATTTGTAGTATATCAATTGAGGGCTTTAGTGGCTAGCACAACACTTTTGAAGAATGCCATGATGACATCAATGTCTTTTGATGGTGGTAGACCACTAGATGTTGGTATCTCAAAGAGGTTGATAACTTTTGACAATGGATTTGAGGAGCTGCACATAAGACAAATTTTATGAAAACAATGAAAAACTTGGATCTACCACATGAGAAAACAAACATTGGAGCTTTAGATGGTGTAGATTATGTTGTCTTAGGCTTACTATATATGATATGCTTTTAGATAAAACCAACATGCATTAGGTCAACTCTATAAATTATCCAAGGCATTGGTTCCATACATTATAATCCATTGGAAGAATTCAACCAATGAAACATTATACATTAGTTAGTTAATCATGAGTTTGTTAGTTACATTGTGTTAAGATTTTTTGTTTTGTGCAATGCAATTGAATGTATATTTGTATATGAAAAGATAAAATAACATGGTGGTTGTTTTATCTTGTTTGTAGGAAGTCATTAGACTTTGGATTGCTTTGGTGCAATTTAGTAAAAAAAGATTGCCTATCATTTTTAATGTGAGTTGGGTTTTGCAACTAGGTGTTATAGTATTGCTAGCCACCTTGTTGAGGAAAAAACCTAATATGTTTCATCAACAAGTTGACATAGTGTGCTTTCAATTTAAAGGGTAGGATAAGCAAATATTTGAAAGGAAAATAAAATGCAAATATAATCATTACTTTTAATTATAAGATTCTTGAATTAACATTAAATAACCTTTGATTAATCTAGACTTTTTTTCCTTAATCACAGGGTTCTAATTGGGAATTAAGAAATGCCTTTCAAATTTGCATTTTTTTGTGAAATAAAAAATAAAAAATTTCTTTATTACCATTACCACTTGACAAAGTTGAAAATGTGTCAACCTTTCAAAAGCAACACATATTAAAATTTTCTTCCAAAAGATATTGACCTCAACAACTTAAAGTCACAAATTATAACAATGATGTTGGTTTCCATTGAACTTTTTATGGACCAAACCAAGGCATACATTTGTACCATGATTTGTATTTTTGACATTCATGGATGTGTTTTCCATTTAATTTGTTAAAACTACTTTTAATTTTTTATCTAACTAGTGTGCCTCAAACATAGTGAACCAACCCCCATGACAAAACCTATATATTTTCCTAATCAAACTTTTGCCTTTCAACAAATCCTCTTTGTTTTTTTGTTAAACTTTTACTTATTGGAAAAACCTTCATATCTTATTGGCTAAACTTCTACCCTTCAACAAAACCTATGTGTCTTCATGGCTAAACCTCTATCAATTGGGAAAGCTTTTTTTTTTGGTTTGTTTGTTTGTCTAAACCATTAATTTTTGACAATTTTTTTTTCTCTTGGCTAAACTTCAACCTTTTGGTAAGACCTACATTTTGTTTTAGCTAAAGCTCTACCTTTTGACAAAACCTGTTTGTTTATTAGCAAAACATTTATATTTTCTTGGTTAAAACTTTGCCTTTCGATAAATTTTTTGGGGTTTTCAACTAAATGCCTACTCTTGGAAAAAATATTATATTTTCTTGGTTAAACCTTTGCCTTTTGGCAAAACTTCTGTCTTTTCATGGCCTAAATTTTTTCTTACTTGGCTATATATTTACATTTCAACAAAACTTTTATACTTTTTTGTTAAATATCTCTACTTCTTGGTTAAATTTATATTTCTTGGAAAATATTTTATACTTTTTGGCTAAACCTTTACCTCTTGGCAAAACCTTTATCTCATTGTGGATAAACCTTTGTTTATTTGCAAAACTTATATTTCTTCTTAAATAAACGTTTTTTCCTTTAGAAAACTAATAATTTTTGGCAATACCACTTTACTTCCTAAGAAAAACCTTTTTATTTCCTTGCTAAACATCTACATCTTGGCAACCTACCCACCCACGACAAACTTTTCCTTGGGTGGTACCATTAGGAACTACCTTACCAAAATCATAGAAAGGTTGGACCCAATTTAAGAAATAAATTCCATTATACATTAGTTTACTTGATTGGACTAGGTGGGCTATGTGTTCCCACCTATGCACACATTCATGAAAAATAATAAATGCCCAAAAATGTATAATATGCATTAACATTTTGATTCCTAAACCATTCATAACTCAATTTTTAACTATTTTTTAAAAAGTATCCTTACACTTACATGATAGATATTTTTTCTTGTTTATTTAATACATGCATAAAGGAAGGATCCAAATTAGTCATTAAAACAACAAAAGGTGAAAATAGTTATCATTTGTGTTCTTGACATCAATGGCCCTTTAGGGCTTCACAATCTTGATTTTGAAATTCATAACTAAATCAAAATTGATTCAATCAATTATCTATAAAAGACATCAAGTAGGTTGACATTTGAAGTATTCAAAAACATTAACATCCAAGAAAAATTCTCAAAAAATAGATTTTTGTGTGTTCTTGATTAAAAAAATCCTTTGTTTGACATTCCTAAAACTTTTTCCTTACGCATACATTTTCCACATCAAAACACATTTTTTTGTAAATTTAATTAGAGTTTTTGAATTCTACATGACTTGGGTAACCTTTTGATAAATAATTTGGATTGAAAATCTTTCTTTATATGAGTCTTATGTTGTCCTAAAATTGGATGGGTCACAGAATTTTGGGGTGTGACATTCCTTGTGGTATCACCCAAGGATAAGTTTGTTGCCCATTGTCATACCTACCTATGCACTTGTAGACTATGAATTTTGATTGATGAAATTATAACATAAAATGCAAGTATTGCAAATAACCCATTGATACTTATTTTAGTCCTATTTGAATATGTGATGACAATAAACCATTAGCCCCAAATGTGGGTATTTCAATCATGAGAATTTATTTGGTGATAATTTTAAACCTCCACTTCCATCTTGGACCATTTAATGCAAGATGTATTTAATTTAATTAAGCAAAACAAACCAAATTTAATTAAGCAATAGGTTTGATAAATTAAAAAGATACATCAAACATTTATGAATTTTTGCACATATTTAACATATTAATTAAAATCAATCCTAGGTTGGATTTTGGGGGGAAATTTTCATATGCACATATACATTTTATTTCTTTTGAAGATGGGTGGGAAAGGTCTCAAGTTGGGCCTTCAAGTTGGAGAGACCACACTAAAGGTAAGGGAATAATTTTTTATTTCATTCATTTGATTTTTTCATTTCAATATGTTTCAATTTTAATTCATCTTTCATTCATAGAAGATTATTTTGTATGACATTTATGTATGTTTATATTTTAGTTATTAGCTTTTATGACATCTACCACTAGAATTTTGTAGGTTTATATATAAATATTTTGGGTGATTAGTTTTAAATTCTAGGGTTAATGCTTGCATTCATTAAATTTTTCATTTGATTAGCTTAAAAATTCAATGCATAATTAGTTATCATAAAACTCTTTTGTTTTCCATTTGTATATGTTTGTATAATTATTATTGAAAGCATTTACCATTACGATTATTTAGGGTTTTAAATTTAAGGGTTTAATGAAATGTGTGTTGATTTATTTAGGTTGTGTTTTCAAGTTAGGCTAAGACTCTTTTGAACATGACATTGTCCTTTAACATCAACAATATGATTTTCTTTTTAAATCAATTTCCTTTGTTTTGTTTTGTTTTGTTTTTTACTCCTAATTTATGTAAATTAAATCTCCTTGGATGGATTTAACGAGGTCATCAAATTGCATTAAAAATGCTCCATGTATAACACATGGATTTTGGATTTTGGCCTCCCATAAATATTGTGGATTTAGGGTCATAATGTGGGTGTTTCATTTTGCCACTCATAAACAATGTGTAGTTTTAAATTATCATGCAGATGTTGCATTATCTTTTCCCATAAATAGTGTGGATTAATTAGGGTCATAATGTGGGTATTGTATTGTTTATAATGCCAAATTAATAATCACCCATGTTATAATGAAATTTCATAATTATTGAATGATATATATATCTCCATGTTGTAAATAATGTATATTGAAGTTATAAATGTTCTTTTGATTAATTGATTAATTGCATAAAATGTAAATCAACATTATTATACAATTAGGACTTAAGGTTAAGGATTTAGAATTTCAAAAAATTCTAATGGTTTTGAATAAATTTCAAATGTAAAATTTATTCAAAACCATTGTTATTTAATCTTTGAGTAAAGTAACTATTTATTTTTTAAAATTATTTCTAATACTACTACTATTGTGAATAAAATTCAAATCATGATTCCATAATATTTAAGAGGTTTTAATGGTTGGCCAACATATAATAGGATCTTTAGAGTTTTTACTTTTTTATTCGTTTTGTAGGTAGATTTGGTTAGACCCTCTTGTGGTTGATCACCACTTTTGGTGCAACATGAAATAATTGGAAAAAAAACCAAAAGGTTTATGCTGAAATTGAAGAAATTTTGAATATAAGGTTTATTTTTAGAATGACAAACTCATGATATTCATATGTAACTTCAAATTTTAATATTTATTAATAAGTACTATTATAACTTATTGTTAATATAAAATTTCAAAATTTTCCAACCCCAACTTGCATCATTGAAGATTTAGGGTCATTGTTAAGGTGGTTACAAATACCATCATTATTTGTCTAATGTAATACTACTGCAATAACCTTCTCATAAACATGCATAAAATTGTATTATGTAACTTCACCAAAAGCCCCCCTTTGATTTGATAAGATTTGATTGTGTAGGTATTGCAAAAATTTGTTCCCCCATCATTTAAGGTTACTTAAATGTATCTTCTCCATCAAATGCAATAGGAAATATTTAAAATATAATTATAAGAAAATTTTAAATTTTTAAATGATATATTTTGTATATATTGTAAGTTATAATATTTAACCATATTGTAAATTATATATATATTATTGCAAGTTTGTAATTCTAGAAGTAAATACCATTAAACTTTAGATTCACCATTTATTCAAATTAACTTAAAACCTTATGTCCTAATTGTATTAATATTGAATTGTAATGATTTGTTTTGTGGCCAAAGTTTGCCATTTTGCCAAAAAATAAATCTTAAGCAGCATGATCAAGGGAAGTGTTTGGAAATTTATTTTAAAACATCACCACATTTATGAAATTGCCCAAATTTTTGGATTTCTAACTTTCTTCATTTGAAATTGCCATTTTTAACTAATGGGTTGTAATAGTTGGCCAACATGTAATAGGATTCCTAAATTGTTTACTTCTATATTTGTTTTATAACTAATTGTTTCTAAATTATTCTATGGTTGATCACCACTTTTAGTGCAATATGAATTTTGTTATAAAAAAATTCAAGGGTTTAGGCTATAATAACATTTACATTTCTTATTTCTTATTACACTAGATGAGGGTATTGTTAGTTTTTATTAAAATAACATTCAAATAAATAACACAATAAATTTCAGATTATTCTAGGTATTTTATTCAATAATTAAATTACACTATAAATTTTACATTTAAAATTTATTTTAAGCCACATAAAATACTGGAATTTTAATTTAACAATAGATTGTAACAATATTTGTTAACAAATATTTAAATTAGAAATTAGATACAAATGTTGCAAGTTTGTAATTCAAGAAATAATACTAATAAACTTTAGATTTGTAATTTTTTCAATTTTAACCTAAATACTTCATTTTTAAAAAAACATTCATGTTGCACCAAAAATGGTGATTAACCACAAAAGGATATTAGCCAAATCTAATTACAAGACAAACATAGAAATAAAGAATCTAGGAATCTTATTACATGTTGGTCAACCACTACAACCCATTAGTTAAATATGGCAATTTCAAATGAAGAAAGTTAGAAATAAAAAAAATTGGGCATCTTCATAAATGTGGTGATTGTTTTTTAACAAATTTTCGAACACTTCCCTTCACCATGTTGCTTGGGATATACTTTTTAGCAAAATGGCAAAATTTGGACACCAAACAAATCACTATAATTCAATATTAATAAAAGAAGGACATAGGTTTAAACTTAATTTGAATAAATGGTGAATCTAGAGTTTAATGGTATTATTTACTTCTTGAATTACAAATTTGCAATATTGATATGTAATATTTATTAATAGGATTTGTCCTATAATAGTTGACAATATGTTTAAATATTATATTATAATATAAAGCCTTTAAATATTTTACTGATAATTATATTCTAAATATTTCTTATTGCATTTGGTCCACTAGATGTAGGTATTGCGCTTGGTGGTAAAGATGTGCTTAAGTTACCTTAAATGATGGGTGAACAATTTTTTGCAATACCTACACGTTCAAATCTTATCAAATCAAGGGGGTTTTTGGTGAGGTTACATAATATAATTTTATAAAAATATTGTGAGATGATATTACATTACACAATTAATGATGGTATTGCATTTGCAACCACCCTAATAATGACCCTAAACCTTCAATGATGTAGGTATTGCAAATTGGGGTTGAAAAATAATATGGGACACACCCATAGTTGATGTTTGCATGTTAAGATGAAGGTGTTGTTAGTTGGTTTTGTTTTAATTTAATCCATTTGTGGTGGATTGAAGCATGCATTTGGAATATGACACATGTGATAAGGCAAGGTATTACAACTTGGGATTGGAAAAATAAAAATGGGTGGAAAGAACTACAAAATTATATATGAAATTAATACAGTACAAAATGTTGGTGAGACACAAAAACTCCTAGCGCAAGTTAAGCTACAATGGCCTAACATTATTTGCTAAGGTGCACCTTCGTTCAAGGAAGAGTCATAAAAAAATGAACACAAAATGTCCAATTTAAAAATGAAAATCCAAGAAAAAACTGATATCTTTTGTTCTAATTGTTAGATTTTGAAAATGAAAATCTCCAGATTGCTAGGCTAGGTTCTGGCAGGTAGGTAACAATATAGAACTATGCTTAAATATTTTTACTTTCATACATTTTTCATAACCAAATTTGGCTAAATCTTCTTGTCCATGATTCAAATTTCAACTACATCACAAAGATAAGGAAAGAAATACTGACTTGAAAGGCATGGGCAGCTGAGCCAAGTAGGAAGAGCGTGGGAAAATGAAGCAATTATAGTTTGCATCAATTACACACTGTCAATGGATTTAGGGTTTAGGGTTTATGACCCAGCACCATCCATTGGACAATGGAGACCTCTTGGTTGTGGATGAACCAGTACTGAGCTACCAAGGTTCCACTGTGGTAACCGGTAACCTATCTTATAAACCATCCTGCTACCATCTCACACTATATACTATCTAGGTAGCTACCTATGCAATTGGGCAAGTAATTTACCTTAGTAGCTTGGCAGGTTCGACACTATTTATATTATTTATAAAAATTTTGAAATTTTCATTTATAAAGAATACAAAGAATTTTTTTTTATTGAAAATGGAAAATATTTTGAAATATTTCGCAATATTCAATTTTTTGGACATGGGCTCCCTGGAATGAATGAATTATTCAACAGACATGTGTTGAAGCTGCCCTTTTACTACAGTGGTTAAGTAGGTAGGTAATGGTAGTGGTTACTAACATGTATGTAGTTGGTACCAAGAGGGAACTTTCATCATCATGACGAAACTATTAAGTTACGAGGACACCATGGTTAGTTGGTGATCAACAGAGAATTTTCTTTTCATCCGAGAAACATAGAACAGGAATCATCTCCAGTCTATCAAACGCTATCATCCATTGTTGTTTTTAAAGGGATATTTACTTGGAGCCAAAATGGCGATCATCAATAGACCTGAGATGTGAAAACAAAAGTGAGGATCGAGAAAACAAATAGGAAGATTTAGCTAAAATTATACAAATCTTTAATCATCCTTCTACATTTTGGGCTACACACTGAAACCAAATATAGAAATTTGAATTTTTTTAATAAAAAAATTCTCACTCCTGGCGATTGAAAACCTCCGAAATCACTTCATTTTCGAATTTTCAAATTTTAAGTTTTTTTTAACGAAATTTCGCCAATTAATGAAACCCTGCCAAACTTTCCCTAATTTGTTTTATAAAAAAAAGGTGCCACCACCGGGCTTTCTGCCACCACGCCCCTTGCCATTCGTCGGTACGTTGCAGCAGCAGCAGAAGCAACAGCTAGCCTAGTAGGTCGAAGCAAAGACAAACTTGGTGATTCTTGCGGCACACTTGCTTTCTGCAGCGAAAGGAAAGCGCGGCGGTGTCGACTTTTATTGCTCTTGCAGTATGACACTGGGGACTTTGCTGTTGCCAGAAAATGGCTGCGGAGACTTCAACTTTCGCAGATGGATCCAGAAGAAGCTCACATCGTAGTAGCAACGGCACAGAACACTGTCTGAACATTGTACTGGCCGACCGCACGCTATCTTCCGAAGGCCCAGCAGAAACCGAAGAACCAGCTCCTGCAGTTAGAGCGGATGGAGAGGAGAGTCTCACAGCAATGGCCGAGAACGTCGCTGCAACAGTCCCCGTGCCTCCCGCGACAACCCCGATGTCGACGGTTGCAGCGCCAACTCCGATGTTGAAGTGCGAGATTGAGTTTCGGAATCTAATGGCCTTTAGGGGGTTGCCAAACACCAAAGAAAACTTGTGCAGAGTGGCGATGGAAGATTGGCAGAGCAGTGCAGAGTTGATGGGGAAGCGAGTGGAAAAGAGAGAGAAGGAAATCCGCAGCATCAGGAACGAGATATATCAGGTGGTGGGGTTTTACAGTGCGTTCCAAGGCTTGCCTCTCACAGCCGTAGCGCAATCCAATCTGTTACAGTGGAACAATGGAGACTATCCGTTAGCATTATCTGCGTTTGCGACCGGTATTGCTGCCATTGGAGCTGTGCAAAAGAACAAGATCATTAGCGCCTGGAAGGAGACAAACAAGCAAGAAAACCCAGCACGAAAGGTACCATGTTTCTGTCTATTTTGGATCATACTCAAAGTATTCAATAGGTCTCAGTTTTTTTCAGATTCACACAACCTCCGGTTTAGGGTTTTTCCTCTGTTCTCTGTCTGTTCTTGGAGGCGATTTTCATGAAAGAACAGGCAGAGAACCGACGACTCTTTAGGTTAGGTTCGTTGACTCTGTTCTGTGATATGTTAGAGCCCCTGGGTAAGGGTCAGGACCAATCCCATGGTTTTCCTGAGAACCGGACCGGTCAA
>Ga0116227_10002017_pt1 | contig 46176 bp, 35 predicted proteins | sample S1TSphgellanicum_FD_89693 | JGI IMG/M metagenome (GOLD analysis project Ga0116227, IMG submission 89693) | Host-associated microbial communities from peat moss isolated from Minnesota, USA - S1T2_Fb - Sphagnum magellanicum MG | ecosystem: Host-associated > Plants > Peat moss > Unclassified...
GTGGACGGGGTAGATGTGTTGGGAGTAGGGGAGGGAAGGAGTGGTGTGGCCCCCGCGGTGGGCCCCCCCGCCCCCCCCATAAGTCAAACAGAAGGTGGGCCCCTAGCCCCCCCCCCCGCTTGCCGGCTACTAGGTAGGGTAGATGCATGGGAGTGGTTAGTACATAACCATGGTTAGTTGTGGGACAAGAATACAATGAAAAAAGTGTTTTCTGTCCATATATGTCATCCATCTTGCATGGTGTGCTAGTGGGTGCTAAGTTGCCAATAGATGTGAATGGTCTTTGGTCAGCATATATCGAAGGAACAAGGAAACCAAAGACTTGACTAGGGATATAATAAGTATGTAGGAGCACCTAAAAACCGTCTATGGACATTGAATTGTACCCAACAACTACGGCTTCACCTTTATAAGCATTCAAATATGTGAATGAATAAGTGAATAATGTGGTTTTTTTTTCCCAATTTTGTAGTGTAGCAACATTGACAAGCAGATTTGACAAAACTTCATTGACAAAACTTTTGTACAAATTGTATGTGTACTTTGAATTGTGCCCTACCATAGCATCCTCATAACCATTAAAATATGCTTATAAATAAATGACCAATTTACTTCTTTTTTTCAATTTTTGTAGTGTAGCAATAGTGATGAGTTTAATAATATGCTTATAAATAAGTGACCAATTTACTTTTGTTTTTCAATTTTGTAGTGTAGCAATAGTGATGAGGTTAATAATATGCTTATAAATAAGTGACCAATTTACTTCTTTTTTTCCAATTTTGTAGTGTAGCAATAGTGATGAGGTTAGTAATATGCTTATAAATAAGTGACCAATTTACTTCTTTTTTTTTTCCAATTTTGTAGTGTAGCAATAGTGATGAGGTTAGTAATATGCTTATAAATAAGTGACCAATTTACTCTCTTTTTTTCAATTTTGTAGTGTAGCAATAGTGATGAGGTTAATAATATGCTTATAAATAATTGACCAATTTACTTCTTTTCTTCCAATTTTGTAGTGTGGCAATAGTGATGAGGTTAATAATATGCTTATAAATAAGTGACCAATTTTATTTTATTTTCAATTTTTTAGCTTAGCAATACTGATGATCATGAAATTTTCAAAAGAAAGAATGAATGAATTTTTATTTATTTAGGTTATTTCAAAAGGTTTTGGTTGTGGTTAATATTTTTTTTTCCTAGATGATTCCAGTTATGGTTCGGGTTTTAAAAATCAGTACTGATTCAAATGCAGTTCTTACTAATTTGAATAAATGGTTCACTCCTAATTTTCATAGGACCTTTGCCATTCCTACATTTTCTTTGCTGAATATTTATTTCTTTCTTTCTTGTTTTTTCACTCCTACTATAGCAATAAGAATTTCCTCAAATTCTGGCACTTTTAAAAACCTGGCCATTAATAATTGGAATAAACAAAATAACCACATACAATAAACAACAATGTAATTTCTAGAACTTCCGGTGTTATGGACAACTAATTTTGAAAAAAAACAGCATTTATTGAAAATAATTTAATTAGTGTCAGAATGATAAAGGTATTATGGTAACCACCTGTTCTAATCTTGGTGTTTTTTTTTTGGAAAATGTAGGGTGTAAGGTTTAGGGTTTAGGTTTCCAATTATAGTTCCAATTCCACACATGAATAAAATCAAGAATTCAATTTCAAGTCTTATTCTTCAAAATATAAATTATGGTTTGAGTTTTGAAGATCAACCTCAACTCATATTGGGTTCTTTCTAACTAGAACAAGAGGTTCTTAATGGCAAAGTGAATACCCAAACAACACTTGAGGTCACTTTACACATAAGGCTGAAACCTGGCAAACTCCATTAATGAAAGTACCTCACAAGGTGGAAAAAGAAGGAACCAAGAAAGAGGACCCAAGTATGAACCAAAAGAACAAAACCCAAAGTGGGTTGCAAAAGGTCACCAAAACAAATTATGTTTCAAAGCCTCCACTAATGGCAAGAAACATATATGAAAGAAACAAAGATGGGAAACCTAAAAAAGAAGTAAGCTTAAAAGAACCTTCAACTCAACAATAGGATGCTTCAAAATAGATGCGGCATGAATTCTCTACAATGCTATCAACAAGCTTTGCTTATAAAAAGCATGCAAAATAATTTGAGGAAGGCCACCAAAGCCTTTTGTTGACCACACTATGTTAACACATCAATGAAAAAAATCACTTATTTATTGTTGTAAGCAATTAAAAACTTCAACAACAAAGGAAAGAAATGCATTTGTCGAATGTTGATCATGGTAAAATCTTTCCTCTGATTAAGCTACCACTATCGTAGTCACTTCATGAAATGAAGCAACCCACATAATCAAATCTACTTGGGTGAGATCAACAATGATAACATTAGTCAAAGTGTGGATGCCATCAATCAATAACATGATGTCAACTCATCAATGAAAAGATTAAAAGGATAGGCAACAAAAGGACATAAATTTGTTAGAATGAAGCATGAAACCCCACAGCTCTCGTGATGAAGGTGAAAGCATCATAAAAGACATCAAGGGATGTAGTTTGTTACCCCCTAATGGGAGCAATGAAAGAAGTGGGTCCCCGCTAAATCCAAAGGTTGGCCACAAATGCATTAAATCAACCTGAGAGCTCAAGGATGGGGGAAACCCAACATGGTGCGCAACGCAAAAGAAAAAACATTTAAGGCCAAACAAAAAGATGGAATGACAAAACAAATAAAAAGTCAAGCACCCACCCCCCAAGCCAATGTAAAACCTTAAGCACACATGATGTTAATCAAAAGACATGTCAAAGATAATGTTGATACAGGAATGGTTGTGCAATTTATTATTAAAAATTTCTTTATGACAATCTATTCCCTTGTCTACAAACTACACAAAGGAAAAAACACAAGTCACCACATTCGGGGGAAGGAGCTTTTGCTCCAACCTCAAATGGACCTAAAAAGGTAATAGACTAGAATTGTTAACACGTATCACGTCCAATAAGAACAAGCAACTATCTAATATGAATCTAGAGTTGATGATAGGTGCAACAAATGCCCGACTACCCAAATACGCAACTAACACAATGAGCTTTGAGGAAATGAAGCCAATCCCCCCCCCCCACTGAAAATGGGGAGAAAAATCTAATGGCACGCCAAAAAGGCTTGTTGGCAATCCAACAATCCTAGGGCTAAAAGACACCCAAAAACTTTGATGAGAATTACATCAAAAAAAGTGAACTTATGTTGGAAAGTCGATAAAAGAAGGAATGAATGGAACAAATAGGAAGGTGTATGGGCAAAACATTAAGAAAGGATCCCGAAAGCTACTTGGACATCCCTTAAACTTGAAAGTGCATCTAGATGACAAACATCTTCATTCAACATGTCCTACACAAAGGAATGGAAACAAATGCAAATGGAATGCCCAAAACCCTGATGCCATCTAAAAGGTAACAAAAATTAATTAAAAGAGAAAAGCTAGGAAGCAAACTAGAAGGTGACCAAGTTGAACACTTGTGAGGTTGGACCACAAGCCCCATAAAAGCCAACTAAAAAATACAATGTTCAAAAACAAAAAGAAATGGCAAAAGCAAGGCCAATGATGTGAGTGTCACTAATTAAGAAATGGAAAACCCTTGTGGAACACCATAATGAATGAAAGTGGGTTAACATAAAAAGAAACCCAACAAGCAAATCACCTTAATGCATGCCCACCAAAGAACAGATGATGGAAACTTTTCCAAAAGGGAGTGGTGGTTAAAGAAAAAGGAACCTACTAGGCATAAAAAGATCAAACAAAAGGGAAAAGTTTAAACAACTAACCTCCTACTATGCAGAACTCCTAAAAAATGGCTCTCCAAAGAAATAGTGTTGAAAGCATTTGTGATTTCCACCAATAACACCACCCAATTAAGATGGATGTCTAATGTGACTTGAAAGCCATGAACCATTGCTTCACATCCATGCCTAACTACCACTTCAAATTGATGAACCAACAAATGAGTAAAAAACACATCATTAAATTACACACATAAACATTTGCTCACAAACCAATATAAAACCTCCCCCACCACAATTAGTTGAATACCTCCAAAAGGCTTGGCCAAAGCCAAAAGCTTGGGGACATTGAAATGGACCCTAGGATACGACCTACAATGACATGAAGCTCAACTTAAAAAGTTGCATGAAGTTGTTAGCTAAGTCCTTGAAGTCAAAAAGGTTTCATAAATGCTCAAAAATCATACATGAAGGATCACCAACTAAAAGATGTGGCAACGAAATGAAAGATTACCTAAAACAATCCAAGGAAAGTTCCAAGTCCAAATCGAATTTAAAATCCACCAAGGAATCTGAATAAAAAACAAACAAATCCATGGGGTGCAATACTTGCAAAGCACCAATAGTCTTTAAGGAAGTTGGGGTTGGGGCAAAGGGGGTAAAAGTGTCAACAGAATTGGCATACTCCCCACCATGTCCTAGGGTAAAACTTTGTATGAACGGACATGGCAAAAGTAGGACCAAAACCTAAAAATTATTTATTAAAAGAGTGTTAACCAAAAAGGTTTGAATTGGGGATAGAATTGTTGCAAGCACTTAGACTCCAAAAACATGTTTTACCTAAAATTCCTTGAAATTGCTTACTAAAAACCATCACATGCATGTATTAATCTCCTTATGACTAGTTGCACAACACCGAAGGGGGAAGAGAAAACGTTAATGTGAGAAAAATAAAAATAGATGTTAAGTAGCCATGTTGGATGGGTCCAAGCCAAATGGTTCAAAAGACCACGAAAGGATAAATGTATTTCCCACCTCAAAGTCGAAAAGATGCCTACATACAAATGAAGTTGAAGAAGACCCAAATGGAAAGCCCTGAAGGGGTCCAAAACTAAAACCCAAGCCCAAGTCAAAGGCGAAGGAAAAAAGGCCAAAAATGAATTTTAAAAACCTTATTCATTAGGTGAAAAAACCTAAAAAGCTTGGCAATGTTTCTAATGACAAGTTCATGTCATACTACAAAAACAAAGCTTTATAGCCAAAGCATGGGACATCACACTATATAAGAGGCCCCATAAGAAAAAAAACTTTAAAATTAACTCATGTGCCTCCGAGGGGGATGAAAACAAAATAGACCAAAAGTTAGAAACCTACACTGCCTAATGCACACAATCTAGCCTAAGACCTAGGGGAAAACAAAATTACCCAAAGGGGACACTTTCTATAAGTGTTGTAGGTTTAAGGTGAACATTTTTAAGTAGGAAAAAACAAACCAAAAGTTGAACTTGAACCATGTGTAGACTAATTTTAGATCTAGGCCTATGATGATGATATTGAAGTTGTCATTCACTTCAACATCACCATCTTTGGTTATAGCTTCTTTCTTTCACTTTTGGAAATGGAACTACTCATATGAACCTCCTTCTGGTGGCAAAACTCGGCTAGATGGTGTGATTACAAACTTTGTCACTTTGAAGAAGACCCATTACTTCCTTTTGCTAGGTAGTGAATTATGTCATCAAAGGTAAATTGTTCAACATAACAACCACAAAATTTAATCATTAAGGTGCCAACTTTTTGAAATTCATGGTTTGTCTATTTACAATTACAATCCAACTCCAACACTCCTTTATTGTCCAATTATGTCATTGTTGTTGTTTTCTTCTTCCCTAAGTCCCATCACTAACAAAAAACCACAAATGAGTATTGTGACAAATGAACAAATGTGTGGGCACATTGCAATGGTCTCATTCTGAACTTTTTCAAGCCTCTAAAAACCTATATGCTCCAACCTTCTAGATTTAAAACAAAACTCAATTGTTTTTCATAGAGTTTGCTCATCATCCTATCTCTCTTGTTGTTAGACTACAAACTTTTTGTGTTCCATTTCAAGACAATCGAGACTCTTGTGTTTCATTTTCACAATTCATTTGAAAAGGAAAGAAGGCACATATGCACTAGGCTCCTCAAAATTAAGGAATGTTCATAAGGTTCTTTAGTTGGAAGGTTCCTCATTCAAAAACTATGTGTAAGGTGTCCATCCTTTTGGGCTAGGGTGGGTGAACCAACACCCATGTTATCAACCTTCATCTTTTTGAGTGAGGCCTCTTGGTGGCCATATTAAACCCAAAAAATTGTTAGATTTGAAGTTACAAACCTTGATTTAGTCTAAACATGGGATATTTGTAATATTTGAAAATAATTCAAATGGGTAAGTTTTTTTTCATAAAGAAACCTAATATGTGTTTTACACATTAATTGTATTGGCAATAGGTTGCAACTAGAATACAAATATCACCTTTAGCTATCACATCAAGCAATACCCTTATTCAAGTAAGGGCCTATTACTTGGGCCTTCTTTAGAACTACAACCTCACTTTTCATGTTTCACCATGTGCTATGATAATAAGACATTTTATAACATGAGAATTATTATGTGCCAAAATCTTAATGGAATGCCACTAGCAAACTGATACCATTCATTCTCTCATGACAAATGAGCAATGAGGAGATCCATTTCATAAGACCAACTCCACGCAAATTATTAACTCAAATGAAGGCTGCTAGAGAACCCTATGTTTATCATTTGTTGTTTAGCATTGGATTTGGGTTATAATGAAAACCAAAGGAGCTCTATAAAGTCGTTTATGTGTTTTGTTTTTCCATTAGCGGCCCCTTTTTTAAAGCTTTTATATCACAAGCATTCCCATGATTTTGAACCACCACTTTGAAACCTTTTTTTATCAAGTACTCCAAGATTTTTAACCGGCCTTTGAAGGAAGAAAATCTCACAAGTATCGCATGATATTTAACATGTAAAGTACATCATGGTGCAAAAATTTGGGATTAAATGTTTCATTCATGCCCATTTTCAATTGTAGTGCCAACAAGGCCCATTTCAATGGACTTGTCAAATTGGTTCCACTAGAAATCAACCCATGGGTTGCTAGTTGCTAACTTATGTCCAATATTTTTTGAGCTTGTGTTATCATGTTAATGGACATCTAACATGACAGCATAACCTCCCAAATAGGATTTTTGGAACATTAGACACATTTGGTTTGCAAATAATTAACAACCATTTGTAAAAGTTCTTTTTTGCAATTTTTTGAGTTCACAAAAAGTGGCAATTTGTTGCTGAAGAAGCACTTTTTCCCAAGCATTTCTCCAAAACAAACTTCACAAAATATGTCACATTTATTTTAAGTTGAAACAATCATAAATCATCAGCAAAACATTTATTGTTGTAATTGAAAATTTTCGGTATTCAAATTACTGGCAAAGATTTGAGTCTAAAGATTTTTATACAAACCAAAGGATGATTTATCAATTTTTTCAAAAATTAAATTAAAATTTTTTTTTTAATTTTTTTTTAGTGTTTCATTTTGGGTGTGAATTATCAACATGCCAAATGAATTAAATTCAGAGGAGATTGAGCACCTTGAACAAATGTTAACTAAGTCTCCATTGACTCAAGAAAGCTCTCAAAATGGCAAATGCATAATCACAATAACTTATGAAACATGATCCAGATCATCAGAACTCGGCATAATATCTTTTCCATGAATCAACAAAAGGGAGTTTAAACATCCATAAAGCCACAAGGCAAATTGACAAGAAGCCCATACATAAACAATCGGACTAAAAAGGCCAACAACTACTACTAATAAGCTTAGGAAGTGGCAATGGAAAGTTTCTAATTTTATGAGAATAACTATTCATAATAATGCTTTCAAATCATGTGTTCAACTAATGGATATGTCAAACTACGGACAACACTTCGAAATCAACCATGTTTCATCTTAAAATCTTCATTGCATAACAAAAGATGCAAAATGCAGGGCTCACAAGGCAACTTTTTGATTATCTTGTGTCCACCACCACATTGTATAAATGTCCAGTAACAAACTTAGTTTTAAACTGAATGTGGAACTAGGACTAAAGAAAACGATGGTAAATAATTGTAAAGCACATGAAGAAATTTTCTAGTGTATTTGGAGGGCACATTATATCCACAGACATCCCTCCAAGAAAAGAGGTGGACTCTCTTTCAGCTATCCATTACAAATGGAAGGGATCTTACTACCCAAAAGTCCTACAAGTCCTATATTTGTTTGGGAGTCACCATTAATTAATGTAACCCTAATTCAAGGGACACAATGCCATCAGATGTACATCTTTCACTGAAATAAAAATGTGTTACCAAAGGCTTCATTGCACATAAACCCTAGCCCCTAGAATGTCCAAAGTGAATAAGCATTTTTGGTTGAGCTTTCACACGTCTAATGAGGAAATGATCAACAAAACTTGTTAATAGGGTTTCCATGTGAATCTATCAATGTAAACCACCCAACAACTTCAATCCATAAATGAAGATAAGATTTTAAGTCTTGAATGAAATATGTTGAATAGATTGTATGAAATAAAGATTGTGATTTCACAATTATACTTAACCCTAAACCAAGAAAAGTTGTCCAATATGATCCACAACAACCAAGAGATGAAAAAAAACATGGAAAACAGCTTTGACCACATCAGTTTCAAGTTATCTCTACCTCTTTAAAATTTAATTATGTTCTAGATTGCAAGATTCTAACCACATTCCAATGGCAGTTTTTGGGCTTTTTAAAAAGCCTGGAGAGTCGAGCTTTGCTTTTAATTTAATCAAATTTGTGCATTTTGATTTGTACATTTTGATTCTCCTAACAAATGAATAAGAAATAAGGTTCAGTTGCTCATGTGGAAGTCAGAAGTTGGAACCCAAATTATATTATACTTCAAAGGATGTTAACTATTGCCTTGATCTGCCTGGCACATCTTTTAAAGATGCAAGTTTTTTGTTATCTAGCCACAACATGAAAGTTGAAAGTGACATGGACATGGCATGCAGGCTCAGGTGCAAATTGCAATGTCAGAGATATGACATTCGTAACAAGGTCTGTCATCAGCAGCTGATTACACAGCTGATTACAGAAGACAATTTATTCCCTTGCTGTTATCAGCTGCTAATGACAACCAATGTCGACATACAACCTTTTTGAAACCCTGTGCTGGTTAAAAGTCACATACCAAGAAAGATGGTGTCTTTGTCCTCTTGGATTTTGACACTTGAGAAGAAATTTTCTGGTCTTCTTGAAACTCAGAAAACATCTTGTGTACCTGCTTGAGCACCCAACACAAAAAAAAATCCATTTTCCAATCTGTGTATCATACTCCTAAATCTACACTCAATGCACAGGTTAACACAAGTACACACAACTTGCAGGCCTAACACAGGAATCCAAGGGTAAGAAACTTTTATCTCTTGCAGAAAATTCACACCTTCAACACAGATAGGAGCAGGAGCAAAGACCCACCTTTTTAACACCACTTGTGAGTCCTAGACCATGGATGCTGTCTCCATCAACCCACTTTGTGATCAAGCCATTGTGTGATTGCACTTTATGAGCACCATGGCCTTTGACAGCATCTTCTGCACATGATTGTGTTATCAGTCTTCAGTCTCTTCCAAGCAGTGAGTAGAAACCTAGACAATAGACACTGAAGAAGACAGCAAACTAAATCACAACTTTGTTCATCACAGATTGAACCTATTCTGCAACCCAACCATTTCAGTGACCACATGGTCAAATGTCACTGAAGTGGAAAAAACTTCAATGATTAGTCAGGCCAAATGTATAGAGGATCAGCTCCTCTATTTACAAGCTCACATCAAGTTCATCATAAGAGCTGAGCCTTGATGGTGAATAGGAAAAAACAAGTAAAGCTACAAGATCTCTCATATGATATAAAAAAAGGCTTGACAAACTTGAAGGTAAGAAAACACTCTCAAATGACCCCCACTGTTGATGTTCAACATTCTCATTTCAAATTCAAATTTTACAGTTGGGAAGTTATCTGCCTTCCTTAAGAGGATGCAACAAGAGGAAGGAACTTACCAGAAGAATGAAGCAGCAACCATTCAATGGACATATGAAGGCGAATATGTGAAAAAACATGAGTGTAATGTCCAATCTCCTGGCGGTTCACCACCCATGAATCCCTTTGGATCTTCAACCCTAAACTCTCTTCTAGGTATTTGTCCATTTCTGACATCCGCATGCTTATTGAAGCATTTGGGCTCTTTAGTGGGGCCGATGGGAACTCCCACAGGCCTGCAAGTAAACCCTGCTGAGGCCTTTGAACCAAGAGGAACGAGGAGCTTGCATCACTACTATCCAAGTTGAAACTCCTTTCAACTACACATACTGTGACATACTCATTGCGAGGAATTGCCTTCACAACTTTTGTAGGAAATAGAGTAACTGAGGAGATTTTTTTCTCAATCTGCCCCACAAGGTCTAGCGCCTTGCAGTGGCTTGCAATAGGACAAGAAGCACAAGAAGGGCTGGTGGGGCTGCATATTGTGGCACCCAGCTCCATTAAGGCTTGATTGAAATCTCCAGGCCTGATTGCATCAACCAACTGTTTTGCCAGAGTCCTGCCATGAGCCAAGCAAGGAGACAAGGTCAAAAGATACATTCTGCCAGATGTCTTTCAAGATGACCCATGTTTCTGCAGTCTTTTGCTCTACAACTCATGTAAGTATAGAACTCTCTGATTAAAATTTTCTTGCTTTCTTTCTTTCATATGCCATCCTTCTGCAGGGACCACAATACTGTCTATGAAGGCAAATCCTAATCTGCCACTAGTGTAGTAAACAGAAAAGGCACTATACAGTCTACAAGGTCCTTGAGACAACAACACTCAACAGTACTGTTTGAACAGGAAAGTTCATCATTCTAGTATCAAAACATGGGTGTATAGGGCCCACGTTGAAACAAATATTATACCAGAAAAGCTTGACTGTGGTGGAGGCTTTAGGGTTCAAAGCTATTGCCCGCAGCCTGCATAAAACTCGAATGACATTTCCATCCACCACCGGGACAGCCTGCATGAGCATTTACAACATGCATCAATATGCCAGCAATGGTCTGATTCAAAAATAGCCCTATTGCAATCAACTCACATAGGTTAGTGGCTATATGTAAAGCAACACGTATCTATCATGGTTGGACATCACACAATGGACTGAACTAGTTTTAAAACACCAACAGTGTTAAGGAATAGAGAAGAAGACGAAGACAATCATGCCTGCTTGAATGCTATTGATTCTATAGCACCAGCTGTATAGCTCCCAATTCCAGGTACTTTCTGCAGCTCCACCACAGTCCGTGGAAATCTTCCTCCTAGGTTGTGTACAATTTGTTTTGCCCCCTGTCCATCACCATAAAATTTGAATTGCTCCCCACTACAACTGAATCCAAAGATTGAAATCTGAGAGCTGAAACCAGCAAAGCTGGTGAATTACCAAAATGGGACTTAAGTCCTCCTAGACCTAGCTGTAAAGTACATGAACTGGAGATGCTTACAAATTTTGTATAACTTTGGCACTCTCTTGTTGAACAGAATGAAGTGAAATTTGGACCCTGCTGAGAGTACCTCAAGTAGAAAACGTGCACGCCGGTAGTAACCCAGCCCTGCCCATACTGCATTCACTTCCTGCCATCATCAGACCCATTCACCAATTTCATGTGTGTTTTGAAGCTAAACAACACCTGTTGACACTGAACTGTGAGCCTCATCAGAAACATCAATCCTTGTTAGTTTCAAATGTCAACCCCAGATGGATGTTTCAATTCAAGCCCACGCCCAGTAATCCTAAACCCTACATCACACCATACTTTTGAAACAATAGAACAACAAATTTGCAATCCATGTATGCATGGATGCATCATTATGTGCTTTCTTGAAGGAGATGAAAGGCTGATGATGATAATGACCTCTTGAGATGCTTGAGCAAGGTGAAAAATGCTCGGCCACTTCTCCATCCAGTTTTGGTAGTACATAATGACAGTTGCTACCCTGGTTTGTTGGAGCATCATCTCTGACACCCATACTGCGTAAGCCCTCTGCTCTTGGACATCTATCTGCCAGCCAAAAAAAAAAGAATGCTGGTCATTTCCCCATAGAAGCTTGCTGAACCCATGATGCTCATTTGAATCAAAGTAGAAATCACTGCAACACAAGATGCTCATTATTTTGGTGCGGAATACAAGATATTGCAGAGGAGGATTTCCCTACTTTGATTGTATGAGCACAGAATTACCACAAATCTAAAGAACAGGAAAGGGCTTTGCAGGTTTCTGGAAGAGAAATTGATGCTTACCGGCTGATGATTGTCAGGCTTAGTCGTGGTCGACGTTGCAGCTTTAGGTTGCACATTCTTCTCCTGCTGTTTGACTCCAGTTCCATCAACAACTACAATAGGAGGAGCTTGCAGAAGAGAGTGAGGATTCAGCCGCCAAGGCAAAACACGATGGTTTCTATCGTACCAGCTCAACAAACTGCTTCTGATGTCAACAACCTCCTCTGCAGAAAAGGAAAAAGTTTCAGACGGCAGCTGCTGTTGCTGCTGCTGTTGCAAAGGCCAGAAATCTTCGATATCATCAGCGGAAGACACCAATGCCAAATTCTCTGCTTCTTCTTCCTCTTCTTCATCTACGCCATCGTCCGCTGCACGACTCCTCGACTTCAGTCGCTTCTTCGCTGCTCTCAGAAGTTTCTTCTCACCATGCTGCTGTTTTCTGTCCACCTTCACCGCCCGCGAAACCCTAACAAGCTCTTGCTTCCGAGTAGTTGTGATTTTCTCACCTACAAAAGAGGGAAGAAGAATACCATCTCCCTCAGCACCATGGTCAAGCTCACAAACCTTGCCACCGATTGAAGCTTTCTTCCCTGCAGTACTAGCACTCAATCTACAGGAGCTTTGTGGTTGTTGTTGTTGTGTGGTAATTCTACAAGAGCGAGTGATGGGAGCCATAACTGAACCGATACCGATGATGATGATGATGTTACTTGCTTCCGATGCTGCTGCTGAGACGGCGATTATCATCTCCTCTACTTCCAAGCTCCATTGTACAACAATTTCTTCACTTCTTTTTGCCCCTTGTCATTCTCTTCCTCGCAGTGCTGCTATTGGAGACAAGAGTTTCTTGCCTTGTTTATTCCTCTGCATCCCTTCTACTCACTCGCAGTGCTGCTGTTCGGAAAAAAACAAGGAGCGCATCATCACGCAAGGAATGGCTCTCTCTCTCTCTCTCTCGCGATCTGTGTCTCTGTGACCTCCATTTTATGGCAAAGTTCAAACTTCAAACCAGAAAACAGTTCGAAAAACAACTTAGCGACATGCTCTCTGAAGTTCCCAAAGAATGGAATATTTAGCCAAAAATTCATATTAAAAAAATTAAAACGGCTAAAATCAAGTGTTTTCTTTAAAATAGTTTCAATAGCCATATATCGATCACAATTTATTTTTTAAAAATCGCCAAAATTCTCTACTTGATTCAAGTATGGTAGCCAAATGAAATAGCAGGATGCTTAAGATTTTTGCTTTCATATATCCAAAGAATGGAAAAGACAGTTTTGAAATAGCCCTTTTTTTTTCTATGGCTATATATATATTTAGCCAAAATGCCATACTCAAAAATTAAAATAGCTAAAATCAAGTGTTTAAACAGTTCAAATAACAACTTAGCGACATGCTCTCTGAAGTTCCCAAAGAATGGAATATTTAGCCAAAAAGCCATATTAAAATATTAAAACAGCTAAAATCAAGTATTTTCTTTAAATATTTTCAATAGCCATATATCGATCACAATTTATTTAACAAAAGTCGCCAAAATTCTATACTTGATTCAAGTAGGGTAGCCAAATGAAATAGCAGGATGTTTCAGATTTTTGCTTTCATATTTCCAAAGAATGGAAAAGACAGTTTTGAAATAGCCCTTTTTTTTTCTCTGGCTATATATATATATATATAGCCAAAACGCCATACTCAAAAATTAAAATAGCTAAAATCAAGTGTTTTATTTTAAGATTTTCAATAGCCAAAAATCAATCACATTTTAACCAAAATCGCCAAAATTATATACGGGATTCAAGTAGAGTAGCCAAATTAGATGTTTGAACCATGGAAGTAATGTTTCTTGTCCACCTATTACCATACTCCCTGATCGGACTTGGCAACAAATTGCCGAATAATTAATTAAATTTTACATTTTAACTTCAACACTTGGTTTTTTAATTTTAAAATTTTTGGCAAGTAATGGCTATGAAAAATAATAAACATATTTTTGCTATGTCTATGTGAGAGTCTAATATGTCTAAATTGTCTCAAATTTGCAGATTCTTAATTTTACAGAAATTATAAAATTTTCAGCACAATTAATATTTTTTTTTCAAAAATTCAGCAAAATGAAAAATAATTTAATTTATGCCAAACCCATTCATGTACTACAATTTACATCCGTCATGGTGCATTGGTGGTTGTTGGTAGGAACCAAAATGAACTAACACCCATCAACACATCTTGCAAGATGAATGGTGTTTGGACCAAAAAATGTTTCTTTTCATTGAGTTATTGTCTCAATGGTTAATTATGTACTGATCATCCACATACATCCACATTAACAATAGTCTCAATAAAATCTACTAAGCTAGAACGGGATTTATAATTTATCTTAAGATCACTAGGCTAATTTTTGTTAATAAAAATCAAATTGTCCAAATTTTTTAATTGTAAATGAGATCTCCTAAGACTAAAAAGGATTATAATTAAAGAAAAATATATATGTTTCAATTTGGGATCCAACTATCCCTAAGATTTTGTGTAGCACACAAAAGCCAACTATAGGAAACATGCTTTCATTTTTTCCCACCATTGTAGTGGAAACTTGATGTTTTTAACATCCATTTGATAATGCCTCAAAATCAAAAGCTCTGTATTGATTAATTCTGTTGTTGGTTCACTTGTGTTTATTATCATTTCAAAGATATTCAAATTGTTATCCTCTTCGACCCTTTGATCAACAACACCCTCTTTAGATTCAACCAAAGGATGTAAATGATAATAACATTTTAAAAACATAAGAAACATATATATATATATATATATATATATATATATATATAGTATTCTTCAACAATTGCCTTACCTTGCTCACAACCAATAATTGAGGACACAAGATGAAAGTTTTAAACCTAAGGTTCAACATTAAAAAAACATATTATAGAATTTTTTTTCTTCATTTTTTTTTAAGAAGGAAAGAAAAGAATCCAAAAACTTAAACAACTTCCTTTTTCATGTTGGAGGCCAAACATGATAACTCATAAACAACATTCCATTTTCTTTAATTAACTAGTCAAAGGTTACAAAATCAATTTCATCCTTGAATTTTAAATTCATGAATATGGCAAAATTTAGTGCATCACCTAACAACCAATGACCTGTACATTGATTCAAAATACAAGCAGACACAACATGGCCAAAAAAATCAACAATAATCTAACAAATGTGCCATGTCAAATGAGATGGTATTCTTGCACTCATTCTCACATAAGTATGCTTACCATAACATAATATAATTGATTCTTTGAACTACAAAGTTTCCTTTAAAAGGATAACTTTATTAGCAAATATGTAAAAGCAAAAGAAAATGTTAGACTATGCCACAATAGGAATTGAAAAAAATATGAACACAAAAAAAAATTGCCTTGTTTTCATTGGAGTATTCAATTTCCTTCTAGGAGGACATGAATCGACACATGCCTTCTCCCATTCTTGCCTACCTCTTCCTAATTTTTTTGGCCAAGTTATGCATTTTTGCAAATCTCCTTGGCTAGTTTTGATTGAGACATATTGTAAATATTTGCAAACTTTTCCATCTATTGTTACATATTGGCACGCTTTAAAATTGTCTGACCAAAATAAGTGCCTTGAAAACTTATTTCGAAACCCAACACATCACAACTTATAAATGATTTTAGGGTTGTAGTCATAGTGTTCAGATTAAATCCTTCATTCTTGACATAAGCAATAATTTTTCTCCTTTATGCATAACTATCCAACAATTCTATCAAGTTTTTGGCCAATGTTTGTCCACTAATATCATTTGCCTCAAAAAAGCCAAATGTATTATGTTTTGGTGTTAATCAACTCCTAAAAAGTTGATCACCAATGCAAAAATATCATGTCCACTTTTTAACATTCACACATCAAAACTTGTAGTTGGAAAATGGCATTCTACTAAAGTTGGTACAACACACAATTGTTTTGTTTTTTCCACTAACATGAGTAGTAATTCATGAAATTTTTATTTTCTAGATGGAAATACAATTCTTGGACACAAATGCATATTAAATCTTTTTAACCAACTACTTTCCACAAATTATAAAAGAAGATGGTTTTTGAAAAGTAAAAAACCCAAGTCTTCCAAATTTTGTTTTTATTTCAGATCGTCTTTTTTGAAAGGTTCCTTTGGATATGGAACTAGAAAACATATTTGGTCTTTATTTGGAAGGTCGTTTTTCATCTTCCCTCAAAGGATTATTCACTTCTTCTTCAATTTTTTAAAAAATCTTACAATGATTTGAATTTACATGTTTCCTCAATTCAACTATACCATTAGTTGTGTTATATATGATTAATCCTCTCTTAGCTTGAATTTTTGGATTTGAATTCAAAACTAAACTATTTTGACAAAGGATACAATGCATGACTTGAGGATTTGTTACATCAACTTCTTTGTTATCATTAGCAAAGTAAAATGCCCAACATAAAGCAATTATGTTATTTGGTTTCCAAAATAATCTTTGTGCATGTAATTTTTTCGAATTTTCTTTCATTTTTTCTTCATTAGTTTTCAAACTCCTATTTCCTTTTGTTCGAACTAATGTTGGTCAGTTCCTACATTCTAGGGGGAACAACTGGTTTTAATTCCTCAAATTTTCAAAAAAACCAATTCCAATTAGGTTTCATTTTTTATGTATAAAAGGAATCGAGGTTTGGTTCTAATTCCAATTAATTGCTTTAGGGTGGTTCCAATCTTAGTTTTAAAACCAAGTTTCAATTTTCTCCAATTCCAAGTCTTGGTTCCAATATGAAGCAAAAATAACTTTTATTTTGAAAACATTACCTTCACAAATGTTGGAAAATATCAAACCTATTTCATACCGAGACTATTTTTAAACTCTAATGTAGCCTATTTTTAAATTAGCCTATTTTTAACATCTAATTTATTCCTAACATTTCTAAAATATCAACACCATTTTATTTTTTTCGTTATTTGGTTTCACATTTAAATTTCAACCAATGGTTACACCACGTTCAAAAATGGTCTTCTTCCCTTTAATTTTATTGTAACAAACCTAATTATGCATGTTTTTCCCGTCACACTATGAGAAAAAGGATTGTTTCACAACTAGCTTTGCAATTCAATTTTTGAATTACATTAAATATTTGGAACTCACTATATTTATATGCCATGAGTGTTGACAAACAAGTTGCATGAATTGTAAAATTGTAACTCACTATATATACGGTGCAATTCATTGTAACTCAATTTTTGAATTACACTAGATATTTGGAACTCACTGTATTTTTTTGCCATGAGTGTTAACAAACAAGTTGCATGAGTTGTAAAATTGTAACTCACTATATATCTGGTGCAACTCATTGCAACTCAATTTTTGAATCACACGAGATATTTGGAACTCAATGTATTTATATGCCATGAATGTTGACAAAAAAGTTGCATGAGTTGTAAAATTATAACTCACTATATATACAGTGCAACTCATTGCAACTCAATTTTTGAATTACACTAGAGATTTGGAACTCACTGTATTTATATGCCATGAGTGTTAACAAACAAATTGCATGAATTGTAAAATTGCAATTCATTATATATACGGTGCAACTCATTGCAACTCTATCAAAATAACCCATTTTCAACTACTATGCAATTCCATTATAATTGCACCCAATGATGTCATGCTAACATCATTAATTGTCATCCATCCATTAAAATTTAACAAATGGCATTATGAAAATTTTTGGACATAATTTATTTATTTGAAATAATGATTTCCATTGTCCATTGTGATTGTTAATGATGGTCCAAGATTGTGACATGTGGCATAATAAAACATTGCCACATGGCATATTAATTATATTTTGGAATTTTGTTTTAAATATTTATTTTAATAGTTAAGTAGGTTGTTCATAACCATAGGTAGGTAGGTTGGTAGGTCTTAGGACCTATGTACTTATTTAAAACCTACCTACATAAGTAGTTTAAAAATTAGGACCTACAAATTTACTTAAGTAGGTAAGTAAGTAGGTAGTAAAACACAAGACTAAATGAATTAAAGAATAACTATGAAATTATTATTTTTTATTTTATGTTTTCCATTTAGGGTTAAGCTTTTTTGAGCTCATCCCAAAATGGCACATGTACTTTAATGTGAAAACATAAAAGAACACATTTTCTTTATATAGTTTGTAACATTGAATTAAAAGACAAAGCATATGGGTTAAACATTTTAATTGTTCTTAATTAGTTGCAAATTGAATTACAACTATTAAAAAAAAATTCCCAGATGTTTTATGTTTTTTTTCATTAGATAATTCATATAATTAATCATTTATTATTTTAATTTTTGAAAAAAATTGTTAGTTATTTTAGTTTATTAATGAACTAAATATATGAATCAAACTTATTTATAATTCATATTAATTAAGTAAATTAATTAATAATTAATAATAATAAATTATTGAAAATAATCACAACTAAATAATAAATATTAAATATGAATTTGGGTAAAAAACATTAAGGTACAAATAGGCATATCCATATGTACATCAAATTGAATTTTTAATATAATATACACATTTTCATTTAAATTAATTATATGTATCCAAATAATTAATTGGTTAACGAATTTGAATAATTAATGATTTGGTAATTCATTATGAAGTATCCCCAACTTCAATAAATTTTTATCAAATTATTATTTAATAATTAATTAATTTTCTTGTTAATGTAAAATTAATTATATGAATTACAATTATTTATTCATATTAATAGTCAATTATTTAATATAATCAATAAGTTCATGATAAGTAAGTGTATTAAACATAATTAATATTATTAGTCAAATTATTGAAACAATAATTATTTACAAAACATTACATATGAATATGTATCCTTATTAAATTATAAGTAGTTGCAATATAGTCATAACATAGTTAAACAATAATATTTTAGTAATGGCACACTAATGGCCTTACTAATTATATCAATGTGAATCATAATCAAAAACTAATTGCAAATGTATTTCATAATGGGTGGTAGAAATGTGAACACATGACATGATTGCATGTATGTACATAGTTGTTACTTTAGTGGCAAATTTACAATATTTCTAAAGTAAATGCCACATGCAACTACATTACAATTCTTGAAAAAGTTAAACATAATTGACTACATTATATGTATGATGTGTACAAATTACTATATAGAAGACCCATTTTCAACTCACTTACAATTATAATTGCACAATAGTTATATATGAGTTTTTTTTTAGCTTTAATTGCAAAATAATGTAGTTTCGACAAACACAAATTTTCATAGTGTCACCCAAAACTCTTCAAAACCGCCCCAAATGTGCCCCAATAATATTTCAAGTCATATCTCCCATGTCCATCCCAATCTTATCCCCAAAACAACCACCAATTGACTCTTATTGTAAACCTCCAAAAAAACCCAAACAATCTCCCAATGCCACCCCTAATGCAACTCCAACACATGCCCAAGTCAAAATTAAAGGGGCAAACAATAACCCTACATCTTGGAGGTGTAACAAACGGGTAACCCTAAATAGTAAACCTAGCAAATAATTCGGTTACATCATCTCCAAGGGTTAAGCACTCCTCACTCCATGGCCATTTTAATATTGCTCCAAGGTCTGAGAGAGAAAAACAAAGGAAATTGAACTCAAAAAAAACATTATCCAATGAAAAAGAAAGAATTTTGAAATATTTCCAAAACCCAAAAAGACTTACCTATAATCTATTATCATTTTCTTCGATGTCCAAAAGCCCAACTTGATCAATTAAGCCTTCATTTTGTTTGATAAGGGCCTTCATGTCCATGAATTGTTCCATGGATGCCAAGCCCTCAACATGAGCATCATTTGGCCAATTCTTGTAGATGCTTATAAACATTTCAAGATTTTTTATGCCTAATCAAGAACGTTGAAGGTTGGTGCATATACCTACCACATTGAAAACTTTCTCTGCCTCAATCTATGAACCAACAATCCCTAGAATTTGTTGAACCACAAACTCAACATACAAGAATTATACCACATGCACTCTCCACCATTTCTATGAATTTTTGGCCTCCTCCTCGATAACTTTCTTGAACTTGAAATGGTTCAACAATTTTTTCACCAATGATGATGTTATTTTTTCATTAATTTCCATAAAATCATAAAAACTTTCAGGATCAACATTACAAGATGTAAAGCTAGAAGTTCCAACACCTGCATAATTTGGGTTTAAAAAGTTATATGTAGAAATAAGAGGTGGAAGCAAAACTTGATGGTCGTATTCACTAGCAATTTGCAATGCTCTCTCCTTGCCAACAAATTGAACAACTAGCCCGAAACCCTTTTAATGAATGTGTAACATCATTCACAATGTGTTATGGGTTTTGGTCTTTTGGAAAAATAACATAATTTAAAACAAAAATGGGTTTAAGACTTGTACCACTTGTATCTGCATGTTTTGCTGAAACACTTAGAGCTCCCCATCAAAATCTTAGGTATCACTAAAATCAAATCCTAAACCATTAGCTCAAAATTGACATACAAGTGATATGGCAATAGCTAGGGCATCTTAAAGTAACTAATATCATTGTTTTTGGTTTAACACACATTGTTGAACCATAAGGCCCAAAGTATTAATAACAACTTGGGCTATTGCCCAAACTTGGGGATTAAGCACACGACCTCGTAAAGTTAATGACTATTGACTTCCATAATAAAGAACAATCACATGCTTAAACTCAAAAGTTTCTTGGAATAGGACAACTCTTGAAGCAAAGTGAGACTTCATAAGAGTTTTTAGTTTTCGTGGAAGCACCCCTGCCTACTCACATGCTTTGTGCCATTTTTGACATCCCTTGTCACTTTTTTTGGTCCAAGTAATGGTTTTTTGCAAAATAAATTGTGCTTCTTTAATTGAAATAGAAAATAGGCCAACACATACTTTGGAATCATCTAACACATATTGACAACACTCAGACATTGCATGACCCTAACAAGAACCTACAAAAAATGTTAATAATCCCAAAACCTCATGAGACACAACAAATGTTAGTGCAAAGGTCATGGTGGCAAGATTGTTCTTAAATCATCTTTGACATATGCAAGAACATGAGTATAACCCATGTTTTGCAAGCGCATTATTCACTTGTATTACCATGGCATTTCCAGATGTGTTTACAATCTCAAAAAATCCGAAAGTTACATGACAAAGCTCCCACTTGTCAATCAAGAAATGAACAATAAGAACAAATGTATCAATACCTCCCCTTGATATCCAAAGATCAAAAGATATAATGCATGTATTACATGATTGAAAGGCTAGAGAAACATTTTTTTAAATTTTTGCTCAATAATCATGAGCAAAAGTTATTTTAAAACTTTTGCCTTGATGGGAAATTCAATTGGGGAATTTTGCCTTTAAATTAATCTATTAAAAAAAGGAGCTTCAATAAATGACAAAGGCATAAGTTCCTTTGTAATGAACAACACAAAATCTTTTTTAAATTGTTTTTGATGAGGATCAATATTTTTATTATAAGGAACATAACTACCCAAATAGGTAGAAATAATGTTAGGAGTTAGGCTAGACCTTTTTTTTGTTGGATTTCTTTCTCATTCAAACCCATGCTTCTATTGCTTAATCCATTCACTCCAAAACTCCCAATGATTTCCCTCTAAATGTTTTTGCAATGCAAAAATCCCATTTGTAGATCTATAGTTGATCAAACCTCTTTTCTATCTTGCATTTGGAATAAGTGGATAACACACAACACATTTCAAATGTTCAACTTGTGAAGTCACTTTTAAATTTAAACTTACCTTTGGTGAAGAATAAGTTAGTGACACATAAAATGCACAAGATGTTGTTGTTCAACTTTTAAGTTTTTAAAATTTTCAATTTTTTGCCAATAAAGCCCATAATTATGAATGATTTGTGCTTGTAGAATTATCAACATGTGATGTTGATGTTGAGAGCAAATTAGAAGCAAAAGTATGCAAGACTCCACTTCTAATGTAACCGCTATGATTTCCCCATCAAGATCCATGGTCTTGCCACATGAAAAACAATATAAACAAAAAGAACACAACCACAAACACCAACAAAGTCTAGGAGAACAATGACTAGGAACACCAACAGAGCCTAAAAGAGCACAAACATGAACACCAATAGAGCTTAAGAAAACATGACCATCAACACCAAGAAAGCCCAAGGAGAACATGACCATGAACATCACCAAAAACAAACAAATGACATACTATGAGGAATGAAAATTGTCATTGTGCAATTTAAAACCCGCCATCGCCATTGCCACAAGTATACAAATTACACAAGGAAAAAAAATGTCAGCTCAAGTTTTACCAACACCAACAAAGCCCAAGAAAGCACGACCACAAACACCAATAGAGCCCAAGAGAGCACAACCATGAATAATGGCAAGGACAAAGTTGAATTTACAACTAACCTTTGAAGTTTTTATTTTTGAACTTCCTTCCAAGGTTCTTCCTAAACTCCCAAGCTTCTATATTTGACCTTTCATGAAAACACAACACACAAAAAAATCCTTCTCAAATTTCTTTTCTCTTTTCCCAAGCTTTGTTGCATGACTTCTTTCAAACACAACACAAATATTCAGTGAACTTCAAACTTTAAAATCATTTCAAGTTTAACCTTCTTGGGCTCAACACATAAACTATCTTTAGTTTCTGTTTCTTGAGCTTGAACACTTGAAAAAAGAAACCTTGTTTGAGCTTGTTCGCTAAGGAAAAATGAATAATGAACAAAAAGGAAGTGATTTGCAAAGCAAGCGAAAGGGCAACCATACTGGTCAAAGGTCGAAACTAGTGGATGCCCAAACCAACCCTAAATAAAAAACCAAAATCAAATTTTTGAAAAAAATCCAATCCATTTACAATTTTCTTCCCCATTTGGAACAAACTTTTGGGTCAAGTTTCGATTCCACAAATAGGTTGAATCGACCCCTTTGATTCCTTCCCAGTCCCATACTCGACCTTGTTCCTTATCGATTTTGATTTTGTTAGTTCTAGAACTTGGACTTGGTTCCAATTAGGTTATTTGGAAATAGAACCAAAACTACCAATTCCTATCACCCCAAGTGAGTACCCATCCAACATTGGTTTGAAACAGTTGCATTTTCTTCATGTTCTTGCAAAGGTTCATTTCCGATCTTTATTTCATTCATACATATATCACATGTATTTTCATTTTCAAAAGATTGTTCCATGTTTAATTTGAAATGAAAAAATATTACCCAATGAATAGAAAAAAACCTAAAAAAATTATATAATCTATCAAAACTAACATTTACAAGCAATTATAAAACAAAATTTACTTTTTAAGCATTTACAAAACAAGGTAGATATATTTTTAAAACTTTTACAAAACAAAAGGTAATGGGGTTTTGTAATGAAATGTATAAAAATATGCAAGTTAGGAAAATCTTGCAAAATAAACAACAAATTTAACAAATTTTAAAAATAACACATTCATAAAATAATACATAATCAAGATAGAATAAATAAAATAAAAAAACAAACTTCACCTCTAATGCTTGAAATTTTGGTGCTCCAAGATCGGAGCTCCAACTTGCATAGGGCACGAAAAGGGGGGGGTGCCATACTAACTAAGAAAAGAAAAGTAGCACTAACATGAAAAAAACAACGACACCAATTTGAGAAGAACAACAATAAGAACTGAACCAATAGGTACTTGAGGTCGTGAAAAAAACTACAACATGAATGCAAGAAGAATGACAACACAAACATGAAAAGAATGGCAACACCAACATGAAAAAGGTAGCACTAGCACGAGAAGGACAACATTAGCGTGATAGGGGCAAGGACCAACACAAAAAGAATTAAAAACTTGTGTGAGAAGATTATCCACATTAATGTGAGAAGAACAACAAAAAAACACAAGGAGGGCAACATGACCAACACAAAAAGAATAACAATGCAAATGCAAGAAAGGCAACACCAATGCAAGAAAGGCAACACCAATGCAAGAGGGAAACATCAACAATGTGAGAAGGAAGTAACACCAATGTGAGCAATAGCCCTAGTGCAAGAAAAGCAACCAAGAGATATTTTTTAAAAAACAACCAATGCAAGAAGAACACAACTAAAAAAAAAAACAACTTTGTGAAAAAAACAAAGCTCAAGCTTCATTTTATAAATTTTCCATTATCCCTAATCCTAAATAGCACTTCAACCTCCATAAGTAGTGGCTTCTTTTTAGGAACCCTAAACTAAAATATTTTGAAGATCAAATGGAGGTTCTATGAAAGAACTTGTCTGATTCTTCAATTTTTAATTTTTTTTTAAGGAACCAATTTTCATGATCAGTTTTCATTCATGTGAAAGTCAATTCTCAATCCAGTTTTCGCATGTAATTGTGTCAACCAATTCTCATTGAGAGAATCAAGCTAAGAATTGGGTGACGATTCAAAAACCACCCAACACTAGTTTAGTCCATTATCAAGTAAAGAGGTATAAAAAGATGTCTTTTCAAACTTATGTTTTTTTTTAGATTTCTTCTTTTTTCAGCACCATATTCATGAACAAATTTTGAAAAGTTTCTTCATTGATTTGCATCTTATTTTTTTTGAATTCAATTCAATTTAGTTGAATTTAAATTTCATTCAATATAGTTTAATTCAATAAAAATAAAATTATTCAAATCAAATCAAATTGGTAATGCACAATCGTGGGGAGCCTAATTGAAGAGAACTACTCAAAACAATTAACATCTCCCATTCTAACAAGACTATGGATAACAAAGGTTTTCCTTTTTCCTAGAAGGCACAAGCCTATTCCCCAAACCTTGTATACATAGTTGTGTGTATTTTTTACACTAATATAATAGCCTTTGTACAATTCAAAATAAAAGAGAAATTGTCCAACTCTTTGTGTTTCTTAGGGTAAATCCATTATCTATACCTATAGAGAAAGAAAAATGAAAAATGGAAGAAGCAATCAAACTACTACATTAATTTTGTCTCTTTTTAGCTTGGATACACATGGAGGCTTTATGATCATTTTAACCCACCCCAAATCAATGGAAGGTTAAATGGAACAAAAATTACCCATATTACTCTGTAAGAGCAGTTCCACCCATACTCAGCATTTGACCCTACAACAATATTTTTCACATCCAAGATTAGTTATTTATTGATTGATTGTTCTCCAAAATCCAACCCGTACACATGAAATTGGGATTGTAAAAGGTCAAAACTCTCTAATAGCAAACCACTTGGACCAATCAATATATTTGACAGTCACCATCACTGGATGTGAATAGACGTACAATTGAGCTTCTCTAATAGCAAACCACTTGGACCAATCATTATATTTGACAGTCACCATCTCTGGATGTGAATAGACGTACAATTGAGCTTCTCTAATAGCAAACCACTTGGACCAATCATTATATTTGACAGTCACCATCACTGGATGTGAATTGACGTACAATTGAGCTGCTTTGCATGTTGTCAAATGACAGGGTTCCTATATGTTTATAACAAAGAGGTTTTGCAGAATTAGGGTTTTGCACTTTGACCATCTCTTGCTCAGGAGCACTAAGGGTAACAGCCTCTGGGTCATCATAATTGTTGTTGTCCATTCTCTTCAGAACTTATGTGTTTGAATGCATGCCATCCAACATCTAGTTGTTGTTGTTGTTGTTGTTGTTGTTGTTGAGGATCTCCTCCCTTTTGTGCCTTTTTGTTGCAGGTATTTCTGAGTGCACATTGTTTCAATGCAGCAAGGTTTTGAGTCCATTTGAGAATCCAGCACAATTCAGATCTGCTGCCTTGGTTGTCAAACTGTTGAAGATTTTGTATTTTTGCAACTGTCAAGGCATAAACAATAAAAGTGAGAGACTAGGTTTTTCGTCATGTCTTCTTGCTGCTGCTGCTGCTGCACCTGCAGTGAATGACATCACTTTTGCACACTTTTTGGTTCTACCTCTGCAAAAGAAATATGGCTACGGATTGCTGTGAATGTTGCTGCTTTTTCTTCCTAAGACACAACAGGAAGGAGCCTGAGGCAACCACACCAAACCTTTACAAGCATTCCTCAGAGGAGCGTTTACTTGCCTTCTCTGTTGATCAAGAGGACAGACTACTCACTCACAGTGCATCACAACATGGTGCCGAATCCACTTTCAATAACTATAGCCTCCCTTCTGACAACAATGCCAGCATAAGTACGGATTTCAGCAAATCCATGTTGCCAACAATGGATCCTTTCAAGGAGTGGAGAGGATCATGGAAATTCTCACGACTTGATAATACTTGCGAAAATCATACTCCTCACATGCTTGTGAAGGAAACCCATCATGTTGTTCGTACTGAGGTATGATTATTTGTATTCTTGCAACACAAGAGTCCTTATTGCACCCATATCAACTTGTGGGTTTATTAGTTGCCTTGGACACCAGGGTCCCTTGTATGAGTTTAAGGTAACCCTAAACCCCTCATTGCTCTCTTCAATGCAAATGCTCCCAATGCAGCAAGCGCTGAATGCGAACTATAAGTATGGATGCTAAATCTTGAGCCCCAGATATTTAAGCTGTGAAACTGAACTCTTACCTGCAATTTTAGAGTGCATGTCCCGAGGGATAAGCCTTTGCATCTTTTTGTCTTCATCAGTGGTCCTTTTGCAAGGCTGCAATCTACTCACCTTGCAATTGTTGACAGGATTCAAATGGAAACAAAATGATCAATGAATATGTCCGAGAGCGTAAGATTGGAACAGGGAGCTATGGTAAAGTGGTGAGTTTGAGGTCACCAGTCTTGCAACTGAAGCAATACTTTGATTTTCAATTATGCCTTTGCCAAGGAATACTGGTTACGATGTAGCACAGATTCAGTACCAGTGCACCCAGGAGCTAAAAAGTGTTCGCTGACTGCTCAACTCAGTCAAGTGTTTGATGACGACTACTTATGAGTGCACACACTATATTTGCTAAAAGTGAACCCTTTGGTAAGCATGAAAATTTGAGGTGGCAACTTATATCTCATTTGTATCCTGGTGTTCTATTTGCCTGGGCTAAGTTACAACATAGTTGTTGTTATTTGTACAGGTCTTGCATCGAAGTAAGAAGGATGACAAGCTATATGCAATTAAGGTACAAGAAACATGGTAGAGATGTGTTTTGGGTGTTTGGCCAAGTAACTCTGATCATGAGCTCTCTTTGACAGTCTTGAATTTGTAATTATTGTCTGTATACTCAAATGTGCATCCAGAGAGTATCACATTATCACATGTCAGGCTAAAATCTTTCATGGTTTCCCTAATGGAACAGTTCACTACATTATTGTTAATCAAGATCTAGTCTCCCTAAAATAAGAACAGCAAGCATCTGAAACTGGATGTGCTGCTGCACCTGGCAGCTCAGCATAGCATATAGCCACCTAGAGAAATGATGACCTGTCCACCCAATAAGTACAACCACAGGTCCAGTGTATGCATTGATATGTAGAAACAAGGACCTTCTTATCTCTACTGGACCAAAGTTTCTGTAAACCACATGGGTGCAACCACTTATTTGGTGGGAGGTAAACCTGTTCTTCAAACTACCAAACCTTCAGTTTTCAGGGTTCACTTTGGAATTGGGATCTTATTACATAACTGATAATAGGACAGTTTGCTCTTGGTTGGAATGATAATGGTTGTAGTTTCTTATTCTTGCAGATGCTTCAAAAGTCTCGGCTCAGAAAACTACGCATTTCACCTACTGAAACTGCAATGATGGATGTTCTACGAGAGGTGAGAACATGAGTTTGTAACAACAATGATGTGCTTTACAAACTTCTCTCACCAATTAAACGACAAGTTTGGGTATGATATGCTTGTTGCAATCATCAGCTGAGAGTACGCAGTATAGAGGTTCCCTTTGGTCAACTAACAAGTACGTCGAAATCCAGGTGTCGATTATGAAGGAGCTGGACCATCCCAACATTGTGCACCTCGTGGAGGTCATAGATGACCCAGAAAGTGACCATTTCTATATGGGTTTGTTTCTGTACCTTAGCTGTTGTGTATCATGAACTTGCCAATGTGGTGTTTCCATCTATCCATGCAGTCATTGAATGCCAGTCACTATCCTTTGAATGGCAACCAAAATGTTTTCTTTCCAAGCACCCTTGTGTAAGAAGTAATACACATTGAGACAGCCTTGCTAGCTTCCAAAAATGTGCCAGAAACTCAGGATGCATATTGTGTATAATGGTTTCCCAAAAATTTGGGCAGATTATTATATACTTATCTACACCCAGTGTTGGGAGCTGACAGATTCAGTGAATAGTCATGGGAGCTCATCACTGCTATTAATGATGAACTGATGATGGTATGACACTTGTGATCAACTTTCACAAGAGTGCAACTTGTGACTGCTCTCATTGTCACATTACGTTCAAATTATAGTTGTGGAAATTTCCCTGTAATTTCACCAATATGTGATATGATGAAGGTGTTTACCTGCTTCTTGCAGTGCTGGAATATGCGGAAGGGGGGTGGATATTTGAAGGTTCTGGCCCAGTTGGTGGGATTGGAGAGGCTGTTTCTTGTAGATATCTTTCTGATGTGGTAGCGGGGCTTATGTATCTCCATCAACATGTAGGGCTTTGTTTTTGCCATTCACCACTCAAATAGGTTGCTTATCTCAGATGGCATGCTTTGTAGGTGCTTTTCACCTTATCTTTGTGTGAAGGAATGATGTCACCCCAGCAGAGTTATTGGTGTACAGGGTTCTGCTAACTGCTTTTTAAGTGTAGGAAAGTAGGACCACCATATGCTTAAGTAATGTCAACAATAGATGTTTGAATTGCAGTTGGATCCAATTTATAAAGCAGTGATGTTCTTGATGGAAGAGTTGAATCAGAATTTCTTGTTGGGGTTTGAAAGAGCTAATTCAATGTGCTGTTTGCAGAATGTCATTCATGGTGACATCAAGCCTGAGAACCTGCTCATTGGTGGTGATGGACTCATAAAAATTTGTGATTTTGGTGTCAGTTGCCTGTTTGAGGTTTGCTCCCAGACTGCTCTCCTCTTCTTTCCAAGGTTTATCATCTGGTGTACTGTGGTGATGGAATAATCTCTCCTTCATCTGACTTTGACAGGTAGGGAGAGAAGTTACCATCTTCTGTAGACTGGATCAGGGAACTCTATCCTGATCCATGTCCAGTAACTGAGTCAGCATTCACCAATAGTTTTATCCATGTGTTGGCTACACTTTTGACTTCAACTTCTTATTTAGAGCTGAGAACCATGGAGTTTGTTTGCAGGATGGTGATGATGAAGTCCAAAGATCTCCTGGCACACCAATTTTCACAGCACCTGAGTGCTGCGTAGGTGAGCACACAAGTACACCACACAGTATTCTTACTTTGTAGACACTCCTCATGTGGATTCTGTGAACCAAGTTGGAATTTTGTTGGAGTTTTGGAAAGTTTTGGAATTCTGTGGAAGTTGTAGTTTTGTTGATGGTTGCTGCATTTGAACTGTATCATTGAAGAGAATCAAAGGTGAGATCAAGGCACAGCACCTAAATGCTATGGTAAACGGATGGGTGTCAATAGGTGTGACATATCATGGAAAAGCTGCAGATATCTGGGCTCTTGGTTGCACTCTTTATTGCATGGTGTTGGGACGCTATCCATTTAAAGGAGAAACTCTTCAATCCACTTATGAGAAGGTCTGTGTGATCTACTACTACTGATTTGCTACTGTTCTCTTCTAGTCATGGATCAATGGGCCAGTTAGCAATATTGCTAATATTCAGCTTGCTCAATGTGAGGGAAGGACTTATGAAAAAATTTCATCAATTAAGAAACTAGTGATAGATTCCATTGAAGATTCCATCTTGTTGTGACCCAAATGACCCATGTTTTCACATTGATGAAGAGAAATGCGATTTTGCAGATTGTGTTTGATCCATTGTACCTTCCTGAGGACTTGAACCCAGAGCTCTCCAATTTGCTGAAAGGACTGCTTTGTAAAGGTTTGAATTTGGCTGTAACCTTTTTCAAAAGTCTGGGAGAGCAGAGGGCCAATTTCCCAGTTATTTGAAATTCTGAAATACTCACATTATCCTGTTCTGGAATCTGTTTCTGGAATCAACCTTCAGCATGTTGCCAGGATGCCAATACATACATTATCTTGATTGTCCCACAGTTGCTGAAAGATTGATCTGAATGTTGGGGTACAGATCCAAAACAGCGGATCTGTCTGGAGGCAGTGGCAAATCATCCATGGGTGGTCATGGGCTGCCAGTCGCCGCAACAGGAGTCATAGAGCGGTAAGACATGTTAATGGTGTAAGTCTGTGAAGTGTCAACTCAAGAATGGGGTTTCCTTAGTGTGATTGCCAGATTTGGGAGCTTCTAAAATTTTCCCTTTGTGAATGTAGATATTTGTAGAAAGTGCATACCCAATTTTGTGAGCTCTAAGAATCTCAACTTGTGCCACCTTATGCAATTGCAAAGGAGTAGCAAACCACTAAACCCCTGAAAACAGCAGGAAGCCCTGGGATATTTTCACCTTCTACCTTTATTGTAGCAATGTAGCAATACATTGCCTGGAAACAGCAAGGATTAATTTTGATTTTATGATGCTAAGGAAGTGGTCTGCATCATGAAACACTGAGACGATGTGAAATCTTAACTTTGCAAATGCAAGTGTTTTGCAGAATGTGTGAGTGTGAGAATTGCAAGGTACTTTGAAGTTTGCAGTTGCAGAGTGAAAATTCTGAATTTCTACAATCCTAGAAACAGGAAATTTTGGGTTTGTATAATGTTATGAAGTTTGGATTATTTTTAATAGCAGACCTCTTGCAAATGATTGCCTGCAAACTTGAAGAATCTGATTCTACAATTCAACCTTGTTATGTAGTATGATGTTGTCACAGCATTGTTAATGGAACAAGGAGACCTCCCATGTTTGGTGATGCTGACTCCAGGAATGTGCAGTAGTGCATGCAGGGATCTGAAGCATAGAATGATACATATGTTTGACAATTGGACACTTAATACTGCTCCTTGCAAAACTCAGTTGACGGTCTGATATTCCATGACACTCACAAGGTTATGTCTGCACTGATTTGTTTTGTGTTGGTTTTTCTTTTGCTGGAACTGACACAATGGTTACCTTTAATTGTTATTGTGGAGTTTTCTCTGCAGTCTCATAATCTTTGCAAACTCAGGTGTCTGTAAACTTTGTCCCTGTGTAGAGTGCAGTTCAGTTCAGACCTTCCAAGTGCAGTAAATCATTGAAGAGGGTTGCTTGTTAGATAGATTTCTATCAAAACGTTCTTGAGATTCATGCTGTGATGATCCTCCTGTGTTCTGCTCCTTGGTAATGACATTGCCCCCTTGTCATTGACACAGATGCACAATAGTGTTTAGTGGATGACTCTAACAAGTCTTGCCTCATGTGACAGGTTTGCTATGACGCCTGGCAGCATGTGAGTACGTTTTTTCTGTAGCCTCAACAAAAATGTCAACTCCAAGTTTCATGCTGTAGATTTGCACTTTCTGGGTGTCACCAAAGCTCTCTCTTGGTATGTAGATCTCTGAACCCTTCATTGCTCTTGTTAGAGAGGATATTTTGTCTTCTCTTTGTATACAAGCTAACACATATTATGAACTGGACTTGGGATAAAGTAGGTCTCTGTTCAGGTACTGTTAGGTCAGAAGCATTCCTTCCATGTGCTTTTCCTGAAGATGTTACAAAGTGAGGCATGGTGAATTCTCTTGTAATTTTGTCTGTAGCGGGGAGGGAAAGATACGAATGGGTTGTGGAATTACTCAGTATATTAACACTGTGTCAGTCTTTACCAAAAACAGTTCATAGAACCTCAAGTAAGTGGGTTTTTGAGATAGTTTTTGACTCTTCTAGTGTGGGTCCTTTTGGGTTGAGTCAAACTCATCCTCCACAAATGCCAGGCTATGAAGCACCTTGTTCTTTACGTTTTGAAGTGCACGGGCTTGATGGAGATCTAAACAATTTTGCATTTAGTCAGGTTATGATTTTATTTCAACAGAGAATCTGCTCTGACTTCTCAGTAATATATGTACTCTCTGTGACTGTGGTATGCAGTGTTCAAATTGACGAGAGCCATGCAGATGGACGAATGTTCAATAATTGAATTCCATCATTTTGTTGGTACTTTCAAATCCTGACAGAGTGATTGTTCATTTTTAGTATTTGGGTAGTGTGATCAAGTGCATTTGGAGGCTTATGCCAAGGTCTTTGTTCTTGAGCATGTTTGTGGAGTTGTAGTTTGAGACCTTAAGGTTGATGATATCAACGTATTTGCTAATTATGACTAGTCTTATTGCAATGAATTTAAAGATCACTTGCATTGATTGAAAGTTGATCTTATTTTATTTGAGTAAAAAGAGATTTATGAAGTTGAAAATAATTTATGAAAATTAGTCAAACTTGCTAAAAATTTAATAAATGTTAGATTTGGCAAAAACTTTTTGAATTCTAACAACTTTCTCATATTATGTTAGATTAAGAAGATTTCTTTGGCAACAAGTTTCTAAACCCTAAACCCTCTAAATCATGTCATATTCTTGAAGAAGAAATTATCATTTGCAAGGATACATTACCTTCAACAAGGATGAAACTTTAGTTAGAAAACACTTAAGATGTTATAGTTGTAGGGTGCAATTTAATGCCCATGCTAGTGGACCGACAATTCCTTTTGAGTTTCTTACATTTGTCTATCGAATACAAGGATAAAGGAATGTCTCTTGAAATCCAAATCCAACTTTTCAACTGGTTTTTTTCAATTGTTTGTAACTTGTTTGTTGTTGATTTCAATCAGATTTTATTGCTTATTAGTCATGTTGATGATTATCCAACGATGAGGATGGGTCGATGGCTAGTTGAGTGTTTGCTTTGTTCACATAAGGTATGCCAAATAAAACCCTCGGGTTCGCTTGTTGTGCAAGTTCAACATACATGTTGCTTTGAATCTTTCGGTCTTGTAATGATCTTTCATGCCAACTTATTACTTGCACAAGCTTCATCGTGAAGAGATGTCTAGATTTGCAAGCTCAAACACAATTGTCCCCCATACAATCACAAAGTTGACTAAATAACACATTAAAATCCTCAACAAAAAGCTATTGTTAAAATGACTTAACAAAAGAGAAAACTCATAGGACCAAAAGAATGTAACGGGGTGAGCATTAAGGTTAGGTGGCATCAAGATACAAAAATTGGAACAAGTGTGTGCATCAATAGCGAGAACATTAATTTGAGCATTATCAACAACCTTTAACACTTTAATAGTGTTTTATAAACTTTGATTTGTAATTATTACAATTATTGTTGTGTTTAACATAAATTGACAACCTTGATAAAATAAAGGATGGGGTTAAATAGAAAATGTCTGCAGAGACCTGTGGCAAAGCAGATACGACTAATCAACATATAGAATATGACGACAATTTTTAAAACCAACATCTTAAGAAAAACACAAATTCCTAATGTGGGTTCCCTTTAACCTATGTTTACTAAACCATAAAAAAACAACAAATGAAAGGTGATAATCTTCTCATGTTTTAAAACAAGGAGTTTAGAATTTGTCAAGTTTATTAACAAATGATTGAATATGGAACTAGGTTACTAAATATTTTTTCTATAATTCAAGTGTGTGGATAAATCTTCCATTGGGTTTGATTTTAACAAAACACATGATTTACATTTTATTAGCAATTGCATGCATATTGATAGCGACTATTCTAACTCACCTTCTCATTAAAACGTCAAGAAAATGAAAAGGAATCAAAATTTGAATTAGACACTAAATACTTGTGTGGCTATACGTACAAGTTTTTAAAAAATTGACATGATATGAATTTTTCTTACCAATTTAGAGTTCATAAAAAGAACTTTCATTTGCAAAAGTGAACAAAGGCTTTAAAACATTAGTAACACTATCAAAAATTATGTTTGATGGATGTGAAGGTGTTGAATTCTCAGGTTCTATTATTTATTTCTATTTGTTGCATGTTCCAAATGAATACATATGATGAAATGCTTTGGTCTAGCATAGAATATGGTGAACATGAAATGTCATTGCTCAAAAACATGTTTAAAATGTTTTTATTATTATTGGTTTTATGGACAAACAAAAACCTTATTAAGAATTAGTGACCTTTGACTTGGATGTCATGTTTATATGATATTGTGTATGTAATGTGAAGCAAGGATGTATGAAAATAAGGAAGCAATTCATGATTGCTTGACAATTCCACAAGGAATAAACTTTATGTTTCATTTTGTCCATGTTTTGTTTATCTTGATATAATATAAAAAATTCAAGTTTTTAAAAAACCATTGCACAAGTTTTGTCAATCCAACACATATGTACACAATAATGAAATTGGATGTGGCTAGATATCATGACAAACAAAGGAATTTTGATAACTAAATGGTGAAGAATTGGGAAAGTGAGGAAAAATGACCATCCAACAAATTGATGAACATTCAAAAACTCATGTTCACATTTGGATTATAAGCATATTGATTTGTGATTAACCCAACACCAACCACAACTAATTTTGGTGAAAATTTATTTACAACAACAAATTAAGTCAATCTTATCCTTCAAGGAATGGGAGCCATTGTTGGAGCCTAAATGACAATGTCCACAACTACAACATTATAATCATCATACAAGGCCAAATGAAGGATCTTTTTTTTTAGCACCTAGAAATTATTCCTTCCGAATCATGAACAATTTTGTAATAATATGATGCAACATTTTTCATAATCATAAAAAATAATAATAATAATAATAATTTTCATGTAGGTTTTGTAAATTACGAATTTGGGAATTTTTTCAATAGATATCTTATTATGTTTTACCACACCAATTTAATTGCATCACCCATTGTTTTAACCAAGGCACAAAAGAAATCATTTTGGTTTTGTATTTACACCCACCTATACCTAGGTAGGTTGGTGGGATTTAGAGGGACCACATGTGCAAAAACTTCAAGATTTCCACTTGGAGAAGGGGATATACTTTAAATGATGTATTTTCAATAAACTTGATTTGTAATAGAAAGCAAGGATGTTTTTATATTAGTGAAAATGAATTATTTTGTAAATATCAAAATAGGTGAATCAAATTCAACATATCGCATACTTTCAATTGTTGTTCACCCATGGAATTAAAGCCACACTAGCACAAGTTTTTTCCATGGTTTGTCAATAATTGGATTATGGCTTGCATGTGGTTCAAAAGTTAATTTGTTGCCATTAATCATAACTTCCACCACTTGTGATCCAAGGGAAATTATTTTCATTTTTTTCCAACTGGCTTGCAAAAATACATAAGGTGCAACTTATTACAAAATGAATATAATTTATAATTTATTGAAATGTAAATAAGGTGTTTAAAATTGGATTATTCAAATGTACTTAAAATAAAACTAGGATATTTTTAATTTTAATAAAAGATTGTTTTAATATTCTATTATTCCATAACACACCCAAAAAATCCTTTTATTTTATTTGTAAATCATAAGATGGCGATGAAAGTGATTTACCGAGTTTCAAATGTTGTATTTGCTCAAATAGTTAGTGAAAAAAAGGTCAAAAAAGGATTTATTAGTGTGAAGAATTTAATGAGTAATTGTCAAAAAATAAAAGCACTATGTCATTAGGGTGTGATTCAAGGAACATGAGTAATGATAAAGATTTGGGTTAACTAATCCTAGTGTGTAGTAAGGCATCCATAACATTTGTAAACACATGAGTTAATTAGAACTAAAACATGCTTTTCTAAATGTTGTTTAATTGTGGTATATGCAAAATTGCAAAGGATGAGGATGACAATAAGAAATTAGGATATGAAGTTAGCATTAATGATTTTTTAGTTTAGGGACCAACTGACAATGGTGAATTAAGTTGAATAAATTATTTTTCAACTAATTTTGAGGTTGAAGGATTTAATCATGTTTATGAATAAATTTTATTGTGCTAATTTAATATCTCATTATTTTTTGTGTGCCAATACACATTTAATCACTTCAGATTCCCAACAATGGGCAATTTGGTGCTATTGTGGATTGATTTAAAAATTATGCGTTTGTTTAACATTTGAAAACATATGAGACTATATATCAAGGCTTCATCAATAGATACATTTTAAAAAATAAGGAATGTTATGTATGAAACAATAAATGTGCACCTAGAATATTGCAATGAATTGTGATAATTACATTTATATCAAAATTCATATGTCCCATTTGAGTACAAGGTTTAAGCAATATAAAGTGAATAATTTTATTGCCTTATTTGTTTACTTGGAAAGTAAACATAAATAACAAACAAAATCCATCATAAAATAATTACATATTAGATGCTTTTACATGAATGATAAAATAAATAAATATTCTCTCATTATTGTGCATAAATTTCAAATTATACATCATAAAATTAGGTTTTCAATAAGTTTTTAAAATATACAAGTATCCCTTGAATTTTTCTAAAATATGTGTTAAGTAGGATTTAACAAATAAAAATCCAAATATATTTTGTATGGTCCCTTTCAAAGTAAAATTTTGTTTATATCCCAACCTTGTATAAATATATTTCATTGTGTATTTTGTGTCGAAGGCTCCTTAACCATGAATTTACCATCTAGTAAACAAAAATAAAATTGTCTACCTTCAAAACTTATTTGTCCCTAATGTTTTGGGAGTAGATTATTTTAAATGTAATAGTTCAAGACATGTGATTTTTCTATTTTATTTCCACCCATTTTAATGATAATTTAATATGAAAAAATGCAAATAAAAATGAATAAAAGTATTTTTTTATTTTACCATGTTTGCACCTTACAACCTTAACTTTTTAATACTAAAGGCTTTTTTTTCCTGGTCCAATTTGACTAAATGTCACAAGATAATAAAAAAGGCCACTTTAAATTAATTGAATTAATAAAAAGAAATATGTCACTTTAGTAACCAAGGTCTACAAAAAATTTGACCAAATTTTTTAATCAAAATGAAGACTTGGGGAAATCAATTCCATTTTATTCCAAACAACATGCAAAAAATATAGGGTGCAACTTTTTTTTTAAAAAACATTTAATTTACTTAAATGTAAATAAGGTGCCTATAATTCATTATGAAAATATATTTAGAATATAACAAGAATATGTCATTATTTCAAAGCATATTAAAACAATCTTTTTATTTCAAGTGATTCCTAAAATGTTCAAGTAATGGTTCCTTTGAAAATGAACAAGGTAGTTAAGTTGAACAATTTAAAAATGTGTGATCTCCTATAGGAGGGTGGAATTACATGTTAAACACAAAGGGCTTGTAAATAACATTATATAAGCAAAGTCACCATTAACTTTTGGTTTGTCTAACATGATGGTGCTTAAAAGACAACTAGCCCATTAAGACAAGGAATCAAAAATGTCGATATGAGGTTGTCAAATCCCTAGATCCAAAGGAATTAGAACTGTCATTGCTTTTTGAAAAGCAATTGCAACACACTAGTTTTGAACATGTTATAGTTTACATTATGGTTGGCAAGGTCATGCAAAACAAGGTTATTTTGCCAACTCATGTCACATAAGATGGAAAAAAAAATTGTTTGTCAATTTAGAAGATGAAGATATCATATGAAAACACATTACATTTGCAACAACATAAAATTACATGCATGGAAACGTTGAAACAACAATGGAACCTCTTCAAATAATGTGAATTTAATGATGTATTTATGTGGAAATAATTCCACCTCACCCATATGTGAATGTTGCCAATGGAAATCCATCAACTATTTTCACGGTTAATGTGTTTGCAAGGTTAGCATTAGAACGTCAACAAATCAAACTTGGTGTGATGCATTTGGTTATTTTTGGCCATATATTTCATTTTGAGAAATTTGGGTCCACATAAACCGCACTGCCATGCAACTAATTAGTTCAAAACAATTAGTGTGCAATTACACTACAACTATTTCATGAAAATATGAGAATTTTAAAAAATGCCTCATCATAAATTCATAGAGTTTTAATGTAGTTACATAGTTGTGCAAGATGGAGACCTATACGAATATATGTACACACTATATATATGAAGGTAGTTCATTATATTTTGACTTTGTGTGCAAGTTGCACAAGAGTCGTAAATGACAACTATGATATAACTAGCATCTAAATGGTAACTACTTTGTAACTAGTGTATAATTCTCACATATGATCATGCCACATGTATGCATTGCTATCGTTCATTATATTTGGCACTTTCTATTTTGTTGCAACTAATTATCAATTAAATTCTTTTGCAACTAGTGTGCAACTAAGTTACAACTTCCCACACAAATTTGAAATTTGAAATTTGAGTGGGATATGTGAAGCCATTTGACAAATTGTTGCAATTGTAAACAAATCTTAAAATTTACATCTACAGTTCTTATGCATTTATTGTTTAAAACAATATGAAAGATGAATAAGGAAATACTAGTTTTTAAATTTTTTGAAATTTGTTAGTTTTTTATGAAACACACTATGTATAATATATATATTTGGTTCTTGTTACTATTGAGTTTGAAACATTCTAACATTAGAAAAAATAGAGTTTTCAACTAATGGAATGTTTTGTGAAAACATTTGATTTGTTGTTATTCATTTCTTTGTTTGAACAAAATTTTGTTAGTTTTTTATTTATGATTGAAACCATGAAAGTATCAAAGTTTCAAAAAAAATTGGTTATAATAAGTAATAACATTCAATTGTAACACCCATGTTGTTTTGAAATTTTCAAATATTGTTAATTATTTTTATGCATAAAAATATTATGTTGTTAGGTTGTTGGTTTTTATGACTTATTGATATTAACTTTGATGGTGTAGGTCCTTAAAGGCATCCAAACTCAATAGTAATGCTAAAACAATGAAAGTGAATGTAAGTTTATATTTATACGTCTGACATTGTATCATGCACATTATTTGTTAAGTGCATTATAGTTACAAAAGTTCTATATGTGTTGCTTATTCTTTGCATTATATTTGCAAAAGTTGTCTATGTGTTGCTTGTTGATTGCATTATAATTGTAGATTATATGTATGTTGTTAGTTAATTATTTCTAGTCATGCAAAGACATTTGAATCTAATTGCATGTGACTTGCAATTGAGTTGCACCATATATATGATACCATATACAACCATGGGTGATAACATCATTTTACATTTGGTAGCAATCAAAATGTAGCCCAATTTATGAATAAAGCCAAAATGGATCTTTTACGATTGTATCTAGTCATAGATATTAGACAGGATATTAGATAATAATAGTCTTGACATCTATTAGTAAATATCATTAGAGAAGTAAATAAATTACATATTATTGGAAATGACCATGGATCACCAAAAATGATCATGTATGAGTATTACATTTTTCAACATTGAATATTAATACACATAATTGCATTATTGTAAACAAGATGTTTTTCATTATTTGTGCAATGGACTTATGTAAGATGTTTCATAGTTCAAAATTATTATTATCAATTCTAGTAGGTGCAAAAAAATTCCATCCATAAATGGATATTAATAAAAAATAATTCTATCAACAAATTGATTAGTTACAAATTAGAAATTTTACATTGATTAAACTCTAGTTCCAACATAATACCATTGGGAAAATCTATTAGTTACAAAGCAATAGTTTTTAGTAATGTAATATTTGTAAGTTGAATACTAATAAATAATAGTGGAACATTAAACATTGCATGTTAGTACCAACATACATAGATATAAGTTGTAACATAGTTGTTAATTAGTCATTTAATCATTTTTATTCACACATTGCCCTAAGTTATAAAACATTTGCAACAAAAATATATGTTTCATTTGTCCATCCATCCATTCATCAATGGATGAATGAAAAATATTCAAATTTTTTATTGAAAGTTAGTTGTAAAATAATTGTAAGTAAGTTCAAAAGATATGAACATACTTCATCCATTAACAAATGAATAAAATGTCATGAAGGCATTTTATCTGTCCTCAAAAATTTGCATAGGAAATTGACGTGGACAACTAGTTGCAATTAAAATGCACCAAGTTGCATATTAGTTGTTGTATATATGGATTGTATACGTGTCTATTACAACTTGTGCAATTGTTGCAACTTGTTCGACAAAACTCACAATTGTATAAATACCATGAGTTGCAAGTGTCTACTGCAATTCAAAAACCTAGTTGCAAACCTAGTTACAAAGCACTTGTTTTTCTCATAGTGTTTTATATTTCACATGGAAAATTGGCATGGGTTTTCCTTAAGCATGTATTGCTAAACATTAGAGCACAACATGTCATGATTAGTAGGTAATTAACAATGAATTAGGCTTGCTAACACAAGTCATGAAGCAATGCCTTTTCACATTTGCAATTCTTCCAATGAACAATGATTCATATGCTTCCATGTGAACAACCATGATCAATGTGTGAACTAGCAATATGGAAGGAGTGTTGTTTGTGTTTTGTCAACCATTTTGTGAAGGGTGGTTGTTATTTTGCATCATTGATTGTTGTTTCTTCATTTTTCAATATTGTTTTAGAATGTTTTTTTTTGTTGAGATTAAACAAGTGTATAATGAGGTTGAGGTTTGATGGCAACCATTGGATATTGTTACTTAGGGGACAAGAGTTTGTTTGGGCCATTTTCCTTTTAAAATTTTGAACATTGGAAGCTTATATTGGATTAGAGGTTTGAACTCATTGGTAAGATTGAAACAACTCGACCATTGTCCAAATCTATATGAAGTTGTTTGTGGGAATACTATTGAGCTAGTTATCATTTCTTACAAACATTTAGTGAAACTACAAGTTCATTTAACCATAAGCAAGTTGGTTTGGTAAATTGTGTAATTGATTTAAGTGGTATTTTGACTCATGTACAATTTTTTGATGTTGGTAAGCTCAAGCACCCATGTATGGTTTCAAAACATGAAATGTAACGCAAAATGTTGGCGGTCTTACGATCTTTGTTTCATCACAAACAATCCACAAATGTAAAACATTAAAAAACCATCACCCATTGAGCTAAGCTTTTGGTGCACAATTTAAATTTTTTAATCATACTATATATAATTTAGTACATGACTCAATAAGTTAGTTGCAGGGCATGCAACAAAATTAGGTCTCATGGAGAGTCCAGCATGTTTCAATTTCCTAGTATAAATCCTATTTAGAAATGTTAGGTTAAAGACTAACATTAAAATGTGGCAATGTAACTTGTACATAATTAAAGAAAGTTTCAAATTTAAAATGATACATGCAATTGTTTGCCATAATGTTATAATGAAAGCTTTTAATTGAATGTTTGTAGGGAGGAGCATTTTGACATTATTAGTGTGAATATCAAAACCAAAATGATTGAAACACATAAGTCTCATAAAGTAAACTCTTAGTCCACGAAAGCCACAACTTTGAATACCTTGTTTACTTACTTGTGAATATGACACATGTTTGATGGTGTAGTGAATTGGATTTGACCAACTTGGATTCTTTATTTGGTGTAGTCAATATCTTTATTTGCTTTCATTGTGTTTTGGTTTGAAGATAGTCGATCATTGTCGTAATGGAGATTTGTTAATCACAATTATTTAAATATTTATTTTGATGTCCCAACTTTCTTTTTAATGTGTAGAAAATTACAATACAAATATCCCTAAGTCTATATTTGTGACTTCCAAAATCATAGTTTTATATTGGCTAAGCAAATTGTACTAGGTGTTTACTTTGCCATCAACTATAATTGTGGCATTTGATGATTAGATACATAAGAAAAGCATATGTTACCATAATAATCATCAAGTCAATCGATTCATTATAATTTCCACACATTATAATTCTTTTATGGGGTAGTAGAGGTAGGCCACCTAACTATTTCCACAAAAAAGGAAAGTGATTTGAAAAAATTACTGGTAGTATTGACAAAGGAAAGTTGGTAAGTGATTTTTTCCCAACAAAATCAATTGATCCATACAAAATAGGAGGAATTGTGCCAAGAAGTTTGTTTTGATGTAAGTTTGTTTGCCAAATATACTTGTGTTTTTTGTGGACTCATTTGCTAAAAAATAATTCAATGGAAAGTTGTTTCTTTCAAGTAGAATATTGTATTTTATTTTGAATTGCTCTATTGATTTTATGAATGTGCGTTGGTGTTTTTCTCTATTTGGTGACCAATGAAATTATGAACCTTTTTTTAATGTTGGAAATAACATCAATTTTGTTAATATTAATGGACCAAGTTATATACGAACCAATTGATAATTTCTTGATGTGGAGATATGAGCGAAAGTAAAACTGTATTAAGGCAAAGGAGAGGACACCAAATATTATAATTTATTAAGGGGGTCAGTTTTAGTATTAGAAATTTACATCATGAATACAATTATAAGGTTTCATATATTGATTGATAAGTTTTAAAAAATCAATTAACTTTATAACATGATTATCTTTATTGTCAAAATCCAAATATAATTAATATGGGGTATGCTTTGATAACATATATCAAGAAAAAATAAGAAAACATAATATATATGTACAAAATATTTATAATAGATATAGTTTTAAATAGGTTTAATTAATAGAATGGAGAAGGTGTAATTTGTATAAAAATTTCATAATAAAGGGGTTAACATTAATGAGGTGGTATTTATTTGGTCAAAACAGGCAATTGATGAAGGCTAGATGTAACAACTTGATGGTCCACTTACTTGGGTTGCAATACACAATTGGTTATTCAAGATGACCAATTTCCATTTGTTTACTTTTGACAAAGTAAGGATGCCAAGGATATAAGCATTGCCAATTTTAGTGAACTACCCATAATCTCATGCCTTTCAAAGATAAGGACTTAGCATGTTGTGGGATAATCTTATAACACATACATGGGAATAATTATATGTTAGAATGGACCATAATGTTGTAATATGGGTTCCTCACTAACATACCTTTAACACCATGAAGACTCATTGAAATGCATGTTATTAAATTCTTGAACAAGCTGTCATGAATTTTTCTTCCATGGTTTAATGAACACTAAAATGTGATTGGCAATTCTATAACACACAAATGATGGCTTTTCATGTCATTTGAAGGTAGATGTTTTAAACCAATGGGTGCAATTAGGTATGTTGACATGGGGGCACAATAATAATTTGAGGATATCAATTGTGATACTTAAGACAATGTGATAACATTGGGATCAAATATAGGTGGAGATGGAAAGTTAAGAAGTAGTGGAGTGGTTTGTGCCTTTTGTGGCAAGGTAAAAAATAATCATGAAAGACTTGATAATTAATTAGTTTATGATATTTGCTAAAAGCTTGAATTATTTGTTATGTTTAATATATGCATTTTTTAGACCGACTACTTAACCAAAAATGACCAAGTTATGAGTCATATAGCATTTCATTTTTATGAAATTCACATTTCACTTTATGTGAGTTACATGTGCCCATTTTTATTCAATAATTATGTCTGAGATTTATTATAATTTTCAACTTTCCTCTTTGTTTTGATTTCAATTTGGGGCTATTAAAAAAACAAATATTCAAAACTTTGGTTATAATTTTGTAGTCATTACAAATTTAAATAGTGTTCAGTGAAATGTTTATGTTCATAATGATCAATTAGAAGAATATTATTAATTCTATAGGTTCATTTTAAATTCGTTTCAACTTTGATGAATTTAAATTGATGATAGATATGACCCATAACATTAAACTTCAACCGATTGAACTAATTTGAATAGCCAAACCAAAAGAATCAATTTGAATCAACCAAACTAAATTTTATTTTCTGATTGAATTCGCTCCAATATCGACTGTCAATTTGTGGTTCCTTTAGACAACTTGTTTTGTGTTCATGTGGCATGTACATCAACTTGCACCAAATGGTCTAAATTCAAGAATTTTTTATTTCTCAAGTTGCTTTTTCCTAGGGTTCCTTGATCTTTTGGAACATGAAGGCATTCAATTTCAACATCTTTATTGAAGCAACATTTCTAAATTGAATAACAATGATGGAATCAAAGGATTCAAAATGGATATTAAAATGAAGTGATCGCTTCCTTTCAATTGTAGTCCTCCATCCATTTTTCATCACTTACACTATAGATAAGATGTGAATCCTTTCCCACAATGATAAGTATTCAAATAAGATGCATCTAAGCTCATCTTTTTATAATTAATACATGATATTTTCACTCCTTAAAAAAATGAAGGATCAATAGATGGTAGCATATAACCTGTGACTATTGTCATGAATATTCAAGAGTTGAATATCAAGTGCTTGATATCTAAAGCTTACAAGTTGTAAGCTTCACATCTTTACAAATTCACCACTACCATCACTCATTGACACCTTAGAATGGTGCCTTCTCACCTTGTAACATTGAGTGCACTTGTTAGATTCCAAGACTTTTTCATGTGTAGGCAAATGCTACAACTATGGCTTGTTAGAAATTGTAATGTTGATTAAAATGTAATAGATCTTTACCCATACAACCTCCTTTCCTTCATATTAATGTTTGAAAATGACCACAACATATGCAAGATACTTCCAAACTTGAGCTCTTATGCAACTCTTTAACGAAGCAAAAGGCCAAATGACTAACAATTATGTTAAAAAAAACAACTAACAAAATGAAGATTAATGTTAGAAAATTTCCAACTATCAACATTCACACATTGGTTGAAGTTTGAGCATAATTTTATTTCAAAATTCTACACCCATGCATAGTCTTTTCCTTATTAGTTCCACCAACAAACACCACGTTTTGACATATTTATCCAAAATCCAAACTCATAACAATAGCTTTCCATGTGTTATTCCAAATTTTGCGACCTTGTAAAGCAATCAACAAATCTATAAATTTTTTTCCTAGGAGAAGAAGAGAAGAAGCAATTACAAAAAGAAAACCTCCTAGTGCTTATAAAATATACAAGAAGGCTTGCTCCTCAAGGCTTCCCCTAATTTGAGGGTCATAGCCTCAAGGTTATAGGCTCAAAAATTAGGGGAGGCCTTTAAGAGCAAGCCTTCCCAAAGTGTGAAACATGAAATGTATCTTATTCAAATGGTAGAAGGTCTACATGTGATGAGGGGAAAGGTTTAGGGTTTAGTTCAAACACCATAATAAGATGAAAATTAGGTATGAATGATGATTTTCCTTGATAAACTTAAACCTATAAATTGTTTTTCTCTCATCCAAATTTGTATTTTCCATCGAAACACATCCCTCCAATATAACAAGGGAAGGATACTTCCATCAAAAACCTTCAAGATTATTTTTAAGTGTATTTGGAGATATGCTTATATAGAGCGTAAAATCTATCGTTTTTTGAATTGTGTCCTCATATCCTTTTAAAAGTATTTTCTCATGATACTCTTAGTGGGTATAACATGGAGAAAGAAAATCACCAAAATTTTTACACTTGGTAATGCCCTCGAAGTGAGCGAGTTCCAAAAGTAAGCGCCCCTTAGCTCCGCCTTGGCCAAGCTTACTTCCAAAACTCCTCTAGTGTTACCCTACACACACTTAAGTGATATTTTGGGTAAAAAGGGTTATTGGGTGTTTGGATGAATTTTTGATTTCATTCATCCACAAACTTTAGTAGAGGCTTGATTTTAATTTCCCTTCCCCCCTAATAATAATAATTGAATTACCAAATTATTGCTCTTGAAACAATATAATTAGAATGGAATTTTTGCTAATTACTACTAAATGTCTTGTTACAAGCTCCACCTCCTCCTCATCACTCCAGGTTATTATACTACCCAGTATCTAGTATAATAAATTAGGTCACTTGGGAAAAAAAAAAAAAAAAAAAAAACAAAAAAAATAAAAGTAAAAAATATTAAAAAAAAAAAAAAAATTAAAAAAAAAAAAATAAAA
>Ga0116227_10002018_pt1 | contig 46172 bp, 30 predicted proteins | sample S1TSphgellanicum_FD_89693 | JGI IMG/M metagenome (GOLD analysis project Ga0116227, IMG submission 89693) | Host-associated microbial communities from peat moss isolated from Minnesota, USA - S1T2_Fb - Sphagnum magellanicum MG | ecosystem: Host-associated > Plants > Peat moss > Unclassified...
AAAAACAAATTCAGTGTTGGTGAGTAAAAGAGTGCACGTGTATAGGGTCTAGGTCAAGGCCCCAGAGAAATAATTTAATTTTCTTTCTGAGGACCTCGTTTCAGGTCCGTCTCGAGGTCTGGACCGGGTACTGAGAATCTCGATTCAGGTTCTTTATTGAGGATTCTGGCCACCTCGGTTCAGGTCCTCGAAGCTGTCAGTTGGGTAATAACTGTCATAGAGATCGAAATTCCCAAATCAAAAAATTCCTCAACTTACCCGAGGCCCCCCCCCTTTTACAAAGCACACCACAGTGGTGTTTGTCTGTCTATCCGGGTAGTGCCTGGAAACTGCCCGGACAGACAGACAGACAGACACCACTGTAGCTTTAATATATAAGATTGCATAAACAATTGCAAATACTATGTTCAGTAATCCAATGCATAGCAAATCCATTGGGTTGGAAGGTAAATAGCAATTTGGATTTTGCAAGAGAAAGCCTAACACCATGATAGGTTCCCCTCATGATTCACATCGACCTGAAAAAATGAATTTTTCTATGCCACGACAATTAAATTTTGTTAACATGCAGGAAACCTTTGCACATAAGTCCTTGAAATCCCATTTCCAACATGGATTTCAATTGACGTTAGGTGGCCATGATCAAGAGGCCTTGGATATTCTTGAAACCACATGCAACTAGGAAGTCTTCCACATTGCAAGGACAAATGAAAATTCACATATGTATTGTTCAACAATCTAGTCTGGAGGGTGTAAGTGTGAGGTTAAAATAACATTTGATGTTCAGCTCACACCCTAGCCCTTGTGTTTTATGGGTGGTTCAAACTTGTAACAAATAATGAAACAAGGTGAAAACCAATGTGGTTTTACCTTGATGACAAGGATCAGTGTGTATTGGGTGAAGTTCATGATTTTGTGAAGGGGAAACCTCGAGTTCTTGATGTGTGACCAATTTTCATTAGTACAAAATTCACACACATGAAGGTTGTGTCTTTCGATGAAATTGGGTTTTGTTTTCCTAAACGTGCACATGTTGCACAACTTGGGGTTGGAAATCCAAACCAAGATGATATACTAGTTTCAAAACATGACAACAAAGTTGTGCATCGTGCTCCACTTGGAAATGACCATGATAGGAAGTGGATATTTAAGAAAAAAATTTCAAATATTATTTTGCATTTCAAGGATGTTCCTGCTCTTGGGTATGGGCATGTTTACTCTATTGAGTTTCATGGTGGTGTCATGTCTACAATGTATGAAGTGAAATTGGGGTGACCCTAATTGCACTTGTCCTGACTTCATGTCAATGTTGACAAGTTCGAAGAAAAGAACAAAATTTGTCCCTTGCAAACATTTGTATTTCATTTACAAAACTAAGATGCTTTGCGATCACAAGACAAACGATTTCATTAACCAACTTACATTAATTATCAATGAAGTCAAAAAGTTGTTTGAACAAAAGATTCAACTAGTGTAGAATTGCAACGATGCTAAGGACACATGTTTTCTCATCTTTTATGTGCCTCATCAATATGTGATAAAACTACTTGGGCATTTGATGTCAATGGAATTTGGAAGCAAAATGTTCATGTTCAAAAAATTGCATTGGCTTCATAATCATAGATTGAATTGCCTTTCATAAACACTAGACAAATCATGATGCCTTTCAATAATGTAAATTGCCAGATCACATGTTTGTGTTTGTTTTCAATTCAAGTTCTGCCAATGTGATGGAAGTTTCATCCATGCATATGATGAATGTATCAAATCTTTCATCCATATGTTATCATCCAACATTCATCCACTTGGGTTGGTGAATTGTTTTGCCTTCCTTTGTTTTAGGTGTTTGGGGTCCCTTTCAAGCTCCAAATTATGGCTCTACATTCTACGTTCAAGTTCCATGTTCATGCCATAGCTTGCTTATTTGTCAAACAACCATTGGTGTTGCTCAAGGCTCGACATGCTCCAAATGTCACATGGAAAAAGATTGATTAGAAGGTTTTTATTCGATGCAATGAAATTGCCCCAACTTGTTATTAACTTGATTTAACTATTTTCTAAAACTTTTGGTAATTATTCTTAACATTTTTAAAAATCAACAGTTTAAAAAATGACTTTGCAATATTTTTTAAACCTAAAATCAATTTGACTCTTTTTAATTAAGGATTTGTAGAAAACCTCTTTTACAAATTAAATTTTTGATTTCCTTCAAAAAAAAAATACTAACTTCAACCTATTTCATAATGCTTTCAAAACAAATTAAAAAATAGTAACATTTATCTTTAAAATTGCACAAATAAAAAAAAATGATATAAACCAAAATTTGCAAGCACTAGTGTTTTTCAATTTTGATTTATAATTAACGAATGTAACAAAAAATTCTAAGTGTGGATGTTTTGAATTTTGATCCACTATGTGGTCACCAAATGTTGATAGGGTTTTCTATATTTCCATCAAGGTTTCTTGAATTTTTGCTATTCTTAATAACATGTTCAAAAAACAACACGTACATTCAAAGTAAAAATATAAACCCTATGTACAATTCTAAAAAAAAAGAATTCAATATTGCAAAATTTTAAAGAATATAAGACTGAAAACAAAATGCTCCATTCATATTCCAAGTTTAAAATTTTAAAAATAAAATAAATAATCTTTTTTTTTCTTTTTTCCTACTTATATACAATTTATTTCAAAATTCAATTAATCTATATAAACCATTTAAACAATCACTAGATAGTATGTACACTAATGGTTTCAAAATTCAAAAACAAATTGCCTATTAAAACTACTTATTCTTTATACTACCTATTTTGCCAACTACATGTTCTATAGACTACCAATTGACATGTCACCTAACCTATTATCATGTCACCTATCATGTTTTGTAACGAGTTAAGTTTTATCACATGTTAAGGTAAACCACCTATTACAAAAATTTGGGTAACAAGTACATACTTAGCTTTGCAACTATCTAGTTTCCCACAACTACAATCCTTACTCTTGAAGTTTGAAATACAAATAATGAACTATGTGTTTCTAGTACATAAACACCAGCTTCTTCACACATTAGTGTAGATTCCTTGTGTTATCGTAAAGTGTCTCATTATAAGATTATAATTTAGATCGAAATACAATCATTAATAATTTGTTGTAAGAGTCCATAGATTGTTTGCAAGTTTCAATAATCTTTCATAATACACCTCCATTTGTTTTGTTGACGAACTTCAAATTCTTAAGCTAAAAATACACTTTTTCATTGTTTTGTGTTGTCTAATATCATTTACATAAAAGTTGTTTTAAATTTGCGAATTTACAATTTGGATGATTTCACATATAATTATTGTACCAATATGATGCATTGTCTCTTAATGTGAAATTGAATTGATTTGTTATTTCTTCATCTATCGTTTCATTGTTAACTTTGATAGTAGTTTTGATTACTTGAACACAAACATCTAGATAAGGGTTTTTCTTGTATTCAAAATAGTTAAGAGGTTTCATGTAAGGCCTAAAGTAAGGTACTATAGGTTGCATTAATGTTACTACAACACCTCCTATGGGTTTTGGAGGGTCTCCTCCTAGATTTAGTGGTATTGATTTGGTCATAACTATGTCATGTGATGGTAGGCATGTGGTTATATGTACTATAAGTTTCCTTAATGCAAAGCTAACTAATATTGCTCTAATGACATGTGAATGATTCCTTTAAGTTGTCACAATAGGTTCAATATATACTAGATTATGCAAAGGAAAAATTTCTGCTATTACTATAGAAATTATTCAATTCCCTATGGATGCCAACTATCCTTTTTCAAATGTTAGCTTGCACATACATGTTCTAGAATGCAACTTTTGTGGTTGTACCATACACCATGTTCTATGATATCGCATGAAACTATGGAACTATATCAATTAGTCTAGCATGAAATGATGCATTGTCATATTGCTCAACTATAATGTTTGCCATTTGTCTATTCCATACTCTTGGCATAGATCCATGCATTCTAGAGTTGTAGTTCTTACGCAACTCAAAGTGAAATGAAATGTAGTCTTATTGACTTTCTTTGGAGCAAAATACGGTTGTTTGATTGGTTGAGGTATCCTAACATCAGAGATAGTCCTCCACATTTCACACCTCTTCGTAAGGCGATTTGTTTTATCTAGAGTTCTATTGTTGTATTAGGTTTGTAATGTTTTGAAACTACATGTTCATTGGGTTCTACTCCTCCATATCCAACTCAATTTGTATTCGAGTTTAGAAATGATTAATCAATGCATCTATACATCTTTCTCCATAAGAGCATGGCCTTCTTGTCTATAGAAACTATAATGATTAGGTGCAAGTTTGGGTTCTTGATTTGCACCTTCATCATATCTACTCCATACATGTTATTTAGGTAGAAGTACATTTTGCCAACTTTGCTTTTAACCATATACTCATTGTGTTGTAAGACATTGGCATTAGTTGATACCTTCATTCTTGCATTAATTATTGTTATGAATGGAATGTTATGCTTAACTTTGATCTCCATTCTTGACTAGTACATTGCTTTAGTTGTAAAAGCATGCTCCTCTGGATATTATGTCTCAAGTATAAATTCAACATGTTATGGTATTGCTTGTTCAACTTCATCATTGTCTATGTCTTTTCCCCAATCATCATGGGGTTAATAGTATTAAGGTGAAGTAGATTACCAAATAGAACCTTTGTCTATTGATTTTATCTCCAACCTTTCATGTACCTCTTCATGGTCACATAGTACCTCGGATCTATACAAATTACCATGTCTTGGGCACAACTAACTCATCTATGTTCTATCTTGTACTTTGCATTGCAAATATGCAGGGGTAACCTTGATTGCATTGTCTCCCCTTCCTTTTAGTTTAATTTTTGGAGGTATTTTCCTCGATAATAGGTTCTTCAAATGTTGGGTCGCTTTATTGCTCTACTAATAAATGTTTTCTAAAGTGCTATAACTATTGTAGACAACGTCTTGTACCTTGTAGGGTGCTCCTCTGTCCTAGGTATTCTTGACATAATGCACTATATATTTTTTAGAGTATGAAACCACATTATTTCATTCAGGAATTACAGTCCCATTTTTGTTGCATTTTCTTCATTTGGTCGAGTTGCAATTTGATCTAGTAGTCTATGTAAGCTTTGAGTCATCATGCAATTTATGTTCATGCCCATTAAATATTGTTCTTCTTGGGAAAACAAATTTGATATGGATTTAAGTCCTTACAATAGTTATTCTGCTCAAATTTGGATCCTAACAACTTCTTAACCAATGTTGAATATGTAGAAGTAGAGAAAATAAAAATTCTCACATAATAACCTTTTGTGCTTATACCAAAACAACCAAAAACAAAAAAAAACCATGAAATCTTGAATTCCAAGGGATGGTTGCCACATGGTAAACATTAATCTTCTAACATTGCTTTATTATTTAATTATGTGATTCAACATATTATTAAATTCAAATATTCAAGATCTATAATACTAACCAACTACAATTTTTTTTTAAACCCCAAAAAAATTCCATATATGCAACAATATAACATTTGTAATAATTTGAAAACAAAAATTTGACTATATGGAACTGAAAAGAAAAAAGAAAAAAAATGAAACACAAATGTTTTTCTCCATCAAAATCCTCTTCTAGCTTCTCTCATGAGCTTTTCTTCATCTTAAAAAATTACTCAATGTTTTAATGATCACCAACTCATAACTTTTCCCATAAGTTCTTCCTAATTTCCCACCATGAACATGAATTCAAATTTTCAACTAGTCCTAATCATTGAACCCTATGTTGTCACTCTATCCTATAATGGTATTTCCTTTTTTCCACTCTATCCATTAACAACAATACAATTTTGTCCACTATATCCAATGGTGATAGGACAATTTTGCCTTTAACAATTGTAATATTCTTTTAGTGATCTATCTACCATGGAAGTTCTACCAACATTTGAATAAACACAATAGAGCACTAATTGATTTTATGGGCATTATTTGACAAGTCAAATGTGATGGTGACCTAGTTGCTAAAACAAGTTAACCTCTTTCTTCAATAAATGATTCCATATGGGAATTGTCTTCAAACCTCAAACTAGGTTGTATTGTAGTAGGGACAATAGGTATTCCTTGGTCCTTAGTGTCTTTTGACATGTTACTTATGGGCTTCCATTCTTCATAGTTCTAAAGGTTATGACAATAATTTATTGTTATGCCCTTTAGGTAGTTTTCCTTACTACATGCAAATCTTTAGCCATGGGCTCATTAACCTTTAATTTTACTTTGAAAACCAAAATAATAATATTTTCAAATTTAACTAACCCAATAATTAATTGTGTTTCATGTTTGTTAATTGTTAATATTTTGGCATTTCTTTATTTTTTAGTTGCATGGTTCAACATATTATTAGGTAGATATTCAAATTTTGTAATGCTAACCAACTATAGTCAAAATCAAAGAATAAATCCCAAAAATAACTTTTCCAAAATCCATATCTACAATAATGCAACATTCGTAGTAATATGAAAACAAATTTAAACTATATCAAATTGGAAACAAAAAAAATCAAATCAAAATGCAATGTAATACAAATTTTTTTTTCCATAAAAAAATCCTTTTTGGTTCTTATCACAAGCTTCTTTTCATCTTCAAAAAAACTCTTCAATGTCATAATGATCACAAATTCAGAACTCTTCCCATAAGTCCTTATGATTTTTTGCCATGTACATGAATTCAAATTCTCAACCTATCTTAAACACTCAACTTTACGTTGTCACTATGTCCTACAATGACACTTCCTCTCGTCCATTATGTCCAATATCGACAATATAGTTTTGTCCACCTTGTCCAATGGTAATGGAACAATTTTGGCTTTAACAATGTTGGTTTCTAAAATGTCTCCTTTTTTTTTATGTTTCTTATTGGAGTTTGTAGACAAGTAGCCATGCTCTCTACTACATCTTCTAAACCATGATAAGGGATGGTCATTTCCACTATTTCTTCCTTCATTTATGCCTTTAGGTCCCACCCCAAGGATGATGCTTGACTAGTTAGATGCACATCCAAGCTAACACATGCATTCAAGACCCACATAACAATGCAACAAAGTTGGGCTACATACATGTGTACATGTTGAAAAATTAGAATTGAAATTTACATCAAAATTCAAGGGAGCAAAATTTCAATGGTTATTTTCATATTCACACCATTTACTTTGCAACCCATGACCAAATGCAACTAGTTTCAAAACATAATAATATGTACAACAATGGGAACATAATGATCATCAACCTCAAGACATCAAGTTCAAAACCAAATTCAAATAACAAAATTGTATGAAATGCCACAAATAAAACCACCAAAAAGACCATAACGCCTAAACCAATCATATTATAACTTAGTAAACTACTCATGTCACCATTCAAAAACCCATTGATAAACAACTTGTCAATCACTCAAAAATAATTAACAAACTATTTCAATTATCATTCACTAACCACCATTTTATGATAATAAACTCCACACCAAAGGCCACTCGTAAATAACAACTATTGACCCCCTAACCCACATGCCCCTTTTTAAAACAAAGTAAATTTAAAAAATCCACACTTGTTTATAACTAACATGAAGATTGACCACTAAAACCATTTCAATGGTTGTCTTTGCTAAATAGGACCAACCTTTAGGTGAAACGATTAAGGAACATCACAAATCATTATAGTAGTTTTGTTACATACCATTGGAAAATGGGTGGTATGCCTAGTGGTTTGGCTATATGTTTTCTAATAATGATGTTGCATGGATTTGCCAACACATTACCTTGGAAGTTGGGGTTATTGAAGAGGAACTTGGGATGTAGATGATTTCCCACCTCCATTTGAGAACATGACATGGAACCATCCATCCCATTTTGCCATGTGCACATTTGACCCACCACCATTGTGACAAATTTTGGATTCGTTGGAGAAAACAATTCATTGGTGTGTTGTGCAAGAATGGCATAGTTTACCACCAACGCCCATAGTAAACTGGCTTTGTAGCCATTGGATGGCCCACCAAGATATACTATAGTACATGCCATCCCTATTTTATGGCAACCTCTTGAAAAGGGGGTATGTTCATTGGAGTTGTTTGGAGGAATAAATACCACTTTGCTTAGGATGTCTTAAACAACTTCACAAATACCTATATGTTGACCCCAACACCATAGTCTAAAAGGTTTCCATGCATCATGTGGGGATTTTGTTGGACCAATATCTAGAGTCATTACTATAAGCAATTGTTTGTGGATATTTGGGGGCTTTTCCTCAAGACATTACATTAATGGGGATGTGAAATTTGGATGATGTTGGCCTACTAGATTTGGTGATAGTTAGTTGGCCATGTCAAGGTCATTTTCAAGCAAGTATGATGATGGTTTTCTTGACCATGAGCAAGATTTTTTGGGGAGTTGCTATGAATGTTGTTACATCTATAACACATTTTTTAAAACCATTTATTTACCTTTTGGAAAATGTCCCTCCATTAGGTGTGAGGTGGCATGGAATCATAATCAATGTGCATGAGATCCCATTGATCTAACATCCACCAAAATTGGTTATGGATTTATTTAACACCATTTGATATGTTGTAGTGGGCATATAATTTGGTGCCACAACATGAAGGTCTCATTGTGAATGTCATTTTGGATCCAAGATGCATGTCACAAATGGTGCAACATGATGATCAACCACCATTTGCCATTGTTAACAAGGTGGGCCAACCACAAGCAACTTTGGTCACAATCATGAACTTTCCAAGTTCATGTGCTTCCTGTAATGATGGTCTTGGCATGATTTTGGTTTTTGGGTGTTTGCATGCTATAGTGGACCAAAAAAATTGTCACAATGTTGTAATTTTTAGTATGGAAAAAATTTGAAAATTTTGGGGACATGATTAGAAAAGGAATAATGGTCAAAATTTGTAGTTAAAGGTGGTTCACATTTTAATCTATCATTATGTTGTGAAATTGATGTTAATAAGAATGATGTCATAGTCTTTTGGAGTACATATATAACATGCAATTGCTTGTCACATAACCATTGTTTTTACAAAAGGACTAATAAGTACTTCTTTTAGTTGGAAATTTTAAATACAAATTTACACATTAATGTCTATACGTACAAAGAAAAATATTCCATGAATTTTTTTTCAAATTGATTTAAAATCATGAAGTTTAAATAAAAATTAAATATAAGCCTTTGGTAGTAATAATGATGATGATTATGATGTTTGTAAGTTGTAAAATGTTCTTCCATTGAGGAATATAGATTTATTTGGTGTTATTTTTATTTATCCATGAAATTGAAGTTGAGTTTTCAAATTAGTAAAAAAGTGGTATATTGTTGCTAAATAGAGTATTTCAAGCAAGTTTTATAATGTAATTGGTGTATATTTATGAAAGAAACAAACATGAAGCAATTTCATATTCAAGTTTGTATTGATTTATTTTATTTTTAAGGACCATGTCAACTTAATGTAATTTTTAGAAAATTTCGAAATAAATGAATTTAAAGTTGTGATACTTTTAGTATTTCATCTACATCTAGTTTTGACTACATTTGTGTCCACCGTAACGTGTAAACAACCTTTTCAGCATTCTTGTTGGGAGGAACCCAATGTTCATGAATGAAAATGTGCTATTGGGTTCCATACCCACACTACCCAAAAAACTTGGCTTGTGAAAAACCATTAGATGTCAAATCCTTAATCAAGTCAAGGACTTTAACTATTTAACCTAGATTATTAACTTATGATTGGTCAAACAACACCGATTACTCAATTCCCACCCAACCACCTTGTATTTTTCATCTTTATCACCTCTTGCATTTCATTTGGGACATGGGCATTATGATCATGAGGTCACATTTAATGATCCCAATGGGCCAAACATCCTTGACAACAATGGGATTATACATGAAAGGAAAAGGTGATGTATGCCACGAGGGTTCGATGTTTCGAGTGGGGGGAATATAAATTAGACCATGCATTTTTGGCATCCAAGATTTTGGACTTGTTTGAAGAAGTTGAAGGGACTTTAGATGCACATGGAATGGAGTGGAGATGCTCCCATATTAAACTTGTAGTAATTACAAGATGCAACTTCAACTTTAAACACCAAGGATGAGTTGCCATCCAAGCCCAAGGCTAATCCCACAATGATAGACACATGGAAACAAAAAATTGGCCCCATAGTGATAGGAGGTGAAACACACAAGATGCAATAGTTGTTGTATAATTATGTTCATTATTTTGTTTTTAGCTTCAAGGAGTTGGGAAAATTCAAGGGGCAAGAAGTACACCTCACCTTGGACAATCATACTTATACTTTTTGACAACCATACATGTTAAATGATGTGGAATGGGCTTTGGTGAAAGCTTGGACAAGGAACTTTTCGAAGCAAGGTTGGTGGAACTTATAAAAGGGAAATATGCATTAATGACAATTATGCTTACCAAGAAATATATATTTTGCAATTGGGTCCATTCAAAGTTGGGGGGTACACAAAAGGAATGTTTCTCCCCAAAATCATTTTCAAGACATTACTTTGAATGACCATTACATTTACACAATAATTTATTTGGTATATTTGTTTTCTTCATTAAATATTCACATTTTTTTGATTAAAATGGTGGTGATTCTTTTTGTGATTTGGATGATTAAAAGATGTCCTTAAGTGTCCTAAATGATGGCTCAAGATTTATGTCCCATGTTGCGCAATTTTACTAAAAAAATTCAATAGGACTAGCAATATTTGTTCAAATTGCTCCACATTTTAACCACAAATATAATAAGGTATGTTCTATATGATGGAATAATTTTTGTGTGTGATAATTCACCAAATTTTATGGAATTGATGTTAGAATCTTGGATTTTTTCATAAAAAAAGTTGCATTGATAAAGACAATCAAATTATTGTTAATTACAAATTTACATTCCAAAGGTTTGGAAAGTAGGAGATGTAGGTGCCAAAAAAAAAACATTATTTGATTTTTTAATAAGGTTTTGGCACACCAAATGAAAGTATGTCATTTTGGAAATATCTTATAATCTTCCATTCCTTTTTGGTTTATACTTGAACATGACATTCAAATTTTGTTTAATTGATTTGAATCATTCACTATAACATTTATTGGTTAAAATCTTAAACATACATATCCCCTTTTCATTGTTTATCATCTCAAAACTTCATTTTGTCAAGTCCTTACTTCAAGACTCAAAACATAGGATAAAAGGGTTTCATGATTCTTGTTGTGGTACCCCAACTGTGAATGCACCCAATTGGATTAAATGTATGATGTGTGGAGACTATAGACCTATCAACAAATGAACACAATTTTGTGACAAATATGCCATGCCATTGTTAGAGGAATTTTTTAATTTTATTGGCCTAACCAAGGTGTTTAGTGCTTTGGATCTACAATTTAGATATCACTAGTTACCTATCCTTGAAGGTGACAAAATGAAGACTACATTTTGGGGTGTTGACCAAAATGGGAAAGGATGTTTGTATTAGTCAAAATTCCTACCTTTTGGGTTGAAGAATGCACTTTTAAAATGCCAAAGGGCAATGGATTGGGTTTTTATAATATTGGATTTTGCCAGGTTTTACATTGATAACATCATTGTGTTTAGTTCCACCGGAAGAACATGGTCATCACTTGGATGAAAGTTGGTCCAATAACCAAACAAAGGCCAAATACAATTCATATGAAGGGAGAATGTCTGGTAGTTAATTTGGGTCATGGCCACACTTTGGTGTTATTTGTTTGGTAACACATGAACACCTTAGTGGTTGATCATTGACCATTAAAATATTTCATGGAGTCTAACAACTCACAAGGAGGTTGGTAAAATGGGTTTTCATTTTTCAAGAATATGGTTTTGATGTTGAATAGTAGGTTAGAATAATCAACAAGGATGTGGATGGGTTGAGTAGGAATCCAAGTTTTAGTGAAATGGACATTACTAGAGCACGTTGGCATGGGGGAACTAATTTGGAAACAATATTTGGTTGACATGTTGTTTTATTCTTTTACATTTTGGCAAATGATTGTCAAGACATATTGTGCCAAGTTCAAGTGGATTCTTTAGGCATTTATGGGAATTTAGAGGTGGAACTTGATGACATTTGGACTTGTAAACATTCTTGGGGATCCAAATAGGGAATTGGATGTGGGATTGACATCCAAGGAAAAGGATTAGGTCCTTCAAAGGTTAAAATATATTGTTGGGAAGGACAACACCTTTTTAGAATATGGTTAGATGGGCATGTACTTGTGGTACCATCTATAGAAATGCAAGAAAGCCTTATATGAAACATGACCACGAAGAGTTGGGACATTTGGGGGTAGATTAGACCTATATTCTATTTCAAGGCCAATACTGGCGGAGAGGCATGTAGTTGGAGGTTCAAAAATTTGTTTCACAATGCGTGGCATGTGACTGGGTTTATGCATCATCTAATGCACCCACCCCACATTTATAACTTCTATCAATTAGGGGGTTTAGGTATCCATGGAACTTGGATTTTTTTAGGCCATTGAACCTAACTATTCATCATAACTCCAATACATGTTGGTTTTGATTGAACATTTTCCCAAGTGGTTTAAATTGGTTCCATTCTAGGACAAAAGTAATGAGGGGGGCTATTTATGCAATTTTGGACTAGGTTTTGAATAGACTTGGCATTTTAGCAAAAATGTTCATAGATCAAGGCATATAATTATGGAAAGAATTTTTAGAATTGTGTGAACAAGCTTTGATTGACCATAAGACTACTTGTGATCATTCTAAAGTTGATGGCTTGTTTGAAAGAATGGTACAAATGGTGAGGAAAAGTTTATAAAAATATGGATTACAAAAGGGGCATCCAACTAATTGGGACATATAGTTGCCATGGTTGGCCATGGGATATTAATTCAATAAACAAATGTTCTTTGCATAATTTTCTTTTTACATTTTGTTTTTTGGGTGTGAACCCTAATTACCAACATCCATTTGTAAGGATGTGGTTGGAATGTTGTTAATCTTGGTGATCTTGACGTGTGGGTTCAAACTTGTGAATAACATGCAACCTTGTTCAAAAGAGTCATGTTATGGCAATGAAAACTTGGCCATCACACAAATTGAAATACATTATAGAAAGCCATTATCCATGGAAGTGGGTATTGACTTAAAGTTGGGAGGTTTGAACCTTGAGATTACATTATTTGTAGTAAACAACACCTACCACATTACATGTGATGACTGGTTGTGTTTTTTTATGTGTGAAGAAGGTTTTACCTTTTAGAATTTTGTTGTTGGAAAATTGGGATGGTCAAGTATGGAAAAATCATTTGCAAAATTGTGCACCATGTCACCTTCCACATGTGGATGGCCAAGTGAATCCATCATTAGCCATAATTCTAATATGTTTGCATTTCATGTTATGTGGAGGATCATGAGGTATAACAACCATGTTAGTTTGTAATTGTTATTCCAAGGGATGACGTATGGGTCATTTTGCAAACCACTTGTAAAGGTTCCAATAAGTGATTAAGTGTGCTCATGATGCAATGAATAAACTAGTTTTTATTGTTTTGTGTTACATTTCAATACCAAGACATAAACATGTTATCAATTGGGATAGTGGATGATTAAGGGAAGATTGTAATTTGGCTAAACATAAAGGATTTTAGTAAGAAGACTAATGATGGGGCTCATATATATTGCACCTAGCCTATGATTTGATCATGTTTGGAACCAAACTCCTTTCATCGATTACTTTATCCCATTATGTCCTATTTGGTCATAGGTTTGATTATTTAATGTAAGTGGAATTTTACCCAATCCAAGGGGGTGATTTGCGTGCATGTTTTCAAGTATATGACTTTATTAATTTTAGTAGTGTTGGGCATCAATTTTGTAGTGCATGACAACTATTGAGTATTTGTTGTAGGACATTAGTTTCCTATAGTTTGTTATTCATGGTTGAAATCTAATTTAGTGTGAACATGGTTTTGATTTTTTTATGTTTAGGGGGTTTATCCCCGTGGTGTAGCTTTGGAATTTCATATTTTGTATTTTGAGATTCCAAAGCACACATGATAAACATGTGATTGTTTTGTGTGTTTTAAACTAGGATTCTTGTAGTTTGTAGGTGAGTTTAAAAATTTGTGTGCATGTTTTCATGTGTATGACTTTGTTAGTTTCAATAGTGTTGGGTGTTGATCTTGTAATGCACAACATTGTTTATTTTTCGATCCTAGAACTCAAAAGTTTGATGTGTTTTTTTTGGATTAATTTGTGTTTCGAAATGACCCAAAAATTTGAGTGTTTTCTTTAGGCTTCTTATTGTCAAATATGGCAACTTTTAATCAATTTTTGTTGTCAATTTGACATCAAGTTCTAATAGGTAGTGAACAATATAGAAAGATGTTTAAATGTGTTTACTTTTATGTTTTGTTTTGAGTCAAATTTGACTAAATTGTCTTATGGATAATCTCAACTTGTGCAACATTACAAAATTCCCAAGAGACATCATAATGTAGCTGTTTAAAGACATAAAGGTCTGGGGTGACAGATTATGTCATTTTCTTGATCACATTATACTACATAATCTTCCAGTGATGCTCATACACTCAAAATAGTGATCAAAACCTATGTGTTAAACATGAATTTTGTACTCCTTAACTCATTGAATCTGCTACCCAAGACCTTAATATCATGGAATGGCCTCACCCTTGCCCATTATGTTGGGCAACTAATGCTAGCTTGTCCTAACAGGTTCATGGGTGCCTGACCCATCATAATGGGCAGGGAGCTTGACCATTCCATAGTACATGAACAGTTTCAGTATCTTGATGCAATTTGTGTGTGGTGGCATCCCCAGATGCAAACTGGTAGAGACTCCCAAAGACAACAACTCTTCTAAACAACATTCATAAAGATACTATAAGTCAGCTGGATGCAATATCGGCTTAGCTACAAAGATCAGAGTTGAAAGACAAAAACTTCAGCTCCAAGTTGAGCATGTTGAGCATTTCAAAAAATCGAACTTGAAGAGTTGTGAGGAATCCAATCCATTCCAAATCAAGTTTGCTTCATGGATTGCAAAATTGAAAAATCCTCCACCAGAAACTTGCTTCAGGACCCCCAGTATCTGAAAACTTTTGACCCAAAACTAAGGTATGCAATCAACATGGTGAAGTTGAAACCAGTTTCTGCTATCGGTGAAATTTCTCATCCTGGAGACAAAAGAAAGGGCCCTTGCTATCGGTCCAATCCTGTTTCTGGAAAAAAATGGCTAAGTTTCTTTCGGATGATCACCAACCCACCTATCTCACAATTTTGAAATAAAAACACCGGTTAGGATTAGTGGGGTTTTAAAAAAAAAATTTGTGGCAATTTGTTTCCATTTTCCAATTTTTCTTTTCTTTTTCTGCAAAATGGCAAATAAAAGGGTTTCTTGGGTTTTCTAGTCACCAAAATTTAAAAATTAAAGAATTCCCAAATTATGTATTAAGTTCTAATACGTAACCAAAAACAGAGATGGACTTAGTGTTTTAAATTTTAACAGCCAGATTCGGGTAATTTGTCTTATGCATGATCACCACTTCAGCAACATCACAAATTTGGAAAAAGAAAAAACATTGGTTGGGACATTTGAAATTTGTGTTTTATTTTTCAATTTTAGCTGAAATGGTGATAGTTTGTAAGAGGATTTTGCCAAATATGGGAAAGAAATGAAACGTAAGAAAATTTAAGCGTCCTTCTACATCATTGGCTACCTACTAGAACTTCATATAGAATTTGGCAAAATTTTACATAAATTAAAAAATTGACAAATGCTTTTCAAAAAGCAAAATATTTGCAACAAAATATTCCTTTTTACTTTCTTTAGACTGAATTTAGATTCATTTCACTTGGAGAGTTAATCATTGAAATTTGATCAATGTGGCACATATTCGTACCTATCTTTGAGGACATAAAAGGGCAAGAGAGACATTTGATGTGGCATTATGTGGAAGTGTTGAAGTTGTGGAGGACATGGTGGCCAATTTTATCTAGGATTTGCCATTACCTAATGTCAAATTGCCATTTCAAGATAATATATGCCACAATAAACACCACATGTCCTACATTGTAATGAATAACAAAGTTTATCTCACACAGGTGCCTTTTGTGTGAGAAAAACCACATTCTCTTATACTGGTCATTTTGCAGGACTACATGCCCATGTTCTTCTTTTTCAAATTTGTGATGTAGCCAAAGTGACAATCATCTATATAAATAAATTTAGCAAAAGTTGGCTATGAACAAAATGTGAAAATTAAAAATGTCTAAACATCCTTTATATAGTTTTGGCTACCTACTGAGGGGAAGGGGAGGTAATGTAGAATTTCTAATTCTACATTTCACCATTCAGAAACTTTTTGGCAGAGGCAAAACTTCAAATGGACAATTTGAAATTGGACTCTGAGTGAATGTTAGGGTCATGTTCAAGAGCTTAAGCATACCTACTTCAAATGTGGGTGATTCAATTTACCACTTAACTTTAATCTCCAATTCAGAAAGTCAATAATATGCGAACTCGGGGGGTCAATCTTGATAGGTCTCAGTAAATATATATTCTGAGCAAGCATGATTAACATGTCATAAATTGGCACTTCTTAAGAAGTGCATAGTGTTTCAAGTTTCAATCTCAAGCTTTTGCTAAATTAGTTTGTATTAGTGGTTATCAGGTACATGAAATTGCCTCAGTGATGGAAGAAAATTTGAATGCTTGTATATGGTTATTTTTATTTTTAAAAATGGTGAAAAACTATCCTAAAAACTCACAAAATTTTCATTTTCTGAAAATTCACCAAAAAAGAAAACACGGGAGGTAATGGATGTGATACAATTTTATGACAATTATGTAGAATGTTAATTCATGTTAATTATGTTAATCCATGTTCAGTATGTGCTCCATCCAACAAAGACCATTCATTTGGTTTGTCATCATTTCTCATTCATTTGTTTTAACTATCAATTTTACATTGTTGAATATCTTGAGTTTATGGTGATTTTGAAAACTCATGACAATAATGTTTTCCCCAATGACTAAACAATTTGTATGAAATTGGACTAAAGTATCTTTCTATTCAAGTGTTACATGTCCAAAGATTTTTGGCCTTTAGATGTGGTGTTGGTGATGACTCCCTCCACCTAGGTCTCTTTGTAAATTTTGCATTCATTGAGATTGACTTAACCATCAACCCTATGGTGATTAGATATGGATTCAGCTTCAACCATATGTTGCAGACATTATTGTGTGAGTGTTAAAATATCTAAGCATTCAGAATTTTATGAGGCATTTTTAGATTTAACCACAGTTTTTTGTCTTCCCAGTTCCAACCTTTAATCACAAATGTTTTGACTTAATACCTAGTTTGGTCTTGAAAGACAAAACAATTAAATATCTGAGGCAAAGACCCTCAAACCCAAATGATCAAAATGTCAAACCTTACACCAAACAAGATTAGACTTTACTTAATTTTTTGAATGATGAAAATATCTTTCAGTGTTTTATGTATGCATGTGATGGACAATGTACCACAAGTCTAGAAAACCATTTTTCTATTGTATGGGTTGCATTTGAAAATGGAGGTTTTGCGGCTGCACATAATTGTGCACAGTCTTGGATGTTGATAGAAGGCCTGTGACTGGTAGTGTGAGGAAAAATGATGAATAAGGCTGTGCAGAGGTTGTAGTCAGCTTTGTGGATGAAACATGAACATCTATGGAAAGCACTTGGGCAGATTTGCATGTCCCATTAGAGAGTGTAAGAGCATGCCCAGCCGCAGCCCTTTATCATTATTTAGAACATCCACTGCACACAGCTTAGTTTCTCCCTCATGCCCACCCATGAAACCGGAAAAATGGACCTTACAAAGTGAGAGAGTAGTTAGCTCTCACCACCTGGGTCAATCATTGTAGTTGGCTAATGAGAAACAGTCATTTCATGCCACTAGCACTCTAGGAGGGCCCTAGTAACATGTACACTTTTCCAGGCCCCAAGGAGTTTTTCTATGGCTTGTCATCTAAACCTCTACTCTAGAGGGACATTTTAAGGCTTCCGTTTGGCATGCTCTAAAGATGCAGAGGGTATTTCAGAAAATGAAATGCCATGGGAGCCAGAAAATGAAACGGCCACAGAAGTGGGTGTTTCAGTTTTCAAAATGCCCATTGTCATTTTATTTTTCCTGTGATACCCAGTGGGTACCTGCTGGGTATCATAGACAAGAGAAAAAAACATTATGCTATAGCACTTTATGTGAGGTAACACCCTCAGACCAGATCATTCTTGAAATGTGTGCCCCTCAGCAGAAATGCCCCACTCCTTGTGTGTTAACCAACACAGAACCATTCCTCCTAAGAAATTTGACACTCTGATTGATTATCAGGTTGTGAGTTACAAGTTACAACCCATAACCTTGGACCTCTGTTTCATTAGAAGTTAGTGACTTACTAGTTAACATAAGGTACCACCCTGGGCTCTCATTGGCCCAATGATTCCATAACCCTCTGCTACTTGGATGAGCATCTCATAACCACTCTCTACATGGATGAAAAGACAGCATCTCGATTCTCAGGAGGGATGATTATATCCTGTATCCAGCACCCTCCCATCGATTACCTAGTCCTTTCTTCCACAAAAGCAAACAAGAAAGGGTGGGTTTCCAAAGGTCTAGATACAAATGAAGAGAAAAACCATGAATGCCATGCAAGAAATATAAAACTGATGGTCATCACATTAACCCATGGTTATAATACAAGGCAAAACTATCTACATGTGGAAAGACATTAAACGATCCTATGTAAGAGCTAATTGAGGAACATGCCATCCAATCAGATATTCAAGTAAACCCTAGACCCGAATAGGTTTTTGGGTTTACATGCTATGATTGAGGAACTGCCCATCAGATATCAACTAAAACCCAAAAATCGGAAGAGCCGCCAATGTACTAGGTGTTGGGTCCACACCTAAGTAGGAATGTGTTAAGCCCAGTAAGGCAGAACACCATTCTATCAGGTGATAATGGCTTCTTCATGGGCCGAATGCAAAGCACAATTGGTGTTCCCCACTGTTCATTGCATCATAAGTGGAATCAGTAGAATGAAAAGGGGAACTAATAGACGACCAACTGTCCCACATGGGGGGCAAAAAAACCTAAACAAGTACCTGAACAAAAAACAAAACTGGTTATGAATTATGACCTTGTGATCTTATGGTCACACCATGCTCGCAGTGTGTACTTCAAAACGCGTATTCTCAAATAACAATTGAGGGCTGTACCCAGGATACTGATGATGAAAGGAAAGCTTTAAATTTGCAGCTTTTAAGTCTAAATCATCAGCCCCATTTGGAACCATATGAACCCATTTTTGTGTGCTTGTAGGGGAATTCCCCAAAAGTATAGTATTCCAGTACAGACCATATTATCACTGCCACTATTTGAAGGCAGAAGCAGTACTAGATATGTCAGGTGCATCTTCAAAACCATACTTGACACCCCATGTTTGGTGAAGTACCATGGCAAGTTCAGCACTAATTATTGTTTTCAGAATTGTTGAACTTTTCAAAGGTTGTTTCTTTTCCTGAAACAGAATTCTTTGAAGGAAAATAGAGAACTTTTAGAATATTGGGGAATACTCTTTTTCGAAATGGAGTCTTCAAAATTAAATAACCATTCAGAAACACAATGGTTAAATGTTTCCAGAAGTTAATCAGAGTGCTAAAACTCCAGAAGAATCTCTGGAAACTCCAGAAGTTAAAAAGAGTGCTAAAAAATGATTAACTTATGGAAACTTTCAATGATCTGGTCGGTGTATCTCATTATCCATGTATATAATTACGCCCAATTTGTTGGCATTCCTTAAAGGGAAGAGATGGGTGTAGGATTTGGGGGTAAAATGTTGGCTTGAACTTGGAACAAATGTGTTGGAGTCACATGACAAACAGCTAGAGACATGTACACCTTGGGTGAACCCACAGTTTGCTTATCAAATCCATCTTGCACTAAAATTACTTAATGGTTTCATTGTATTGCAGTATTAATGATTTTGTTTGAACCTGTCATAAAGGCTGGAGCCACCCTTACACAATGAATTACTTGTTACTGTTAAGATGATGTGAAAAATAATTTTCTTTTTGGGCAAAGATTCAGCAGACAGGGATACTGGTTTAAAAAAGAATACTCTGCCACAAATTCACTTTTTTTAACAAAATCATCAAATTTCACCAAACTTTTTCCTTTGTTGGGGAGAGTGTTGGCACAGTTCTTTCTACTGGCTGCCGTTTTAATGTTCCTTTACAAATGTATCGCCAATTAAGGTGAAAACTGTTTTGAGATGCTCACCACTGTGGCCACAGCAAAACAAAAAAAAAAAAACTGGTGAAAAACTCATTACCTGCTAGCTTTGAAGTAATTTGGGAGTGCGACAACCATAATCAATCCTCTGGAGCAGTATTATTTTTCAACTTTTAAATTCCCAAAAGTGGCAAGTTTTTTTTTTCCCAAAAAAACAAATTTATTCAAGTCATCCTCAAACAAAATTTCACAAAAACTTAATGACTAGTGTGGACTCTGGAGGTAAGTAAAAATATAAGAATCCCAGCATTTACTAAATCAACACATTTTTCAGATCAGTCTGGTCCCTCTGTCACCCATGTGTGGGCCTCTTGCAAGTTCCTCCTTCATTTCCCCCTTGCTCCTTCCTGGCCAGAGTGAACCAACATCCATCAAAGCATTGTAACCATAAAAGAAAGGGGTAATGAAAACATCTCGCTATCAGAAATCCAAACTCTGTACCTGTGACTTCTGTAATTTATATCCTGCCATTCAGGCACTGCTAGAACACATTGATGCTACTGCTCCAACAAAGCATAACTCTTTATACCCAACTGAGACTCCAGGCACCACATACCTGTCGGTCCCTTCTGGGTCTCTATATAGTATATGTCTAACTACTGCCAGGAACAGTTCCTGGTATTATGAGTACACGAATTAGTGGGATCTGGCTTGAGGTCAGCGCCCTCTGTGTTCATTTGGTCCATTATGAGCTGCCAATTCGTCCCGCTACCCTATGACATAATGCAGAAAGATATTTGTCTTGGTTCTACAAACAAAATGACTTCTGGTTCCAAACTAAGTATGAGTAATAGTTCGGAACTAAGGATGAGCAACAGATGCCAAGTTGGCTTGCAACAACTTGGGAAAAATAGAGTTCTGATCAAAATATGGGTCTATGGATATTTTCTGAAATCTCTCCCAATCTGTACTCACTTTCTGCCCAACCCAAGGATACTCACTAAAGTTTCTGGCTTTAATTCATCATAGATGTGCTACTTCAGGAATGTTTCCACCAAAGTCCCATACAAATGCATCTTGCTACATGTTCATGATTCTACAGCTTGGACCCTTTTGTGCATCATCATCCCTCAACATCAATCTGTTATAGACTTTATTATTAGCAAGAACACAACACCTACCATGATGTAGCTACTAGTGCAATGAAAATCAAAACAACAACTATTCACTCTTGCAAGCTCTTGATCCTACAATACCACAAATGCAATCCAAAATCCACAAACCTCCTTCTTTGCCTTCGAACGTGTCTTCTTATCCTTGTCCAATCACATCTCCTTCTCCTCTCCCTTGCATGCTTGAAGTGCCCTTGACCACCCATTCGTTAGTTGCCAACTTGTTTCACATAACACACAAACAACAAAGTTTCCTACTCACAACCACTAACAGACGATAATGATATAAACCCAACCGCTTGCATGAAGAAAGTTGACAGCGGTTCAAAACAAAACTTAAACGCTAAAATGAACCAATGTTCACATTATGGAAATCAAGTGATTTCTTGTCCAGTCACATATGTAACCCCTTCCTTTCCTTAAAAAGCTAAGTCCTTCAGCTTCTTCAATCATGTAAAACATGATAGATTTGTAAATCCTTGCGAGATCTTTCCCATTGATTTCCATCAACATTTTGAATTATGCATATTCTGCTGCCTTCTTCAAAATCGAGATTTCCAAGTCCATCTGCATGCGTAACAAACTGGTATGGACCTTCCTAGCTAGAAGTTAAAGCCTTTTTTTCTTGGATTTTTCATCTTAACCATTATATGTCTAGCAACCAACCCTTCAAAGGTTTGCTTCCCTTTTTTGGTAGCATAGGTTTTCTTTTGCTTCTATTGTGCATGTTTTACATTGAGCAGAACATTCTCATGGATGCTTGTTATCAACTTCATCTTTTGTAGAAATTGTTCTGCAATAATTCATGCATCAGCAATGTCATCAACCATAGCAGTCAAGGAATGTAGGTAATTGTCAACCCTAAGGCATGGTGTGCGCCTAGTTAGTATCATAAAAGGAGAAAACTTAGTGCTGGTTTGAATCCCACATCTATATCCAAACATAACTTTAGCCAATTGTTCATCCCAACAATTTGCATTTTCGGGTGTTGTAGATAGCACTGTGATGCCATGCTTAATAGTTTTGATAAGATGTTCAACCATCCCATTGCATTGTGATCATTGAGGTGCTATATGTTGATGTTGAATCCCATAGTCTTTGCACATGACATCAAACTCTACTGGCCACTCTACTCCATTATTAGTTAGTACAAACTTGGGAACTCCATATCTACATATTATATCATCCTTTAAAAACCTGGCTACAATCTTGGCACCATAATTAGTAACTGCTTTTGCCTCACACCATTTTGAGTAATGGTCGATGGCCACCGGAATGTATTTGTTTTTTAACCTGGTTTCAAGCAATGGTCCTGCAGTGTCCATGGCAATCCTATAAAACAGCTCACAAACTGATATACTCTTCAACTCTTCATCTTTAGAACGGATACTACCCACCTTCCTCACCATCTGGCACTATTGGCACAACTTTATAACCATCTTTACATGTATTGTCCTATTATGCCAAAAATACCTCCTGTAGACTTTAGTTAATGTCCTTTCTTCTCCAAAATGCCCCAAGTCTTCATGCATTTGGATTATCAGTCCCATTTGATCTTATGGCCTTAGCACAAACAACCCTTTAAAGTATAGTTTTTGATCCTGGCAATGATAGTTCAATGTCCTTTTCCTTGTACTCTTGCATTCCTCAAGATCAATAGTGTTTAGTAATGTCCCTTCATGCAACAATTTCATGCAAGTTACGTCCTTCCAAATGTCACGGTCCCTTATGTGTATTTAACACTTCTCCTTTCATCAGAGTATGTAGAAATCCAATTATGTTCACTAACTTCAAATAGTTCTTGGGCTGCTAATACCAGCTCCAATTGTTGTTGTTTATCATAGTACTAAGGTCTCCTTCTCTTCAGTGCATGTCTCACATCATTATCCCTCAAACTCTCACCTCCTTTTTCATTTGTTGCCTCATTCTCCTTAACATGTGGAGCCAACTCGTTTTGTTGATCATCCTTTGGTACAACATCAAGCATATAGAGTTGATGACTTCTGGCATAATGCTAGTGACTGATGCCAAAACAACATTCATGATGTTGAAAAAACTCTTTTTTTTGTTTCCTAAAACCGAGCCATTCTGAACCCTTGCTAGTACGAACATAAAGAATTTCATCTTCTACCCTAGGTGTGTCAGTTTGTATACCTCTAATGTCTTGAATTTCTTCACTAAAGTCATCATCATCCGTGGTTGGTCCCACTCTAGATTTCTACTCAATGCATCAACATTTGTATGTTTGAGCCCTGGCCTGTGCAATATTTTGAAATTGAAGTCCTGCAGCATATGAATCCACCTACTTCTCCTTCCATGTGCATCTGATATTATTGCCAACCATTCAAGTGGTTTGTGATCTGTTCATAAAAGGAAATGGTTCCTATGCAAGTACTACCTGAAATGCATGATGCCCTATATCAGTGCGTAGCATTCCCCTTCCATGGGGTGAAACTTTTTTTGCACGTTTGTTAAACTTTTGTTGGCATAAGCCACCACCTTCTCAAGCTTGCTTTCCTTTTGTGACAATATGGCTCCAACACCTTTTGGTGACCAATCCACATCAAAACAAAATGGTTTCTTAAAATCAGGCCATATAAGTATAGGCGCATCAACCAGTGCTTCCTTTAACACTTGAAATCCTTGTTGACAACCCTCATTCCACACAAAGTCAATGTCCCTGTTTGTCAACTCAAATAGCCAGTCGTGAATAGTTTCAAACATAATTTCGGTAATACCTAAAGAGGCCCAAGAAAGACCTAATGTTTGTGACCGTCTTTGGTTCTAGAAAATGCAGAACTACCTCAATTTTGATTGGATTTAGCTTGGTGCCTTCCTTACTAACCACATGGCCCAGAAAGGTAATATTTTTTGCAACAAAACAACATTTATTTGGGTTCAATTTCAAGTTAACTTCCTTGAGCTTGAAAAACATAACCTCCAAATGTTGAAAATGTTCCTCCCAACTTTCATTGTGTATATTGAAATCATCAACAAATACCTTCAAGAATTTGTCTCCCAAATCCTTAAAAACCTCTAACATTGTCTTGGTAAAAGTGCTAGTTGCATTCTTAAGACCAAATGGCATGACCGTCCAGTCATACAACCCAGTTTTAGTGATTAGTGTTGTTTTCTTCATATCTTCAAGAGCCATTCGAATTTGCCAGAAGACAAATTGCAAATTTAATGCAATAAATCAGGATGATTTGCCCAGTTGGCTAATCACATCATCCACAAGCGGCATGGAAATGAATCCCAATGGGTTTGTGTGTTGAGTGGTTGATAGTCTCCACAGAAGCGCCTACTCCCATCCTTTTTTACTGGTAGAGTGACATGACATGCATATTCAAAGTTGTTGGGCTTCATTTTTCCCAAATTTACCAGTACATCGATCTGTCTTTTTACTTCCGCCTCCTCCCAGTAGGATAATCGTCTAGGAGATACTTTGCAAGGTGGGAAACCTTGTGTATCCACAAAATGTTCTTCGATGGTGCAACAAACTAGTTCACCCTTGTTCCAAACAAAAACATCTTGGTAACACACTAGTACCTTCCAAAGTTATTGTTACTTCTTTTTATTTAAATTAGGGTCCACCCGGATTCGTTGGCAAATTTCCCTCCATCTTATGCTCATTTCATCATGGTCAAATGATGCCAATTGTTCAGTGGAGTTTATGTCAAGGTTACCACCTTCTACTCGGTGAACTTGTAGCAGTACTGGAACTGCTACATAGTGCGTGGATTCTTACTTGGCATGTCTACTTTGCTCTACATTAGACACCCATTTTAGCCAATTTGCATAGTCATTTGCATCTGTTATTTCTTCCTCCATGAACTCATCAACCTGTTCTTGTGGTATTAGTTGCAGGATTTGTTTTGGTCCTTTTGACATTACTAGAACCCCTAATTCATCCTCATCATCAAATTGCTTAACTTGATGAGGTCCTCCATCACAATGTCCATTTCTATTAATGTTAGTATTTGTATTTGAGGCAGATGCATCTACACAAATAGGCATGACAAGATTGTCTTGATCCGAAATCCAATCAGCTATTCATAGTCATCACTGATATGTGTGTTTTTCAAGATTGTAGTAGCATCCCGCATCAGAGTTTCTGAGTTCATTCTTTGTAATAAATTTACCATAGTCAATGGCAAGACCTCCACATTGGCGCCTAGACCATGCCTTACTTGGATTAGGTTTCGTTCCACATCCACGATTACACCAATCTTTATCAAAAAATCCAAGCCAAGTAAATACATCATAACTATTTGTATCAACTACCATGAAAGTCATAGTGCACTACACTCCTCCAACCTTGACAGGTGCTTTGTCAATCCTACCTAAAGCCTATGTAACGATTCCTGATGCAGTTTTGTAAGTTTTAGATCTAGTAACCAGATGCATTATGCCCAATTCTCTGACCACGACAACATCCATAATAGACATAGATGTGCCAATATCCACTAGTCCTTCAATAACATAATTTTTTATTTCCACAAGCAAATGCAAGGTTTTGTTCCGATGTGTCTTGTTGATGGAGATCATCCCGAGTGTTGGAACTGTGGAAACCATAGACACCTGATTGTCAGTTGTCTCTAAATCCTTTTTTCATCTAGCCAACCTTACCAAACTTTCAAAGTGTTCTAATTCCCCTGGAATCATAAGGATAAGTGGGTAAGAATCTTGGATCTAACTGAATTGTCCCGGTTTACACCTACCCCATCTCTTGCAACTTCAGGGGTCAGTACAACCCCTCCTAGTGTTACATCAACAAGCATCTTCCTCCTAGACACTCAAGTGTAAGAAAAGTTATTTTCATTACAGCAAAGCTTGTTGAGTTGTTGTGTGGTCGCCTTTTCATCATTCAGCAACATTTCCAAAAAGTTTATTGTTCTAGAGTGAGACTTCCCATCCTTGGGTTTCTTCCAACATTTGTCCTCAGAATGACCTAAACCTGAACAAAAGGAACATTTTATTCCACAATTTTCTGTCCTATGAAATATGCCACACTTGGCACATTTTGGCCGTGGCTCATTTAATTTCGGACAAGTGGTGGCCAAATGGTCTCTTCTTTTGCAAATTTGGCATCCTCCAAACATAGTGAAAGAAGATGATGCCTCTAGATTATGCACAGTCCCCTTGAAGAAATTGATAAGTGTGTTGTTTAACGTAGTGACTTGTTTTTCCATGATGGTCTTTGAGGCCCCCTCTTTTTGTTCCTCTTTCAAAAGGTCATAGGGAGTTTCTCCAAGCTCGCCGAACATTCTCTTTAATTTTGTTACAGTGCTTACTAATTCTTCAATATCTATAAACATCCTCACCACACATAGTTTTCGGATTTCTAGTGTTAACCTGGCCAAAAATCTTCTTCTTTACTCAGCATTTTGTATCCTACCCCTTTGAAACAGTTCGTCGTTATGTTCAAAGTATTCTTTAAATCTCTCCTTGGGTTCTTGTTTGATGGCATTAAGCTTCATCCTGATGTCATCAGCATCTCGTCTCCATACTTTTATACAATCAGAGTCCTTAATTTAGCCTAATCGGCTGCCTAATTGGCTAGTGTTGGTTACAACCTCCTGAACCATTCCTTAGCCCTACCCCTTAAATTCAGCTTTGTAATCTTGAAAAGTTTATCTGCATTTAGATCTCGCATCTCAGCAGCCATGGTGAGCCTCTCTACTTAATCATTGACATCCTCATGGTCCCACCCCCAGATCAGTTCATCCATCCTTTGCGAATTAGTCATTTTGCAATGTCTAACTTTAATCAAAGATTGCAACGTCTTTTGATGCACAAATGTCTTTAGACCATCTTTAAACAGACACGGTCCTCACCCTTATATGCTCCTGTTGAATTAAAGGACACAATTCCATTGGGACACTGACTGGGTGCATGATGCACCACTCCTTTCTAAGAGATGTTGCCTTGTCCTTCAAGTACACCATTGTTTTGGAAAGGAAATAACACCACTGGTAACCACCTTCCTTCTGCTACAGAAGCATCAAAATAGTTCATTTTCAAATATATAAACCTTCAAGATTTCCATTGCTTGTTGAGTCTAACTATGACTCCATCAAACTTGAGATGTTAGGTGCGACGAACTTCCTCTCAAGAAGTAACCATATGTCATTTGTGATTTAATTCAAAAACTCAAATTGATCTCCCTCTCCTACTAGACTTAAAGGCACAACATTAGATGGTGGAGTGGAGAAACTTTGTTCATTTGTGGATGCTTGCTAGAACTACCACCTTTCATTTAGATTCCGCCATATCCTCCAACTTATGATGCGGGATTTTGATCCATAATGCTCCACCCTAAAAAAGGTGATTTCCATTTTGAAACAAGTTTTCCACGTTAGGGATGTATAATATGATAAAGTGGTTAGGTGAAGCAGAAATCTTGGGAACGTAAGTGTCTCCTATTTTAGGTACATTACGCTGCCTTTCAGGAACTCAAAATGAAACTCTACACAAGGTATGAAGTGTAGTGATATTACTTTTGTAGCTTTGAAGTTGACCCCCATCCCCTCGCTTCATTTCTCAATTTCAACCAAACCTAACCGCGTGTATAAAAGCCATTATGAGTTAATTCTATTGCCACATCCCCAACTTGAGCTTCATCAAGATCTATACCTACAAATGTTACTATGCCAAATCCCAACGAACGCAAAAGCACGGCTCCTATTTGGGGTCCATCTTGCCTCCTTGGATAATCAAATCTGATGACTATCTGTTGCTCCCAAATTTCCTGTGTAACCTCATCTTCAGCAACCTCATCTGTGCTAAATGATGACATGTTATCCTAACTACTGTCATACCCAACCATACATAATTTTGACTAATGTCATCAAATCTAACCATGTTCTAATACCAAAAGAAAGGGGTAATGAAAACATCTCTTTATCACAAATCCAAACTCTATATTTGTGACTTCTACAATTTATATCCCACCATTCAAGCACTGCTACAACATATTGATGTTACTGTTCCAACAAAGCATAACTTTTTATACCCAACTGAGACTTTAGGCACCACATACTAATCGGTCCCTTTTGGGTCTCTCAGTAGTATATGTCTAACTACTGTTAGGAACAATTCTTGGTATTATGAGTACACGAATTAGTGGGATCTAGCTTGAAGTTAGCGCCCTCTATGTTCATTTGGTCCATTATGAGCTGCTAATCCGTCCTACAACCTTATCATAATGCAAAAAGATATTTGTCTTGGTTCTACAAACAAAATGACTTCTAGTTCCAAATTAAGTATGAGTAATAGTTCCGAACTAAGGATGAGCAATAGATGCCAAGTTAGCTTGCAACAACTTGGGAAAAACGGAGTGTTCATTAGAATATGGGTCTATAGATATTTTCTAAAATCTCTCCCATTCTATACCCACATTCTGCCCAACCCAAGGATACCCGCAAAGGTTTTTGGCTTTAACTCATCATAGATGTGCTACTTCATGAATGCTTCCACCAAAGTCCCATACAAATGCATCCCTCTACATGTTCATGATTCTACAACTCAGACCCCCTTTGTGCATCATCATCCCTTAGCATCAATCCCTTATGGACCCTTTTACTAGCAAGAACACAATGTCTGCCATGATGTAGCTACTGGCGCAACGGAAATCAAAACAGCAACTATTCACTTTTCCAAGCTCTTGATCCTACACAATCCACATACCTCCTTTTTTGCCTTCGAACGTGTCTTCTTATCCTCATCCAATCACATCTCCTTCTCTTCTCCCTTGCATGTTTGACGCGCCCTTGGCCACCTATTCGTCAACTACCAACCTGTTTCACATAACACACAAACAACAAAGTTTCCTACTCACAGCCACTAACAGACAATAATGATATAAACCTTGCCGCCTACATGAAGAAAGTTGACAGCAGCTCAAAATAAAACCTAAAACTTAAAACGAACTAGTGTTCACACTATGGAAACCAAGTGACTTCCTATCTAGTCACAGCATAACCTGTTATGACTCATGAACCAGTATTTATTTTTTCAAGTGTAGGTAGTTGCTACTGTGGCTACACAGCTAAAGTTTCAATTAACATGGGTGGCTAAATATTTGTGCAAGGTGGAAGTGACTTTGTGATTTTTTAGATTGAAAAGTGATTATGATGTTAATTGTCATTTGCAAATGTCTATAGAATGGCTACAATAAGTGTGATTAAAGGAACTGGCAATATGTGCATTACTAGGTAAATGTATTAGGCTACAAGGTTCTTGCAATGGGAGTACATTTGGCAACATAGAGCACTAACAAAAGAATGAAATATGGTGTAAACTAATAATACTTTGATATGTATAGAATTCTAACTATTAAGTATTACGTACTTGCAAATTGCAATCCACCTAAAGAATTCAAATTAAGTTAATATTTACATGTTAGCTATTGTAACTAGCTCCAATCAAGCTCATACAACCTAATGGTATAAGTCTACTTGTCCCCAATCTTCTTGAACACTATTAGTAATATTTCAATTAGTAGATTGCACAAAGTCCTTTCTTGGATTCTAGCTTCTTCACTTAAAAATTGAAATGTCTATAATACCATATAACCCATATTCATGAATGATCATCTTTAAAACTTGCAACAATGATAGAAAAAAGAAGAAGCAACAAACATAAATATGCTACATGTACAAGAGTTCAAACTTCAATTATTAGATTGTGCAAAGTTCCTTCTTGGATTTCAACTTATACACTTGAATGTTGAAATATTTACAAAACCCTAGAATTTGGATTCATTGATGATCATCTATAAAACTTGCAACAATGACAAAAAGGAGAGGAACAAAATTTTAATATGTTGCATGTATAAGAGTTCAAGTGTTAGATTATGCAAAGTCTTTTCCCATATTGTAGCTTCTTCACTTGAAAGTTGAAATGTCTACAAAACCCCATAATCTAGATCCATCAATGATCATCTCTAAAACTCTTAGTTTAATGGAACCATGATTGTATGCCATTTAAAATTTGAAATCCAAGAGAAAAAGAAGTGGCATAAGGGTGGGGACCTAGGGGGAGCATTCAAATAGATTGTCAAGTTTCAACCCCAAACACCCATTGAAAGCACTAAAATATTTTTAGCACAAATAACATTTGATGATCAAATTGGGGTACAATACGTTATGAAGAAAATGAAAGAATGGAACTATTCAAGATCTTTGTAGACACACCTTTCTATAAACTACATTTATAGATTGTCACAACCCACAACTTCCAATTATGTTTTGTTACTACTATTGTTACATTGTTATTGCCCCAAGCTAATGGACATGCATGTGTAGATTTTGGCTGCACCCATCCAATTGATGGGTTGTTTTGAAGTCTACCCATCTATTTGTTGGGTTTCTTTGCAAAATATGAATGTTGGATAAGTAATTTAATCATGCCTCTATATCATTTTATATTTTTGGGTTGTTGCTTGCCTTTTTGTATCACAAGGTTCATATCACTATGAAATGTAAAAACAATTCATACGACTAATTTTTTAATTTTTCTTTTTTATAAACATGCAAATGATTAGCTTCAATTCCTTTAAATCTTATTTAAATGATATTTGAAAGATATGCAATAATTGATTAAAAAAAAAGTCAATATTTTAAATATATATTCTTTTTTTCTTAGATATAAATGTTTTGAATTAATTTGATGTTATTTTAAAAACTTCAATAAGGGTTTGATGAAGAATTAATAACAAAAATCATAATGAAATTAATTTTAATTGATAAATTTATTTGTATTGTTGTTGTCTTTTATGTTATAAAAATTTATTATTGCCCTAAGATAGTAAACATGCATGTATGATTTTAGGTTTTACCAAACATGTATGGGGCAAAACATAACTAGTTATTGATATTTAACACACCAATTTTTGCACACAACCCACTTGCATTTTGCCTCATTTTGCAAGAAGATTTAAAGCCTATAATCATTGAAGGGGATATGAACCCCTAGCCCTATAACAGTTTTGTACATTGCAACTCAAGGTCTACTTCCACCCAAAACCCAATTAGAAAACAATGAAAAGTATTTTTTTCAAAAAACTCATATGGATTTCGATCAAAGATGCAGCAATGACCAAATCATGTGGTATTTTTTAAAACTCCGATGTCATGAATTACTTGCAAAATAAAATTGAGTGAATTTATTATAACATAAATTACTAATGCTAGAATAAGCATATTTTGTAACAATCCTTGAAAAAAAACTTCCACAATAACAACATAATTATTAAGGATCCAAATTTCAAAATCCTAGGAACTAACCTATAGCCATTGTGTCATTGCCACCTTTTTGTGTGCACTTCAAAAGAATATGATTCAAGAGTCAACAATTATCATTTAGCCAAATTCATTCACTCACCCAAATTGAATCAAGTTCCTACCTCCCACAAGTTCTAAAGTTATGCACCTTTTAAAAGAAAATAACTAATTAGAAATACAAAAAAAACTAAACATACAATGTCACAAAATTTCAAATTTATACATTCAAAAATTTTAAATGTATAAAGTTGAAACCCATTTAATATGCTTAGTTAGAAAAATAGTATTTTAAATATCAATTCTTTTACACAATTGTATATGATTTGTAAATTAAATTTTTTTTAGACTATAAAACTCCAAAAAACCTATAACTTCCAAAAGCTTGCTATTAGTTACACATCTACACAATAACACAATTTGCCCTACCATTTTGCAATGGCTTGGTCATAAGGAAAATTCTACAAAGTAAAAAACCTTATTTTAAAAATTTAGCGCACAAGTCCAAACATGTGTTCAAATAGTTCTCCAACTTGTTTTTCATGAAGGAGATGGTGTTAAATGTCCACTTGTCTTTGATAGACCCAAAATCCTAGATTGTAACAATCTTGGCCAATTTAATGTATTCCAAAAGCTTGTAGTTAAGGATGGCAAATGTAGATACTTTCACCCACCTTTTGAGGGGGGCACAAAAGGTGGTCTTCATGAACACACCCATGTGAAAATACAAACTTATTTTTCAACTCTTTTGGATTTGTATTATAATATTATGTATTGACCACATCAAGAGTAGTCATGATTTTTGTACTCAAGGAAGTGTTTTCCAAGCTCTTTAATCACTATGAAAAATCTTGTCCACCAAAACCACACTACCCTACACCTACAACATGGAAAGATGTGCAATTAATAAATTAAAAACCATGTTAAAAAATTAGAAAATTGTACCATAGTTGCCACTTAGTTTCAAATGGAACACTTATATGATGTAATGTATGTATCATATATACAGACATAGTCAATCATGTTTGATTTTTTGGTAAGTTACATTTTAGTTTCATGTGATAATTACATTAAAACTAATGCAATTGTAGTTGACGCACCCCCAAGCTCCTTGATGGACTCTACTGTGAGTCCAAATGTGAAGATAACGGAAGGAGGAGTTGGGGCGCACTCCCTGGCTCGTAGCACTTTGGGGGTAGAAGGGTGTACTCGAGCTTCAGGATGGGACTAAGAAGAATGACAAGTAATTCATTTACTCACACGGACCTGCACAAACCAAACAACAAGTTGGTTAGTGTGTAGTTGAAGTACTTTGGTGCACAAACAAACCACGAACAAACACGGACTCATAAAACTCACCACGGCTTGAACTTGGGAGAAACCACCACCTTCCCTCTTATAATATACTATGTGCCTGGTCACAAGGCCAACACTCAAATGTCATTTCATATGACAATTACATTACAACTAATGCTAGTCTCATGGCCAGACATTCAAATGTCATTTTGTCCGTGACTCCCAAATGGGAGTCTCGAAATTCCCACAATTGGGACTCTCTCGATTTTGGGGCCCCATAACTTTACGTGCAGACCTCCGATTGACATGAGGTCTAAAGCAAAGTTATAACCTTCATCGAGAGCTTTCTAATAGTATGTCACACGCCTCTTGCACGCACGAAAATCAGGGCGATTCTCGACTTTTAATGCTTAGGAATCAAATTGTCAATTTTGTTCCGCACCTTTGTGAGCCCTTGCCTTGGTCATGAACCCAAGGCTAGGGTTGCGAGAGTAACACCCAATTAATAACTATGTTGCCATTTATAAAAATATTATTTTTCATGAATTTGTGATTATTTAAAATTTTTAATAAGTTAATATTTTTAAAATATTTATATTTTCCAAATAAATTATTTATTTTTTCATATTAATTAATAAAAATAAAATAATCTAAATTAGGTTATTTAATTCACCATAAAAATTTAATTGAATCAAAATTTTAATTCATCAATAATTATGACCCTAACTGCTTTTCAAAATTAGATTGATTAATAAAAATGTTTAGTTCAAATAATTAATTATCAATTCAAATAATTCAAATAATTAATTATTTAAAAATCATGTCTTTCACCCAAGTTGATATTGAATAAAGAAAAAATAAATAATTTATTTAATTATTATGAATTAATTCATTATAATAATTAATTAACTATTAATCTGAATAAATTATTCTAGTTCAAATAATTAATTCGTTATTTAATTTAGATAATTGATTAGAAAAATGAAATTGAAATCATAAATGACTAATTATTTGAATTCAGATAATTAATTATCAAATGATAAATTATCTAAAGTTAAACAAATAATTATTTGAAATATTTTGCTAATAAATTAGATGAATTAAATTGATTAATTCAAATAACATGTTTTTTGTTATTCAAATAGTTAATTATCTAAATTAAATGTCTATAAAATAATTATCTAAATTCATTAACTAGTTAATTATGTAAATTAGAATAATTAATTCAAATAATTAACATAGATAATTAATTCAAATAATTAGCTTAGATAACTAATTCAAACAATTAACTTTGGGAATCTAAATGATTAATTATTTTAATTTTATCTAAATTTGGTTCAGTAATTATCTGCTATTCAATAACTGACTATTTTAATTAATTTAAATGACTATTTCAGATTATTTATTATTGATAATTAGTTCATGCATATATAATTATCAAATAATTACCCAACTAATTGTATAATTTAGAAATTAAAAAACAATGTGGGAAATTGTTTTTTTACTTGCAACCCAATTTGCAACTAACATGCAACAAAATATTAAATCCATATGTTTTACCTTTGAATTTCATTTCATAAACTATATAAACAAGGTATTTTTTTTGTGTGTTCACATTAAATGTGCCAATTTGGGATGGGCTCAAAAAAACTTATACCTACAAGCAAAACACAAAATAAAAAAAAGATTTACATGGCTACTTTGTAGCTCACCTACATTTCTACCTTCCTACTTACTTACCTATCTAAGTAGATAAGTAGGTAAGTAGGTATGCAACCTAGGTATGTAGGTATGTCCTACCTACCTAGTTTTAGTTACCTACCTATGCTTATGTATTGACCTACCTAACTACTTAAATAGATTTTTATTTTTATTTTTATTTTTCAAAATTCAAGTAACATGCCACATGGAAATTTTTGATTACACCATGAGTCACAATCCAAGACCATATAAAATGAATAGTCATAATGGATGGTGGAGATCAATATTTCAAAAAATATTTATTTTCACCCAAAAATCCCCATAATGCTATGTGTCAATTTTTTATGGATTGATGAAAATAACATCAACATGACATTACCATTGTAGTTAGAAACTAGTTGCATAAAAGTTGCACAATTTATTCATGTACATAATTATAATTAAGTTCCATGAATTCCATATGTATTTGGGCTCCATAGTGCTTCACATTACCAATGACAATGATTAATTTTTTTTTATGGACATAATAAATTTGTTATAATCAATTTTGTCTGTTCAAAAGATAAAATTTTATAAATTTCACTATGTGTCATTTTTTTCCATTAATATTTGTTTTCATTCTTGATTTGGTAAACAAAATGTCAACAAAAGTCCAATTCATTAGATAAGTTCACAACAAGATACAAAGAGACAAAAGAAAAAAAACATTGAAAGGGTGCAAAATAGACAATAAGAAATGATTCTAAAATGAAATTTGATCTATGATGAATTATAATATGGAATGACTTTGGAATTGTCATTGTGACAATCACCAAAATACCCATCCTACATAAACAAGTTCCATTAAAACATTGTCATTGGAATATGGTTCCACATATGGTGAATTACATATGTTGCAACTCATACAACTTGTCTAATAGCATTCACACCCATAAAAATACGTTGAACTGTAATGAGTTGCAAATGGTCATTACAACTCAAAAACCTAATTACAAGGCCATTACAAGTCACCCCATTTTTCACAGTGAATAAAGCCATGAACTACCCGTAACATTCATCCTTCATTTTGCTCACTACCATGTTGAAGGCAACCTATTGCCAAGGCTAAAGAGATGTAATACCATGAATGCTAGAAATGTATTTAAAACATTTGCATCTAGAAATTGAAACTAAAAGATATTAAACATCCACTCCATTGTTTAGGACATAAAACCATTACATAGGAAAATTCTCATTGGTTAAAGCCCCAAGTTCATTGGAATCATCAAATGCTAGATCTTCAAACTTACCGAAAAGGTCATAATAGAAGCTATAAAGCTTGTGTTAAGCCAACATGAAAGGTTCCATAGTCTTTCTAATAAGTTTGATTAATGTATGCACATTGTCAAACAATGGATACATGGGAGCCCTAAAATGAGTTCCACATTGCATAAAAAACCCATACGCTTGGTAGCAGCATCACTTTTTGCATTTTTAGTGTGCATTTTCATAATGAGAAGTTTGTAATAAACGTAGTTTGTTGGAGACAACATAGAAATCCAATGGGTTTTCACATTCTTCAATAACTTTGTTGCCTTTTGTATTGAAAAGATTAAAAATCTTTTGAATTTTGCATACTTTTTTGCATTAATAAAAATCTTCAAATATATAATTGAGTTTATGATTAGTATTCCAATCATAAAGGACACATGTGAAATCATTAGTGACAATTTAATCATTGTTTAATTTTTTTTGTTATTATAAATTGGACCCAAAAACTTGGGGAACATTATTTTTAAATTTATAATATTTATTATTATAGATTTATTATTTAGAATATAATTAATAATAAATATATTTTCCAATTATTTTTAATCTCATTATTTTTCATCTTATCAATTGTTGACATGTGTCACCACCTAAATTATGTTAACCAAATTTAAGTGGGTAAGTAGACCACCTAATACGCCTATTTCAGCTTTCCTAAGTAACTACCTATCCTAAGTAGTCTAGGTAGGTACAGAATATTCGATCAATATTTCAATGTTGACCACAACGCATGTCATTTGTGAAGTTTGATCCTTACATTTCAAGGGTTTAGATCAATTTTTTTACCACCAAGCCACCCCATTTGTTGTGTAAAAAATTTAATGTTTATTCTATTTAAACCATACTTCATTTAAACATTACACAAAACTTCAAATTTCTAATTCATATATTCTTGATAATTTGTCCAAATGAAAAAATTTAAAATTTATTCATAAATTTCCTTCAAGAATGTATGCAACTATATATATCTAAATTTAGTTCAAAATAAAAAATTTTGAATATTTTTTATTGAATAACATTTCAATGACCATACTTTGAAAAAACTAAATTCAAACACATGATTTGTAAATGAAAAAACTTTTATGGCTAATACATGAATAAATAAAATATGTCTTTCATATTTTAAACCTTCATTTGGTTTAGGAATTTCTATTATAAAAAAAATCTTCCGATATATCATAATTTTACTAATAATTTTTAATTTAGATGTATGAATCCATATAATTTATCCACATAAAATATTTATCATAAATTTATTTATTTATTTATATACATATATTATATAATTTTTAATTTAAATTTATGATCAATTTGTTAATATACAAATAAATTATATATTTCCCACATTTTACACTTCTATTTTATTTTTAAATTAAAGTATAGAAAATTATTTATAATATATCATACTTTTACCATTAAATTTTATTTCAATGTATAATATTTAATTGTCACATTGAATATTTAAGATGGATTATATATCAAGTATATATATTTAAAAATGTAATAAAGGTTTTTACATTACCTATATGTATAATATTAATCAAAACCAATTCTTTACATGTTGTAATTTATTATGTTCGTTTGTACTCATATTAAATCACTAATAGTCATTTTTGAATCATTGTAAAATAATTGTATGACCACATTATTTTTGTAATGACACATCATTTTGTCCACGTCATTTTCATAATTATTTTTTTACTCATATTTGAAATGGTTTTATCATAATCACATTTCAAATGATATATTTGACATTCACATCATTTTGTCATCAATCATGGATGCTATATAGATGAAACTTGCAATGAAAAAATGACGTCATCCTCCTATAACCACGTCATCATCTACTAGTCAGATGCATCACTAATATATGATAACAACTTTTCCACATAGATTTTGAAATAATATCCTATGACTATAGTCAATTTTGTAATTGTTTAGGGCATCTAATCATTGATTTCTTGGTTGCAAAGGACATAATTCCTTCTATGTTGGGTTGTGAGTAAAAAATGCATACAAGCTTTACAATACACTTTCCCACTAATGGATTAAAGGAACATCCAAAAGAATTATGATAGCCAAGTTGGTCTTGTGAACAAAAAACAATGAACCCCAATAACAAAAGAGCAACTTTTATTTGAATTGCATGTTCATTCATGTCTTATGGCCTCGTTATCATCACAACCCATGCTCACCAACTTCTAAAATAATTCCTTCAACCCCATACCACCAAACTCAAGGATTTAAACATTTAAACATCAAAGAAAAAACATTGTTAAAGGTGGCATAAAGACCTATAGTTTCCACACATACAAGGATGGGAATCCTTTTCCATTTCTAGAACATGTACAAGTGAATTGAAAGCCGTTATAAATTGTCAATTACAATCACCTCATTTGCTCTCACTACAATAAAAATGGCAAAGTATGGTAAGCTTCCAACAAAATAACATGCATCACCTTTGTTATCCCCCAATCAACTAAGTCAATCCAAACTTTTAATTTAAATTGAAACAAATTTTTGATTTCATAGTCTATGATCATAGGATGTCCATGGGAAAGAAGATGATAAACAACAACCAATTGAACATATTTTCTTTCCTAATCAAAAAGCATGTCATCTTGGAGTTAATCCAAGATAAAAGGTTGAATATAGTTTAAATATGCTCATTTTGAACATGCATTGAATGTTGTTGGAATAAAATGTGAAAGCATCAATGCCATGCATTGAAACCTTAGCCCTCCAAGAATCTTGGTGTTTCAACAAGTTGTCAAGTTTTGGAGTTTAATTTTTTGCTTCCCTTCAACAAATGTGCATATTTTGCAATAGAGTTGGTATACTTCACCCTTGTCATTCAAAATAGATTTAACCATGGTAGTTTGACAATCCTAATGTCCTAAAGTTTTCTTGATTGTTTATACAACTTTTTTTTCTTTTTAAAAGTCGTTTCACGTGTCAAATTAGACATAAGAAGCTGAGATAATTCATTGATATGATGTGGTGAGGATTCTAGTGGGCATTTTTGGGAAGAAGAATGACTAGCCTCATCTTTGAGGTTTTGAAAAGAGAGGGGAAATGAACCTAAACCTAAAGTTCTTTGGAATTTGTAAAGGGGTAATGTTGAATTTTTTTTGGAATGCTTTGTAGAATGTAACACAAGACAATAAAAAGTTCATTAGTCTAGTACCTAGGTCGAAATGAAGGATGCAGCAGTAACACAAATCAAATTGCACGAGTCAAATGAAGGAATGGAAATAAAAAATCATGATTTAAGATATAAGTTACACATGCCTCTCATAATAACCTAGTAAATTTGTGACTTCCAAACTTTAGATTATGAAACCAAATCATAGGTTTGCTAAACACTAAAGTATGATGCATGAAATTCAAAAACTTAAAACTTTAATGAATGAAAGAAGGAAGATAGAAGATTAAACTTGGTGATTTAGTGATTCATGACAAAATGGGGTTGGGGACAAAGCTCAAGATTTTGAAATTTGATTCAAAATAACAACTTCAACCATTGTTGAATTGTATTCTCATTGATTGTCCATGCTCACTTATGCACCATATCCAATTTTCCCTTAATGGGCTTAAACCACAAGTTTTTCATAACTCATTTCATTGTAAAAGTTGAAATAATCCTAAAGTAACATCAATTGTAGTAATGTTACAATTTTTTATTTTACAACCTTGGGTTTTCCCAACTATTAAAATATCACCATTTTGCAAAGCCCATCCTTCATGAAAATCTTGATGCAAACCAAAAAGTGATGTTAGTGAAATCTACCTCTCATTACATCATTGTTGTTGTTGAATATAGTTTAGTGATAGAAGTTACAATCACAAAGAGTTTACTAGCAATGGTACTGACGTTGGTGAACATGATGTGACCTTGAAACAAAAGGTGGTGAATTAGGGTTAGGGTTACTACAAATGGTGGCAATTTCCCCATGTGGCAATAGGAACATTAAGTGAAAACCTTTGATTTGTTTCAATTCCTCCACATGTCTATCACATGCTCAAAACCTTTGTCAATTTTTGGTGATTTTTTGTCAAAAAAAATGTTGTGATGAACCCCAATTGAATTGATATAAGGTTTCACCTTGGTAAATATATAATGGGAAAAATAAAGCCCTATAGGTAGGTAAAAGAATATTAAAAAAATGTTATGAATGTAAGTAGATGTGCACGTAGATATTTAATTAGTTAGTAATGGCTAGTGGGTCCAACCATGTTAATAAGAGCCACAGTTGCCCCTTTAGAGCTATAGTTTACACTATTATGTTAAGTTTTATATTAAAAATTTGCCACAACAATGTCATTTAAAATAAAATAAAAATTTGTGTTTTTTATTCATTAGATTGATTTTAATTTTTTTGGATATGTATAGTAATATATTGAAAATAAAATTATATAAAAGCAAGTCCATTTGTAGTTATTGTCTTCTTTTACAATTGAAAATACACAAAATTAAATAGTGGTTGTGATTGTTAACGATACATGTTATTGTGATTGCACCTTGGTGGATTATTAGTAGGTAGGCAATAAACATAATAACAATTGAGGCAACCACAATGTTAGTTAGTTGGTGAACTAAAACCAAATGGAAAATTGTTTCATGTCCACCCACCATCCATCCATACCTTATGGTGCTCAATTAATGTTTGTTGGCTTTTTGCCCACAAGGGAAGGATCATGGAACAATGTAGATTTCATTTGGCCCCACATTTTGAAGATGTCAAGACTTTCGGTGAACCTAAGTGTGAAGTTCAAATTTTTTTAATTTTGGGTTATCACCTTCTTAGAGGACCAAGGGGATTCATTTTTGTGAAGTTAAGTCTTTTGCTCTCTTCCCTAACATCATGTATTTGTTTTCATGTGTTTGAGTTTTAATTGTTAATACGCATGATTAGAGAGTGGAATGAGGTTTGGATTCTTTCATGCAGAATGAATACTGTTTCTAATTTCATAAATATCTCATAAATCAAGAAACTATTTTATATTTTGCATAAGAGGTGTGGTTTGTGGCAAGTGCCATGGTTTTTTTTTTGTTTTTTTATCTGTGAAAGTTGTGTGAATTTTGCAATTGCAATTTAGTTAGTTTTATTTTCAATTTGTGTGAATTCCAATTACAAATTGGTTTTGTTTTGTGTTCTTGATTTTCAAGAAGCAAGGAAGCTAAAGCTATAGAGTGGAGCTCGGATAGCTTTAGTCTTTATGGAAAGTGCCATGATTTTGTTTGTTTTAGTACAATTCACTTGCATTGTGAAATTGTGTTTTGATTTTGTCATGTTAATTGCATGAAAGTTGCAATTGTAATTTTTTGTTGTTTGTAGCAACATGGTGAAAGATGCATGAGGGCATTTTCTTATTTGTTTTGTTGGGCTTGAGAAGTTTGGAAGGTAATTTCCTTGTGTTTCTTGATTTTCTTGTTTTTGTTACATTTTTTTATTTGTTTGGTTTGAAGAAAAATAGATTGGAGAGAGTTGTTTCAAGTTTCTTGATCTTTTTGTCTTATTATATAAATTATTTGGTTTTTTTTCTTAAGCTTAGGAAGCTTGGAAGCAATTGTCGACAATTCTCTTGAAATTTTCATGGTTTTTTATTTTCTTGTTCATAATTCCTATAGGATTTTGTACTTTAATTGGGTTTTAATACCTTATAATTTTAAAGGTTAGTTTGGTTGTCATGAACTTTGAAAAGGAAAAGAATGAGAAAAGAAAAATGGAGAAAGGAAGTTCTTGTTGGGTTAGAATTTCTTCATTTTGATATTCGAAGAATTGGGTAGAAACACATTATGTCAACACCCGCACCATTGCATCTTCTTGCAATAACGCAATAGTCATTATTACAAAACTATGATTTTTTTGTTACTCACATTACACCAAAATGTGTCCTAGTTCACTTTGGGTTTCACTAAATTTTGAGTGATTGATTATCTCAATCACAATGTTACTTGTCTAGTTTGGCTAACAATGTTTAGATTACACCTACGTGGATTTGTTCAAATTGACTAAGATGACTAATGTTATTGAAATAAGTCATTTAGGTCTAACTAAATGTGATTATATTACAAATTTTTTACGATGTGGAAATATTATAATTGAAAATATTTATTCATTGTTTTAAAACTTTAATTACTAAAATACAATAAATTACATTACATAACTATCATGCTTTCAATTTCTATTATCAATGATTTGTAGTAAAAGAAAAATAGGGGGCATCAATGGCAAAACAAAAAAATGACATGTGAGAAAACATGATTAATGTATATGTAAAACTTGATTACAACCATGTACTCTATAACTTTTTTATTATTTGCAATGATAAAAGTAAAAAAGAATCAATAAATAACTAAAAATTATGTAATTAAATGGCATTAGGAAATGGAACATTAAACAAAAATGCTGATATTTATTTATTTTTAGAGTTCAACTAATCTACATATGTGAATTTGAAAAACTACACGTGGAAAATATGTTGGCTAGTTAATGAAGATATAAATAAAAAAATAAGGCATGTACTTCAACCAAATTAAACACCACTGTAAAGGCCTAGGATAACATTTTGAACCTTGATTAATTGTCCATCATTGCCCGAGCTTCAAAATTGAATAGATTGATGTCTAGTTCCAAATTAAACAAAACATTATTTATGATCTTTTAGGTGTAACTAATCATCATTATCACTTGACTTGTTACATATTCTATTATATTCTATTGTTATTCCATCATTTTCCCCCTTATTAAAAGATCCATTGACATCAAATCAATTAGTGCAACATTAGAACCACCTACAATTGTGGCAAGTTGAATCAACTCATCAATAGAAACAAGAACTTGTAAACTTGTGTAGTCATCAATGTTGTCAAGTTTGAACATGTCAAATTCTATGAGTCAATTTGAATTGTTTTAATTATCCATCTCTAACAAGGATGTTTTCATAATATTACCTTCCACCTCCTTTCTAATTTTGGGTCATTAAATAAGAAAATTTGCTCCATATGTAGGGGGAAAACAAATGACCGATTTAAAATGGGAATAAGGGAAGAAAGTTTACAAGTGTGAAGCCATATTCATATTGTTTAATTATAGTTCCATTACTCCTAACATAGTTTGCTTTCACCCAATTGCACAACAAGACAATTGTGTTGAACACCCCATATTTTAGCTCTAGTATTTTTTCAACCTGACCGATATAATTTGATTTTGCAAGAATTGGTTTTTAATCATTTATGTGTGATATACATTCTTGTTCAAAAGTTGCCACTACACCACAACCATTTGTTAAATGTTTTTCAACATTTGAAACATGGGTGTGATTGCCATAAGCATAGATAGCTCAATATGACATGGCTTCCAATGTTGGTGGCATGGACATATGCACAGTGTCTTTCACAATCGTGTCCCCATCATTGATAGTTAATGCAATGGAAACCACTACTACAAAAACATGTTATTTTGACTAAAGAATCTAATTAGAAAGGACCCCATTTGGACAAGTGTCATAAAAACGATCCTATCAATTTGGACAAATTATTTTGGCCATGTCCTACATGACTAAGGGCAGTCTTTTTTATTGGTAGACTATTGGACTATTTGAATAGTCATTTTGACTATTGGATAGTGGACCATTTGACTGATCAAATTTCTACCCAATTTTTTTATAGATTATTACCAAAAAACATTTTGTGTAAGTATGTGTAAGTGGGTAGGTAGGTAGGTAAGTAGGTTGTATATAGGTTTAAGTAGGTCATAAAAAGGCAAATAGGTAGGTGGTAGCCTAACCTAACCTATTTAACTTAGTTTATTATATATAACCTTCTTAACTTAACCTAACCTAACTTAACCTACCTACCCTAACCCTTTAAGCATGTATATAAATTACAAGTACTAGGAATTGAACCCCAAACCTCCACATGATAAACCAAATCCTTACCAATGGATTACACAATCAAAACTAAACTTAGTTGATAAACCTAATGGTTAAATTTCATGGTTAAACATTGGTTGAATTTTGGCTAAGTCTAATGGCTAAACATAATTATTAAACATTGGTTAAACTCAGTGATTAAATTGAATAGTTAAACATATTGACTAACCTTGGTTGAACATAATGTCCAAACTTAGGCTAAACCTAATGGCTAAATATAATGGCTAAACATAATGATTAACCTTGGTTAAACATAGGTTAAACCTAGTGGCTAAATTTAATGGTTAAACATAATGATTAAAATTTGATTAAACGCAATGGTTAAAACATAGATTAAACCTATTGGTTAAACATAATGGTTAAATTTAATGGGTAAATTTAATGGTTAAACATAATAGTTAAATTTAGGCTATACTTAGTGGTTAAATTTAATGATTCAACTTAAGCTAAACTTAGTGCTAATTTAATGGTTAATGTCGCAACCCTACTTTGAGGGAAGTGTGAGGTCGCCACTCACACTCTCGAAAATGGGACTTGGGAGTCCTCCGAGACTCCCGAAGATTCAAAACACGCTTGCAGGGGTCAAAACACCTCACATTAAGGTGTTATTTATATCGTTGGAAAGGTCTTGAAGTGTAGATTTCCAGAATGGCCTTGCATGAGCCATTTGGACAACTGTAGCACAAGTTATGGTCAAAAGGAGGGTCGAGAGTCAAATTGGCAGTTTGACTCCCGACCACTAAAAGTCGGGAATCGCCCCGATCCTGGTGTGTGCAGGTGGAGTGCAAGACATTGTTAGAAAGCTTTCAAGGAGAGCTACAACTTTGTTTCAGACTTCGTCCCAATCCGAGCTCGGGGTGAGAAGTTATGAACGCCCAAAGTCCCGAGAATCAAAACCGAGATAGTTTCGGGACTCCACTTTGGGAGTCCCCAAAAAAAGTGCCATTCAGATGCAAGTGCGGTGGCGAGACACAGAGAATACTATATGGGGGAAGGTGATGGCTTCCCCCGAGTCCGGGCCGTGATGAATCAAGTGAGTCCAAGGTTGCCCGTGACTTGTTCCGACATAAAAAATGTGCAGAATGAGTTCTAACCAACTTGTTGGTTGGATTTGGATGCAGGATTAAATAACTAAGTAGTTTGTACCTCTTCCTAATTTAATCCCAGAGCTTTCGGCACGCCCCTCTTACCCCCCTTTAGTGCTAGAAGCTAGGAGCGCGCCCCGAGTTCCTCGCCTTTCCGCAACTTGAATGACCCAGCCCCAACTTGGGGGCTAACTAGGGACTTGGGAGCACGTTAGTTAAGCATAGTGGTTAAAATTGAAATTAAACCTAATTGTTAAAATTTGGTTAAATTTTAGGTAAATCTAATGGTTAAATTTAATTGCTAAACATAATGGTTAAATATAATGGCTACACTTAATTACTACAATTAGTGATAAAAGTTAGGTAGGTAAGTGGGTGGATAGGTATGACGTAAGTAATATGCATGTAGGTGGGTAAGTAAATAGGTAAGTGAGGAGGTATAGATAAATAAGTAAGTAGGTAGGTAAATAAGAGGTAGGTGGATGGGTGGGTACATAATAGGTAAGTAAGTAATTAGTTAAGTAAATAGGTGAGTGAGTAAGTAAGAGGTAGATATATAAGGTAATAGACGATGTCACATTTTATTAAAGATCGTTGGTCACCTTGATTAACTGTTCAACTTGATTAAAAACCATTAGTCATTTTGATTAAGGATCATTGGCCATTTTGATTAAATGTTCAATTTGATTAAAAAACATTGGTCATTTTGACTAAGGATCATTAGTCATCTTGATTAAATGTTCAACTTGATTAAAAACCATTGGTCATTTTGATTAAGGATCATTAGCCATCTTGATTAAATGTTCAACTTGATTAAAAAACATTGGTCATTTTGACTAAGGATCATTAGTCATCTTGATTAAATGTTCAACTTGATTAAAAACCATTGTTCATTTTGATTAAGGATCATTAGCCATCTTGATTAAATGTTCAACTTGATTAAAAATCATTGGTCATTTTGACTAAAGATCATTAGCCATCTTGATTAAATGTT
>Ga0116227_10002020_pt1 | contig 46154 bp, 26 predicted proteins | sample S1TSphgellanicum_FD_89693 | JGI IMG/M metagenome (GOLD analysis project Ga0116227, IMG submission 89693) | Host-associated microbial communities from peat moss isolated from Minnesota, USA - S1T2_Fb - Sphagnum magellanicum MG | ecosystem: Host-associated > Plants > Peat moss > Unclassified...
TTTTCATTTTATTATGATTTTTTTATTTTTTTTTATTTATCTATCAAATTTTGAAATGTGGAAATATGGAGATTTTTGGACATTTTTTTTTTTTTTTTTGAAAATTTGATTTTCATCATTATCATTGCTCATTTTGTATGATCTTCTATTTTGACACATGGCATAATCAAAAGTTGCCATGTGGCATATTAATTGGATTTAATTTTTTTATTTATAATAGTTAGGTAGATCAATACATAGGCATAGGTGGTAGGTAGGACATACCTACATACCTAGACTACATGTCATAGGTACGAAAACAACCAAGACTATAAGATTTTCTAACCAAAACGAGAATAGGGACAAGGTTTAATTCCAAATCCAAATCATGAAATAAGAAAAAACAAAAACAAGAACACAAGAAGTGCAGACAAAAATCTAACAATATTTTATTACAAAAAATAAATAGAACAAAGTTATGACAATAAAACATACTCAAAATTAGTGTTGAACAAATTAAAGGTAATGAAAACTTTTACCTTTATTTGTACCCATTGGGCACCTAGCTTTAAAAAGAATCTCAAAAAAATTCCAATTTACATGTGTGTCCATGTGCACCCATGTGTAGACTATGAATGAATTAAGATTCAATTGAGAATAAATTAAAATTTAATTAAGAATGAACGCAAATTTAATTAAAAATGAACTAAAGGTGAATTAAGAATTGATTAGAAATGAACTAAAAGTGACTTAAGGTTAACTAAAAATGAATTGAAAATAAACTATGAATTAATTAAAAATAAACTACAATTTAAATAAAAATCAACTAAGAATCAACTTAAATTGAACTAAAATTTAATTAAAAACTAATTAAAAATAAACTAAAATAAAATTAAAAAGTAGGTACAAGTTTATTACAAGTCATGGATGAACTCCATGGCATTGGCACCCGTGAGACACTACATACGTACCTACCTACATTACATACCTATCTACATGTAAATAGGTACATGTACACACTACAAAATAAATGACTAACTACTTATTCATTGAAGTACGTAAATAGTTAGGAAAATAAAAAAGGTAGGTGAACTAAAAACTATTCATATAAATATTTTAATTTTTATTTATGTTTTGTTTTTAGGGTTAATTGTTTTTGAATTCATCCCAAATTAGCACAATGCATTTTAATGTGAACAAAGACATTATTTTCGTTATAATTTGTGAGATGAAATTGAGAGACAAAACAAATGAATTAAATATTTTAGTTACAAATTTGGTCGCAACCCAAAAAATTCTCCCACATCATTTGTGTTTTTTTTTAATACAATTAAATAGGTAAATTCTCTAATAATTATGTATGTGAATTAATTATCAATAAATGATTTTATGAAATATTCATTTGAAATATTTATCCTTGGGGGACTACAAGTTCCCATGTAGTGTGCACGCCAAAAGAACGGACGTTCGGAAAGAGCGTCCACGCCACGAGAACGCGGGAACGGGAACGAGGAGGCGAGGAAGATGGCCGAAGAAGAGGCGATGGTGCACGGGGCGCGATTCCATCGAGCGCGATTCCCTCTCGATGCAGAAGACGTCTCGGAGTTATGGAGACGGTGGAGAAGGCGGTGGCAGCTTCTGGCTTGCCGTTCTTCCATCAATACCTCCCCATTTGCAAGCTTAGAGCAGTCCGGCAGCCTTTTGATTCTGACAAAATCGAGCAAGTATCAGCAAAGAGCTCTGTAGGAGGTGAGAAACAAAACCCCCTTTTTAGTTTCAGTAGGGTTTGGTATCTTATCTCTGTTTTTTCTCTTTGTTTTTTCGGAAATTTCTCTGGAAGATGAACACATGTTTATGGCAAATTAGTTGGGATTTTCGTTGGTAGAGGAAGAAGAAGGAGGTCCAGTCGCGGTTATGGCACACGACTTGTGTTGTTTGTTTGCCATACTCCTTTCCTTTTGTTGCAGTTTGCTCCTCCTCTCACTGCTTAGAACGGGAAAATTTGTCGGTGCCTGTCAATTGAGCAGCACATGCGCCCAATAAGGCTCATATGGTTGTGAATTGCTGTGAAATTTGGATTCGAGCTTAAGATTTATGGGCTTTTGCATGGAGAAGTGTGTGCCATAGGAGAACAATCATGTTCTGGGTTGAGGGTTAGGGTGTCTGCTTGCCTGCCTGGGCAAATGTGTTCTTCTGCACATAAGATATACATCAGATATTTGCAGCATCCAGATGACGGAAGGTTTCATGGGGATTCCTGCAAGACGGAATTACATGCCTACATGACCAATTATATGCCGAACATGTACCATGCACTCTTGTTCTTCTAATTCTTATGTTTGTGTGCTTATTTTGGCATTTACAGAGTAGAGAATGAAGGCAGCAACGAGGTTCAGATTGGTAGGGGCAGCTGCCCTGATGATATTTATTCTAGTTCTTCTAGCTCCGACAGGTTGGAAAACAGGTTAGCCTCTTACTTCCCCAGTTCAGTTTTTGAACCAACTTCTGATTCTTATTTGTAAATAAGTGTGTTTGGATGGTTTTAGCCATGAGGATAAAAAGAGTCGGGGGTACTAATCACGAGCACCATGCCTCATGTTTTTTCTGAAAGCCAACTTCTCTGTCTGTTCCGTCTTTCTCCACCATGAGCTTAGTTGCAGATGATGTAAACTCTCTTCCTTTTTTTCATCCTACTTTTCTGAAACCATGGTGGTCTTGGAATGGTCTGATATGCAAGGAGTGTGGTAGGGATTTTGCTGATTATGTTCAGTCATGATTGGTTCACTTGTACTGACAGCAAGAGCATTATAGCCTCTGTGTCAATTAGGGACCACTAATAGCACAAATGTTGGATGCTGTGCAGGAACACTATTCCCTCGAAAGCCAGATGTACTTATATATAATAGGACTATGGCTCTTATTCTTGTAGAATATGCATCGGCGGTAAGGATTTGCATTCATATGAATTTTTGGTGCAATTTCTTCCCTGCAACTCAGCAGCTTCTGAAAACCATTGGTATAAGAAACATTGAATGGAGGATGCCAGCAGAATCCTGAAAGAAATTGCATGATTATTTGGGTTAGCAAAGAGGAATCCCTGGAATCAGGTTGCCTACAGATTATATTACAGGATTAAATGCATCTTGTGTGGTCAAGAGCCACACAATCACACTTTGTTGGCAAACTGAATGTGTTGCTTTTTTGGGGGGGGGAGGGGGGTTACAGTGGATGTTACTTGTTGACAATATCTCTCTGGGTGCAGGCATATATAATAGATGATTCTTCTCTGCTCTCTTGGACATGTTCTCGATGCCAGGGCTTAACTAAGGTATGTGATTGTGCAAACTCATGTCAAAAAAGGTTTTGTTTTGTACCCTCTTTGGATTTGCATCAACAATTCAGATTTTTAGATCAGATTTGATTTCAGCTTAATGCTAAAACACAGGGGCAAGATTTGGCATAAAGATCCAACTTTTGGGTATTTCAAGTGGTATGAATGCTAGCCAACACCGTAACTGAGTCTTCCTGCATCTTCCAGAAATGTGACAGAAACTCAGGATAAAAGTGCTTGTATTAGGATTTGCCTAAAACTTTGTGCAGATTATTATATCCTTGTCTACATCCACAGTCAGGAGCTGATGAAGTTGGTGGGCAGTCATGGCAGCTAGTCACTGCTATTCATGATGCAGGTGATGGTCTGATACTTTATGAGTGACACTCCTAAGGTTCTGACTGCACTCATTCTTGTTGGGCCTGTTTTGGTTTGCTGCAACTGATAGAATGGTTACTTTCAGAGTGTTGTGTTGTTTCATCTGCAATCTCATTATGTGTTAAGTGAAACAAGAATGAATCTTTACCCCAGAGTCCTAAGGTACAGTAAACTACCCATTCAATAGCTTGTGGCAATGGCCAAGCGTTAACTGACAATCTAAGTGGAGGTGTTAATTGTACAGCTGTTTGAGTTGGTGGCTACCTTCACAAATTTTGGCATTGTATGTGTGCTATCTTGAGAATTTTACCAGTGTTCAAGCCTTAATTAATGAACAGAAGACCTCTAATTGGTTGATTTCAGCTCATAGGAGAGCCTCAAGGATTAAAGTATTGTTTTGGAGGTTCATGAGCTTGGGGACAGATATTAGGAAGAGATCTCATGCTTGAAAATTTGTGACTAAGGCATGCATTAAGGGTCTTTGACTTCATCAACTTGTGTCTAACAGTTCAAATTTCAGATGATATGTGAAAAGTGGAAACTTTAATTATTGAGGGGTACATCCACCTGTGATGTTATAGTACTCACACTAGTGATATTGCATTTGATCTTTGAATATGGACTTTATCTGCACCCACCATCAGGGATTGGGGAAGTCAGTGGGGAGTTATGGTAGCTAGCACCTACCATTTGTGATGAAGGTGATGATCTGATACTTTGCGAGTGACAGACACAAGGTTATGGCTACACTCATTCTTGTTGTGTTTGTTTCAGGTTGGCTGGTGCTGACTTACTGGTTATGTGTTTCTGATGTTTGTTGGGCAGGGATTCAAGATTCATACACTTGTTGTTGATGTTCAACACTGCCTCCAGGTATTGAGCCCTGCCATTATTTTCTCATATTGGAGGCAAGATGGGTTTTTTCGTACATTTGATGAATCACCCAATGTAGCTCTGTGATCAATCAAGGCCCTAAAAGTACACTAGTTAGGTTAACAAAGAGAGATAGGAGGTGGTGCTAAATAGGGGACTAAACAAGAAGATGTTTAAATTCTCAAGCAGAATCTCACCTATGTGGGCAGTGTTCTCATAAGGGCTGCTTGAAGTGCATTTGACAAGTCTAGTTGTGGTCCAAGAGAAGAGAGATTGATCTCAATATTGTATGATGGTGGGCAATGCACAGGCATTTGTTGGGGTGGCTGAGAATTTACATGCCATTGTGATTGCATTTCGTGGCACTCAGAGAACCAGGTCAATCTCACTGTCATGGACCCTTCATGAGAAAGTTTGATGGGGTTCATTGTTTGCTGGCACCTTATGCTGTACAAACATGATTATATTGAAGCCATTGATGGCTGATGTGTTATCCATCCTCAGCTATGAGATAGCTTGGCATTCCTTTACTGCTCCTTTCCAAGTCACTGCAAGGCATGCCAAGTTGGCATTGTGGTTAGTAGCAATTGAAACATTGAGAACTTAGGGCTTTGTAATTGACTTGTTCAGATGATTCATGTGAAGCTTGCTGTCATAATGGTTGTGAGGTAAGATCCTGTGCCCATGTAGCTTCATATTGGGTGAATGACTACACCCATGGGAATGGAACATGTTGCAATCATGAAGTGTCTGGGGAACCTGTTTGATCAAAACTTCAACATGTGCCTCATTAACTGGATCTGGAAATCTGCAGCATGCAGAATTGGGCAGAGGATTTGTACTTCAAGCAGCTTGATCTCAACTATCCAGGTGTTTCAGATGCAATGGTACAAATTCTCGTTTGTCAATACTTTGATACTGTGCTTGCAAACTCTATGCCTTTAGCCTTAAGATAGCCTAGACTCATAGAAGGTCTGCTACAACCCAGGTCATCCTACTGTGGCAGGCAGGATCAAGTACTATAGTGATACCTCATGTTCTGTTGGTTCCAATTATTTGCTGAAGGGTGATGAGATGAGTTTCTACCAAAATTTTATGCTTCAAAGTATGTGAATTTGTGTAACTCCACATGCTGTGATTATGTGTAACAAGTTTTCTGTCAGTCACTGTAATTCCTATGGTCACTTGTGTGTGTCATTAATTTGAATTTGATCAGTAGTAGCCCATTTTCATGGTGGATTGTAGTCTTCTCATTGTTCATTGCAGTACTGTCAAGTTGACATTGTCAAGGAATCAATTTAGGGATGATCTACTCCTCACATCTGATTGTTTTCTCTTGTCCAGTGACATATCAAGGTTTATGTTGTTAAGGAGGTTGACCGTGCATCTTCTGCTGCTCACCATCTGACTTGATCTGACATTAATTTCAGAACCAATTCTGAGACACATCTTTTCTGATTAGTACATTTTGTGAAATATAAATGTTACCTTCCTTTCAGGGAACTCATAGCATCTATTGTGACAGGTACACAAAGGCTTCTATGCAGCATATCATAACACATCAATGCGGGAATCTATTGTTACTGCAGTTCAAACTGTATTACAGCAAAGGAATGAACTGAGAATACTGGTGACAGGCCATTCCATGGGAGGAGCTATGGCCTCCTTCTGTGCACTTGATCTCACTGTACACATTTCTCTCTCTTCATCATTGTCTGTAAAGTAGTGGTTGGATGCTGGGATGAATGAGTTTGAATTTTATGCAGTTTGTTACCAATTTGTTGAATTCTAGGATGAGCTTGCATAACATCTGTGTTAAACCCCGAAGCCATGGAATTACATTTTCATGTTGTAGGAAGTTTTTGGCAGCCACTTTCCCAGGTGCAGTATGGGATGGTTTAGACCATATGTCAGGAATAATTTCTTTAGCTCTCAGGAATGCAACAAGTTTAATGGATTGCGTAAGCAGATATTCTTGTGTTCACCAAAATCTTATATCATGTCCTTTCTATTAGCACCCTATAATCAAACACACATCAATGAATGTTTTGGCCATTTATGCTTTTTAACTTCTTGATTGAATTGACATATCTGGCAGGCAAACTATGGAGTCAAGAATATTCAGGTTTTTACATTTGGGCAGCCGCGAATTGGAAACCCTGCATTTGCAGCATACTACAGTGAAAATGTTCCACTGACAATTCGGGTCACGCACTCTCATGATGTTGTGCCTCATTTGCCTCCTTATTACCTTATCATGGGCGAGAAGACATACCGTCACTTTGCTACTGAGGTAATTTGTTGCACAATGAGCTTTGCTTATCCTATGAAGGTCTTGCTCTCAATGTTTGCCATGTTCCTCTTTCTATTCTTCCTGCCTCCTCTTTTGGGTTTTTAATTTTCTTATCGCCTTCTTTTCTCTCCTTGGTTTTGGGTTCCTATTTTCTTCATGGGCTTTTTGCTATTCTCCTTCTCTTTTATGCTTGTTGAGCTAGTGAGCATCATGTCTGAGTTTTCGCATTTTAGTACGTGTGACAGAAACTCAGTATGTTGGTTAATGTTTGACATTAACCTCCATCCATTGCCAGGAATTGATGAAGTCAGTTGGGATGTTATGGGAGGGTGATCAATACCATACATTTTGCTGTTGAAGGTCCCTGGACATGCATATTTCCAGCAATGTTGTTCACACCATTTTCTGGTTTTGTTTTTGTTTATTTTTTCTCTTTTCTTTAGGTTGAGTTTCCTTCTTTTAATGCTTGCTGTTTGCTTGTTGTGTTTCCATCTGATATATCCATAGCTTTATTATTGGGTCTTCTCTCAATCCTTTTCAGGTTGACTTAAAGAAGTTCTCAGTAGTTATGAAGATCTTTGCTCTAAATTCACTATAGTAGTGTGTGATCTTTCCCTAAATTTGCTATTTGATGTTGACATGCTAATTGAAGCCTTGTTGTAAGAGCTGGAATCCACAACATTACAATTTTTCAAGTTGAAAGGACACAATTTCCAGATCACGTCATCTAACCCGTGGATTATTGGTGGGTTTGTATCAGTAATGAGTCTGTCATTTACTTCTTCACAAATCTTCTCTTAGAACTGATAAGAGTGAATGTTGAGAATTGACCAATTAATGGACCATTCTCTCAGAATGTGGCTTAGGGAGTCAACTTCATGAGTAGTGATGAGAGATGATGTGTGATGCAGGTATGGATCTTCAAGGTTGGTATAGGCCGGCTGCAATATGAATTTGAACAAGTCTGTGACAGTTCTGGAGAGGATCCCTCTTGCAGCAGGTGGCTTTCTCAGTTTTTTGTGGTTCCTTGCAATGTAGGTTCCTGATTTAGGGAACATCTCATGACTGGTATTTATTCACATGGTGTAGTATGTGGTGAAAATGTGATGAACATGCAGGTCAGTCTCTGGGAACAGCATTGCAGACCATCTAATCTACTTTGGGGTCTACCTTAGGACTGAGGAAAGTGTGATGAAATCAGGTAGTAACTTCAGCAATTCAGGACGACTGGGGAGCTGCAAGACTGAGGTGGCTGACATGGAGTAGTCTTAAACTGATGATAGTTGGGAGAAGTCTGTGTGCATTATGTTCAAGCTTCAGAGACATGCTTGCCCATCCTTTGGACTTCCTTGCTGAATGATCCAGTTCCTATTGGGAAAAGTGAATGCTCACTCAGTCTCCTACTGTTCCCATCCTGGCTTTTGTACTGGTTCTTACAGACCTCTGCTTCAGATAAAATGCATATAGCTGACTGAAACTGCGAGAGAGCTTAGAATAACAGGTTCTTCCATGTTACTGCATTCAGTGAGCTTCTCCTATCAGCAAAAGCTTGGGAAGACTATCATCTGCCACATAGTTCCTAGTTCCCTTGGGTGACCAAACCGAGATCTTGGTTCCAGTCCGTTATGGAGGGAGGATTGGTTGTGGAAGTAGGGTATATTGGCTGTGAAGCAGTTCTTGCTTCAAGGGATGAAGGATTCTACCTGCAGTGCAGTTGGTGTGAGTCCCTGGAGTACTTGAAGACTGTGCCACTATATCATCATCATCATCATCTGGTGGACTATCCTGGATCAGGTACATACATCGTGCTGGACCTTGGATGAATACATCCTTCTCTTTGTGCTTCATGGATGCAACTGAAGATTTTAACAAGAAAATGCATGTTTCATACTCAAATGGCTTTGAAGTTCTTGATTTGCAACCTGGCAAGACAAGGAACTTATGAAGCTTTGGGAGATGTGGATGGATGGTACTAGAAATCTCAGGTTATAATTATCTGCTCATTGTAGTCATTATTCTTCTGTGCCAATACATCGGAAGTTGCATATTCTTGGCCACATGATTATACCAGTGTGTGCATGATGATGTGAGGATGTCACATGTGGCAGTGGGAGATTATGTGCCATATCATCACAATGGGCAAATGACTTAGACTGTAGGGGTTTTGTGGACATTGTGACCATAAACAAAAGCCATCTTCAAGCCATTTTGAAGACTTTTGAGGTTTCCACACACAGCATCAAGTGACAGTGTAACATAGTACAGTGAAGGAAAGTGCCCTGTTACCTGTTGAAGTAAGACCTTGATTCTTTATATTATTTTGTGTGTTAAATGACTAAGTGTAAGACCTTGATTCTTTATATTATTTTGTGTGTTAAATGACTAAGTGTCTCTTCCTTATGTTTTAGTTGGAGACTTTGCCATGGGGAGTGCCAATATGTATCAAATCTTCTTAAAATTACAAAAAAACTTCTTGTGGTCATTTGTTTTCTATCCATGTCAGTTATGTTTGTTCTCTGGATTTATCCAGAATCTTATGGATGGTTTCAAGGGGTTCATTGTGACATTTGGAACCATCTGTCACACCTTCGCCTTGATCATGAATAGTAGTGACAAGATGCTGCAACTACCCACTGACTTTGTAAGCTCCCAAGTGCAGGTGTGATAAGTATATAATAAATCTGCCCAGAAGTCCAAGTAAGACATTATAGAAAATCTGCATTCAAAACTAGACTTCTGTAATTAACCTCCCTTGTCATGGTCAAGGATTTGGGTGGTCTATGCTCCTCACTTACGTTGTAACGAACATCCTTCACACTAATGTCACTCTTTCTGTTATCAATGTTGAAAGAACAAATGTCACCTGCATGGGTAGTAAAACTACCATGACCATCCCCCTTACAACATGACTGTGAGCAAAAAGAGATGCCTTTGTCTGCATCAATAACATTGCAACCTCATCTATACTGTGACCCTGTTCCAAAAAGCTGCTCCTGTCCAGACGATTAGTTGGTTGCAAAAATGATGGTTGCAAAGTATCTGTTTTCATTTCACTGACATTGGGAGTATTTCAATGTGGAAGTTCCTTTTTTCTCCATTATGATTCTGTCAGTATTCAGACAAGGTTCATGCAATTGCCCAGCATCTGAAGTCTGTGAATGTGTCAAAGAATCTTCAATCTCAACTTGTTTTTCATCCCTTGCTTCCCCAACTGCCTCAGGTAGCTCTGCAGAAACATACCCACTAATCAGACTCTGCTTTATCCGATAACAGAGAACTATTCAGGGGATTCTAGTAAGGTTAGTGACCCAGCTTGTCAGTGATTGCTTTCAAAAGCCTCTAGGTGCATGCTAGGTGTGACCATCATGCACAAGCAAAACTTTGACAGCTTTTATGAACAAGTTAGCTTGAGCATGGAAACCTCCATTCTATATTCTTGGAAACAAGATATCTATAAGTTCTTCAAAGATGGATTTTTTAGGTCCTGTCATTTTGGTAGGTTGACAAAGAACCCTCCCTTTGGATTAAGTGATCAACAAAGGGTTTTGAAGCAGCAAGAAGCTAACCCCTGTAGCACTCTGCATGATCAAGATGACATCCAGCATCAGTCACAATAAGTCATAGAGTTTTGGGTTTCCTGAACTGTGATGATCTAGCATGAAACAGTAATGATTTGCAAACACTGGTGTCAGTTTACTTGCTTGAATGCCTTTAAGGTTCTCCAACAACAGCTTCTGCAGAAATTTGCTCACAAACATTGTTCAAGTCCCAACAGGAACTCTTTACCAGTCTTTGATTGCTGAGCTTTTAGCTGGAAAGAGAAACACCTGTTCATGTCTAGGACAGACTAACTTCGGCAATGTCTGGGATGGGCACAATAACCTGTTCTTTCACCTTTAAGAAGCCATACACCCGAGGGTCAAGCTTCATCCCAAACTGCTTCTCAAATGCAGGTTTTATATGTCAAAGATATCCATCCCACACTTCTGCACATTTGGATTGTTTGCAACAGATCACTCCAAAAAGCCTGTTGATGAGATATCATCAGGTATATGAACCCTGACTTGTTACAGGCCACACTGGTCATAAGAGTCAGGCATGATATCAGACATGATAAAGGCAAAAAGGCCCACTATTGACAAATTGAGCCCTCCACCAGAAATTCTTTATGGACGAATATTGCATCTATTATATTAACAACAAAGTGAAGAAATCCCCTAGAGCTTATAATTGCAACACTTGGAAATTTTGCAATATTGAAAAAGAAACACCTTTGTTGAGACCCCAGAGAGATCATACTAAAGTACTGGGATCCAATACTTGGAAGATGTGTTGGGACATCACAAACTGATTACTCTCTAACCAGTAAGGTGTACTCGCTGAATACCAAGGACCCAAAATGGTTCACTGCAGAATACAACTTTTGTGTAGTTGCTGTAACCCATTGGTTGCATCGCTTAGCTCACAACTATCAAGTGCTGCTACTAGAAACATGTGCTGGTCACCAGAGACTTCACAATTCAAGCTAGATGAGAAATCAGGCTTCTCATCTTGATTCCAATCTTCTGGATTTCACAGACCTGGTTTCAACTACCACTAGTATTCTTGCCAGCAGCCATCTCACGTCATAGCCTTGATTCGAAGCCATGGAAAGAGAATCCAGCAAATGTATTTACTTAAGTTATGATAGGAATTCAAACTACAATAGTGTTGGGAATGGTTGGCATTGCTTGGCAAACCATACCATCTGTTCAACAATAAACATGTCATTAGGAATGTCATCAAGGTTGATGCAATGCAGTTCCACTAGTTATAAATAGACCCTAACCAGACAAGATGTAATCTATCCACCTCCCTAATTCCTAGCCATTACCCTAAACTAGACTTGACCTGCCCTGAGAACTGGATCTAGATTCTATCAGAGAAACCATCTGGTTTATTATTTTTTTTAAAACGGGGGTGGGCCAGTTCTCTGGACTGGTTCTCACATGGGTGAGAACCAGGCGATCGGTTCTCAGAGTGATAACTGGGCTGAGAATCAGGTCACTCTTGGAGAACCGCCCAACACTGGTTTAAAGTTTTAACCCCTAGTAGCTTAGTAAGATCTCGATGGCAGTTTGGAACTCTCATAGCAGATTCATAAAACCCTTTTCCTTTGAACAACAATGCTTCACACAGTTCTCCTGGTTTTCTAGAAGGCATATAAAAATCTCATGCAGATACCAATTTTGGCAATTTGAGCCATTGATGAATGCTGACCAAATTTGCTTTGTTGCAAATTAATGTTCAGCAAAATCTGTGGTCATGGCCCAATTAACAATCCAATCAACAATTTGCAGAAGAGCTGAAATCTATTATAGCTGTAGGAATGAGCAGCTCCATGGATCCCAAGTTGCAGGAGATCACTGTATGGACAATTGTGGAGCTAGTATCTTTGTGCTTATGTTACTTGTTCATCACCTTGCGGTCTAGGTTTATCTTGTGGTTTAGTCATTGACATAATATCTTGGTCACGATTGTGGGTGAGTTGTGTTGGCACTGAATTTGTCTGTGCAACTCAACAGGACTATCGACTCATGATAATGTGTCATGTCAATTGCTGACCAAAGGTGAATCTGCCATATTTGGATTGGGTTTGCATGAGGAAAAGTCATGTGCAAATGAAACTGGATTGTTTTTCATGGAAACCTCAGCAAAGACTGCATAGAATGTGAATGAGCTTTTCTATGAAATTGGTATGCTTCAAAAGACTTCACAAAGTCTCACTGAGCTTTCTTTTGAAATCGGTATACATTCAGAGCAGACACTTCGTACTTTGCAGGAAAAGTCTGAAAAAGTCAGTGGGCTTTTTTGATACTGAGAGTTTGAAGGTAGGTTGTGAGGTAGGATTGTTCCCTGGTTTTAAATGTAAGGACATGGTTTTTGGGAATTCATATCACTAATGCCTGCGATTGCAATGTAGTAACATTGGTGAGCATGTGAGGCGGCAAGAAAGTTACCAAAAGCACAACTTACCCAGCTACCTGCTGGGATGGCACTTACAGACAGACCAGCAAACTGTGGCCTTGTTCAGAAGTCAAGTTGCTGCTCTTCATGAACTTGTCAGGATCTCTACCCATGGAGTTCCAGTGACAAGAATTGTGGAAATATTGGAGACACTTGTGGCATAACATCAAAGGGCAAGACTACCACTCAGGGTCAGCAACCATGAGGAGTTTGAATGTGATTGTTATCTGGCTTTTTCAATCAGAGGACAATCTGAATGCATCTGTTGGGATCATGTAAGGTAAAATCCATCATGTTTTAAATTGTATCTCAAACTGCAGTCAGATGGAGAGGTGGGTTTGTGACCAGAAAGTTTTCTTTGGAGAGCCTATCTAAGCAGATTTGTTTGCATAAAACAGATTTGTGGTTTCCAGTTTACCTCAGGGTGTTGCTCTACAATGCCTTCAAAAATTCATTAGCTTTTGCAGAGATTTATTCAAGGGTTTCAAACCCATGATAAAGATAATGTGCATCTCTCTCAGATCTGATGTGTTACTATGATTTTGTACAGGAACATTATGTTTAATAAAGTGATTCTGCACCTCAACTGCAACAATGAGGTGTTGAAGAAGAAGAAACAACTACAAATTCGTACAACCCTAAACTCCTTGAGAGAACCCAAGAAACAACACCCAGGGTTTGATCCAGAAAAGATATTGAAAATATAGATTACTGAAGACAGATTTATTGAAACAAAAGAAAGAAATCCTCTGGATTATGCAATAGATTGTGTTCACCCTTCAGCAAGCTTTGTTTGGTCTTCACAAGACTCTTTCTCTCTCCTTCCCTTCCTAAGCACATGGAGTTCTTCCAACAAACCCTCAATTCCTGCTGCAGTGATGACAGTACTTTCTCCTTTGAAATAGTGTCAATGATTGCTTGGGCCATACATCTGTAGTCATGCAACCAACAAAACCAAGTGTTGAACAAATACACAAAACATCTTGAGTTGCTTATCACACATGGGACAACCCACAAGGGTACCATATACGTTCAAAGGTGGTCACTTCTTTAAGTACCATATTAGTTACTGCAGCATAGTAAACATGGCAGGTGGACTTCACACATGCTTCCAAGTCATTTAGATGATTAGTATTCTCAATGTGGATCACTACTTCAATTTTTCTCAAGTTCTGTTGAGGAAAATTTGTTCTCACATATCAAGATTTGGTTCAGAAGCAATACTTTGCTGGCAAAACCTAACAACCATTTCTCTTCACTACCAGGTGCCATCTACAGGTGGTTGAAATGGGAAGCAATTTACTTACAGATATTTCTTCTTTCTTTATCATTCTTGTTAGACTGAGCACAAGACAGTAAAACTTTGAATGGATGCAACTATTGAAGAACAGAGTTACATACAATGTGGCATCAAATCTCCAATTCCCATTTTCAAGCTAAAATTCACAAAGATATCTAACATTGACATGGAAAATCCAATAGTTTAGAAGAAGTATATGTTGATGTATTCACTGGACCATGCCCCACACAAACCTGTGAGCCCCAAGTTGTCAAAACTTGTTCAGGATCCATCTTGTTGTGAAAAATAGATCAAGACACATCATAATTTCTCCCTGGAAAGTTGGGTGTCAAACTCCTCCTTGCTCATGGTATTGTAGCATGTCTTCCATTATAGAGGCAAGCATCATCATGGTCTCTCTTGTAAGTGAAGTACAAGGGAGTGTAACACATGTGGCAGAGGCAAAATGGAACGGCCATCCCAGTAAAAAGGCCATGTAAGAGGGTCAGTGCCTCAACTGCCTGGAGCCCAATTCAGGAATCACAGTATTGGTCCTAAAACCATAGACTCTCTCAACCAACAGCACCACCATGGGTGCTGCCATAGCCCTCAAAAGAACAATCAAAAGAGCAGATGACAGTGCAATTCTGCTCAGGGACAATGTCTGCAAACATGGGGTTATTTGCACAGGCTTGACACCAACTAATTGTCAATCCCATACACAAAAGCGTCATTGCAAAGAGACCCCATCTTTCAGAGTGTTGTGGAAGGAGATAAAGCAACAGCTAACAAAATGGATTACCCATGAATTAAAGTTCCAATGGAGAACATATTTGAGACTGCAACTGAGCTTTCTCATCAAAGATAGATGGATAGAGAGGAGGGCGGCTCTGACCCACCCAAATTCTGCCTCAACACATGAAACTGGTAGTCCAGAATCCATGATGATCCTGCAGGCTGTCAGATTTAAGACCGTGGCATCAGGTCTCTCTAAATGCAACTCCAAGCCTTGTGCAGGTTGTTCATTTACTGTTCGATCTGGTGATAGCAACAATGGAAATCGAATTCCATCTGTTGATCTCATCTCAAACCCTGGCTGCTGGTGATGTCTGCAGATCTGTGAAGTCAAGGAGCATCACCGCCGATCCCGGCCTGAAAACCATACATCAATAATTTGCTCCTGCAGAGATTCAAGTCTAGAAATGATTTCCATCAGTTTGGGTTCCTCACTTCTCTGCCTGATCCTCAGGTGAACTGGGAGCTCTCTCTGTGCAAACCCTACAACAGCCGCAAAAGGAAGACTGCAATGTTCAGATCTTTCTCCCAGCTCTGTGAGCTTCTCATCATGTCCATCCTCTAGTAAGAGAACTACTGAACCTTAGACCAAGAACATCTATCCATCTTCCTTCTTGCAGAATCACAAGGAAGGAGGCGGCTTTGAGATTCGAGAGCTTCTTGCAGATATCTAGCTGCACACGATGTCAAATTGTTATTGTCGGCATTTTTCCTGTAATCATATAAGTTATCCTGTCGAGCTTTCTTTGCTACAACAACTCTCCTCTAAAAACACCTTGGTCCTCAATTTTCCTCGGACGAACTATATCGTGCCACAGAAAGAATATCGTGGAATCAGGGAACTGCAGCATGTACCAAGCTGTGTTGGTGTCCTCAAACAGGGCGAGAAACAGGTTCCTCAGTCTTCCTTCCTTTCCTTCTTCCCTTCCTTTCAAATTTCTTTCTTTTCTTGGGCAAATTGTAGTAGTACATGAGGGATTTGTTCGGGTCTCTTATTAGGGTGACTGAGATTCATTCCCGAGGAACAAACAGCAAGCACATGGGGAGCTTCCTGCCTTCAAACGTTGGCCAGACAAAAGGGAATTTGTATCCTTTCCAGTTTGCTTTGTGGAAGAAGCTTATACAGAAGCCAGCAGTAGCCCATGAACATTTAGGGTTTGAATTAAGCAACTGCAGGACTTCTTGGCAAAGAATCATGAGATAACAGAGCTTCTAAGACATGAAGTGTGAAGGTTTAGGGTGTAGGGATTACATCACTGGAACATTAGAAGCAGTGGAGTTTTGTAGTGCCAGTTTCAAAGGTTTTCATGATATTGTGTTTGTAGCTTAGAAACCCTCAATTCGCAAGCTGGCTGATTGGCATGTGTGTGTAATCCAGAAGGTATGGTACTACTCTTTGTGGACATCACACCGACAGGGTTTAAGGCTCTTCTTTTTGCAGGCTGGCTAGGCAGCTTCCATGGAGTCAGATGGTTTCCTGTCGGATCTCCAGCAAAAGATTTGGTGCAAGCAATGCTGCCAATCTGTCTACACAAACAACTGCAGAGCAACTGGTTGGGAAGCAAGGAAACTGGGACATCTGTGACACATACAGGGATCTCGCCAGACTCTGCAGACAGGGACGACTGACTGAAGCAGTGCGCCGTTTGGGTCCTGTGGACCAATGTGGCATTGGAGCACGCTACTGGATGTATGCCCGTGTTATACAGGCATGTGCAATGAAGAAATCGTTGGAACATGGGAAGCAGGTACACTATCACATCATCAAATCGGGGTTTAAACCAGATGTTTTTCTTTGGAACAACCTTCTCAGCATGTATATGAAATGCAGGAGTATTGTCAATGCACACCAAGTGTTTGATGAAATGCCCACACGTGATGTGGTTTCATGGACTACCATGATCTCAGGATATGCTCAGCAGGGGTATGGTGAACAAGCCTTCTATTTATTTGGGCTCATGCAACAAGAGGGTTTGAAACCTGACAAGTATACATTCAGTAGTGTCCTGCATGCAAGCGGAAGCCCAGGAACAACTCTGGAACAAGGCAAGAGGGTCCATGCTCTCATTTTAGAAGCTGGACTTGAGTCAAACATCCATGTGGCGACTGCACTAATCAGAATGTATACCAAGTATGGCAGTTTGGTAGATGGTCGCCATGTGTTTGACAGAATGCTGAAACGAGATGTAGTGTCATGGACTATGATGATTGTGGGATATGCTAAGGAGGGATATACTGATGATGCATTTAAACTCTTTTACCAAATGGATGAGGATGATTTGAAGCCTGACAAGGCCGCATATATCAGCATTCTCACTGCATGTGTAAGTCCAGCACTGCTGGAACAGGGTAAGCAAATCCATTGCCAGATCATAGAAGATGGCTTGCAGACAGATTTCCGTGTAGCAAATGCACTCATCAGTATGTATGTTCGATGTGGTAGCATGGTAGATGCACATCAAATTTTTGACAATTTACCTCAACGAGATGTAGTCTCATGGACAGCCATCATAGGAAGATATTCTCAGCAGCAGTGCAGTGAGAAGGTTTTTGAGCTCTTTCAGCAAATGCTAAAAGAAGGTGTAAAGCCTGACAAGGTCATGTTCATGAGTGTCCTCAATGCTTGTGCAAGCCCAGCAGTTCTGAAAGAGGGGAAGGAGATCCATGCTCTTGTGATTAGAGCTGGATTTGAAGCAGACACTTCTTGTGGAAATGCCTTGGTCAGTATGTACTCAAGGTGTGGAAGTGTTGAAGATGCACAAAAGGTGTTTGACAAACTGCCAAGACGAGATGCTATCTCCTGGACAGCAATGATTTCTGCATGTGCACAGCATGGTCTTGGTAAGGAAGCTATTAATCTCTTTTGGCAGATGGAACAAGAAGGTGTGAAGCCTGACAAGGTCACCTTCAACACTGTCCTGAATGCTTGTGCAAGCCTAGCAGTGCTGGATAAGGGCAGGCAGGTTCATGCCTGCATCATCAAAGCAGGATTTGAAAGAGATGTGTTTGTTGGGAATGCCCTTGTTGACATGTATTCAAAGGCTGGAAGTCTGGAAGATGCACGTCAAGCATTCGACAACATTTCTCTGCGGGATGTAGTCTCATGGTCTACAATGATCTTAGCATATGCCCAACATGGGCATGGTCAGGAGGCTCTTCAGCTGTTTGAACAAATGCAACAGGAGGGAGTGAAGCCAGACCTGATCACCTTTATGGGTGTTCTCTCGGCCTGCAGCAATGTGGGCCTTGTGGATGAGGGCCAGCGTTACTTTCAATCCATGAGCAGAGATCATGCCCTGACACCAACTGTGGAGCATTATGGCTGCATGGTGGACATTCTTGGTCGTGCAGGCTGTATAAAAGAGGTGCAGCAGGTTATTCTGGAGATGCCAGTTCAACCTGATAGTGCTTTATGGGGATCCTTGCTTGCTGCCTGTAAACTACAGGGAAATGTAGAGGTAGGGGAATGGGCGGCTGAAAACAGGCTTAAATTAGAGCCACAAAATGCAGGAACTTATATACTGTTATCCAACATATATGCCGCTGCCAGAAAATGGGATGATGTAGCAATGGTGAGGAAAGTGATGGAGTTTAGAGGTTTAACAAATGAGACAGGCCAGATCTCAATTGAGGTCAATGACAGGGTACATGATTTTGTAAGGGTATGATTGATCATGAACTGAGGACATATATGAAGAATTGGACAAGTTACATACATGGAGGCTGGTTATATACCAGACACAAGTTTTGTATTGCATGATGTGGATGTGCAGCAGAAGGAACAGCTCTGTGCTACCATAGTGAGAAACTGGCCATCTCCTATGGGCTGATGAGCACAACCCCGCGACATCATTAGCATAATCAAGAACATGCAGGTATGGTGACTGCCACACTGACACAAAGTTCATCTCCAAGATCAGGAAGTGATAGATTGTTGCAGCAAGAGATTTGGTGCTTGAACTTGTTTGTGGTGGTGCTAGAGTCTCCTGAAAGTTAGATTTCCAGGAAGAATTCCCTGGAAGAGAGAAAATTTAGAAAGACTGCTGCCTAGGCTGCCAAAGAGGATGACACATCTCTTCCTCTCCTCCCTCCTCCCTCCTCCCTCTTCCCTCTTGTGGGGAAGACTATGGACAAATAAGGTTACAACATTTTCTGCTCCTTCCTTCCATGTGGTAATGCCCTCAGTTTCCGTGGTTCCTAAATCTGAATCTGTTTAAGCAGTGTCTGAGCAGTGAATGTGAAGCTTGCAAATGAGTTGCACATGAGTTTTCCATCTTCAAAAGCCTTTCAAGGTTTCTATTTCTTGCAATGGACTGGTTCGGTTGCACTTCCAAAAAAGAAAGAAAATGGCCTTTCTAGGAAAACAATCCATTTGCATAGCATTTTTCCTCAATCTGAATAGTTAGTGTTGTTGAGAAAGGAAGTTGAAAAATTATTTATGTCATATTTAAAGTAAAATTCACCAAATCCAATTAAGGGTTTTTTCTTCGATTTTTTAGATTTCATAACAAGGAAAATGTTAGTTGGAAAATTTATTGTCATTTGAAAATCATGCTAACTATGACAAGTTGTGTTAAGTTACTAAAATGAGTGTTAATTTTGATTTAAAATTTATCTAATTCAATTCTAAATTCTGGTTTGAGTTTCACAAGTATTTCACCAGAAAATACACAAACTAATGGAAATTCATTACAGAAAAAATCACTGATCTTCAAACTACTTGAAAATCCATGGGTTGCAAAACTCAAAAGGGTTGTTGCCCTTAAGGTGATGTGCCAAGGTATCAAATGCAACATAACATGGTAGAAAGAAAATATATCAAAAAAATTTACCCAAAAAATTTTTCTTGTTGAAAAATATTTGTCTTGCCAATAATATTTTGAATTTTGAAACCTATAACTTTGGACCTCTTTTGCATTGTTGAAAACTTATTTGGAATTCCAAAAGTGAAAGCCCCATTGTTTTTGTTTTGGGTGAAAATTCACCACTTTGGTGACCCCAAAAAAATGTGGCTATGACTTGTACAAAGGATATATATTTTTGGAAAAAATGGCCCCAAAGTCACCATATTTGGTTGGAGGAGGAAAAAAAAAAAAAAGAGTTAAAATCACCATATTTAGACAATAGCTTGTAGCATTGCTTTAGGATAGGGTTCCAAAATATTTCTATTTTCCTCTATGACCGATATCCAAATTTGGCTAAATCCTCTTGTGGATGATTGCCAGCCGACCTACCTCACAAAATTGGGAATTTTTAAAAAATAAAAAATAAAAAATGAATTTTTTTATTTTTATTTTTTTATTATCATCATTAAGCTGGAAAAGCCCAGGAATGCACAATACAGAAGTTTTGATGTTTATGGGCATTGCAGCTCATGCAACATGTGAGCCTTAAAAGTGGAGATGCACAAAAGTACTCAACAATTTATAGCTTTGTGGGTGCTGCAATTCATATGCAACTAAGAGGGGCAAGCTAGTCGGCCCAACGGTTTTAAGCTGGTTTTAAGCTTTTGTGGTGCTGCAATTCTCATGTAACTTGGAGCCCCATATTGGGTGCAAAGATTTGAAGCTTTGGGGCACCGCAATTCCTATGCAACTGGGGGCCCCCATTATGTGCTCAAACGGTTAATCTTTGTGTGCAGCAGCGATTCATATGCAACTGGGGAACTGCACATGGTGTCAAATGGTTTTTAAGAGTTGCAATGTGATAATTTGTATGCAATTCTCAGTCCCAAATTGCCACTAATGGTTTCAAGTTTTATGGTGCAGCACATTGTATGCAGAAGACAACAAAATCAAAAGAGCAAAAATGAAGTTTGTTCAAAATGACAAAGTGAGCAAAACTTTGATGCTAACCAAGCTCTTCTAACAATTGAAGAAGCCTCTAACTTGAAGGTGTAAATTGATTGCAGGATCTAAAATCCCAATAGTGGGAGTCAGTGTAAAAACCTAGGGCACAGTTTGAGGCTATCTTATCCCTGGTAATGAAATGTTCCCATTACCAAGATCCAAAGACCAAGGGTCCTTGAGCATATTTCATACCACAAGTTATGTCTGGCTAGTGATGGTATAAGTTTTGCTATTCCATTTTGGGCTGTGATATGGACTACATAACCGGCTTGAGTGTGGCTTTTTACTGTGAATAAAAATTGGAAAAAACATGTTTTTTTCAGTGCACAATGTGTTTTTTCAACAAAAAAAAAACTTCGCAAGTTTGGAATAATTAAAAAAAAGAAAAAAAAAGAAAAAAAAGTAAAGACTTGCCCCGGATAGGCTTTTGTCCCGCAAAGTCACAGTAAAATTGTGTGCCATTTCTTTACATGAAGTCAAGCTACATTCTCAAGCAACAAACAATTGGGTTTGGCACAACCATCCATCATGCAACTTGGAAGTCTAAAGTGAGAGGCATGGAAAGCATGTGTTTTTGTGTTTGTGTGTGTGTGTGTGTGTGTTTGGAGGGGAAGGGGAGGAGTAAGGGAATCCTTGTGCCCTCAGGGGGAGCACTTGGTATTCACAAATATAGAAGTAAAAAGACTTGGGAGAGCCCAAGCTCTGGACCCCACAATTATAAGAAGAATCCAAGTTTGATGACAACTTTGGCAACTTTTGGCAAAAGGAGTAGTAGATTGGTAATGATTCCTTAGGTGCCTAGGCAAAGTCTATTGTGGGGGGAGAGCACATCAAGGACACACAAGAGGGAGAAACCTTACTAAAGTCCTTGCCCATTGACTTGTTGTGGAAAACATTGGAAAAGTCTCTACCCACTAGCATACAAAAGGTTTCCCAAGTCAAGAAAAAGCTAGAAAATGGGGATCACAAAGACTTTTGGATTGTCCCATGTGGCCTAAAGTGAACTCCATTAGACTTTTCTCTCCTTACACTCATTCATTCAGATTATTTTGATGCCATATTCCTTGAACTAATTCTTTGAATTATTTTGATGAGGAAGGATAGAAGATGATGTTTATGCACATTCAGCAAGAACTGGTGTTGGCCAGTTCTTGGGTTTTAGAAGAATCATGGGGGTTGATTCTAGATTTGTTTTAAAAAAATGGAAGGCCCTTTGATTTTGGTTTTATGGAATACATTGAAAAATTAAAACCCCCTTCAGTTCACAGGATTCTAAACACCCCCTTATGAACTTTGTAGGTGTTAGTGCAATGCACTAAAACACCTCTCACATGGTTTTGCAATAGGGCATAGGTGGTGTTCATATTAGTTCTCATGCAAAAATTACCTATGATCTTACAACAAAGGATGTAGTGCTTTTTTAGGATGTCATGCATGTCACATTGTAGTTGCTAAGATTTGAACCTATGAAGCTACTTGTGGGGCTAGGTAGGGATTTCATAGGTTAGGTGATACTTAGGGATTATTTAGGGGGTTATCTAAGGTTGACTCATAGTGCAAAAGGGGGTTAATAAGATTTACATAGGGAGTTACCTAGGGGTTACATAGGGCTGATTCATAGTCCCCATGTATATCTTATATAATTTTTTAAAAATAGCTTTTTACATATTTTTAAAGTATTTTGTAAAGTTAGTTTAATTGTGAATTAGTTCCAGTGTGAATAGGTTCAAGTTTTTTTGTGTTTGGGATATAATTCCTTGTTGTGCAATCTCAAATCACTTTTGATGATTTGAAATTTCAAAACACTTTGTTTTTTTGCTTTGTAATTTTTTTGTTGTGTTTTCACAGTTTTTTATTTGCACATTTTGGGCAGTTTCATGTTTTTTTATGTTCTAAACGTGGATTCCTATGTTCTATTGTTTGTGGGTGAGTTTTTTTGATTTGGGCTGATGGGTTATTTTGGGTATCATGTTGTTATTCGATTTATGTGGGTGTTGACAACAACATGTGTAGGCGTCGATATGGTAGTGCACAACAAATCTCCTAATATATGTGGTCATAATCTAGATAGACCATAGTATAGTTAAAAAAGAAACTATGATGATCACTTTTGAGAATTCCTCTTTAGTTTTGAGGAGTGATAGATTCTAGTTTAAAAATATGTTAATTGATCAATAATATTATTTAAAAATCATTTTAATATTGGCATTGTAGATGCATTTATATATTAAAACTTAAAGCTAGATTTGAAAACTTTAAAATCTAGAAATCTTAAAACATATTTAAGCTTATGATCATAGCCCCTATCTAACCTTATAGACACAAACCTTGTTAAAAAACCGTAAGACTTGCATGGTTGGGTTTTATGATGGGTCTAGGTTCATGTAGATTTGTTAGGTGTAGTTCTAAACTAGGTTCAGGTCCATGTAAACCCATTAGGTCTAATTTTTCATTAGGCCTAGGTCCATATAAACCCATTGAGTTTGGCTCTTAAACTTGGATTTGGGCTTGATTAATAACCAAAATTAATACCAACTTGGTTTTGTTATGGGGTCATTTATAAAACTTCCATAGGGGCCTGATTTTAAATTGTGTTGAAGATTGTTTTTTGGTTGATATGAGGTACAGGTACACATATTTTTGAAATTGCTATAAGACTAATACAAGGTTAATATTACTTCATGTACCTACCAAGGTATGTAATATTGGTATTGCCTTAGTTCATACTAACATTGTGGGATCTTTGATATTAGTATTGATACTGAACACAAGTCAATATACCAAACTAACTTGGTCAAGTCTCAACCAATGTTGGTTTGAAATCAACTTTGAATCGACTTTTGAACACAATAGCCTTGACACTCATAGTTGGTACTTATTTAAATATTATTTTCATACCAACTTGGTCTTCCTATTTCAATTCCTTATCTCAAAAACAATTGGTTATTGTGGGTGGGATACATTGTTTTATTTTTGGGTCTTTGACATGCAACCATCATGCCAACACAATCTCTAATAGGAAATTGAAAACTATAAAGATGGTTGTGAGTCTTGACTAGTGGTAATAATATCAAGGTTAACAATCCTGTTGTTATTAAATTTTCATAGTTTGGTTCTTGGTTCTCTTTGGCCATACAGTTCCTTTAGCTAATCACAGTAGTTAATTTAATTTTAGTTTTTCCTACTTCCCACTAGCTCTGCTTATGTATTAACTATTAACGATGTATATTAGTAATGTTTTTCTTAATTTTCTAATGTTGTGTCATTGTGCAATGGATATTTTTTGAAATTTTTTCTTTGAAATTTTGTGGTTTTTTAGAAAAAGGAATATTGTGACAAAATATTATTTATTTATTTATTTATATTTTTCACATTTTGGCAAAATTTTGCACAAAACAATGTTGATGTATATGCACACATTTGCTTAATTTTCACCTATTTTGTTACCTTCTTAATTACCAACAAGATTTACTCTTTACAATATAAGTTAAGAAGGTGAAACCCAATATCAACTTCATGGGATTTCATCCACAATTGAGTCATAATGAGCTTCCAATGTATGATGCACTAGTTGGTCAAAAAAAGTTGTTGGTTAAACCTTCTATTCTAGAGGCCAAAATTGTGTTGTGTTTGAATTGGATGTTGCACATTCTAATTGCATGCAATCTTAGTTATGTGGATTCATGTAGAGCCTCTCCACCTATTAAGGGTGAAAATTTCTAAATTTATAGATGTGTAACTCATGTTTGTGGTTTGTACGGAACTTAAGTAACACCGTTACAAGGAGAATTCATGTTATATTCTTTGACAAGGCTTAACTTTTACAAAGCAAACGCTTTATATGAGAATGTATGAAGGTATTACATACCCATACATGCATAGAATGTGATTTATTTGGACACAATCATGGAGCATATTTGAAAAAATAACAACCTCAACAACTAAGTTGCATAGGTCCATAGGAGCCACAACTAGGGACCCACAATCATAAAGGACAATCCAACATGATAAAATGTGTTTTACAACCTTGCTAGGACTTGAATTGTGAGGTCCCAAAAGGCACACTCATTAGATTTTATATGAAACAAGGACAAAGAATTAATTGAAGTATTAAGGGACCTCATGAAGCTTTTAAAAAATGTCAATGGAAGCAAACGAAATCTTGATGCCAAATTGTTGATCACTTGGGCTTGATTTTGTAAGTGACTTTATTTTTGTTTCATCAAAAGTAAAAAAAATTAGTTTGCAAAATAATCACAAAAGTCAAAGAACCAAAGTGATGGACATGGATGTTAATGGGTATAGCTTTCTTGCTTTGCTTGGCTTCTTAGATCTTTATTGGCGACTTGAAACAAAAAAATTGTATTTCTAGTTTAGGGTAAGCCTCATGTTGGGGGGATTCCCAAAATAAAGGGCTTAAGGATATAACTATAGATGAGTCTAACCTTGCATTTTGGGAATGTCCCCTTGCCATGGGCTTTACACAAGGAGACATTATCGTAAACCTAAACATAAGTAGATTATGATGTTCTTTTACACTTATTCCATTAGAGTGAAAGACTTCTCTTATGTAGGTGGCGGTAAGATTGTTCCTCTTTCCCAAAAGGGATATTCATGGGTATAACATGCCTTCAAATTAAACTAGGAAATTTCTTCAAATGCTTTGCATGCTATTGGTTGTTATGTGTCCCTTTTCATAGTTTGATGTTTTTTTTATATGCTTCAAAGTGAACTAATGTGTGTTTCTTTTGTTCCCTTTGTATTTCACATGTGATTCCATTATTTATAATGATTGTACAATATCAAATACAAAGATAATTGTGCATTAGACCAAATTGCTCAATCTCACATGATAACTTGTCTTGAAACATAATAATAAGAATTAACATTAGACATATTATATTGCTCAAACACATAATTTGTCACCATTTTAAAAAGATAATCTCATAATAAGATGTGGTGTAACATTCAAGGAATAGGGATTTCCCCAAGAAAAACACCCCCACCCCCTCCCAAAGTTTATTTTGGGTGTGCCACATATCCCAAAGGGAAAAAAAAGGGAAAAATAACTTGAGGCATTTTGAAAAATGAAATGCTTATTCCAACAAGAGTTTCATTTTCTGAAATGTCTTGTGAAATTTTTCATTTTATAATTACTTGTAAATACAATAGAACTTTCTACCTCATGCTTTATGTTATTTGTAAAATTCTCGAGACTAAGGGCATTAGTTACGGAATAGCAAAAAGGCCATGTTTGTATTAAGCCTTGGCCCATTCATGGTCATTCAATAAGAATCTAGTATCACAAGAAAATGACCTATAGACCAAAGAAGATGCTAAGTGAACTCAAATTTACTTGTATTTACATGTGGTTGTTCACACACATGTAGTTTACCAATTACCCCCAATGGACCTTGGGTCTAATTGTTCACATGCATATATAAAGGAATACCAAAAGGAACATACTTTTACCATACCCTTTGCCTCAAAGAATATTTCATTAGCATGCAATAGATTGTTTTCCCCCTTGAAGGTCACAATTTCAAAGCCCTTAGCATGGGGATTTGATTTTGAGCACATGGTTTTCATTTTCAAACACAATTGGAATAAAAATTTGAAATTGTGGCTTGAAATTGGGAGTGAAAGCATTTTAATACTTTTATAATTTGAAATTTGAACTGCACAACTTCAAATTTATGAACCCCATGAGTGTGAACAACCGCATTTAAATACAAGTAAATTTGATCTCAGGTAACATCTTCCTTGGTCTAGAGGTTGTTTTCTTGAATATTAGATTATTATTGGACAAACACGAATGGGCCAAGGATTAGCGCAAGCATAATCTCTTTGTTATTCCATAGTTGGGCCTAATGTTTGGGAAATAAGAAGTAAAATTTCTTGATTAATGTGCCTTCCAAATAAAATATAAAATTTGTGTCAATCCTTTTTTTTCCAAATGAAGTTCCGACAAAATTGACCTTCTTACTGAATTTCAAAGCAACAACACATGGTGAACGTTCCCCCCAAAAAAATTGTGGGACCATATGAAAATTATGTGGTTCTTCCATAGTCTCTCCTTTATAGGAAAGGCATAACCAATAAATTAAGGCAACACAAGACCTGTGGCAAAAGTTGAAAAGTGATAATTTTGTTTCTTCTTACATGACTCTCTTCTAACATTTGTTTTTATGAAACAAATTTTCTTATTCTAGTATTGCACACAAGTTCAAAGTAGTAGTGTTGGCAGGTTCTTTGGTTTGGAGTGTTATCAAACTTGGTGGTTCAAGTTTAGGTTCTTGTGATCACGACGTGACCCAACATTTTGTTCTTGGAACAAGCACAAGAATTACATTGTGGAGCTAGCATCTTCTTAGAATTGAAATTAAAAAGTTGAAAATATACTCATGAAAAGAGGTTCAAGTTCTTAAGCCATGCATATTGAAGTTTTTTGAACACTTAGTAAATAGGTTGAACTTTATAGGTAGATGAATGGCTATATAGGTAAATAAATAAATACACTATAGAAAGAACTTCCACCTACATTGGTACCATGGCAAAACCCCCCATTTGATTTAAAAAAAAAAAAAACCATGATAAGTAATATATCTTGTTGTAAGAGCAAATCAAGGTCTCTAAGTCCAAATTTAGCATGTGAGGCCAAGAAAGTGAAGCTACTAAGGTGGGTGCTAATTCTCCTTGGCCATCGTGTTTAATTTGTTCAAAAATTTGATACCTTTAAAATTTTCAATTAGATGTCAAAACTAGTATCAAAGTTCTTTCAGTGGGGAAAAAATTGGACCACCTTGGTTCAAACCAATGTTGGGTGGTTATCATAAATAGAACCAAATAGTTGGTGGTTTTCAAAGATAATATACCCACCATTCACAATCAGTAGAAATTGTTGAAGGGCATTTATTCTCTTAAAAAAAAGGGGGTTTGGCAGCCATAATTTCAATATTCTAGAATTTCAAACAAGAATAAGTAAACAAGGTGCACAAGTTTTGAATGAAAAAAATGGGGCAAGTTGGTGGACCAGGTTGTGATAATTATTCATTCTCAAGAGGTTAGGTAGTTTGATTTTCCAAAACTCCACTAGAGTTCTTTTCATTTAAAAATTGTTTGAACATTCCCTTTTGGGTATTTATTATAGAACCATAGTGACATGTAATTATTATAGTTCCATGATTTTCAAAAAATTGAGAATGAATTCTAAATCAATTTATTGAACCATATAGTTCTACAAAATCTACTTGAACCAACAAATACCTTCTATAAAACTAATGGTACTTTAAAAGAAATTCAAGTTTGTTTTCTGATTTCCAAATTATTAAAAGATTGGAACTAGAGCTTATTGAAAGTATTTAGATATTCGCCCAACATTGTTCAAACCAACAATAATCGAAACACAAAAAACCATTTAAAAAACACTTTTGCATGTTGTTGTGTATCTAGTTATAATAGCTTCACCATAACCCTTATTTGGACCTCTAGTACTATTTATTACATCCAACATGGTGTAAAATTATTTTCCCATTCCCACCCATAAACGTGAAAAATGAAACAATAAAAAGCATAAAAGATGAATTGAATTGAATCACTTTGGACAAATCATGTTATAGTTGGCGAATAAAAAACAATCATTTTATTGAGTGGTGCCTTTTGTAAGGATTATACCATCTGTCAAATTCCTGGTTGAAATGATATTTATTAGCTCAAAACAACATATAAATACATGAAAATATTTCATTTGAAATAAATTGTGTAAGCCACCAATGAACTTGCTTTTACTTACATGTCTAGGCAATTGTTTTCCAAATTGCAAGTGACTTGGTTAGAGGCGAGTAAATTTGGTCAAGGAAGAATTATAAGTTTGCACAACATTAATGTGATCATCTTATTCATGTTCAACTTGTTGAATTGAAGATGATCGAGTGTCTTTTATATAAATGTGAGGCACTCAAAATAAGGATGTGAACAAACTCAAAAACACTTGTCCATTTCCATTACTTTTTTTCCAAGTGTTTTAAACATAGGAAAGGTCTCTTGAAAAATGATGAATTTGCATGAGATGTTTATCCTTGCAATTTTGACAAGTATAAAAAATTATTTTCAAGAAAAAAATATTTTTTCAAATTATGATGTTCCCATGATGATTTTTCAATGTTGGAGGACTATAATTTTGAAGCACTATTCCACTTCCTAAATGATTCCCTTCTTGCTTTCATCCCCCAAACAGATTCAACATATTGCAATCTTGTTTTTTTGGAATCCCCTCACTTTATTGTTAAAGAGTGGGTTGGCAATAAGTAGGGTAAATTCCCAGTTGTACTTGAAAACAGCCTTGCCTATGGACTTGTTAGGATATAGAATTGGCCCTAGCCAGCCTGCTCTCTAGTACATTCAAAGGACTTTGCTAGTAGTGAGCACTCAATTGCATGCATGCTTGAAAAAAAATGTAAGCACAACAATTGACATTGTAGCAACAAGCTAAAGCATGCAAAAAGGAAAAAAAAAGAACTTTTGCAAATAAATCATCAATCTTTAAAGCCATTTAAAATTTTATATCTGGAAAAAGCATGAAGAATTTTATCAAGTCTAAGAGATCATGGCACAAGTAATTAAGAAAAAAAAAAAGAAAAAGAAAAAGTTAGTTTTAAAAAAAATATATAATTTGCAACATTTGTTTTGAAGTCCTATGTACACACACAATTGGTTTGGGGTGAAGGGGCATGGTACTATTTAGTAGACAACTCTTATTGAATCTTTGTTGACATAAATGGAAAGTACCCATATAAGCAAGCAAGCCTTCATATATACTAAAGTTTGTATTTTGCAAATGAGATCTAGTAAGTTGAAAATTTCTAGTCACACTATACATGTCCAAAAGACTTGAGTTTACAAGAATGGTCAATTGTGGAAGATCATGATCCCCACCAAATTCATGCTAGCTAGGGATGATTATTTCTCTTCCTCTCAAAATGGGTTTGAACATGAGTTGTTCAAATCATTGTTGGATGGGTGTGAACCCCAACAATTATTATCAGAGTTGTTCATGAAGACATGAAGTGACAATTTCATGTCAACTACAGAACTTACAGTTATTGAAGAAAGTTGTTGCTTCTGCAGGGAAGTAATTAGAAGCTGTGTGGGTGTAAAAAAAAAGGTTTGATCTGTGATCTAGATAGTGGAACAACTAATTTGATCATGTGTGGTGGCTGGTCTGATGTTACATCATTTCAAATGGGCTTCCCAATTGAGCCACCAAAATAGTTCTGAAATGACTTGCAACAGCAAAACCATAGCAGCAGCTTGTCTAAAGCTATAATGTGATGATGATGTCTACAATTGTAAACAAAGCTCTCTAGTAAGTCTCAAAGACCTTGTTGGAGATCTCAGATATGGATGCATGGGCCGGGTGACCTAGCCTCACCAGTGTGTCCAAAAGCTCTGGAAATCTCACAAAGCCTTCCTACTCAACAACAAAACAAACCCCCCAAAAAAGGAAAAAAAAAAACTATCCTTGAAGAAGATACTAATTGGGTACTTACAGAAACCTCTTTTGTGACAACTTGGGTTCTTAAGAGCTCACCCTTCTTAGGTCTTTGGTTTATGGTGCACTCAGGGTTTATGGTGTTCTTATCTTACAGGAAAGAAATGAATTGCAGACACAGAGAGAGAGAGAGAGAGAGAGATCCCCAACAGACCATCGAGGATGCAACTCACTTGCACATTGTAACTTGAGACGTTCACAAAAGACTTTGATCATGTTCTTCTGGATTATATGTTCATGGCCAATCCCACCAGGGTTCTAGAGCTCCTCCTCCTCCTCCTCCATGCTCCTCCTGCACTTGAGCTGCCGCCAATAAATAATTACAAGCTGCAATATCAGCAGCAGCAGCTTCCTGAAACACACAGCTAGAAGCAGCAGCCACCTGCACGTCTTCCAGTTTCACCACACTAGTACTTGTGCAGCGGGGGCCGACGAGGACGTTACTATATAAAGCAGCTTCAGCTTCAGCTTCATAATGGGAGAAAGTATTAATCACCCGGCCGGCGTAGTGCAGATTCTGATCTGTAACTTGATAATATCGATCCAGAATTCCATGACTTGGGTGGTGCTCCTGGACACGTATCTCGGAATCAGCAGCTGCTCTCGTACTATTCGACGACGCGGAGGTTAGATTACGCGAAACTAGTTCAGTACAACTGTTGATGGTCCCGTGTGGGCTGTCTTCTGCGTCTAGAATGTCGCTTGAATATGTGCTAGCTGAGCTTGGCGACCCATCGTTCATGTTCCTAGTTTTGCGTGCTAGTGTCGGCGATGGCGTAGCTGCTGCTGCTGCTGCAGCAGCAGCAGCAGCTTGATCCGCGTCCGCGACTGCAGTAGTAGCAAAATTAGTTCTCGACCCAGCGGTGCGTTTCAGACGATTCTTCTTCACGTGATCTCTAGTGGTAGAGATCAGTACTTGATCCACGTCTGCGTCTTTACTAGAGTTATACTGATCATCCGGTTTCACATTCAGCTGGCTAGAGTCGACCGCGATGTTGCAGGATTTAGAGTTGCTTCTTCTTAACGCTGTCTGCAAGTCCGGCGCCATTGCTAAGCCCTCGAGCTTGCAGGACTGCAGTACGTGATGATCTGCTAGTCCTGTAGTTGCAGCTGCTTCCTCGACACGCCCAGTTGATCTTTCCTCTTTTGCTGACGGCTCTTGGCCTGCAGCTTTTGCAGTTGTCAGACACTGGACCTGAAAAGATCACAATAGCGGAACACAACAGCGACACAGGATCATCAGCAGCATCTTCACTGCAGCAGCTAGACAGATGGTCGATACAGAGCTGGGACTAGACAAGAAGCCCAGCCAGCCAGCTAGCTAGCTGCAGGGGTGGTGGAGCTGCAGGACTCGTTTAATCGTTTCCAAGACTAATGGGGTGTTGCAGGACCTCAGTACTACAAAGTCTCTACATGATCCGGACCTGCAGCAGCTAGTAGTACCTTAGCCTGAAGCTCTTGCTTCTCTTGGAGAACAGCTTCCAGTTGGTTTTTCAGGCGGTTGTAGTCCAGGCTCAAGACTTGGTAGTCGCGCTCCAGCTGTTTGGTTTTCCAACGCGCACGGCGGTTCTGAAACCAGACAGCAACTTGTCGTGGCTGAAGTCCTAGCTCCTTGGCTAGCTGGATTTTCCTTTCAGGCTCCAGTTTGTTCTCCAGCTCGAAGTTCTTCTCCAGCGATTTCACTTGATCGAAGTTCAGTCTTCTCTTCTTCTCCACATAATTATTATGTCCTGCTGCAGAGACGTCGCCCCCGGAATCATCATCCCCTGCAGCTGCCTGATCCTCGTCCAGATAAGAATCCTCATAAGCTGAAGCTGGATACTGCAAGAAGGACGGCCGCTTCTGACCACACCCAACAAGTGCAATGTCTTCCAAGCGTCCGGTTGAGAGAGATGCTGCTGCATAAGAAGATCAAATGGATGCAGATTCCCAAATCGTTAAGGAAAAGCAAAAGTGCTGAAGATCAGAGGATATATAGACACGAAGTGCAAAGATGGACAAGACTTCTTCGCTGAACATAATTTGCAGGTTTGTTGGTCCCCCCATCTACAAACCTTGAAGCGCGGCACTTGCAGCTGGAGAGTAAGAGGCAAGCATGGCCACCAATGTATCTGTGGAGCTGCTCTGATCACTAGGCATTAACATCTGCTGCATATTCGGAGTCCCCATGGCGCCAAAGCTTGATCGACTTCCAGCTACTGTGTTAGCCATCATCTGATCTGCAGGCTGGAAACAAACAGCAGTACCAGGTACAGGACACTGAAGATTATAATCCATGGCACCCATGAGATGGATCTGATCATATAACCCAGCTTTAGCAACTGCTGCTGTGCTCAATGCAGTACTCCATGATGCAGCCGGATGATCGTCTATACTCCACCTTGATCTCCCAGCTACTGCTGCACCACCACCTCCGCCCGGCACCACCGCACATTGACCCACGAGAATCTCCAGCGGAACTACGTCAGAAAGACGTATATTGAACAACACGCAACACGTAGCTCAGAGCAGCTAGCTGCAGGGCGCACTGTCAGGCACAGCAACTTATTTCTTCTCACAAAAATCCCCCGAAAATGAGGAAAAACTTCAACAACAGATGAGATCACAGCGGCTGGAAATCTGCACTAGTCTCTCCTCCAACCCACAGAAGTCCTGCAGGTACTGCTCCCACAATACTCAACGATCAACACTCTCGAGGCTACTAGCAGAACTACGTCTTTCCACGACTGGTGACTGCTTTGCTGTGCTGTGCTTTGCTTTGCTTCCTTTCCTTCCAGTTCCTTTCCTCTTTCTTGAAGAGCAATTCCTGAAAAGAAAACAAGAAAAAAAACCACAAGCCCAAAACAAAACACAAAACAAGAAGCAAAAGACCAGCTGCAGCTAACTTTACATGAGTTCACACAGACAAGACTAGAGTCTGTGTTTTCACAAGCAATCTGCCTGCTTTTGCTGCTTGAGTGATGTGTTTTCTATTACAGGTAGGTAGGTGGGTAAGTAGGTAGGTGACTCTAGCCTTATAGGCAACAAAAGTGCATAACTAGCTAACTAGCTAGTAGCCAGCAGAGAGCCATGGCAGCTTGCAGATCTAGTACATACCAGAGCTCTAGACTAAAAAAATGCAGCTATATAGTTCTGCTCTAGACCTTGCACCAAAGGTCACATTGAACTCACACCCACCAGTGCACCATCCACTGGATGAATGCCTGTTATGACTCAGTTGTGGATAAATCTCAACCAAGTTAACATCTGGTTACACCTTGGTAACTCCATTCGGTGATAATTGAGTCCGATATTTATATAGGTAAGTAGGTATGAAAATAGGTGAGTACTAAGTAAATAGTCTATAGTTTATACATACATACATACATAAGGTTTGTTTTTTTATTACCTACCTACAAACAACCTGCTTGGCTGCTTGGCTTGTGGGTTGTTAGGTAGGTGTTAACCAATGCAACTGAGGTGACAACCACCATGGTTAGCTAGGGAACTGGAACTCAACGGAAAATTTGATTCTTGACCACTTATCATCCATCCTTCACGGTGCCACTGGTTGGTGCTGGTTCACTCTGACTACCGTCCACCACAGACCAAAAAAAGTAGCAGGTACTAGTGTACCAGTTCTGGACTCAACTACTTCACATCTGTCGGAAAATACACGTTAACAATTTTCTTCTCCCGGCCCACCCTCCTCGCATCTTCTTCTCCCGGCCCACCATGCCCGCATGTGCACACGGCCCACCTAACCCAGTCAACCCCACCCTCACCATTTTCCTTTTTGAGATTTTCAATAGCAATAATTCGACCAAGGTTGAAGAAAAATCGCCATATTTCTATCCATGTTTCAAGTAGGTAGTAGTCAAAAGTATAGCAGGATGTTTTTGTAAAACATTACTTTGATATTTAGCTTGTAGCCAAATCTGGCTAAATCTTTGCAGTGGGTCAAGAATCGCTACTTTAGCTAAGACACAAAATTGCCACCAAAAAAAAAAGGAAAACGAAGAAAAAAAGGCGCTTCACGGAAGCTTCCTTGAAAATCAAATCTGCATTAATCCACAAATTCTTAATGAAGAAGCTGAACTCGAGGAATCGAAGGTTCACACGCGTACGCATAAGACCCGCCGTCCCTGCCTGCCTGCACGCGTGCGTGCGTGTAGTAGCGCCATGGCTTCTGGCGCAACAACTGGTAACGTATTCCTAGCCAAGGTCGTCGACAGATTTTCATCGACTGTGGACACACATTTTTTCATCCACTGTCGGTCGCATTTGTCTTCATCCAAGAGTCACATATCTTCATCCTAGTTGGACCAGACTTTCATCCAAAATGCTTCCCAAAAAAAACCTATGTCAGTTTAGGGTCCTGAGTCCTGACTGACTTTTTTTGCTACTTTTAAAAAATAATAATTCAATGAGAATAAAAAATGTAAAAGAACTACACGAGTTCTATGCTAAATTTATATTTTATTTCTTTGGCAGCTTTTTATCTAAAATTATATTTTATTTATTTGGCAGCTTTCTACATAATTGCATGTCAGGAGGAGCCAGGACTCAGATATTACCTCTTTTGCTCTATACATAAAAAAATAATATGAAGTCCTCATGGTAAGATTTTTAAAAAATAAAAAAATAAATTGCATTAAAAATTGCACAGGAATAAAATAAAAATGCAGATGCATAACAATGGAGTAGATGACCTTAGAAATAATTTTTGGAATATAATTTTATTTTAATTTTTTCCCCCCTTCCTTTGCTTACTTCTAGAGCTTTAAGTCCTTAATCTTTTTAAGCTTATTTTAAAAGCTTGTTCTAATTTTTTAGGAAATTTTTATATGGGTTTGATTCAAGATCATTTGTAATTTCTCTTATGTCTTTATAAGGTAACTCATAAAGACAGTGATTTTATTTTGAAGAATTTTCTGGTTTTTTGACCCCAAAATTGGGAATTTTTTGAAAATTTGTGTTTTTTTCTAGTGTGCATTTGATTAATTTTGCTCATTTTTGTGGAGAATTTTTTTCCAAATTTTATATCAAAATAAAAAAGGAAAAAAAAGAAAAACCACCATATTGGAATGTCAATTAGTGCAATTAGAATTTTTTGCAATCTAATGCTACCCAACTTATTAATAATAGCTATGCCAGAAAGTGGGGTTGGAACCTGGGACTAAAAGCCAATCTGCCGAGTTGTATTGCAGAAGGTGTTCTGGGTGGCATTCAAATTCTTGGAAGCTCTGGGTGGAATATTGAAGTTGTCAGTAGTAAAGTCACCCTGTCTTTCAGCATTAGTTTGACCCTCTTAATCCTTGTTTCATCCCCAATTTGAGTGTAGATGAAAAAAGTCAGCAAAATTGGGGGTAAAAACTTTTGGTGAAACTGGGTATGAGTTCAGAAGATTTCCCAGGATTCTGTTCCCATATAAGACTTTGATTTAATTAAGAAAATGAGCAAAAATTCAAAACTGGGGAAAAATCAAATCATTGAAGCTCCATCCATCCATGTAAAGCAAATCTAAAACTGGGGATGAAATGGATGAAACTCCTATGACGACCAATGTAGGTGAGAAAACCAGTTTGGTCCCCTTTAATTTTTTTTTTAAAAAAAAAACTTTATTTTCTTTCCTGTGTACTGTTTTCATCTTGACTTCTGATGACATTGCCAGTTTCGACAGAACTGGGGGGGGCACAAACGGTCAAGTTCGAGGTACTTTACGGACATAACTCTGCCTGTACTTCTCAATCGGCAATGAAGAAGTTATGAAATTATGAAGAAGTTATGGAAAATTTTAAACCGGACATGGAACTTTGGACAAATTGTTGTTGTTCAAATTTGATAACTCTGTCAAATTCAACAAACTGAGTTATCAAATTCAACAAACCGACGTAGTCGCGCTGCCAAATACGGCATGCGGTCTGCCCCACCCGGTCCAGAGCGAAACCAACAGCCGGACAGACCTGATGTTAAACGCCACCCTGCGCACTTTGCAGGTAACCGTGCACAGGTTGTCCAACAGCGACCAGCACACCATCAGAAAATGGATGAAAGGTTGACAAGAAACACTTTTTCATTGGGTTCCAGTTCCTGAGCTAACCACAACAACAACCACAGTTGCTATTCAAACTAAAAACCCTAAACCCTATTTTCCTACTAACAACATACTAACAACCCTTACTTATTTACTAACCATATTGTGCATCTACTTAACCCTAACTACCTATTTGTCCTCCCTACCTACTACCTTCAGACCTATCTCCAAGACCTAATGTTTTCAAAGGATAAGTTTTTACCAAGGCAAAACCCGACATCAACTCAATTGGGATCCATCCATCCATCCATCCATCTACAAACCCTAAGTCATGCATGATGATGTGATGGCCCTTTAAAAACCCAATTGATGATTTCATCAGCTTTTCATCCTTGAAGGCATTAATTTCAACCTAGGACCCAGTTTAGGAGGAGGAGGAGGAAGGGAGGGAGAAAGGGAGGGGGAGAGAGAGAGAGGTTCTGTCCAAACTTCATAGCTGGCAAAATGCAGGTTGGGAGCTTTGATGGCAGAGTTGACCTAAAACTAAAACCCTAACCTGCAAGCCAGGCTTTGCCAGGCCACCCAGTTGAAGGATAGTTTGTACAAAGGTCTTTTGCTCTTGGTTATCACATGACTTTGACTTCAATACAATGGAGTAATAATGTCTAGGGTAGAAATTTTCATAGGTGGTAGAAAATTTTCCACCACCTATGAATTAGGCATTTCAGTTTTTTAACTCAAAAAAAACTCAGTAAAAGGGGTAAATGGTTGTCACCTATTAGAGTTGAAGGGACCCTAAACCCTAATTATAGTCACCCTGTATTTGGGCCTGCCTTTGACCTTTCATGCCGAGTTTTAACTCCAATTGCAATTAAAGATAAATAAATCTTTTCATTCTTTTTTGTCTAGGATTTAACTTGGTTTTTATGGGTAAGTAGGTAAGTAGCTTGTAAGGCACTTGGTGGTTAGTATGTAAATAGGTACATGTGCATGATTAATACTAATGTTGGGTTGGGTCCATATGTGGTTTGGTGGATTAGAACCAATGTTGATAAGTTCAGATTATTTGCAAATTGAGGTTTTGATTTTAGATTAAGTGTTGGGTTTAAGTTTTAGGTTAAATTTTTAAGGTTTAGATTTTAGGTTAAGTTTTGAGGTTTAGAAAATTGAGTAAATTGAATCTGATTCCAAACCTTGAAACTTTTGCTGAAACCCAAAAATAATTTTGAACTTGCAACATAGCGATTTTGGTAATGATACATTTTGCAAGTTCAAAAGTGTGCGGGTGGTTTTGTCAAGTAGCTCTTTGATGAGTTCAGTAAAAAGGAAAGAAAGGGTACTAGTAGTTCCATTATGGAAAAAACACTTGTGCACACTGAATGATAAATTATGTTGTTCTACTCACTCAGGTTGCAATCTTTTAACCCTTTGTACTTTCTGTCCCCGCCCCACCCCCCAATGCTGCATCAAACAAGATGATAAATCTTACAACCTTGAGTTGGACGCAATGTGTTTGTATTGTTCTTTTAAATTGCCATAGCCTACCATACCAACAAGTGCAATGATCACCGTCAAAACAGTCCCCAAAAGGTCTACTAGGTACTACTACTTCACACTCTTTCTTTCTCACTCAACTTCTTGTGTGGCATGTTTGTTTGTTTGTTGGCTCCGCTCTAGAGCGACAAGGATGCACGTCGGTGTAAGATTTTGTGATAAGTGTTTTTGGCTTGAAAATTGGACCAATGTGTGAGTGACAACTTTACATATTACTTGTACTCTATTGTGATTTTATTATATATATATATATGTTGCATCATTGGTTAGCATCCTGAGAGAGAGAGAGAGAGAGATTTAGCATTAGAACGGTGAGAGGTTTTTAGAACTTGTCCAAATAGTTTTTAAAAACTAGTTTAAAAATTTGTTACAAAAGTAAAATCCGAGTATGAATGTGGTGAAATTCTTTCAATTTTTCTTTTTGAAAATTTTGGAACTTTTTAAGGAAAAAAAAAAGGACTAGTGAAACAGAATATTCCTCTTTTTACTAATTTATTAATTTATTAATTTATTTAGCAAAATAAAAAAAAGTGGTGAACCGCCGTTTTTTTCCCCAACAATCCTTTGTCATGTTATCAACAAAAAATTTGGGAAAATTTTGGATTGTTTCTCTAGTGTAAATTTTACTACTTTTGCTACAATTCAAGGTTAAAAGATCAAATTTTCCACATCCAAAAATTGAAAAGAAAAACCATGTAAGGTTTCTGCTGGTTTCTTTTCCTACTTACCTATCCACCCAAATATTTCTTTCAGAATTTCCAAAACATTGTTCACAACCACCCGAAATGCAAGCAAAAGGCACACTCACTACCAATAACTGACAATTGACCATATACAAGCATCCAAACCCTAAAACACACAAACATTTCCTTGACATACCCGAGAACTTAAAAGTACAAAGTTTTCAAACAAAAAACCGCAAGTAAGACGCTTCCTTGACATACACAAGAAAGATGCGTCCTTGACATACATGGGGAAGCCAAAGTACCATCCCAGCAATGGGAAAGTTCACCTCAATGCTCAACCAACCAGCACAAAATTTTCTAAAGCAATTGAAGGACGGGTATGATGATGCACCACTTCATGAATGCACACACCAAGATTGTGTGTGTGTCTATTTTCACGCAAAGTTGGTAGATCAAGGTGGTCACGTTTTAGGAGTATTCTAAACTTGGGAGTTTGAACCCTGAGTTTGGGTGAAATTATATGCGACCAACCACTAAATGTACAATGGGATTTTGCTGAATGAAAAAATCACACGACCAAACTCAGATTTGCTCTCAAGCTTAGGGTGGGTTACCGGAGTTTGGTTGTGTGTTTTTGGTAAGGCAACCTTGTGAGTGTGAACCCTCCTTCATCCATCCCCCTTATTGCTCATTGTTTTTGGCAATTTGCCTAGTCAATGCTCCAAGGAGTTGTGGTTGCTCTATATTCTCATCATTAGGAGAGAGAGAGAGAGAGAGAGGCATTGGTTTTGCACACGGGAGAGTGAAAGGCGCTCATTTGGTGACAAGGGGTTTTTGCCTGAAAGAGTGTGGCGTTTGGAGAGACCCAAAGTAGAGTGAACCTTGAAACACACACAAGGTTGACTTAATGGATAACTCTATTGATTTGTGAACTTTTAGTGTACGGTAAAGACCCAAGGTGGGGGCGGTCCCAAAGAAAGAGGCCTAGGACAAGGTGGTAGTTGAGTGTGGCTCCCACATTTTAAGAATGTCCCTCACCTATGGGTGGGCTTTACCCATAGTGAAGGATGAGGCAAACATTATTGTGAACCTAGTAAGCATAGGGAGATCGCAACGCATAAAAGGGTGACGGTTCTTACACATACTCCTTAACAATGGGAAGGATCTTATGCTTGTAAATAAGTGTAAGCTCTTTTTACACCTATAACTAGGTGTAAGATCCTTCCCTTTCTTATGAAATAAGTCTAATATCCTTTTTTGTTTATGAAAGATATTCACATATTTTTTAATTGCCATCCACATACACTAGGAAATTTCTCCCAATGTTTTTACAAGGGAAAAAATATAATAATCTCATTATAGCCTTTCAAATGTGAGCATTTAAATCAGGTAGTGAATAGATTTTCAATTGGATCTACATAGGTTTTCCGATCACAATTAAATTATGTTGTGTTAAATATTTTCAAAGGTAAAATATTTTACAAGAAACAGAATGTGGTATGTAAATTCAAATTTTCAATGTTAGCTCTAAAATCAAGAGTGGCTGAGAACATCTTCCCTTTGGCATATGTCATGTTGTAGTTATGTACAATGTCAATGAAAGGGCTCAAAGAGTTTGTGAGGCATAGTTCAATTAAAAGGAAATTTTTGATGGAACCATTATTGCAAGTTGTATCATGTAATATGGGTGTATCATTGCACAATATCACTCGCTATGTTTCTCTAAGTGATTTTTCATGTTGAGATATTATCCCATTTATAGGTTCAAAGAAGTTTGAAGTGGATGAGCAAGCAAAAGAGAAAGGAAAAGCAAAAGGGGAGAAAGTTGGGGGATGCATCAAGAGCCCCTTGTTAATTTCCAAGCTACTACAACATAAACATGTTAAAAATTGCATGGTCGAGATTTTGTTGTTTCCATTTCATAGGAGTTGGGTTTGACAAGGTTCATGTGGATTAGTTCTAGGGTTGGAATATGCTACTCAATTTCAAATCTCCATTCTCAAAACAATCATGCCCCTTTAACAACCATGTAATCAAACCTTAAACCCCTAACCCCTAAACCATGGTATTTAGGTTTAGGTTTTACTAGAACTATGTAAGGTCTTTTGGAGATAAATTTAGAGGGAAATACAAAGCCCAACTTAATTCTCAAGGGCTCTCAAGAATAACATACCAAATAGGATGTAATTTCAGACATACTCTTTGAATCAAATGAAACCAATTTGGAATTATTTTCTCTCCAATTTTCCATACATTCAGTGGCATTCCAGATGATGACAAATTGTAGAAATGGGCAAATAGATAAGTTTCCTATCTTGATCCAAAGAAGATAACCATCTTGATGAGAAGATGTCATTAGCCAAATAAACATGAATAAATGGAATGAAATTTCCAAATTTGTGCAAAACATTAATTTCTTAATTGCAATCCAAATGGTATGTTGTTGTATACACAATTATTTCACTCATAACCAATTACTATTTAATCACATAGATGGATAATGCAATCCAAGATAATGTGCTTGAGTTGTGCATACTCTTTTGGATTGCAAACTTACTTCTTTGTGTCACCTACTAGAATATTACTTGTTGAACCCTAATTGAAAATGAAAATTTAAAATAAACAAATTTTTTTATAAAAAAAATAATTATGGGAACATGAAGGAAATACCCTAGTTTTCAAAACTCCCAGAAGATAGACATGGAGATGCTGAATGAATGATTCGTGGCCATCCCAAATCATCTCTCCAAGTTCCAGATAACAATTTGTCGAACATGGTGAACAAGTGTTGGAAGGGTCTATAGGCCTGTTGTGCTGGGTATCAACAGTGGTATCATGGACACTACTAGGATGGTTTGACCTGAGTTAATATCATGTATTTTATTCCAATTTAAATATATCAGGTCTGTAGTCTATACATCTACACCTACCCTAAACCTGAGCATATGCATTTCCAAGTCTAAGAAGAATCCATTTTATGATATAAAATTTTTGGAGAATTTTTAACCCAAAAAAAATTAAAATAAATAAAATTATATATATATATATTCAAATTTACATGACTTTTTATTAAGTTCACAAATCATTCCCAAATTTTTTGTCCAGAAAACAACAAATTTTTGTCAGAAAAAAACACTGTACATGATGGTTTCAAGTTGAAGCAATTTGCCCTTGTCTCAAAGACAACCATTCCGCAAGAAGAATCCAAGACCGACATTAGCTTTCTCTAGATACATACCAACTCATGAGGGCAATCACCACCGGGGATTAATAATGCTTTTGTTGTGAAAAGTGTGTTGCGATCACAAACATCTTTTGTGAAAGAGGGCCACACAAACCGCTTCAAACAAAGAGAATTGAAATATAACAACAATTGGGTGATATGATACTTACATGAAACAACTTCGTAATGAATAATAATACATGCAATCACAAAAGAGAGATCATAAGGATAATATCACAACAATGCTTTTTATGACCCTTCTTCTTCATGTGGCACAAATGCGATAAACACGGGAGCATAACCCTAAAGTGATTCAATTTTTGGTCGGCTTCGATGGGGACCCAATTTATACGGACCCAAAAAAAAATTAACTTTTTCCATCAACAACCGCAAGAATTCTTATTAGGGAGTTACCGCAAAGGTTCCGAGGAGGCAATTGGACAACAATCAATCAAATGAAACGAAAAGAATGTCTAGTCTTTGTTGGTTTTAATTGTCAACACTTTTGCCTTTGCACCTTCATTTTTTTTTATAGGTGCCAATGGCGCCTCCGACATTCGCTCAAAAAGAAAGCATAGTTCAGATAGTGTGTAGATCCTCCTATATCAGCCTATCAAATCCAATCACAATAGGAAATCACTAAACCAAGTGTGTACCCGATCACCTATAGTAGCTTCAAAATTGCAAAAACTAGTGAATTCATGTTCTAATATCACATTAAGTTCTTCATGTTGTTCAAATGATCAAATTTTGTTTTGGGTTTAGGTTTTTGCTCATGAACGAAACCTTGTTCCAAGAACTTCAATATTCAACACAAGATCGAGATTCAAGCCTATTTCCCAACTCTCATGATTGTTGTTGCATTGTTGAAAGGGGCCCACACGTGGATTCAAGGGGCCTATGTTTTGCAATGTACATATTTTTATGAATGGTCTAAGAGTTAAGAGAGTCGAGATATTATGAGTTGGTCGATAACAATTATTTATTTATTTTTTTATTTTTTTTTTGGGGTGTGGGAATTTGTCTTATATGTTGTTGGCATGGCATGAATAATCAATCAAACATACTCTTTTCTTTTCTTTTGTTCCATTGCATGGACCTTATGTGAGTGTGTCACGTATTGTTGCTTGCTCCCCTCAACCTCCAAATCACAAGGCATTATCAACTTTAGAAAGATGTTCTATGCTTTCTTGATAGCCACCGACACTACAATTAAAACTGAAAGGGAAGTACTTTCTCTTCCTACCAAGCATTTTTATGTCATACCAAACAAGCACCAATCTTTTGAATTGGATGCAAGTGCGATCGATTGTAGAGAGACCAAAGCGCGACCACTACGCAAGAGAAAACAAAAAGGTGGGTCTCGCCAAAATTATGAAATTGGATGTCATGGGTATTGATTAGTAAGACTTATACAACTTGAATATAGAGCTTGAGTTCATCATACTTGTAATGCAAGTGGGAATGTTGTGTAATTTAAGCCATTTGTTTCTTTTTGAAGTTCTTGAAAGTGTAGCACCATTTGGAGCACTTGTTTTGGCTTATATGGGAAAAGCATATATGGGAAAAGCAAGCATGGTCATGAGCCACTAGTAGAAGTAGTAGGTGTGTGGTTTTATTCTCCAACAAGCCCATAAACCCATCCATAGTTGAGTGCCAATAATTTGTTCCCCCTTTTTTGTCTTGTGGTTGGATACATTGGCCATGTGGCCAACTTCCACATGACCACTTTCTTTTCTTTTTCTTTTTTTTTTGTGCAATTTAGAGGTGTTTGCCACACTAGCAAGCATCCACAAGGAGATTTAGCCATCTTTGGCTATAGAATAGCTATGAAAATATAATTTTACTAAAATCATTTTGTCTCCTGGTGACTTGCTTGAGTAAAGTCTAGGAAAATGGAATTTTTTTAGGGGATATTTGACAGATTTTAAAATTTTTTTGCAAAAAAATTTTCCCAAAAAAAAAAAAAAACAAAAAAACATTGGTGTTCAATAGACTGGCCTGGAGCTTTTATGTAATTGTGTTCATGGATGATGGACAATTCAAATTGTTCAAAGCATTACTGTAAATCCAAAGGGGTCTATCCAAGAGATCCCAAGTGAGCCTAGTTGGGTGACCCTGTGTTATTTTTAATGGTGAAATTTCTTTTGAAATTAAAAAATTAAATTTCAAAAAAAGAAGCAATTTTGGAGGTTCTCAGTTGCAATAAAAGTGTTAAAAAAAAGAAAAAAGGAAACCTAAAATCACCAGATTCTTATATTTGATTTTTCATTGTGTAGCCAAAAATATAGAAGGATGATTAAAGAGTTATACTTTATTTCTGGTTTATAGCCAGATTTGGCTAAATCTTGTTACAGATAATTGCTACTTTGGCTACATCTTCCTATGGATGATCAACCCTTTGGCTACTAACAAAAATTCCTAAGGAAAACATTGGGTAGGTTCTTCTTTGCTGCCATTGGTGATGAAAGAGAATATTCCCAAAAATATTCTTTATTTTTCCTTCACAAACTTTTTGATCTTTGAAAAAAAATATATTTTTTGAAAATTTCCTACAAAGAATATAAATATTGTTGAAGCTTCCAAGGTACTAGGGTATTGTAATTATTTAACTAATGGCAAAAAAAAATTCAGTAATGGTTTAAATCAAAGCAAAGGGCAGTAATCTAATCAATGCTTCAATCTGAAATTCAATTTTCAAAATGTTATATATAATTTTTATTTATAAAAAATTCTTTAAAAAATCTGTGATAAAGACTTTGGGCACTGAATCTTTGTTGTAAGGATTATAATTGGTTATTTTTTCCCCAAAAAGGTTTTTTTTTCAACAAAACAATCTGGGAAATTTCAGAAAAATTTGTTCTTCTACTACTGTAGATTTTATTAATTTTAATAATTTGTGGGGAAAATATGAGGATAAAAAGGCGAAATGTTGAAATTTTATATTACAAAAAAAAAAGGTTTAAAATTCCAAGAAAGAAACATTGTTGTACAATGCATTTTAACAATGGCCAAGTTTCATAGCCCCACATGACTAGTGTTTTTTCCTTAATGAAATGATTTATGCAGCCAAAAGTGGCTATCACCATTAGGAAGATATAAAAGGAAGTGGCAGTCATCCCTAGGAAGATTTAACTAAATCTGGCTACAAAAAATGGGATACAAAATATAAACATTTAATCATCCTTCCAAAATTCTCTCTACACACTCAAAACCAAACATAAAAAATTTGACAACTTTAGAATCTATTTTTTAATTCCAAAAAAAAAAACCAAAATTCAATATATTAAATTTTTGACAGGAAAAAACTTAATTTCCAAAAATAATTTATTATTTGTTTCAACATGAATGAACCTGGTATATGGGTCTAGTATGCACCAAAATTAAAAAAAAGATGTATATTTAAAAATTGCAACACCCCTTCTTTCCTCACTCTCATTCTCTCAAGTGAGCCCCTCTCATCATTGTGTCACTAAATCTTTGGAATAATGGTGTCTCTTTGTCTAAACCCTAAACCCTAAACCTACAAACCTGCCTTTCTTTTCTATTTTCCTACGTATAAACTTACCCTAACCTGTTACAAACCTACTCCATCCCTCCCAACCTCCTTGGCAAAAAATGGAGTGGGTGTCAATATTTATTTTCCAACAATTTTTTTTAAACCAAAAAAAAATTGGGAATTTTTTTCTCTCTAATTCATATTCCACTAATTTCTCTAATTTTTTTTGGAGATTTTTTCAATCTTTTCAATATTGCAAAAACAGTTTGCCAATTTTTCAATATTCACTTCACACTCGTGGGTGGATAGATATCCATCCATCAGAGGTGTTTTTTTTTTTCCTCTTTTTTTAATAATAATTTTAATTTTAATAATTGTGATATTGAGAATTTGGTGAATACTTCCATAAAATTTAGCAAAATTAGTCAAATTTGTAGTTGAATTTATTTTTTTTTCTTGCAACTTTCTTGTCGAAAAAGGGGCAAAATGTTTTCCTCAAAAAATTCACTGATGATATTTTTAACTGAAAATCTCAAGTGCATGCAAACAACTTTAAAAAGATTCCAGAATTTTTTTCAATTTTTTGGGTTTTTTTTATATAAAAATTGTCAAATAAAACATTGCTACTAGCCCAAGCAGCACCTATTTAGGAATAGTAGTACTAGTGTTGGTCTGGTATATCCGTGCATGCTTGGTATCAACACGGGTATGAACAATGGTATCAATCTATCAATGACCTTACCAGCTAGATACCCTATCCAATTTATTCTCATCCATTCCTGTACCCTTGTTTCTCATATCCAAAAACCTCACAAAAAAAAAAAAAAAAAAAAAAAAAAAAAA
>Ga0116227_10002021_pt1 | contig 46152 bp, 35 predicted proteins | sample S1TSphgellanicum_FD_89693 | JGI IMG/M metagenome (GOLD analysis project Ga0116227, IMG submission 89693) | Host-associated microbial communities from peat moss isolated from Minnesota, USA - S1T2_Fb - Sphagnum magellanicum MG | ecosystem: Host-associated > Plants > Peat moss > Unclassified...
CAAATCTATATTAAAATATTCAGGTGCCTATATCGGCGGTGTCTACCTCTTCCCATTCCGAACAGAGAAGTCAAGCCCGCCAGAGCCGATGGTACTGCAGTAACATGTGGAAGAGTAGGTCGGTGCCAATCCTTAAAGATGCCCCATTCAGTGATGATTGGGGCTTTCTTGTTTTGTAATGTTTTTAATTAGTTTGCAAAATCTGGAATGTAAGTAGTCCCATCAACCGATTACCCTAAACCCGATCGCAGCGGATACCGGCCAGGAGCCTAAGGCCTCGAGGCGTATGAGCGCAGAGCGGGACTGCAAGATGCTACGAAGCACTATAGTACATTTACAATACACTTCTTATTTTGGCACAATCTTTCTAAATATTGGGAGGTTAATGAGTAACGTATAGGATATAAAAAAAAGCAATCGGGAATCCAGGTTGCTTAGTTAGTATTTCCGTCAGCGGTTTTTAATAAGCCATTTAAGGCGTTTAACTATAAAATCTGATAGAGTATCCAGTTATCGGTTTCAAATACTTTACGTAAGCTTACATTGCTATTTGCATTTTTGTACAAAGTAACATACTTCGTGTTTAGCTCTGTGTAGCTGTTGGCGCTGTTTTTATTGCTGGCTATCAAAACGTACCTGTCGTACTTTTGAGGCGCTTCTATAGCGCTTAAATAGTCTTCTTGATAAGGTAAAGTTAAAGAGCGGATATCTTTCGAAAAACTGGCTATCGGGTAAGCGATGGCATCATCCAATAACACATGCGATTTCTCGGGCAGGTTATTGATATAAGCAGCAACGCTTTTAATCTCTTCCTGGCTATCTGTTACTTTTTTATGCAGTACGCATGATATAAAATTGTTTTCTTCCGCAATGGCAGACGTATACATGATTTCGTACCCGGTATAGATGGATAGTACGATAAGTAAGGTAAGCACAATTTTAAATGTACCCTCGTGTCTAACTGTACGGATCTTGGTAACAATGCACAACAGCGCGAGAATAAGGAAGATGATATAGTATTGCTCTGTAATAAATACTTTGGCGTACTTGATTTTCAAAAATTCGATAAAGAAGAACGGCGTTAACAGGGTAAGCATTTGATAGGTATTATCCCTGAAAAGATAAAACGCCAATAGTATCAACGGAAAGAATATAATTACCCTGGCAGATACAATGATCGAAATTTCGGGAAGCTTATGATTTACAGTATCCTGTAATGTGCTATAGTCAATCTTCTCGGCCAGTACGCTCCAATTTGAATATGGACTATCGATGAAATAGTCGAGGTCATTGGCGTGGGTAAGGTTTAGCATTTTATAAATTAAGATAGATGCCAGCGGCAGGATAAACAAGATGATGAAAATAGCCATCGACTTGCTCACCAGCTTACGCCTTAACGATGGATTATTAAAACTCAGGAACAGCCTGAATATGGATTCCTTTTCGCCCAGGTTTAGCGTATGGAGGGATATAGATAATACCAGCGGAATAAAGAACAGGGTAAGCCATACAAACTTGTAATCGCAAAATACGAGTATAACCAGGCAAATACTTGATATGGATACGTGAAATGTGGTGTTTGAATTATAAAACTTAAAGATGTTGAGAAAGAAAAGATAGAAAAAGATAAGCACCATATAGGTGGATTTACCCGAACTACCAACATACAAAAGCCCCGGATGGAATAGAAATAAAAGCAGTATGATTAGGATGTAAAACTCATCGTTAGTGCGTTTTATAAGCGTGCTGCAAATAATATAGAATAATATGGCCGTACCGAAGGCCGAAGCTAATATTGGGGCTACCGTGTAGCTTATGGTAGTAAATATAAATGTGCCGTAAAAAGGTAGCAATGGGGATGTTAAGCCCATTACTTTTAACCGATTACCTACACCTTCAAAAATAATCTTAGACTTCTCGATAAAAAATAGCTCTTCTTTATTAAAGAAGCCCAGCTTGGCTAAATAAACGCCCCAAACCAGGTAGTAAACGGCAAGTACGAGGGCAAGGATAGCAATGTATAAGGTTTTAGACTGCTGTTTCATTTAACTACGTTAACGGCATTATGTACCTTACTTAAACCATGATTGGTTTTTTCCCAGTAAAATGGTTTAACAATTAATTGATATAAGCCTTTATAAGCAGCTATAGAGTGCATCAGCCAGTAAACGGGGTTTGCAATGGCAAACAAAATAAGTTCGTAATAGCGTCTCTTAAACACGGCCATCATGTTTACGTAAATCATGAGGATATTGCCGATAAGCAGGTTAAAGATCGAAATAAACAAAACCCAGTCTGGAAACAACAAGCGTATGGTACGTAAATCAAAAATCAGGTAAGCAATAAACACACTCAGTAAAAAAGGGTAAAGCAAAAACGTGATCGGCGTTGCACCGATAAAGAAATTAAAGCCCAGGAAACCTTTCCAGCCAATTTTACGCCAAAGCGCAACCGGGTTACGCATGTGCACCAACCAGGTTTGCATGTAGCCCTTAATCCAGCGCGAGCGTTGGCGAATCCAGTTAAACGGTTCGTTGTTGGCCTCCTCGTAAGTGGTTGAGTTTACAATGGCAATTTTGTAACCTTTAGCATATGCTCTAACTCCTAAATCGGCATCTTCGGTAACGTTGAATGGGTCCCAGGCACCTAGTTCAACCAATGCATCCAGTTTAAAGTGGTTGCTGGTACCGCCTAGTGGAATTGGGATATCCAACGTATCCAGTCCGGGTAGCATATAATCAAACCAGTACGAGTACTCGAGGGTAAACATACGGGTAAGAAAATTCTCGTTACGGTTAAAGTAGTTTAAAGCGCATTGCACGCAAATAAAGTGCTCTGGCAGTTTATTAAACAGCTTAACTACTTTTTTAAGCTGATCTGTATCCGGAACATCCTCCGCATCGTAAATAGTTAGATACTCGCCGCGGGCAAAGTGCAAGCCGTAGTTACAAGCTTTGGGCTTGGTTTTAGGCATGTGATAAGGTACCACCACAACCTCAAACACCGCAGGGAAGTCGAGATTACGTACGGCATTAAGTGTTTTATCGTCGTCCTCTTCTATCAGTAGCTTAATATCCAATTGCTCGCGCGGATAGTCTAAACTTTGCAGGTTCCATACCAATTTTTTAATTAGTTTATCTTCGCGGTAAACGGGCAACAAAATGGTATAGATAGGTAAATCTTCGTTTACAACCTCTTTTACCTCTTCTTTAGTTACAGCCTGATGTAGCTCGAACCGGGAGCCAACCAAAGCAAGAAATAGTTTAAAGGTAATGGCCACCAGGAATATTACGCTAATGAACACATTGATAACAATGGCAGTTAACGTAAAACTAAGCACCAGGAAGATACACACAATCGCAATCGTAGAAAACAAGGCGATGAGCTGCGGATTGGTAAAAGTTATCAATGCCGAACTTTTGGGATCGTGGTTTAACAACTCAAAAACGGCAGATTTTACATAGGGTGTGCCAATGAGCTTGTGGCTTAACCAGGTTATATCCAGATCGGGTGCCAGGATAATTTCGGGCTCGCAATCATATGTCAGCTTAATAAAATCAATAAACAGCTGATCGCTTGGATCAGCCATTAGTACGATTATTTTACCATTTTCCTTACGGATGGGCAAAGCCACGTGTTCATCGGCAAACTTAAGTTCAATCTGGTCGAGGATCTCCATGTCATAAGCTTCTTCTCTTATTTGATGGAATACGTGGCCTGCATTGGTTAAAGAGCGTTCGTAGTTTTTGCGCGAAACATAGCCAAAGTTTAAGATAATCTTAATCATTGACAGCCCGGAACGTTCTGAAAAGGCTTTCACCTTAAGCAGATCTGCTACAGACATAAAACCATCTTTAACCAGCAGATCTGGTATGGGCATGTTTATGTAGTCTGTACCAGTTCTGGTGTAATCAGAACCCATCGCACTTAATTCATTAATATCTCCGGGCATGAATGTTACTTTACAAAAATTATTAAATGCTTGCTCTTATTATTCGTTAATGATCTCCTGCGATTTCTGAACTTTAAACCTTACGTAAAGGAATGAAACCAAAATCAGGATCAATATGCCTAATAGTATAAACAGGTTGTAATTTTCCCAAAAACGTGATAACGCGCTCTTGGTGTCTACATACTCTAAGTTCTCGCTCGATTTACTGATGTTGAACAGGTATTTATTGTTGTTAACATCGGCAATACATACGTTGCTGGATAAAGTAGACAACTGCTCTGTGATTGACCTCGACGCCGCCAGGAAGGCATTGCTCAGGTTTTTACCGGTGGCAGTTAACACTAAGCAAGCATTGTTGCTCCGCCCGTAGAAGATTTGCGCCAAACCGTTGGATACGGAATCGGACACGGTATAGACAACCTCATTGTTATTATTGTTATAAAGCCTGAAATCGTGGTCGAACTTAATCGGCGCATCCGGAAATTCTTCGATCAAGGGATCGTTACGCGATAAGAGTGCTACGATATTGTATTTCTTCAGATCGCCTTTATTATTCTTCAGGTCATCAGAGTAAACAAACTCAGGGAAGTTGTTGGCGTTGATGTTGTTGTTCAACTCGTAAATAATCTCACCCATTGCACCGGCTGCATATTTAGCATAGTCGCGGCTTACCACAATTTTGGTGGTACCGGCGTTAAATGCCTCTGGATATTGGTAAAAGCTCAGATCATTGGTGATGAATGGATTTTTTGATTCCAGGTATGATTTATCAACGTCAATCTCGGCAAAGAAATTGGTGAAACTGTTGTTACAATTACCGCTGGTAGGGTGGAATCTAAACTCGGCCACCAGTGTATTATATTTATGGTGCTGGTAACGGTTAATGGTTACCGCAGTATTTAATTTACCCGATGCATCCAGTTTTTCGCTGCTGATTAACATACCATTAAGGTAGATGTTAAAGTAACCGCGATCGCTTAAATTAAGTGCACTATAGTTGGCTACGAAACGGATTTCAACCTCTTTTGGCGTAAAGCTAAAATCACTGTTTTTAAAGTTATAAACGGTTTTTAATGAACCTACACCCGATGCAAAGTTGGTTAAGCCACCAAGCTGACGTAAAGTTAATTTAGAACGGTTTTCATCGATGGTTTTAAAAAAGTTGTTGGCCGCATTGTTGATCAGCAAGTAGTCGCCAAAGGTTGAGTTCAGGATGTTCATATTACCCAATGCGGTAATTGTTTTCTCGTAACCAGGTTCGTCGCCACCGGTAACAAACAAAATTTCTTCTGGCACCTGGTGGGTTTGTACAGAACGCGCAGGCACCATCTGGCCGTTCATGGTAATTAAGTTGGTAACGGTATCTGTAACCGTAATTACAGCTTTGTGCAGGTAAAATAAACCCTGGCCACTGCTTGGATTAACTTTAATCAGGTTACGTTTATCGTTAGCAATTTGGCCGATAGAACCAACCATAATATAGTTGTGGATAGAATCCGGAATATGATCTGCCTGTATTACCTGGATATTTTTAATATCAGATTTCTTTAAACGTGCGTACGCCCATGCCACTGCTTTTAAATCGTGCAGGGTTGGGTTAACCGGGTAAACAATAGCCGATTTAGACTCGAATGAATTGGAGATATTAACGTTATTGAAGAAGTTAGAACTGCTTCTGTTCAAAGCCAAATAAGAGCTGCCTTTAACTTTTAACCACATAGCCGGGTTATCTAAATCACGACATTTATCGTCTGTAATGGTTAGCAGCGTGCGGATCTGAACTTTAATATAACGGCGATCTGGTGATAGATCGGCACGGCTAAGACCCAACGTTACCTTTTGGATAGAATCTGCAGATAAATGGGCACTGTATACCGGTTTATCATTGATCAGAACGTTGATGTATGATTTATCTTTGATAAGAGCCTGTGACGGTTCGAAGTAAAGAACCATTTTACTGCCGTTTACTTCCATAAACGGATCAATTTTAATGTAATAAGCGCTTGAACCGCTCATGCCTGTTATCGCATCATCATCGCGGCCCAAAGATTTGAACGTTACGATGGCTTGCTGGGCTGAGGCTGCCTTGCCAAAAAGAACAATAAAAAAAAGTAGTGATAAAAACTTATTCATCGGGTTGTGTGCTTGCTATTAATTTAGTTGATCACGTTAAATTCTACTCTGAAATAGTTACCGTTATAATCGCTGCGGTAAGTTAATTCGCCACCCATTTCCTGGGTCATTAGTTTGGCTATAGATAAGCCGAGGCCTAAACGGCTGCCGGTAGCGTTACTGCCGTTGGCATCGTTTAATGTTTTTAATTTATTAAACATGGTATCCAATTCTTCCTGACCAATGGCTATGCCTTCGTCAATAATTTCAAATACAAATTTTTGGCGTTGCAGGCTGGTAGCTACCTTAATGTTGTTGTTGGTTTGCGAAAACTTAATAGCGTTAGAGAGCAGGTTTTGAAACACCTGCCCGGTGAATACCTTATCCAGCCTAACATTAAGCGGCAGTTTCAGGATGTTATCAACCAGGGTGATGTTTTTCATCTGGGCAGTTTCCTGTAAACCTTTAAATACATATTGCACTTCAGAGTTAACATCGAAGATCTCTGAGTTAAATTTAATCTCCGGCGATTCGATCTCCTTAACATCCATCAGCATGTTAAGCATGTACTGCATTTTTTCGGCAGCCTCTTGTATGTATTGTAGAAACTCTTTCTGATCAGTGCTTAGGCGGTAGTCTTCATCCTTAATCATGTTATTACTCATAATAACAGATCCGATCAGGTTTTTAAGATCGTGGCCTGCAATGTTAATGAAGCTGTTTTTTTGCTCATCAAGTCTGCGCAGCTTTTCGTACTGCATATCAATGATGTTGTTCTTATCAACTATATCCTTGTTTTGCTGCTTTAACTGCTCGTTTGATTTCTCGATCATAATCTGCGATTTCACATCGCGTTCTGTCACTTTATAACGGGCGCTAACAATAAGGCATGATATTACACTGATGATAAAGAAGTACTGGCCACCATTACTAATAAACAAATCCAGCGAGTACTGGTTAAGGGTATTGAAGAATACGGTTAATAGTACTAATGCAATAATTACCTGGATAACTGAGTTGATTGGTTCCCAAAATACCTGCAGGTTAAAGAAAAGGATAATGGCAGAGTATATTAAGAAGAAAACAGTTAGCTCCTGGATGTTTACCACATTGCAAAGTATAGCAGAGGGTACCGAAAGGAGCAGAAAAGCAATGTGTAGCAGTATGCGATAGTCGTACTTACGGGTTTGGAAAAGTGTATAAAGCCCAAGTATTACTAAAACCAGGATTATCCTAACAATTAAAAATTGTATCCAGATATCGCCTGCGTAAATAAAGTCAACAATACTTAAAAGCGGGTACAGAAATATAATTGTCCAAATGATGTTGTTAGTTTGGTACCAAGCTTTTTTGTTGCTTTCTTTAGCAAATTCTTCTTTACTTATTTGAACAAACATTATCTAATATCGTAATTAATCAGTATAAGCAAATGAGTTTGGGGGTGAAGTTAAAACGAAAAAACCAGCTTTTTAAACATTCTGCAGGTTTAATTAGTCCTGTTTTTCACCTTTATATCTTATTGCTTTTATTAGGGTTACGCTCCAGCGCGCAGAGTCAAATTGCAAAAACTAAACCAATTGCTAAAGGTCATGCTAAAGTCTTATTTAATAGGGCAAATGAGCTGGATAATGGTGTAAATATTTCGTGGTTGGAGCAAACCTGGAATGCCGGTGCATTGCAACATAAACCTTTCGGAAATACAGATTACTTATTACTTAAAAAACTTGGGTTTAAGAGTATAAGGTTGCCTGTTGATTTTGAATACTACCAAAGCAAAAACATCCCGGTAAAGCAAATTTTGAGGTATGTTGATGTTGTACTTAAAGAATGTAAACGCTATGGTTTTAAATTAATCATAGACTATCACGGTGGCAAAATTGATGATAATAGCTATGCTGAGGCCACAAAAAAGGCAATTAGTAATTGGTTGATCATTGCCAGGCACTATGCTGGTGAAAGTACAGATGGCTTGTTTTATGACATTTATAATGAGCCGCCACACATGAACCCTGCACATTGGAAAGATGCCGCTAAGCATATCATAACCGCGATAAGAACTATCGATAAACGGCGTACATTACTGGTTGGAGCTTCAAATTTTAATAGTATTTATGAATTAAGCCGTTCTGAGCCATTGAACGATGGTAATATTATTTATACATTTCATTTTTACGAACCTTTTTTATTCACCCATCAGGGCGCTGAGTGGGTTGGTGCCCAAGTGAGTACAACCGGGGTGCCTTTTCCTTACGATGGGAAAAAATTTCCACAATTGAATCCGCGGGCTAAGGGTACGCCCGGCGAGGCAAATTATAATCAATATCAACGCGATGGTAATGAGCAGTCGGTAAAAGATAAACTGCAGATCGTTAAAAACTGGGGCATAAAATTTAATGTGCCTATACTATGTGCAGAGTATGGTGTTTATAATAAATATGCGGATGAAGATAGCCGTTGCCGGTATATTAAAGCGGTGAGGAAATCATTAATGCAATTGGAGATTCCTGGCATGCTGTGGGATTATAATACAAACTTTTCTATTTTTGCCGGAAAACCATCTGCGGCGCATTTAAACCCTTGTTTTAAGGACGCCCTTGGATACGTAATTAAAACTGATTAAAAATAGGTACAAGTAGTTAAAACTACTAACTTTACCGGCTGTTATACACTTATATGAAGTTTTTTGCTGAGCAGCGTAGAGAAGTAATGATGCATATTGAAAAATATATGCTAGAGAATATGTGGGATTTTTTGAAACCCATTGACGAAAACTGGCAACCGTCAGATCTGCTTCCTGATTCGACACGCGATTCTTTTTTTACTGAGATCAAAGAACTTCAGGAAAGTGCTCGTGGCTTATCGTATGACCTTGTTGCTGTGCTGATTGGTGATACCATTACCGAAGAGGCTTTGCCAACTTACGAATCGTGGTTAACCATGGTTGATGGTGTTGACATGAGCGAAGATAATGGCTGGATGAAATGGACCCGCCATTGGACCGCAGAAGAAAACCGCCACGGTGATTTACTAAACAAATATTTATACCTGAGTGGCCGTGTGGATATGCGCGCCATGGAGGTATCAACCCAATATCTGATTGCCGATGGTTTTGACATTGGCACCGGCACAGATCCCTACCGCAACTTTATATACACTTCTTTTCAGGAGATGGCTACCAATGTATCGCACAGGCGTGTAGCTGCCCTCGCCAAAAAAGATGGTGATTCGTTACTGGCTAAAATGTGTGGTGTTATTGCTGCCGATGAAGCCCGCCACGCTAAAGCCTACAAACACTTTATGAACAAAATTTTTGAAGTTGACCCTAACGAAGCTATGGTTGCCTTTGAAGATATGATGCGTCAGAAAATTGTAATGCCTGCGCATTTCCTGCGCGAGGTTGGTTTAAAGATCGGCCAAACATTCGGTCACTTTACAGATGCCGCACAACGCCTTGGGGTTTATACCGCATTGGATTATGTAGACATTATGAAAAGCCTGATTGAAGAATGGCACATCGAAAGCATGCCAGACTTGAACGAAGCCGGTGAAAAGGCACGCGATTATATTACGGCTTTGCCAGATCGTTTGATCCGCGTTGCTGAGCGTATGAAAAACCCAGGTTTGGAGTACAAATTCAGCTGGATAGCTGGCTAAGATTCGTCTTCGATATTCTTAATATTTCGTCGTCCCGGAAATTCGAGGAACAAACCGTTCAGAATTTCTTCGAGGGTTAATACATTAACATCATCTGTGTAATGCTCAGATTTGATGACGTGTATTTGATTGCCCTCTATTTCTATCTGAAACAAAAAGCCATCGTAAAACTCTGTATTGATAATTTCGATGGTATTGTCTTCTTTAACAATATCAAAGCTAACGTCCGATTTGCGCTGGTTATGGAATAAGGGATTCAGGTTTTCATTTAAAAGCTTTTCTAACTCGTCGACCGATACCGGTTTGGCTGTGCTTATATTTTTCATGGTATTATAAGTACAAGTAGCTCAGAGATATTGTTTTGCCGCTTTATTTAGGTTTTAATGTTTAAAACAGATATAATTGGTAAAACGTTCTATCACTATGCAATACAAATTATTAGGCCGCTCGGGCCTCAAAGTTTCTGAACTGTGCCTTGGCACTATGGGTTTTGGTACCGAAGGCGGCTGGGGAGCCGATAAAGAAACCAGCTTTGCCATTATGGACGAGTTTGCCAATGCCGGCGGCAATTTTTTGGATACAGCCAATGTTTACAAACTTGGCACTAGCGAAAAAATTATCGGCGAATATATTAGTAACCACGATCGTGATTATTTTGTACTGGCTACCAAATACACGCTGAAGGATAACATGACCAATCCAAACGCGTCGGGCAATAACCGCAAAAATATGATGCGTAGTGTGGAAGAGAGCCTGAAACGATTAAAAACCGATTTTCTGGATGTCCTATACCTACATATTTGGGATAACATTACCCCGATAGATGAAGTATTACGCGGATTGGATGATTTGATCAGTCAGGGAAAGATCAACTATGCAGCGATAAGCGACACTCCGGCCTGGGTAGTAGCTAAAGGCAATACATTAGCCGAGCTGATGGGATGGAGCCAATTTATCGCCTTGCAAGTTGAGTATAGCCTGATACAACGCACACCAGAGCGCGAGCTAATCCCAATGGCAAAACACTTTGGTATGACGGTTACACCTTGGGCACCGTTGGCAGGTGGCGCACTAACGGGTAAATATTTGAAAGGCGAACAAGGCCGTGTAAAAGCAGAAAGTAACCGCCGCGACGAAAACAGCGAACGCATAACTAAAGTGGTAATGGCCATTGCCGATGAAGTTGGCGTATCACCAGCCCACGTAGCCTTAAAATGGACTATGCAGCAGGGTTTCTCTTGTACCCCAATTGTGGGCGCAACTAAGGTGGATCAGCTGAAAGATAATCTGAAAACTATAGACCTCACTTTAACGGCCGATCACCTAAAACGCCTGGATGAAGCCAGCGCCATTAAATTAGGTTTCCCCGGTGATTTCTTTAATGAGGATGCCGTGAAGGTGAATTCGTTTGGTGGGTTTTATGATAAGGTGGAGAAGAGAGTATAGGGAAGAATAATTTAATGATCAAATTTGTCATTGCGAGGTACGACGCAATCTCATAGTTATACATATCGAATAATCATTGGCGACGAGATTGCCACGCTATCGCTCGCAATGACAAATTATATAAAGTCTTTTCGTCCTTCTTCTTTAATCCATCCTTTACATATTCCTTCTATACTGCCCGCCAACAGCATATAGCGCATTAGAGATTTGCCCCAACGAACAATATTTACAGGCCTCCATCAGGGCTTCGAAAGTATTTTCGCCATTAACAGCTGCTTGTTGTAGTGATTTTAATAGCTCAGGGGCTTTATTAGAATTTCGCTGCTTAAAAGCTTCCAATGCCGTGATTTGTAACTGCTTTTCTTCCTCCGTAGCTCGGATCACTTCGGTAGGCACCAAGGTTGGCGAACCTTTTTTACTAAGGAAAGTATTTACACCAATGATGGGGAACTCGCCGGTATGTTTCAGCGTTTCATAGTAAAGAGATTCTTCCTGAATTTTGCTGCGCTGATACATAGTTTCCATGGCGCCCAAAACACCGCCACGATCATTTATTCTTTTGAACTCAGTAAGTACGGCTTCTTCTACCAGATCCGTCAATTCTTCGATAATGAAAGCGCCTTGAATTGGGTTTTCGTTTTTAGTTAAGCCAAGCTCCCGGTTGATGATTAATTGAATAGCCATCGCCCTGCGGACTGATTCTTCGGTTGGGGTGGTTATTGCCTCATCGTAGGCGTTGGTATGCAGTGAATTGCAATTATCATAAATGGCATATAAAGCCTGCAATGTAGTACGGATATCATTAAAATCAATTTCTTGTGCATGTAATGACCTGCCGCTGGTTTGGATATGGTATTTCAGCTTTTGTGAACGGTCATTACCCTTGTATTTATTTTTAATGGCTTTAGCCCAGATACGCCTGGCCACACGGCCAATCACAGAATATTCTGGATCGATACCGTTTGAGAAAAAGAACGAAAGATTAGGCGCGAAATCATCAATATGCATTCCCCGGCTTAAATAGTATTCTACATAAGTAAAGCCATTAGCAAGCGTAAAGGCCAACTGGGTAACCGGGTTAGCCCCAGCCTCGGCAATATGATAGCCCGAAATAGATACCGAATAAAAGTTACGCACCTTCTCATCAATAAAATATTGCTGGATATCGCCCATTAACCTTAAAGCAAACTCGGTAGAAAATATGCAGGTGTTTTGTGCCTGATCTTCCTTTAAAATATCAGCTTGTACGGTGCCGCGAACATTGGCTATGGCGTAAGCTTTAATTTTTGCGTAAATATCCGGAGGAAGAATTTGATCACCAGTTAAGCCGAGGATAGATAAACCTAAGCCACTATTTCCCTGTGGCAAACCTCCCACATACCGCGGCTTATCTAACCCCTTATCATCATAAACCTCTTTAAGCTTGGCTTCAACCAGATGCTTCAGGTTATTTTCGACGATATATTTCTCACACTGCTGATCGATAGCAGCGTTCATAAAAAAGCCTAATAACATTGGCGCAGGGCCGTTAATAGTCATAGATACAGAGGTTGATGGACTGCACAGATCAAAACCCGAATACAGTTTCTTAGCGTCATCCAGTGTAGCAATGCTTACGCCAGAGTTGCCAATCTTGCCATAAATATCAGGACGGATATGTGGGTCTTCGCCATACAAGGTGACCGAATCAAAAGCGGTAGATAACCTGTGCGCAGGCTGACCAAGTGACACATAATGGAACCGCTTATTAGTACGCTCGGGCCCGCCTTCGCCGGCAAACATGCGGGTTGGGTCTTCGCCTTCGCGCTTCAGCGGAAATACACCTGCGGCGTAAGGAAACTCTCCTGGCAGGTTCTCGGTCAATAACCAACGTAAAATATCACCCCAAGCCTCATATCTAGGTAATGAAATCTTAGGAATACGTAATTGCGAAAGGGAAGTACTAAACAAAGGTTGTTTAATTTCCTTGTCGCGCACTTTATATATGAAGTTATCGGCTTTGTATTTCTGTATGGTATCCGGCCACTCTTTTAGCAAACGTTTGCAATCGGGATGCAGGTGTTCTTCTAAATGCCGATAAATATCTTGCAACCCTTTCAGATTCCCCTCTAGAGAGGGGTTAGAGGTGTGTCCTTTCTGTAAACTTTCCTCCAACAAATCCATCGTACCCTTAACCATAAATAACTGCTGCGCAATTTTACACTGTTCATTTACCCATGTTATGTAAGCTGCGCTGCTCTCAGCAATCTCGGCCAGGTAGCGAATTCGATCGGGTGGAATAATATAGATCTTATCCTGCTCAATATCTTTTTCAATCAAATTGAGATGAAAATCTACTCCCGTTTTAGTAGCAATGGTTTTCATCAACGCCGCAAACAGGCTGTTCATCCCCGGGTCGTTAAACTGCGATGCCATGGTGCCAAAAACGGGCATGCTATCATCACTGGCATCAAACAATAAATGGTTACGTTTATATTGCCTGCGTACATCGCGAATGGCATCCAGTGCGCCACGCTTATCAAATTTGTTAATCGCAACCAGATCGGCAAAATCTAGCATGTCGATCTTTTCCAGTTGGGTAGCTGCACCAAATTCGGGTGTCATTACATAAAGGGATACATCGCAATAATCGGTGATCATGGTATCGCTCTGGCCAATGCCTGAGGTTTCTACAATAATCAAATCGAAGCCTGCGGCTTTACATATGTCAATAGACTCCTGCACGTAACCCGATAAGGCCAAATTAGCCTGCCTGGTAGCCAATGAGCGCATATAAATTCGCGGGTTATTGATGGCGTTCATTCGGATGCGATCACCCAGTAAGGCACCGCCGGTTTTGCGTTTGGATGGGTCGACAGATATAATAGCCATTGTTTTATCAGTCTCAGCCAAAAAACGGCGGACGATCTCGTCGACCAATGATGATTTCCCCGAGCCTCCGGTACCAGTGATCCCCAATACAGGTATCGCCTTGTTAGCAATTTTATCAGATGCAGATGGAGCTATAATTGATTTTGGGAGCTGTTCATAATGGTTCTCTGCAAGGGTTATTAACTGTGCAATAGCCTTAGCATCTTTTTGTGGCAGATGCTTCATTTCACCGTTCAGCTTTGTTTTAGTTTCAAAATCGCATTGCTGCATCATATCGTTAATCATACCCTGCAGACCCATTCGGCGACCATCATCTGGCGAGTAAATTTTGCTGATACCATAAACCTGTAGTTCCTCAATTTCTTGTGGCAAGAAAACGCCACCGCCACCGCCAAATATTTTGATATGGCCTGCACCGCGTTCCTTAAGCAGATCGTGCATGTACTTAAAGTACTCAATGTGCCCGCCCTGGTAAGAGGTAAGGGCGATACCTTGCACATCTTCCTGTATGGCGCAGTTTACAACTTCATCAACTGAACGATTATGGCCAAGGTGAATTACTTCGGCTCCGCTGGATTGAAGAATACGGCGCATAATATTAATGGTAGCATCGTGCCCATCAAACAATGAAGCGGCAGTTACAAAACGAATTTTGTACGAGGGCTTGTATACAGGAACATTTTCCATTGAGGAAGTATAATTGGTTACAAAGCAAATTTACTTATAAATACTATGCGTGCATAATAATTTAATGAGTGAGTAATAGAAGGAGTGAATGTTGAGTATTGCATAAGTGTTTACTTGCGTGCGTTTGCAACGTTTGCTTAATAAGGGCGGGCATTTGTAATGCCCGAGAGGTGTTGCAAACACTCAACCAATCCGCATGCGTTAGAAACGCGCGCGAGTTAGGATATTGAAAGGTGTGATTTATTTCTACTTGCGCGCGTTTGCAACGCGTGCTTAATAAGGACGGGCATTTGTAATGCCCGAGAGGTGTTGTAAACACCCAACCAATCCGCACGCGTTACAAACGCGCGCGAGTTAAAATTGAAATCTCTGAGCCCTACATGTTCGCCAAAATTGACAACCCAACAACACAGCCCACCCATTACGGGACTGATTAGCCATCTTTTAGCTGTTATAATTTGTATCTTTGCGCCGATGGAAGTTAAAGAGGCTGCAGTTGCGCAAGGGTTTAAGGGTTACAATAATTACGGTGCATGGCTACGTGAAAAGTATGATGGTCAGCGCGTATTTAAGGTTATTGTTGACGGTGGGTTTACCTGCCCTAATCGTGATGGCTCTAAGGGTTATGGTGGCTGTACCTATTGCAATGTAGATTCATTTACGCCATCAGTTTCGCGCCAGGCACCTACACTGCGCGAGCAAGTTATACAAGGTATGGAACGTGCCCGTAAGGGTAACAAGGCCGATAAGTTTATCATTTATTTTCAGCCCAATACCAATACCTATGCGCCTACGCATTACCTGAAAATGCTTTATGATGAAGCATTAAGCATTGATACCGAAAACATCGTTGGCCTTTCTGTAGGTACCCGCCCGGATTGTATTGACGCCGAAAAAATCGCTTTACTCGAAAGCTATACCGACCGCTTCGACGTGGATCTGGAAATGGGTATGGAATCTATCTATAACGAAACTTTGGATCAGATTAACCGTGGTTGCAGTCACGAAGATCTGTTGAAAGCATTGGCGTTGGTAGAGAATAGCAAGCTTGATATTTGTGTACACACCATCTTCGGCTTCCCTTGGGAAACTAAAGAAATGATGTTGAAATATGCCGATGAAATTAATCGCCACAAGCAAATTAAGTTTGTGAAGTTTCATCACCTGCATATTGTTGAAGGTTCTGTAATGGGAGTTAAGTACAAACGCGAACCGTTTAAGCTGTTTACGCTTGATGAGTACGCTAACTTTTTGTGCGAATTACTTCCATTGGTTAGACCAGATGTGGTTGTACAGCGTTTGTTCGGCCTCTCTGACCGCGAACTGTTGATCGCTCCTAACTGGCAATTGAAAAAATCAGAAATACAATATTATATTGACCAAAAGCTGGCAAATAATGGCATTATACAGGGATCTGCCCTGTTATAAGCTCAGTCTGTTTTATGGTATATTAATTGCGTTTATTGTTGAATTAAACTATTAGCCTATTATTAAATAATACATATACTTTGTCACAAAAAACGCTGCAAAATTATATACCTGCCCTAACAGGTGTACGTGCTTTAGCTGCATACCTGGTTTTTATTTCTCACTATGAGTATGCTTTTGATGAATCTTTTCCCCATAGTGTGAAAAGATTTCTGCAAGAGTTTCATTTTGGGGTGACAATTTTTTTCGTTTTATCGGGCTTTTTAATTGCCTATCGCTATTACAACAACTTTTATTTAACTACCGATTGGTTTAAACAATACTTTAAAAACAGGGTGGCGCGTATCTACCCTATGTACTTTTTCCTCACCATAGGAGCTTTTATTTATTTCTATTGTACCGGCGATGTACAGGTAACCGGGGGCTTTTCGTACCCCTTTGTTTTGATGCTGATGAACATCACTTTTCTGCGTGGTTTTTTCAACGATCTTAAGTTTACAGGTATAGCCCAAGGATGGTCGCTCACGGTAGAAGAATGCTTTTATTTCTCGGCACCATTCATCTTTCTTATCGCTAAAAGGTATAATAAATTTTATATACAGCCCTTTATCGTAACCGGGTTGGGGGCCTTGCTGGTACTCGTATTCCATAATTTCGACTGGTATGGTTTCTTTGGAAATTTCACCTTTATGATGGTGTATACCTTCCTGGGGCGGTGTTTTGAGTTTTTTGTCGGTATACAGTTAGCGATGATTATTCATAAGAAAGGTGTATCGCGCAGCAATAATTTACTGTATACCTATATCGGTATTGTGATGGTGTTTATCTGCCCATTCATTATGTCCTTATTACCCATACCTCAAGGGTGGACGGCAGGCTTGCACAATCCATGGGGAATTGTAACCAATAACTATTTACTGGCCGTATCTATCGCTATTTTCTTCTACGGATTGTTGACCGAGAGCACCATTTTAAAGAAGATATTATCCAACAAATTTCTAGAGCTGCTAGGTAAAAGCTCGTACATATTTTACCTGATCCATTTGGGGTATATGTACAAGTATTTGCATGATGGTGTAAACTGGCTTAATGATAAAGTATTTGTGTGGTACGATAAATGGGGAGTACAATGGCGTTCGCCGTTCGAATATGATTGGTTAAACCTGGTTTATATATTTATTATATTAAATGGCTTGTCTGTACTGCTGTTTAAAACAATAGAAGAGCCATTGAATCATTACATTCGTAAGTCCGATTTTTTAATTAAGAATAAGGATGCTAGCAAGGTATCGTCTCAAAATCCTGGTTCTGCAAACTCTATGCACTCGAAATGAAAAAAAATACCTATTGCATATTAGTAGCTGTATTACTGATGCCGGCATTATTATTTGGGCAAAGTAAAACAGGTAACCAGCCAATCCCCAGTTTGCCGCTTAAAGAAACTGCAACTAAGGCATCGGCATCGGCAGAAGACTCACCTTCGGCAGATGGCGATATGGTGATTAAGGTAAATGCATCGCCTAAAAAATCACTTTTTAAAGAAGATGAAAAAATTAAGTATTCTTTCGATGTAAAGAGTACATATAAAACTAAGCAGGATGGTAAATTAACCGTATTGGTAAATACCGATCTGGGCGATAAGGTTTACGAAAAGAGCTACAACTTTAAAGTAGGTAGAGAGAGTAGTGAAGGTTTAAGTGTTGATATCCCCGGACAGAAAAACGGTTTTTACCAGGTTAAGTTTATGCTTAATCTTACCGACTATGATGATACTGTAAAACGCATATTTGGTGTTGGTCCTGAAAAAATAAAAGCAACAGTTACCAATAAGCCATATGATTTTGATGCTTTTTGGGACTCTGGTAAAGAAAGCCTGAAAAAAATAGCGCCTCAATTTAAAGTGACTAAAGACGTACAGCAATCTACCAAAGAGAAAGATGTTTACCTGGTAGAAATGCACTCCTGGGGTAACGCGGTAATACGTGGTTGGTTAACCATGCCGGTAAAACGCCCCCGCCACATCCCGGTTAAATATCGTTTGCCAGGTTATATCGTAACCATGAAACCAACCATGGACGATGACGAGTTTGCTGTATTTAACCTTAACGTACGTGGAAGCGGTAACAGTAAGGATGCCGTGAAATATTACGGGCAATATAACTTGTACCATATTGACTCTAAAGAAGAATACATTTACCGTGGTGTATATATGGACTGTATCCGGGGTATGGATTTCATTAGCGCTTATGCCGATTTCTTTAAATTTGATATGGATCGCGTAGCCGTAGTTGGTGGTAGCCAAGGTGCATGTTTGGCTCTTGCTTTAGCCGGGCTTGATAACCGGGTTAAATTAGTAACTGCAGAATTGCCGTTGTACTCTGATTTACGCGATGCCATTAAAATTGGCCCAACCCTGTATCCCGAAAAGAAATCACCGATATGGATGCTGGATGATTACGTGCGCAGAACACATGGCTATACAGAAAAAAAACTTTTCTCGATTTGGGACTACTATGATCCCATTAACTTTGCGCCAGAAGTAAAGTGCCCGGTTTTACTGGCCGTTAGTTTGCTGGACGAACTTTGCCCGCCAAGATGCAGTTATGCCATGTACAACCAATTAAGCAGTAAGAAGAAAGAAACCTGGGTTAGCCCTGATCTTACCCACGAGGTTGACGACTCTTATTACCAGTTTCAATACTACTGGATCAAAGAAACTTTTGTATTACCATAGCCTGTTAGCAAATAACTAAAATGAAGAAAGCTTTTACTCTTACTCTTATACTTATAGTAATAACATTGTTTGTTAACCAAAGGCAGGCCTATGCAGGCTGGCCAATGGGTAAGGGACGCTTTTTATTGGGTACTAGTGCTACAATTTACGCTGCCAAAGATTACTGGGATATTTACGGCAAGCTGCATACTAATAGCAGTACTGCTTTTACCTCTTATACCTTAGGCATTTTTGGCAGCTACGGGCTTTCTCGCCGTGCCGATTTTATGTTTAGTGTGCCTTTTTCGCGCCAGGTATCAAACCAAAGCACCGATAAATATCACAACGGCTTGGGCGATTTGCAATTGGGTTTAAGCTACAACCTGTTCAATTATAAGTACAAAAACTTCACCTCGATATATGTAGGTGCTATTGTGCCGATGTATCCGAAATATGATGCACAAACACTTGGTTTGGGTATGTATGGATCAGAAGTGAAGCTGATGAACACAGGTGCCTATACCTTAACCGGTAAAAAAGGCTATTATAACCTGGAAGCAGGCTACAGGCAGTTTTATGGTTCTGATGCTCCCTGGCAGTTTACTTATCTGGCAGCTTTAGGTCTATCGCTGGATAAGTATAACCACGTATCTGTTGATGTATCTGGCGTTTACTCTCATAGCTCAGATTCAACCGCTAACTCGGCTGTAATTTTGGCTGGTGCCGCGCGCAACTATAGTTACACCCGCACATCGGTAAGTTACGGGCACACGTTTTCGCGTAGGGTTTCTGTATTCGTATCTGGTTTTTATACTTTAACAGGTATTAATACCGGCGTTGGTTATGGAGGTAGTTTACAGGGCTTATTTAGATTCTAATTTGCTTTTGGCTTATAGCGGGTTGTAGTAGGGGCCAAATAGTTCGATCACTGCTTTTTCGCGATAGCTAAAAATTTCTCTCACTTTTTTGGCTACCAGTAATTTATCGGCGAAACCTCCGATGGGGCCGTAACCTATGGCGTAGGTTAGCAGATCTGTCATATGCACACCGCCGCTAATTTCTTTAAAATGGTGCTCGTGGTGCCATAGTGCGTAAGGACCAAAGCGTTGTTCGTCCACAAAATATTCTTTGTCTTTAACATGGGTGATCTCTGTTACCCAGTTTAGTTTTACGCCTAATACCGGCGAAACCTTATAGGTGATCAGCATGCCCGGGTACATGGTGGTTTGCTCAGTGTAATCAGATGTGACAACAAAGTTCATATCGGCTGGGGTTATTTTGCCGAGGTTTAAGGGTGACGAAAAGAAATTCCAGGCTGTATCCATGCTTATCGGCATAGATTGTTCCCATTTTAGTTGGTAGGTTTTCACAATGTACTTAACCCTGTATTAGGGTAAAAGTTTGTTAATGTGTGTATCCAATACTTTAAGCAATTCGGCAAAGTCTTTTTCGGTGTAGCCCATTGATTGGTAAATGATTTTTCCGTTTTCATCTAACACTACATTACGCGGTATAGATTGCGTAGCAAACAGGCTGAAAATTTTACGGCCTTCATCTGGCAAAATAGGGAATGTATACTTGTTGCTCTCTTTAAACGGAAGCACTTTATCCCAGCCCTGTTCGCGGCCAAATACAAAGAGCGCAAATTTAGGGTTGTCTTTATACTTATCCCAGATTTCTTTTTGAACCCGTGGTAATTCTAACCTGCAGGGAGGGCACCAGGTAGCAAAAAAGTTAAGCAGCACAATTTTGCCTTTATAGCTTTCTATAGTTGCGGTTTTGTCTTTATCAGTATAAAATTCAAAGGCAGGCGATTGCTGGCCCACCTTGGTAAGGGTAGTTTGGTCTTCGTCGGGTGCTTGCGCTTTTAGGGTTATTGCGCTAATGAATAACGCAAAAAACAGGGCATACTTTTTCATGGCAGATCAAATGTTTAAGCCAATATAGCTAAAACAAACAGATCTTAGTGTAATTACTGCACCATTTTATTGGCGCAATATGAGCTCGCAAAAGCCTCCGGCTTAGCCTTAAATACAAAGCCCATGCTTAAAATATAACCCATGGCCTCGTGCAAAGCCTGGTTAGATTTAAACATTGGGTTGGTATTAATGTCGGCGTGTACTTCCAGATCAACTTCGTACACATCCAATAAATCGCAAAGTTTGTAGGCAATATCAATTGATTTTTGCACTTCAGATAGCATCCTTTCTTTAATGCTCATTTTTTGCGATGTACGTTCCTGGTGGATGTACATAAAGCCGCCGCGTTGCTCGCGTAAAAAAACAATAACGGTTGCAAAATCGGTAACAGAACCCTTTACCTGCGAGTCTGTACCAATGCAAACTTTAAGCTTGTTACCCAGCAGGGTTTCACGCTCAATTGTTCTTTCAACTTCTTCAATAATGGGGGTTTGCAGTATTTCACCGCTAAATTTTCTCCAGGTCATAAAAATTGTATTTAGTATAAATTTTCAGAAACCTTGCCAGTGGTTTATAAAAGTATGCAATTAGTTTCCATAATTAAATGAAGCGCCAGTTATTTTTTTGTTAACATAAGCCTAATTATCAACAGCTTATAGTGAAACTAAGCGCCGAAAGCTGCGTTTTAATATCTGCATATAGATATGCATCTTTAACAAAATCTATTTTCTATGAATATTAAACCACTACTATGGCTGGCGGTACCTGCGGTTTTAACTGCTGCATGCAATACCAAAAACAGCCAGCAAACCACGGAAACGCCTAAAAGAACTGTGTTTTTTGATAAAACCGGGATGGATACCACCGTTAAGCCGGGCGATAACTTTTTTGATTATGCCAACGGAACATGGCTTAAAAAAACGGAGATCCCGGCATCAGAAACAGGGTGGGGTTTAGCCAAGCAATTATTTAACAATACCCAAAAAAGTTTACATCAAATTTTGGAGGATGCAGTTAAACAGAACGCCGCTAATGGCAGCGCCGAGCAAAAAGTAGGCGACCTTTACAACAGCGGGATGGATACTGTAACCATTGATAAGCTAGGTTACTCACCAATTAAGCCAACGCTTGCTGCAATTGAGGCGCTTAAAGATTATAAGGACCTGATTAACTATATGGCTGCCAGTTACAAAGATGGCGACGGCTATATGTTTGGTTTTTATGTAGCACCTGATGGCCGTAACAGTAAACAAAATGTTGCCCAGTTTGATCAGGATGGTTTAGGATTACCTAACCGCGATTACTATTTTAAAACGGATGCTGATACCAAGAAAATCCGCGATGCGTATGTTGCTTACATCACAAAGTTATTTGTATTAACAGGTGTTGATGCGGATACCGCTGCGAAGAATGCACAGGATATTTTGGCGCTGGAAACTGAAATCGCCAAATCGCACTCAACCCCGGTTGAACTTCGCGACCCGATTAAAAATTATAATAAGTTTGCCGTTGCAGATATTCAGAAAAAAATCACTGATGTTGATTTGAACGATTTGTTTAAACGAATGGGTTTTAAAGCTGACACAATATTGGTTGGCCAACCTAAATACGACGTTGCATTATTTAAACTATTGAAATCGGAACCTATTGCCACCTGGAAAACTAAGCTTAAGTTTATGGCTTTAAGTAGTAGTGCAAACTATCTGAGTAAAGATTTTAGAGTGGCAAGCTTCGAGTTTAACGATAAAACCCTCAATGGACAAAAGCAACCTAAAGAACGTTGGAAAACAATGGTTAGCACCGTTGACGGCGGCTTAGGCGAATTGCTTGGTCAGCTTTACGTTAAAACCTATTTTACTCCCGAAGCCAAAAAACGTATTACTGATTTAGTAAACAACCTGCAGGCTGTTTACAAAGAGCGCATCGAGAAATTAGACTGGATGAGCGCAGCTACCAAAGAAAAAGCAATTATTAAACTGAATGCTTTCACTAAAAAGGTAGGTTATCCTGATAAGTGGAAAAAGTATGATGATGTAACTATCAATAAAGATGCTTTTTATAATAACATGCAATCTATCTCAAAGCATAATTATAAAGAGATGATTGATAAGGTTAACAAACCCGTAGACAGAACGGAGTGGGGGATGACGCCGCCAACGCTGAATGCTTACTACAACCCAAGCTTCAACGAAATTGTATTCCCTGCAGGGATATTGCAGTATCCATTTTTTGATAAAGATGCCGATGATGCTATTAACTACGGCGGTATAGGTATGGTAATAGGCCACGAAATGACACATGGCTTTGATGATCAAGGCAGCCAATACGATAAAGATGGTAACTTGAATGTATGGTGGACTAAAGAAGACAACGAAAAATTTAAAGCTAAAACTCAAGCAGTAGCTAAGCAATATGATGCTTATACCGTATTAGGCGACATGCATGTAAACGGTAACCTGACCCTGGGCGAAAACATTGCCGATAATGGCGGTGTCGCTTTAGCCTACGAAGCCTTCAAAAGAACGCCCGAAGGTAAAAGCGATAAAAAGATCGACGGCTTTACGCCGGATCAACGTTTCTTTTTATCCCTTGCCCAAATATGGCGCAGCAAAAATAGAGATGAGTCTGTTAGGATGCGTATCAACAATGATCCACATTCGCCAGCGATGTATCGTGTAAACGGCCCGATTTCAAATACTGATGCCTGGTATAAAGCATTTGATGTGAAACCTGGTGATAAGTTATATAAACCAGAGAATGCGAGAGTGAAAATCTGGTAAAATATATTTGATTAAACAAAGAAAGCCGCTCATCGAGCGGCTTTCTTTGTTTAAGGCTTGCAGTCGCGGCTTTTGCCGAGTGACGACTATCCCACAGCTTCTGGCCGGAACTAATATTATCCAACCAATTTCTTATACCTTAACCTTTTCGGTGCGATATCGCCTAAGCGTTTCTTGCGGTTTTCTTCGTAATCAGAGTAGTTACCCTCGAAGAAGTAAACCTGCGAATCACCTTCAAATGCCAGGATATGCGTACAAATCCTATCCAGGAACCATCGATCGTGACTAATCACTACGGCGCAGCCGGCAAAGTTTTCTAAAGCTTCTTCTAAGGCGCGTAAGGTGTTTACGTCGATATCGTTGGTAGGCTCATCCAGTAATAATACGTTCGAGCTTTTCTTAAGCGTAATAGCTAAGTGAACGCGGTTACGTTCACCACCTGATAGCACACCCACTTTTTTCTGCTGATCGGCACCGTTAAAGTTGAATTTAGAAACATAGGCACGTGAGTTAATCGCTTTATTACCCAGCATCATGTTATCTAAACCGTCTGTTACGTTTTCCCAAACAGATTTTTCAGGGTCAAGGTCATCATGGTTTTGATCCACATAGCCTAATGCCACAGTTTCGCCTACGCGGAAAGTACCAGCATCCGGCTCTTCCTGACCGGTGATTAACCTAAATAGCGTAGTCTTACCAGCACCGTTGGGGCCAATGATCCCCACAATACCGTTTGGCGGCAGCGAGAAAGTAAGATTGTCAAATAAAATTCTGTCGCCGTAAGCCTTAGTTACATTGTTGGCTTCAATTACCACATTGCCCAAACGCGGGCCCGGCGGAATGAAGAGCTCCAATTTATCTTCTTTCTCCCTTGTTTCTTCAGAAGCCAGTTTGTCATAGTTTGATAAACGTGCCTTTCCTTTGGCATGGCGTGCTTTTGGCGCCATCCGCACCCACTCCAGCTCGCGCTCCAAAGTTTTTTGGCGTTTGCTTTCGGTTTTTTCTTCCTGGGCAAGGCGTTTTGATTTTTGCTCCAACCACGATGAGTAGTTACCTTTCCACGGGATACCCTCGCCACGGTCAAGTTCAAGGATCCAGCCGGCTACGTTATCCAGGAAGTAACGATCGTGGGTTACGGCTATAACAGTTCCTTTGTATTGTTTTAAGTGTTGTTCTAACCAGTCGATAGATTCTGCATCCAAGTGGTTGGTCGGCTCATCCAGCAACAACACATCCGGCTCTTGTAATAGCAGGCGGCACATGGCCACGCGGCGTCGCTCACCACCTGATAATACACCAATTTTAGCATCTGGATCTGGGCAACGTAACGCGTCCATGGCACGCTCTAGTTTAGTATCCAGTTCCCATGCGTTTACCGCATCAATTTTATCCTGTAATACACCTTGGCGCGCCATCAGTTTATCCATGGCGTCGGCATCTTCGTAAACCTCAGGCAGGCCGAAGCTTTCGTTAATTTCTTCGTACTCTTTTAGTATGGCTGTAATTTCAGCAACGCCTTCTTCAACTACTTCGCGTACTGTTTTCTCGGGATCCAAAATAGGCTCCTGGGCCAAATAACCCACGGTATAACCCGGAGAAAATACCACTTCGCCCTGGTAGGCTTTATCTAAACTGGCAATAATTTTTAATACCGATGATTTACCCGAACCGTTTAAACCGATAACACCAATTTTGGCACCATAGAAAAACGAGAGGTATATATTTTTTAAAACTTGTTTTTGAGGCGGGTAAATTTTATTTACACCAGCCATCGAGAATATGATCTTTTCGTCTGCCATTTTTAGATTTATGTAGAGAGTCCCAAATATCTGTTTTATAAGTTTGGATTACAAGAGATAAGCCAGGATTTGATGGTTGCATTTTTTACTGCAACAGATAATTCCAATCTAAATTTTCCCTAACTTCATATTACCAATTATAAACTTTCATGAAACAAAATAATCACCCGAAACAGGTTGATGTTTATTTTGACAAATATGCCGAAAGCCATCAGAATCCTAAAAATGAGCTGATCCATTGGATCTGTGTGCCTTTAATTGTATTTAGTTTAGTGGGGTTGATATGGTCGATCCCGTTTCCGTACCTCAGCTTTTTAGGTGCACTAAATGGCTACGTGAGTTGGGCCTGGTTCCTGATTGCGTTTGCCGTGTACTATTACTTTAAACTGTCGCCCGTACTGGCGGGTTTTATGCTGCTGCTGATCCTTGTATTTATTTACGCCATTGTTGTTCTGCTAAACTGGCAGCATAACGGCGGGCCAATGTTATGGCAAAGCTGCTTGGTAATATTTGTGCTATCGTGGGTAGGGCAGTTCATCGGGCATAAAATAGAGGGAAAGAAACCTTCGTTTTTTGATGATATTAAATTTCTGCTGATCGGCCCGATATGGTTAATGCATTTTGTGTTAATGCGGTTGGGGATTAAGTATTGATTCGTGTATTTTAATTTATCGACAGATACAAGCCCACATATTTCGAGTGCCTCAACATGGACAGTCCTTATTTAAAAGGTGCGTTGTCATCCTGAAGCACTCGAAGGATAAGGGACAAAAGATGTGTCAGCTTAAAACTTATACGTTACTCCAGCGCCAAAAATCTGTTTCACTTGTAAAAGTGAATGATATTCGTTCACGCCATTTTTTTCTTGCGTTATACGGGCAAGCGGATCGTTAATTAGCTCCACGCCTAAATTTACGGTTACCACTTTATTTACTTTCATAAACAAGTTGGCTGCATAATCGGCGTAAATGTTTTGTGGTTTTTTTAGGTAATCAGAATATAGTTTCAGGATGTTTTCGAGGGTGATATTTTTAGCGATGCCGAGTTTATAGTAAGCATCTAACGAAGCACCCAGTTGGTACAAACTCTTATTGTATGGTGTTACCCCATAAGATCCAAGCGAAGATAGGTAGCCATTTCTCACAAAGGTGAATCTGGATGCCAGAGGCGAAAGGTTGATACGTAAGCTATCAGAACGCTTATAGGCAAAACCCGGACCGAAGGTTAAGTAAGTCGGCGCGAATGGTGCTGATATAAGAGTTCGTAAATTATTACTATCATAATTATAACCATTAGCAAACTGGGTTTGGAAGTTGCCATAAAAGGTATATAACCAGTATCTGGCAGCTTTATAACCTAGTAAGCTGTTTAATATGGCACGGTCGTCATTTTTACGCCAACCAATGTCGGGTTGGCGGCTTAAACCATATGCCATAATCACTTTGTTATCCCAGCTCCACTTATCGCGCTTGTAATTGAAATCGTAATCGAGCACAATGTTGGCAGCAAGCGAATTTACACCACCGGCAGCCCAGTTAGAAAACGAGCTTTGGTTTATTAATAAAGTGTTTTGGCCATGTATTTTCCACACCTTAACTGTATCTGGCAGTGGCGGCGGCGGCGTAGCGGGCGCTGGTGTTTGCGCGTAGGCCGTAATACTAAAACCAGATAATAATAAAGTGTACTTTAACCAGTGTATAAATTTGCTCATCATATGCAATAGATTTTAATTACTAAACCGTTATGTTGTCTTTGCGTTCTACAAAAAATGTCCAAATTACTGCTGCTACCATAGCGCCCAGAATTGGGGCCACAATAAATAGCCACACCTGGGCAAGGGCTTTTGCGCCAACAAAAACTGCCGGTCCGATGCTGCGGGCAGGATTAACAGACACCCCGGTTACTTTAATACCCACAATGTGAATAAGCGTCAGGGTTAAGCCAATGGCCAATCCGGCAAACCCGCCATGGATGTTTTTGGTAGAGGTTGAACCGAAAATTACTAATAAAAAAATCATGGAAAAAATAAACTCCGCTATAAAGCACGATGTAAGGTCGTATTTCCCCGGCGAACGCAGGTCGTAGCCGTTGGCGCCTAAGCCTACGCCTGTGGTAATATCCCAACCCGGTTTGCCTGTCGCAATTAAATAAAGTATACCCGCACCTGCTATTGCGCCCAAAACTTGCACAATTACGTATCCAATACATTCTGATGCCTTCATGCGGCCGGCTGCTACCATACCTATACTAATGGCAGGATTAAGATGGCAGCCAGATATATGGCCAAATGCATAAGCCATAGCCACAACAGAAAGGCCAAAGGCGAATGAGATACCTAAAATACCAACACCTGTTGTGCCATCGGGCCCGCCAATGACGGCGCTTCCGCACCCCATTAGTACCAATACCATAGTTCCGATAAACTCGGCTATTAATTTGTAAAAGCTTTTGGTTTCCATTTTTTTGTTGATTAGGTGATTTTGCGTAAAATGCTAAGGTTAATAATGATAGAAATTTGATAATGTTGGCGGATGCTAAGAACTGGTTATAGCGCTCATTCTTAATATACATGGGTGAATAACCACATTTAATATAAGGGCCGCGTGAAAACTAAGCAGGGGGATAAAATAAAATTATACAAATTTTTGCATCTAAAGGTTAACATAACTACCCATCTGTTTCACATTTTAATCTGAATCTGATTTTTTGGGATATAAGTATTGTAAAAATTACTTTAAATGGTGCTTTGCGTTAGGGATAGAAGCGGATACCTGCCGGTGTGTAATGCCTGCAGGCGTATGAGCGCATAGCCTGGCCGCCGATAGGAGGCAACGCCCAAATGAATAACATGAACAGCCCTGATGATGTAACAATCTACAACCCTGGCACGTCAATATACTGTAGAAGTTGGTACTCGTTTACTGATATATTTTGCCCACCGCAGCAACTATGTGCTTAGCGATATCGTATATCAATAAATGGCATCTATAACGATATTATTAAAAAAATGTGGATATGTATAAAACTTGCATGCCTTAATGTCATATTTAATGCCGAAATTGCTTATATAAAGATAGCTGTTCGGGGTTTATGTCATCAGATACTAAACCATTTCCAAAATAATTGATCAAACAGGTATATAAATGTCAAAAAACTACCTTTTGGTAAATAATAATTATCGTTTTAAAGCAATATTTAATAGATTGCCTGTCATTAAAGCGAAGTATCGGGGGCGGTAAGAAAGTTGGCAATATTGTTGTAATCACTATTTATCCGCGCCTGTATAGAACAATCTATACCAACAGGGCGTTTAACAATTAATTGAAAGGTATTTTATGGAAGCTAAATTTTCGCCGCGTGTAAAAGACGTTATCTCGTATAGCAGGGAAGAGGCTTTACGCTTAGGCCATGACTATATAGGTACAGAACATCTTTTGCTCGGGCTTATCCGCGACGGAGACGGGATAGCTATCAAATTGCTGAAAGGCTTAAATGTTGATACATCCAGGTTACGCCGTGCCGTTGAGGATGCCGTGAAAGGCACATCTGGAACAAATGTGCATATTGGCAGCATTCCGCTAACTAAACAAGCAGAAAAAGTATTAAAGATCACTTATCTGGAAGCTAAAATATTTAAAAGCGATGTGATTGGTACAGAGCACTTGTTGCTTTCGATCCTTCGTGATGAAGATAATATAGCATCACAGCTATTGATGCAGTTCCACGTTAATTACGAGATATTTAAAAGTGAGGTGGAAGCCCACAAAAACAATATCACAGATGAGATGCCAGGTTCATCTACAGGTGGCGATGATGATTTTAAAGAAGAAGAATCATTTAGCCAGCCTAAAAAGGTGTCTGACATTAAATCAAAGACTCCTGTTCTTGACAACTTTGGCCGCGATTTAACTAAAGCTGCCGAAGAAGGTAAACTTGACCCGATTGTTGGCCGCGAGAAAGAAATTGAACGCGTATCTCAAATTTTGTCACGTCGTAAAAAGAACAACCCTATTTTGATCGGTGAACCAGGTGTTGGTAAATCGGCCATTGCAGAAGGTTTGGCATTGCGCATTGTACAGCGTAAAGTATCAAGGGTATTATTTAACAAACGCGTTGTTACGCTTGATTTAGCTTCATTAGTGGCGGGTACTAAATACCGTGGCCAGTTTGAGGAGCGTATGAAAGCCGTGATGAACGAGTTGGAAAAATCACCAGACGTAATTTTATTTATCGACGAGATACACACTATTGTTGGTGCCGGTGGTGCTTCGGGCTCGTTGGATGCCTCAAACATGTTTAAACCTGCTTTGGCAAGGGGCGAAATACAATGCATTGGCGCTACAACCCTTGATGAGTACCGCCAATACATTGAGAAAGATGGTGCGTTAGACCGTCGTTTCCAAAAAGTAATGGTAGAGCCCGCCACACCAGATGAAACCATCGAAATATTAACCCGTATTAAGGAGAAATATGAAGAACACCACGGTGTAACTTATACCGACGAAGCCATTAAAGCTTGCGTTGCCTTAACTGCACGTTATATTACAGACCGTTTCTTACCAGATAAAGCTATCGATGCTTTAGATGAGTCGGGTTCACGTGTTCACTTAACCAATATCCACGTGCCTCAAAATATTTTGGATATTGAAGCTAAAATCGAACAAATTAAGGTTGAGAAAAACCGTGTGGTTCGCAGCCAGAAATATGAAGAAGCAGCAAAACTGCGCGATACCGAAAAACACTTACTAGAAGAATTAGAACAAGCTAAAGGTGTTTGGGAAGCCGAAACAAAATCTAAACGTTACACCGTAACAGAAGATAATGTTGCTGAAGTTGTTGCGATGATGACAGGTATCCCGGTTCAGAAAGTTGGACAGGGTGACAGCCAGAAATTATTGCACATGGGCGAAAGCATCCAGAACAAAATTATTGGTCAGGATGATGCTGTTAAGAAATTAACTAAAGCCATACAACGTACCCGTGCAGGGCTAAAAGATCCTAAAAAACCAATCGGTTCATTCATATTCTTAGGCCCAACCGGTGTTGGTAAAACAGAGCTTGCCAAAGAGCTTGCCCGTTTTATGTTTGATACCGAGGATGCATTGATCCAGATTGATATGAGCGAGTACATGGAGAAATTTGCTGTGTCTCGTTTAGTTGGAGCGCCTCCGGGCTATGTAGGTTACGAAGAAGGCGGACAATTAACAGAAAAAGTACGTCGTAAACCATATGCTGTTGTATTGCTTGATGAGATTGAAAAAGCTCACCCTGATGTATTCAACATTTTGCTACAAGTGTTAGACGAAGGTCAGTTGACTGATTCATTAGGCCGCAAGGTCGATTTCAGGAACACGATCATTATCATGACATCAAATATTGGTGCCCGTCAGTTAAAAGATTTTGGTCAGGGTGTTGGTTTCAGCACTTCAGCAAAAACTACCCAGGCTGATGCACACTCAAGAGGTGTTATCGAAAACGCTTTACGCCGTGCATTTGCGCCGGAGTTTTTAAACCGTGTTGATGATGTGATTGTGTTTAACTCTTTAACCAAAGAAGACATCTTCAAAATTATCGATATTGAGTTAGCTGGTTTATTTGGCCGTATCAACAGCTTAGGTTACAAAATCGAGCTTACGCTTAACGCTAAAGAGGCCATTGCCGAAAAAGGATATGACTCGCAATTTGGTGCACGCCCACTAAAACGTGCCATCCAGAAATATCTGGAAGATCCAATTGCCGAAGAAATATTAAAGGGCGAGATGGCTGAAGGTGATACTATGGAAATCGACTTTGACAAGGAAACCGAAGCCATCAAAATTGTTGCAAGAGCATCAAAAGATGAAGGTAAGCCTACTGAAGAAGAACAAAAATAACATTAAGTTATTTTACTGATAAATAAAATGCCCCCGAATTTCGGGGGCATTTCTCATTTAGAGGTATTTAGTTGATTATAGTTGGTTCGTGTTTAATGTAACCTGCTTTGGCGAAAGCGCTCAACCGGGTCTGCAATTACTTTGTTTAATATATAGGCAAAAATGACGGTAATAATTGCAATGCAAAGTCCTGATCGTATAAATGTAATAGGTATCGTATTGCATACCAAACCTACCAGCATATGCGATATATACATAGGATAAGATAGTTCGCCGATGTTGTTATCAAGCTTGTTTCTTTTCAAAAACATAAATAATACGGGAATGCCGGGTATCAGCGAACCAAAATACACAATCTCTTTATAGGAAAAAGGTGAATAAATAGCCCTCGTTTCTGGTATGAAATTATAAATAAAGGTGAAAATAATAATAAAGGATAACGTTGCGATGCTTATATACACCGGGATTTGAACCGGTTTAAATTTTAAATAGATTTTGTAACATAAGTACCCAATCAAGAAAAACATAATCTCGGTAGGGAAAAACCGATAGGTCCATGGGTCGTGCTGCAGATTTAGCGCGTTGTACAGATATAATCGTAATAAGAGTGACAAGGCAATAATACCGATCACTATACCGGGCTTTCTTCTTACAATAAAAGGGGCTACTAAATAGAAAGTAAGTTCCACGGCGAGTGTCCATGCCTGCCTCACAAATATGAAACTATTTAATGCCGGATGGGTTTTCAGGAAGTCGCTTGTAAAAAAGAGGGCGCCGCTTTTAGGATTGATCCCCAAAAACAAGGCTACGTCCTGTCCGAATATAATGATGTTAGCAATAATTAAATAAGCAAACGAAGCTAAGTTAGGTGTTACGGATAGGTAACTCTCCAATATAAGCGGATGCCCCTTTACTATCCAGGAAGCTATGCAGATTAAAAAGGTTACGATCAATACTGTCCAATAAATTGGGTAGAGCCTGATAAAACGGTTAGTTATAAATAAACGGTACGACTTATTTACACCTATATATTTTTCGTTTAATACCAATGACATGTAGAAGCCTGATATCATATAAAAAGATTGAACGGCGATACGTCCGCCTACAAATTTGAACCCGAAAATAGCGCCCTCATGATCCGTTACTACAGATAATGCGAGTAAGAACCTGATTATCCCCATTGTTAACTATATAAAGCCAAGGTTGATCTTTAGTCCGCCGCAACGAACTGATTTTGATCGTGTTAAACGATGTTTTTGTTATTACCTAAAATAGGCAAACGTTATCAAAAACAGCTTCTCACTTTTTCCCGGAATAGTATACAGAATGTGTGATATTGGTTATAAAATGCCTAAAACATTGAAATTTTTACACTTGGCGCGTAAGAAAAATGAAATTGTGTGTAGCAATAGGTGTGAGGTTATATGAAGCAATTGTTCGCTGTTCGAAGTCAGGAGTTATCGAACAGCAACATTAGGTCTTGTTTCTTTTCTCTCGGCTCTTTTTTCTAAACTATTCGGGCGCTCTCTCTGGTTCGTAATCAATAGGCAACATGCCAGATACACGGTTTTTCCCCCAGGCACCTTCGGTTATAATAGATAGCGGGTTCATGATATGGCCGTTATCATCAAAATAAACGTGTGGCTCAGAGAAGGTCAGGATACTGGTAGAATAATTTGGTGTGTCAGCCGGACGGTAAACTAAAGAGTTAGAGCTGTTATCGAGTGTTTTAGTGTACATCACGTACAGATAATCTGTATAGCTTATCACGTAAACTCCGCGCTGATTGGTGTGTTTAACCAGCATTGATGGATACACAGGTGGATCTTTTACTACAGAAAAAATAGTTTTGGGTAAACGTTTCAGGCGTTCCCAATTATATAGCGAATCTTCGGATGCACGGGTAAAGTTACCAATGGTATTAAAGTACGCGAGTTTAGATTTAATTTCGTCATCCGACGGACGTTTAGGATTCGGGATCTTTACCATTTGTAATGCCTTAAAACCATCATCTTCGCATTTATTATGTAATGCCGATTTTAAAAAATGCTGCATCGACCCATAATATGCTTTTTCGCGGGCCTTTTTATAGCGCTCTGCCTGCTCGGGCGAACTTACAGGCAGGTCTTCAAACAATACGGAACCTTCGTAAAAAATCATGCTTTTATTATAGTCTTTATTAAAGGTGTTCAGTAAATATTTTACCCGATAGCCCAGCGCTCGGTTTTCGATCTCAATAAAATCTGTGCTCGAGCCAATCAGCTGGTTCTTCCCCTCGTCGAAATGCAGCTTTACAACATCGGGGTTCATAATTTTGCATTGCTTAGAATCCGGGCCTTCGCCTAAAAGTTCGGTCTTAAATATTTCGTAGTTGCGGAACCACTCTGCATCTGGTTTAATGACAACTTCTTGCAAATTGATGCTTTTGGGTAATAATTCAATTTGTGGTATGGTGATATTAGCATTGCTTACCATAATGGTAACTTGGTAAGTTTCGTAGCCAACAATTGATGCCACTAAGTCATACTGCCCCGGTTTAACGTTATGTAGCACAAAATTACCCGTGGTATCTGTACGGTTACCCACGCTCGAATTACTTAAAATTACGGTAGCATAACCAATACCCTTGTGCGTGGTAATATCAGAAACCTTACCGGTAATAGTTACCTGCCCAAATACTAAAGCTGGGAAAAAGATAAGCAGAAACAGGGTATACTTTAACATACTGCAAAATAATGCAATATTAGATAGTTAGTATGAAGAGGTTATGAGTTTTAATTAATTTATTGTAACAGGTTAGTGAGATAAGTGTAACCACTCTTCTGTTGCTGTAGATGTTTGGGGTTTTGTCATCGCGAGTGATAGCGCGGCAATCTCGTCGTATACAGAGATTGTACTTTGATCAGCGACTATAAAAGATAGGCAAAAAGCAAAAAATAGTCTGTTGCGATTAATAATAATAGCAGCCATCCCTGATAAAAACCAGATACATGCAACTACAGAATTATTAGACTATCACTCTTCTAATAGCTATTAAAAAAACTTGTCATCTCGACGAAGGAGAGATCTTGTACTGTTTGTTTATTTGCCGTATAAGATTTCTCCTACGTCGAAATGAAAAATTGATGGGTGAATTTGTTTCTGGCGTCTAAGGGCTATTTTTCCATTTGCTCAATCACCGCCTGCGTCACCCCGGTAAAAGAGAACCCGCCATCATGAAACAGATTTTGCATGGTCACCATTTTAGTGAGGTCAGAGAATAGGGTTACACAGTAGTCGGCGCATTGATCTGCCGTGGCATTACCAAGCGGACTCATTTTCTCAGCGAAATCAACAAAGCCGTCAAACCCCTTAACGCCCGAACCTGCCGATGTGCGGGTTGGCGATTGCGAAATGGTATTGATACGGACATGTTTTTTAACACCATACTCGTAACCAAAGTTGCGGGCTATGCTTTCTAAAACGGCTTTATTATCGGCCATGTCATTATAGTTAGGAAAATAGCGCTGACCGGCTATATAAGTTAATGCAACAACAGAGCCCCACTCATTAATGGCATCCAGTTTCATGGCCGTTTGTAAAATGCGGTGCAGGCTTAACGCGGAAATGTCGAAGCCTTTATGCGTAAAATCATAGTTATTCTCTGTATAAGGTATATTTTTACGCACGTTGATACTCATGCCGATAGAGTGCAGAATAAAATCTACGCCGCCATTAAAGTGTTTGGTAGCTTCGGCAAACAGGTTTTCAATATCTGCCATCACCGTAACATCGCATGGAATAACCGGGGCCTGTATTTCTTCGGCTAGCTGATTAATGGTACCCATGCGCATAGCGATGGGGGCGTTGGTCAGTATAATTTCGGCACCTTCTTGTCTGCAGTGTTGCGCAGTTTTCCAGGCGATAGATCTTTCGTCGAGGGCGCCAAATATGATTCCCTTTTTTCCTTTCAGTAAGTTATAGGCCATGATGGTTGAAAATTAATCGTTAAGTAAAGTTAGAAATTATTTAGCTGGAATAACTTTTCATTCAGCCTCGTTATTATCGGAGTAATGAATAATCTTCTTATAAAGAATGAGCTGTCGTTAAAAAGCTAAATCAAAGCTTTTGTATATTTACCTAACAAACGCCTACCAAAACTTTATTATGATTTCAAAAGGGGAATTAAAAGACATTTACTTTAACAAGAGTGATACCGACTTTAATACCTATCCCTTTTCATTACCATTTTTTAGAAGCGTAGATAAGCTTAAGATACATCCCAAGGTTACTTTTTTAGTAGGCGAAAACGGTACAGGCAAATCTACGCTTTTAGAGGCGATAGCAGTCGCATCTGGCTTTAACCCCGAGGGTGGCTCAGCAAATTTTAATTTTGGCACCCGGCAATCTCATTCAGATCTGTATAAATACATTACAACCTCGCGGGGCACGTACCGGCATACAGATGGATTTTTTCTAAGGAGCGAAAGCTTATTTAATGTAGCTACCGAAATTGAGAATCTGGATACCGGTGGTGGAGGGCCACGGGTAATTGAATCGTACGGAGGCACCTCGTTGCATGAACAATCACATGGCGAATCTTTTTGGGCTATTTTTTTTCACAGGCTTAGGGGCAACGGCTTTTATATTCTCGATGAGCCCGAGGCCGCTTTGTCGCCCACGCGCCAGATGGCTATGCTCATCAGAATGGATGAGTTGATTGCGGAACGCTCACAATTTATTATTGCAACACACTCGCCAATACTACTGGCTTACCCAGATGCCTTGATTTATGAATTTAATGAAGACGGGGTACAGGTACGCACTTACGAACAAACCCAATTATTCCAATCCTACAACGATTTCTTTCGCAATCCGGCTTACGTGGTGAGGCAATTGCTGGGGATGTAATCAAGGATAACCGCAACTTGCCATTCAGCCGCCCTAGCTATGGGTAGCAGTGAGGAATCTTCTGCGGGAGAAAAATATCTTACAAAACATGTTATTCTGAACGGAGTGAAGAATGTTCTTCTAAAGAAAAGTATATCGTAAAGATTTTTTGAAAACGAAAGGATTGTGCTAATAACTTCCGCTAGCCCCGTTTTACGCTTATACTACGCCAGGCCTTAGTCACTGGCCGGTATCCGCTTCAACCGGGTTTAGGATGAATGGTTCGGCAAGCATTGCAAATGCCTGGAGTTTAAACCCGCTGTATAAACGCGTGCAAATAGTTGAATGTATTTTGCAAGTATGCAAACAAGGGTGCTTATTTATCAGTCAACTTAAAATTAATAGTAACTGATGATTGTGAAACCCTTGGCCTGCCATTAATAATACCCGGCCGCCAACGAGGGCCAGTTTTGATTGCCGCAATTACTGCCTCATCACAATCATATCCTATTCCACGTATAATTCTGAAATCGTCGGGTTTACCATCTGTTAATATATTAAATCCAATGGTTACATTGCCCTCAATATTATTTTTAATTGCTTTTTCCGGATAAGCTACTATCGCCTTAATGCTATCCAGGTATTTACGGTAATCACCAAACGGTTCTGCATTCAGGAACATATCTCCTCCTACACCGTAATAATCACATATGTCACTATTGGTAATTAACTTAAATGTAGGTATCGTTTTTTTTATAGTTCTTTTGGCGGTTACTTCTACCGTGAGTTTTCTACTTGTGTCTGCGGTTAATATGGGCAAATGTATTTCTAAATAGCGGCTACCATTATTTATAACACTCATTTTTTTCTGCCTGAAACAATCAAGCGTATCATTTATTAAAGCGCCATGCAACTCAAACCTGCCTTGTTGGTCTGTAAAAGTATATGGCTTGAGGCCTTCGTAGGCGTAATTTTTATTTCTTGATATGATCTGTAATTGAGTAACAGGGTTATTCGACATATCTAATACAACTCCCCTAATGTTAATCGTATCCTGTTTTACTATTTTATATTTTGGTTTATAGTTAGGAATAAATTGGGCATTGCAGATCAGTGAAGTTAGTAGGAATGCAATAAAGCTTAATATTTTTTTCATTGCTTCTAGCTATTCAACAATTCCCTTGCATTTTGCAATGCACTCTCGCCCGGTTTATCACCGCTTAGCATTTTGGCAATTTCGGTTACGCGTTCTTGCTCTGTTAATTGTTTGATACGGGTTTTGGTTACGTCGGCTTCGTCGTCTTTGTAAACAAAATAGTGACTGCTGCCTTTGCTGGCAATTTGCGGTAAGTGGGTAATGGTTATTACTTGCAGGTTCTGGGCAAGTTGCTCCATAATCTGGCCTACCTTGTTGGCCACTTCGCCGGATACGCCTGTATCAATCTCATCAAAAATAATGGTTGGCAGTGCGGTGTAACGGGCAATCAGTGATTTAATACTCAGCATCAAACGTGAAAGTTCACCACCCGATGCTACTTTACTCATCTCTGATAACGCATGCCCTTTATTGGCGGTAAACATAAAACGGATCTGATCTGTACCGGTATTGCCGAGTTCGGTTGAAGTTTTGTGCTCTATTTTAAGGAGTGCATTGCCCATACCCATTTCGGCCAGGGTTTGCATTACCTGGGTTTCGATATTCGGGATAGCTTTAATACGGTTGGCTGATAATTGGGCTGCCAATTCTTCCAGCTCTTGTTTTTGTTGGGCTATCTCTTTTTGTAATTTCTCGATAGCATCATCACTAAATAAAGCCTGCTGTATTTTTTCTGAAAGTTCACTCTGTAGTTGCAGCAGTTCGGCATTAGTGCTTACGCGATGCTTCTTTTGCAGATTATAGATGAGACTTAAGCGGGTATTCACTTCTTCAGCACGAGCCTCGTTGGTTTGGGTGTGCTGTTCCAACTGATCAGTTTCTGCCGAAATATCTTTCAGCTCAATGATAACGCTGTTCAAGCGTTCCTTCAGTTCGCCAATGGCTGAGTTGAATTTCTCGAGCGATCCCAATTGTTGCGCCGCTTCTTTCAACTGCAATAGGGCAGCCGACTCGCCATCCTGCATCAAGTAGTTTGCACCTAACAGGTTGCGCTTAATTTCTTCGGCATTGTTAAGCGTATATAGTTCTTGCTCTAAAGGTTCCTGCTCGTCTGCATCTAAGTTGACTTTCTCCAGTTCATCATATTGAAACTGGTAGTAATCCAGATCGGCTTTGGCTTTGTCGCTTTCGGTAATTAATTGCTGGAGCTGGGTATTTGATTTTTTGTACTGGCGATATTTAAATTGATAGTCGTTTAAGAGGGTTTCGTGCTTAGCAACAGAATCAACCACCAATAATTGAAATGTCGGATCATTAATCTCAGCAGTGGCATGCTGAGAATGGATATCGATTAACTTTTCGCCAACTTGTTTTAATAGTGTAAGATTAACCGGACTATCGTTTATAAACGCTCGCGACTTACCATCTGCGGAAATCTCTCTTCGGAGGATGGTTTCATCATCGTAATCCAGATCGTTTTCTTCAAAAAAGCTTTTGAGCTGCAAAAAACCGGCAATGCTGAACTGGCCTTCTATTACGCACTTTTTCTGTTGGTTAAAAAAGTAACGACTCTCGGCGCGTTGCCCCAGTAGGAGTGATAATGCACCTAATATGATTGATTTACCTGCGCCGGTTTCGCCGGTTAGGATGTTCAGGCTGCCATCAAAACTGATCTGCAGGTTATCAATTAAAGCGTAATTGTTTATACTAAGTTGTTTAAGCATAAAAAAAGTATCCCCGTTATGAGGATACTAAATTACAAAATCAATATCGAAGGAAAGGGATTTGTTTTACTATTAATTTTAGTAATATTACGGTTTGGCAGGTACGGGTGGTACCACTACCGGCACTGCTATTGCAGCTGGTGCCGGAACTATATTTATTGAAGGCGCTACGTTTATAGGTGGGATTGGTGGGATTGGAGGCACTTCAACGTTAATTTGCTGATCCATATCGAATTTGAAATCCCAGTTCATGGCTTTCATGTTCTTTTTCCATTCTTCGGTACGTTTTTTAAACTCCGGGCTGTTGGTGTAGGCGCGCAATTTGGCCGATGCTTCGTTTAATAACTTTTGCTCGCGTTTAATATCAGGGTTATTTTGAAATGCGCGCATTTGCTCGCCCAATTTCTTCATTTCTTCTTGCTGCTCCTTTATTTTTGGATTGCTGTAGGCTTTGCGTAAACTATCGCCCATGGCACGCATACGTTCAGACTGTGCACGCATTTCTGGCGAATTATAATGATCGCTCATTTGTTTACCCAATTGCTTCATCTTTTCAGACGATGCAGTTATATCGGCAGGGATATTTTTATTCAGCTCATCTCTAAACATTTTATAGTTAGGGTTTCTTATTTCGCTATCATTCTGTGGCGATACATAGTCGTGAGGGATACCGTATTTCTTCTCCAGGCGTGCAACAAGGCTTTTAAATTCGGCACTGGTATAGTATGCGTTCATTCTTTTGCCGGTTTCTTCCATTTGCTTGCTTAGTTCCTTTACTTCGCTGGTTTCGCCCCATTTAGCTTCATAATTACGGCCTACTTGTTGTTGGTCTTCCTGTAGTTTTTTTATGGCAGCATCATTATAGAAATCATTCATCTCTCTGCCAATTTTTTCCATAGCTTCAGAGGTTTGCTTAAAAGCGGCACTGTCGTAGTATTTGGTAATGGCATCGCTATATTTGGTAACCTCGGCAGACAGCCTTTCTAATTCGGGATCGTCAAGCCCCCAGTTATAGTCGAACTTTTCTAAATGCTTTTTGCCATTTTCATCAACCCACATTTTATAGTTGGAATTGGTCTTTGGTGCCGTGTGAGTTTTCTTCGCGTTAGTAACTCCCGCTTTAGGGGCCGCTGCCGATTTCTTAGTGGTATCGGTAAGCAGGCTCAGGCTGTTGATAATACCCGAAAATTTAGTTGTTTTTACAGACAACTTGCCGTTGCCTATAGCTGGGTTTAACCAGGCGATGCTGGTAATGCTGCCTATGAGTATAGTGAATGCCAACACGATATGACGGATGTTGGCCATCGGTTTTTTATTTTTCATAATACGTTCTATTCGGTTAAGTAAATGATATTTTTTACCCGTTGCGGCCAAGGCCAGCGGTAGGTAACGCACATTGTTTTGCTCTATTTTTAAAAGCGCCTGTGCATAAACCAGGGGTTGGCCAGTAAGGGCTACAACAACGTCGTCGCAGCTATTTTCGCGTTCCTGGTTTATAATACGGTTCATTAATAAAACAAAAGGATTAAAGAATAGGATCACCGACATTACCTGCTGCAGCAAGTTGATGAGGTAATCATTACGTTTAACATGGGCAAGTTCGTGCAGTAAAATAGCCTCTACCTCTTTGGCCGATAGATAGGTAGAAAGCGTAAGCGGCAGCAGAATTAGCGGTTTTAAATAACCCGTAACACAAGGTACATCAATACGATCTGCATAACTTACAATTACTGCACGTTTGTTATTAAGCATGGCAGATAGCTCGTTTAACCGTTTTTGCAATTGGTTATCGGGCACTGCGTTTTGCTTTAATTGCTGCATCTGGAACCAGGCCGATAACAAACGAAGCGTATGGAAAACTAAACCTGCTATATATATAGTAGTAACATAAGGCAGGTAGCGTTCTATAGTAATTTCGTACCTGTCGTCGGCATGGGCAATTGCTTTAAGAGAAGTGATTAGCGGTAAATGTTGTGGTGTATCTGTAGTTGCCTGGATGCTGATGTGCCAGCTGTAGTTGGCTGCTTCATCAAACAGGGTATAAATAAACCATCCTGTAGCGGCAAATAGGGCAGTAACGGTAATCTTATATTTTACTGCCGCTGATAGCCTGACGATATCTGCCAGGAAAATACGCAAAAGCAAATAAATAATAAGGCACTGCCATAACGAATGGATAATGCTTACCGCAAAAACTTCACTTAAATTATGCAACAACGTTTCCATAACAATTATTTTTCAGGGTTTTCAAATTGGTTAAGGTAGTTCTTAATAGCTTCAATCTCACTTTGCGATGCCCGGTGGGTACCCAACGCCTGGATCACCAGATCGGCCGTAGAGCCGGTGAACACGGTATTGAGTATTTTATCGAGCGCGCTTTTCTGAGCATCCTTACGGGTTACCAATGCTTTATAGACGTGTGTCTTGGCCGATGTGTTACGCTCAACCAAACCTTTTTCGTGCATTATTTGCATTAACTTTAACGTGGTGGTATAACCCGAGTCTTTAGTTTTGGCTATTTCTTCATGTACTTCGCGTACGGTACAAAGGCCTTTGTCCCATAACACTTGTAAAATTTCCAGTTCTCCCTCGGTTGCTTTAATCTCGCTGCTCATGTTTATACGAATTTCTTCGTACAAATATCTACGATAGATTTCGTATATGCAATAGTTAAATGAAATTTTTATTAATTTTTTTGCAAGGCCTGGTATTTCGGCCCGTTTGATGGATCTGCCTGTACCAATATTTTGTAGGCCGCCAATTTCTCGGCAGCGGGGGCGCCGCTGTAAACGCCTATTAGTTCATCCTCTTTGGCAGTAAAAAATATGGTAGGCAGGGTAGCGCCAAGGCGTTGCCTATCCAGTTGGGTTAAGGCCGGTAGTATAGCGTCAATATTTCTGCGGGCCATTTCTGCATTATCAACCATCAGGTCGAGGCCTTTGCGATGATAATCATAATAGAAGCTACGCAGCGGGATGTAGGTTTTATTAACCAGGTTTTCTGATAGCCAGTAACGGTTAAAGTTATTACTGTCGAAAGCTTTCCAGCCGTTGTAAGATGAGCTTTGCGCATTAACTACTACTGTTTGCGCATTGGCAAAGTAAGGTGTGCCACCATAGCGTGAAAAACTGTCATAATCAAAACCTAAAATGATGTAGGCATAGTAAGCCATGATAGAACTTAAGTTGCTCTGAAAATTTTGGGCATTAAAGTCGATGGTTTGGCCTTCGGTATACGTAAAATCAATATCCTTATCATTGATGCTAAATAGGGTACTGGTGTATGTAGAGTTATAGACAGGCCTGCTCGACTGTACTTGTAGCTCGGCGCTAAATGTGCTATTGCCATCCCAGGCTGTGATGTTGAGCAGGAAGTTGCAATCTATCTTCTCAGCCGGGCCAATCTGATCGGCACTCCATTTACGGCCGTTCAAAAAATCCTTCATCGCATTTTCCAGCGTCTGGAAAATACGTTTGTTAGTAGTCTGTATCTTAGGCGAAAGTACTTGTACCCGCGCGTTTAAATCCTGGGCGTGTAAACCACCCGTTAAACAAATTAGAATAGCGAATACAAATAGTTTTCTCATGCAAGTATCAGTTCGGTTAGTTTAGCGCAAATATCTTGTGCCACCTGTGTTTTACTTTTTAGGCTATACGTGGTTTTCCGTAGTTTGTTGTCAATAATTGTGATTTTATTCGTGTCGGTTTTAAAGCCGGCACCACTATCGTTTAACGAATTTAGCACAATAAAGTCGAGATTCTTCTTCTGTAATTTGCCTATCGCATTTTCTTCCTCGTGATCTGTTTCCAACGCAAAGCCGGCTAATATCTGGTCGGGGCGTTTTAAGCTGCCCAATACCTTTAATATATCTACCGTTTTTTTTAGTTCGATGTGCAGGTTGGTGTCTTGCTTTTTAATTTTTTGCGTTTCGATAAATACAGGTGTATAGTCGGCTACGGCCGCACTCATCACGCATGCTTTGGCTGTTTTAAAGTGTGTTTCGCAAGCCTTCAGCATTTCATCTGCCGATGTTACATCATACCTGGTTACGTTTTTTGCATATGTGGTTTGCGAAGTCGGGCCGGCAATCAGCGTAACAATAGCACCCATCTCCGCCAGTTCATTGGCGATGGCAAAGCCCATTTTACCGGATGAATGATTACCTATAAACCTAACCGGATCTATAGCTTCATAAGTAGGGCCTGCAGTTACTACGATATGCTGGTTAGCCAATAGTAGCTTTTTATTAAGCGAGTTGGTTAAGAAGGCAACAATGTTTTCAGGTTCTGCCATACGACCAGCACCATGCAGGCCACTTGCCAGTTCTCCGCTCTCGGGCGGGATCATGATGTTGCCAAAGCTTAATAATTTAGCAACGTTATTTTGGGTGGCGGGGTGTATCCACATATCCAGATCCATTGCCGGGGCAAAATATACCGGGCATTTGGCCGATAGGTAAATAGCGGTAAGTAGGTTATCGCATTGGCCGTTAGCTATTTTAGCAAGTGTATCGGCACTTGCAGGGGCTATAATCATCATATCCGCCCATAAACCTAGTGCTACATGGTTATTCCATTCGCCGGTTTCGGGCGCGAAGTAGTTAACCAGCGCAGGTTTTTTGGATAGAGTAGATAGGGTAAGGGGGGTAATAAAATCAGTAGCGCTATTGGTCATTACCACCTGTACCTCTGCGCCGGCTTTAATTAAGGCACGTACTAACGTGGCCGACTTGTATGCTGCTATGCTTCCACAAACACCCAGAAGGATTTTTTTACCCTCGAGCATATCGCTATTTGTATATTTCATTTCAATGCACTTTTATAATAAAGCACGGTTTAAAGATACCTAACCGCAGTGATACACGCAATTAAGAGAGTCAAGAATCAAGACAAACACCAATACCGTAGACAAACAATATTTGTTGTCTCGTATAAGTGTTAGATCCCCCAATCTCCATAAACAAAAGAAGCCCCTCTGGTTTACCAGAGAGGCTATTATATCATAAAACCGAACTTACAATAGTTCTTTTAAGGCTTCTTTTTGAGGGTTACGGTAGTAAACTTTCTCCTCTAAAAACTCATTAATAGCAACTAAAGTTGGTTTTGGCATTCTTTCGTAATGCTTAGAAATTTCGATTTGCTCGCGGTTTTCGAAAACCTCTTCCAGGTTATCGTTAGATGAAGCAAATTCAGATAATTTCTGATGCAACTCTTCCTTGATGTTGTTAGAGATCTGGTTAGCTCTTTTAGACATGATCACGATTGATTCGTAAAGGTTATCTGTAGTTCTATCCAAATCGCGTAAATCGCGGGTTACTGTGCTGCTTGCTACAGTATGCACCTTTGGTGTAGTATTGCTGGTATTGCTCATATTCTTTTATATTATCTATATAAACCTGTTACGGCATTTTTTGATTATCGTTGCCTTTTTCTGAAGGCGGCTGCACCTTAAGGGTGTCTTTTTTTGCTAATTTTTTTGCTAATTTAGGGTCAACAGCTGCTTCGGCAATTAATGCTTTAGCATGTTTTATACCGTATTCGCTATCACCTTTAATATCTTGTGCTTCGCGCAGATATTTGCTTTGCGGATATTTCTCGGCAAACTGATCGTAAAAGCTAATAGCCTGACCAAAACGCTCTTCCTGGCGGTAGTCGGTACTGGCTTTAGCATATTTATATTGAGCTCTTATAGTCAGGAACTCCATTTCTTCTGCGTATTTAGTATCCGGGTAATCACGTAACGCATTACCGAAAGCAATTACTGCAGATTGAAAGTCACCAATTGTTAAATATAACTTGGCATTAGCGTAAGCTTTTTCTTCCAGTTTATCGCGCAGGTTTTGGATCAACTTACTTGCTTCAGCTACACGCTCACTTTTAGGGTACAGGTTGATAAACAATTGCAGGGTTTCGATAGCCTTTAACGTGTTTTCTTGATCCAGTGAGAATATCGGCGAATCCAGATAGTAACAATAAGCTGCCATAAAGCGGCACTCTTCTGCTCTTGCACTGTTTGGATAGGTATCGGCAAAGTTTTTAAAGTGATACCTGGCCGATGTATAATCTTTTAGTTTATAGTTGGTGTAAGCGTTGTAATAGAAAAGATCCTCAGCCTCGGTTTGTCCGCGGTAACGTTGGGTTAAGCCGTCAAACAGGTCCAATGCTTTAGAGTATTCCTTTTTATTGTAATACTTCATGGCCTCCTGATACTTTTTAGCGTTATCATTACTGGCCTTAAGTTTCTCAAATTTGCTTTTGCAACTGCCCAATGCAAGTATACTGCATATAATTAAGCCTGTTATTAGTGAGCGTTGTTGTTTAAACATCCTGCAAAGATAGTTGATTATTGTAAATGCGTCAATTATTTATTTGGGTACTAATATAGGTATGCTATTTTATGGCAATTGATAAACATACACTTATTTAACATCTTTTAACTAAAGGGAGTAATTGCTCATTATATAGGATACGTTTAGGTAAATGGAAAGCTATGTCTATAATATATTAGTGTCTTGGATAACGGATATACTGTAAATCTATTTTATGCTGATAAATAATATAAATAAGTGCGTTATTTTGATTGATGCAGCGGGCTTCTGTGCTATTATATATAGGATTATTCACTTATATAAATAATGAGCTTTGGGTGCTGTATTATATAGTATATAGATGATGGGTTTCTTGGGCTGGAAATCTCGTTTTCGCCCCTGAAATGTGAATAAGAATGTTGTTATTGTTCATAAACCATGGCTTTTGAAATTTTTCGAGCTGATATATAAGCTATTGCACCCAATTAATGTTAAAAAGATGTGAAGTATTTGTAAAAGTAAAAAGCTTGCGTACCTTTGCAGCCCGCTAAAGAGATAGCGGATTGTTCATTGAAGTAAAGAAAAGCGTAGAATATGAAAGGTCGAAAAAATGTTAAAAAACATTTCGAGATTTAAATAAAGATTCTGATCTTTGCATCCGCTTCGGAAACGAGGGGGTGTGAATTGAAAAGCGAAGGAAAAAGGGGTTTGGGTTGAAGTTGAGAGACGGAGATTAAAACGAGGGAAGAGCGAAGCGAAAGCGAGAATCTAACCTTGAAAAAGCCGCCAAATTAAATGAAAATAAAATTTGGAAATTAGGAAAGCTTTTCTACCTTTGCACTCCCGAAACGGGGGAAAGAAAATGAGGAAAGCCGGTTATCTGGTGAGTACTTAAGAGGAAGAAAGCCTGGTGAAAACGAGG
>Ga0116227_10002022_pt1 | contig 46144 bp, 38 predicted proteins | sample S1TSphgellanicum_FD_89693 | JGI IMG/M metagenome (GOLD analysis project Ga0116227, IMG submission 89693) | Host-associated microbial communities from peat moss isolated from Minnesota, USA - S1T2_Fb - Sphagnum magellanicum MG | ecosystem: Host-associated > Plants > Peat moss > Unclassified...
AAAAAAAAAACCTCCCCTCCAACCTCCCAACCTTAAACCCAAAACTTAAAAGGAAAAAATCCAGGGCACCTTAAAAGCATGATTGCAATTTCCAAATGGCTGGATGAAATTTCTCTTCTAAAAAAGGTTCAACACAATTTTTTGCATGGGCTGTTACCCTTCACAATGAACACCTCGGCTATATAGTGAGAAGGGGAGGATTTTGGGCAAAACATATGGGTTTGATATTAGGTGTTATTGGGAACACATTGAAAACTTGGGGAATAACTTGGGAACATGGTAAGAACACATAGCAACTCATGAAAAAAAACCCCTCCCCCCCTGCCCCCAAAACCCAAATTAAAAAGTTGGGGCACATGAGTGGATGTTGCACCTTCCCATTGGCTGCATGCAATTTCTATTTCCAAAATTGTTAGTTACCTTTTTGGCCTAGGCTAATGGCAGGGAAACAAATTTAAAGAAATAGTCGTTTCTCCTATTAATTAAATGAGGTGCTTCCCAAGTTTTTTTTGGGCAACGTGCCAATTTGATTGGCCCATCACTCAAAAAAAAAAGATATAATGAAAACTCCCCAAAACAGAAGGCTCTATTTTGAACTGTATAGTTCCTCCCCTTTGGCCCACCTATATAGGTGAAAGGAAAACACCATTTTCCAAGGCATATAAAAGTGAGGAAGTATGGAGAAAATGTTGGGGAAAATATTGAGAACCCATTGGGAACTTAAAAGGAACATAGTGCGAACACATTGGGAAGTTGAGAAAAATGAAAAAAATTCCCCCCCCTTCCCCCGCTCCCCCCTTCCCCCTCCCCCAAAACCCCAAAACATAAAAGGAAAAAAAAAAGGCACTTTGAGTGCATGCTTGGGCCTTCCCATTGGCTGCATGAAATTTCTCTTCCCAAAAGACTTCATCACCATTTTTGGCATGGGCTAACACTCCTTGCAAAGAACACCCCACTTATTTAGTGTTGGGGCACATTTGATTTTTAAAGATAATTGATGGGTAGAAGTGGACAAAATTGACTTTGATACATAACACTTTAGTCTTTTGCTTATTTGATCATTTTGCATGCAAAATGGGTTTACATACTAGTGTGTATATATATATATATATATATCTGATTTTATTTACGATAACCATTTTTATAAGAATGCATTTGAATTGATTTGTGTTTTCTTTTGGTGTTTTGTACATGCGTGATTTTTATTCCAAAAGTTATGAAACATAACTAGTGATTACAACAACTTTTGAGGGTTTCAAATTGTTATATGAACAATCTTTCACCTGCAATTGGCTGAAACACAAATCACCGAGCGTTTTCAAGATCACTAAGCTTATGTTTAAAACCAAATTTCTCCTTGCAACTCAATGATGGATAGGATAATTGGATTGTTACATTTTTAAGGTGCGAAATAGTTGATTATTCCTTTTAAGATGGATGTCATTTGTGGGTTAGTGGCAATTTAACATTCTTTTTTATTTAAAAATCCAATTGCTATAGGATGGATATTTAAAAAATTGTCACCACTTCCAAATTATTACAATGTTTTTCGAAATAATTAATATATGGCAATGCCATTGTTTGAAAAATAGAGTAAAAATGTCATGTGAATTCCTTTTTTGAGGCCAAAATTGGTGGATTCTCAACACACTTGTTTTGCAACATGACACCAAAAGCTTGAGACCTTCACATACAATCCAACATTTAGAGGTACAAAAAAATTTGTTGCAAAATTGACACTCACCATATGAAGGTGATTGTTGTGTTGTGGTGAGTGTCAAACAACTATGTACATTTGCATGATCATAATGTATACACAAAGCACTACCGATGACATCATATATATGATCTGAATTTATATATTAAGTATGATAGTTTGTTTGTTTTGATTGTCATGTTGAGAGCTTCCACCCCACATCACCTCGTGTTGTGCATTCGGTATTGTTGGAGCCTTTCAATGAATAGGGTTGGCCTAAAGAGGCTTTGTAATGTTTAGACCTTCAAAGTAAGGTTTATTGAATGTTGAATAATAATATTGTATTGAAAATTCAAGACAATGAAAATTAACGATTATAGGGAAATTGAGGTGCATTCTTGGTATTGTCGGAAAGCCCTTTGAAGTGGGTAAAGTTTAATGGAGGTGATTTTGTAATTTTTAGATCTAAGGTGTGAAAGAAATTGAGTTTTGAGTAATCTTTGTCATTACAAGTTCAATAAAAATTCAACAAAATCATCTTAGATGTAAAAATTGCACAATTCACACTTGGGTCAATGCCACGTTAATCTTCTTGATATTTACACTCTCAAATGATGTTGCAAGCATCTTTTGTTGCACAATTGTTATTATAACAAAGATTAAGGGGAATCAATGTCTTTTTATTTGGAAATTGGACATGAATGTAACAATGACACCAAAATAAAATTAAAAAAAACGAAGAACAAAAAACTATTGAATTATTTCAAATCCTCTATTTATAGGGAAATTTAAATAATAATAATAATAAAAAAATTGTACACAACATTTGAACAAACTATAATGTGAATATTTTTCAATGGGTTTTGCTCATTCTTTTTTGTGGAAATATGATAATATGATCTTTAAAAAGTGAGGTGCCTTGCAAAATTTGAAATTAAAAAAGTTGTAGCCTTCTAGTGAAACCGGTGTTCACAAAGGGTTTTGTGTAATGAACCTTTCCTACACTTTCGTGTGATTTGTTTAAAATTGATATAACATGAATGATTGGGCAAAGGTCATGAGATACTCTTTAATAAATTGTAAAGAAAGATTTTAATACAATCATAGGAAATCATTTATGTAGATACATTGTGACCTAAATGGAACCCTAAAGTAAAAAAGTTGTCAAAAGTACTGGCCACAAACAACAGTTGATGGAGCTCAATGTTTGTCATGAGCACATTAACCATATGGTGTTTGGAAGAATATCATGTCTGTTTTGTGTGTTTTATGTTTGTAAGTTGTGCCTTCATGAAGGAAAAGAGAATGTGTCACTTTATTCGTTTTAATTTAAATCATAAGTGTGTGAGTTTATCTATGTTGGTTTTTTTTGTTCTTCATGAAAACTCATGGGAGTATGACTATTATTGGTGCTTTGGATTACGGAAAAATGAGGAGCTATGAATATTTAAAGGAGGAAATTTTTTGCAATTTGGGGGATTTGTTGGATGGTTTTTGGAAGGACAAAGAAAAGAGCTAAATATTATGAAGTTTGTTTGATGTATATTGAAGTTAATAGAAGATGTTCTATAAAAATGCATTGAGAGATGAATGTTTTGCATGCATGACTTTTTTGCTCTTTCAATATGGATTTTATCAAAACAACAATATTTTATTGCAACAACATTGACCCCAAGGGTTGCAAATTGGCCTACTATGTTAATTGACTCCTAGTGTAAAGCCCTTGGGGCTGATTGATGTTAATGATTGCACCAATAGGAATGCTTGATAGATTTGAGTTCAAACTTGGCCTTCACTCCTAATGTAAAGTGGGCCTAAGTTCAATCTTAGGATTAGATTGAATTAAGCCTAGAACTAATTGTGGTTAGAATCATAATTACAGAGAAGAACAAACTAAACTAATTATTAGGCTGAACGCCACTTCAAAAAAGCTTTAATACTAGGTAATATACCAATGTCGACAAATTCCTCAATTTGGAGAGTGTTCAATAAGATTCTCGTGAGCTTGACTTCAAACATAACCCTAGTGATAAAACCAAAACCTTCGAAAACAGATTTTTTTAAACACAAGATTAGGTTCTTCAGGTAAGCAAGGTCAGCAAGGGTATATAGATATATATATATACAATCCCAAGTTATATACAATCTGACATTAACATAAACTTTACTTCACCCAACTTGTCACACGCTACCTGTGATTGTGTTGTTTCAATGATAAAACAAAGCATTTCAAGTTGGACCCAATGAATGAAAGATACTCCATGAAATGGGAAAAAAAATCTTGCAATATGCACAAGAACTGGGCAACTCTTTAGACCCCGAATATATGGTTATTTATAAACACATCTTGCATCTTAGTGCTCTTTGTCCCCTTCAAATAATCTGTTAATCAGTTCTTTAATTTGTTGCCACAGGATTTGCAGCTGCTTTCTTCTCATCTGTCACAATCCCAACTTTCCTGAAGTAATCCATCTCCTGCAAGCAGACAAAATCACAACAGCAAACTTGTTGAAAAGCGATCCACAAGCTACTACTCAGGGAAAGAAGATATTAGGTCAAAGGACAACCCACAAAGAAAGCATCCTGATATCCTGCCCCTAGAAAAGAAGCCACAATGATATATACTCAGTCATCACCAGGCCATTGAATTCCAGGGAATGCTCAATGTACTACATCAGAACTCACCTCATGAACTCATCTATTTCATGGTCATATTGATCCAACAGGTTTGGCTCATACTCACCAGCATTCTTTTGTATATATCCAGTAGTACACTGCGTTCCAGCTTGGTTTCATTATATGCATCCACAGTATTCATAGCCTGTTCATGCCACAAAACGGTTCTTGCTCATGAACAATACGTTCATTGTTTAAGGAAGATGGGAAACAGCCATTCTTGGGGGAGTACCCCACGATATATAGGCAGTTCTGATACTCAAACAAAGACATGAACTTACAAACATTCACAATAACTCATTTTGCACAAAGAGAGGAGACAAAGAAAATCACCTTAAGCCATTTTGCGAGATTTGGTCGACCAGCAGTAACATCATAGTTTTTGAGGCCAGAAAAGGCAATTTCCAATCTTTCAATGAAAGGGACATATGCAATGTCAACCTGGCACATGCTTACATGAGAAATTGCACAGAAAACAATTGGGAACGTATAACTGCCAGCACATCCTCGACAGTAAAGTAGTCCAGTAGAAAATGATTCTTTTATTTAACACAAAGTGAAGAAAAAATCATAATATGAACTTGTCTCAGCAGCACATACTCGGAAATGAAGGTCAAGGGCTAAGAATGGAGTCAAGAAACTGGCAATCCACTCACCAAGCCAAACTTTCCAAGGAAGAATGGTCCTTCATTGGCATATTTTCCAAGTGCATTCTCTACATAGTCAAATGCTGGTCCTGGAAAAAATAGTGCAAGCATATGATGAAGGGAGAGATGTAACACAACAGGAACAGATCATCATCTCCCATCATGGTGCTTCCTTCCCAAAACCACAATCATTCAAGGACACCCACCAAAATACATATGTTCTCAAGCAATTTCTTTCCCTACTCTGTTAATCATGCAGAAACTGTGACAAACAGGAATGCGGAGGACTCTTACCTACGGTCCCCTCAATATCAGCTGGAGCTGCATCCTTTAAGCTCAAGGCAGTATAGCCCGCCTTACCCAAGGTATCAATATACTTCACGAGTTCTGCAGCAGCCTGCTTCTTGTCTTCTTCCTGTCACCAAAGTATGAGCAATATTCAATTAGAGTATTGCTTTTAGTTTCTGCAATTACTCACTACTAGGTATAGATAGTGTGCATGCATCACAAAGAAAACGAGGGAGAAAACCAACAAAGAGATGGGAATTTGGGCACGCACAGTAGGTCCAATGGTTGGCCCTCCAAATTCTTGGTCAAGATACTCAAGCAAGTCCAAGCTTTCACCCTTCACTTTGCCTTTATGTTCAAGTGCCGGAACCTACCCTCCCAAGTAGAAATCAGAATAGAATCCTACTAAAATGGACTCAAATTACATCTCAACAAGCATGTAGAAACAAATGAAACGGACGAGCACTTTGCATGTAACTCACTTTGCCAACAGGATAGACTTTCTCCTTGTACCAAGCAGGCTTGTCACTAAGACTGATTGGCACGCACTCTATTTCATCCAATCCCTGAAATTCCATCCACAAATTACCAGCTGATCAACAAGCTTCCAAGCCCTGAGTGGCACTTTACAGTGTGCAATATCAAATTGCAATTCTCCACTTGTAAACCTAAGCAGGTCCTTTCAATTTCCTGAGCCTGTTTATAGCACCTGTCTAATGTCAAAAACCTACTGGTCAACTTGTACTGGACCATTGATCAAAGTCATGCTAAACAACTTGCCAGTTGCAACATTCACAATACACCCCACACACAATTTCTCCATCATAGCTTGGTCAATCAAAGTCATGAAAGACAGACCTTGTACTTCTGAGCAATCCAAACACGCTGTGCATATGGACAGAGAGCACTATAATACAGTCTGCTCACACAAACATCCCCACAAGGTTACTATTTGCTTTGAACCCTCGGATCCAGAGTAAAGATTGAATATATTCAGATATGGTTTGCTGCACATATAGGTTGACCGGCTACGTGAACTCTAACACCAGAATTCTGCTCAGGTCATGACAGATTGCGGTATCTAGATACCATGAAATTCAGGATTTTCAAAAGAAAAATGATTGCCTGACCAATTTCTGCCACATTCAAGTTGGGCCACAGGGTTTCATCATTACCAACAAGCAAAAACGAGGCCTAGAGAATCTTGAAGGTAACAACAGAAAATCAGGGCAGTACAGGGACCATTGTTAAACTGCTGCTGACATAAATACATATAGAATAAGATTTGCTAGAGACCAGTAACCTGCACAGAGCACAACTCAAAGCATGGACTAAATGTGCAGCAATGGGGTCACACACCTGGTTGTGCCATCAAAAATAGGTGGGCACTCTGACTTAGAGTCGAGGTCCTGGGAGTTCGCATAGCTGCAAATCATCCCTCCCCCACAACCCAACAGGTTTTTAAGTTCCAAAATCCCATCACAGATATCACTGACAGTCAGTAGTAGCCTCTTCGCACAAAAACCAGAGAAAACTAAAACACAAGACAGATATGTATATATGAGATTGCAAAGAAAACTCAACAAACAACAGGTTGAAGCTAACTGTTGTGTCAGTTCCTGCAAGAGTAAGATATGGTCATAACCTTATGAGCATCACTCACAAAGCATCAGGCTATATCACCTTGACCATGAAGGTTGCTGCCATGACTCTTTCCCCACTAGCTTCATCAGCTCTCAAACAGCAGGAAAACCACAACACCTTAGACCACACAATCTGATTCTCTTATGAACCACCCATAACAAAAAAACAAACAAAACTAAATTTTGCCACACTCCAGAGAAATCTGTCATCACCACAGTGCCCTTCTTGCAGCACAAGAGTTTTGAAGTGCAGCAGACTATGTGCAGAAAAGAATACACATGACAACAGAATTTTGAGTTGGCAGTAGTTTGCACTGAATGCATGCACAAAAAACTTCTTTCAATGCATTATTATCTCTTTCTTTCTTTAAACCCAAGAAGAAAGAGGTGCATATTTGCAGAGGATATCTGCTGGAGTGCGATGCAGCTCACAGAGAGGTAGCCGGCACAACAAGAACCGAGAAAGAACCCCTTTTGTATATCGGTCTATCATGTCTCCCACATACCTATCTCTGTGAATTTCAGAATCAATACTTGCACATACCCCTCAATGAACTTAGATCATGAAGCAGCTTCAACTGTAGTAGTAGTGAGATTGTACCTGGCTACTGCTGCTGAAGCCATGCTGCAAACTGAGAAATACCCTTTTCTGTGTACAAGCTGTGAATTCAAGCTATTGGAAAAACAGTAAGTGGATTGTCCTTGGAAGTTGTTGCTGTTTCGAAGCAGCTGTGGATATGGCCGAATCACTGGATGCACAGCAGCAAAAGAGCAAATCCTGTTTGAATCCACAAAAATCAGATCAACCAACATCTCATCAGATCAACAACAACAGTACAACACCAGGCCAATAGAAAACTGGAGATGCAGCAGGCAGAAGCAACCTAGCATGGAAAGAAGGAAGGAATTATCACGCAAAAAACATGAACAGGACTAAATTCTTTCACAACAATGAATGAGATTGGACAGTCACCACAAATGCAATATCTTCTCCTTCTTTGCACAAAGAGCTTGAATCCAAAGAGATACAAATCACAGGAACGAGGAAGATCCTTCCAAATATCCAAGAAGAGCTCTTTGCAAGGATTGCTGCACGAAGGATTCTTTGCAAATATTGCTGCAAGAAGAACTCTTTGCAAGGATTGCTGCAAGAGAGGATTCTTTGCAAACTTGTTACAAGGATTGCCATCACTTTGGATGCAAGCAAAGAATCAATCCCAGCATCATGCAGGGAAAAGCAACTCTGCTCTTCTATGGTACAAGAACACAGACACAGACACAGAGAGAGAGAGACAGAGAAAGACAGAGTAGTGGATGAGCACATACATGCGAGGATTGTTGGCGATGGAGAAGGTTGTCGTGGAGACTGGAATCACACAAGAAAAGCAGCAGCTGGCCATCAGTTCGCCCTTGCTCCTCTGTCTCCAATGTGCTTATATAGGTACACAGCAGCGCGACCAGGTCGGTGGTTGCGCCAACTACAGTGATGATGCATGCACGCACACGCATTCCCTCGGGAAGTTTGTCGCGAACCTTCCCTCCCGAGGATGAAAACGGATGAGCGGGCGGTTCGATCTTGCTCGCTACGGATTCGCACTGAAAGCGTCGCTGAGCAGAGCATCGCGCAATTGGCGTAGTGCTTCTGCGAGTGCGGCGATAGCCAGGGTTTGCATTGCAGCAGGGATACAACGAGCCGCAGTAGAAGCAAAATAGAGAGAAGAAGCAGCCGTATCAGAAGAAGAAGAAGACGACGACGACGACGAAGAAGAAGACGAGTAGAAGAGACGAGGAGCGACGAGGAGTGTCGTGCATGAGGGGATTGGAGGGCAGCGATGGCGGATATGGAAACCTCTTGGGAGGGCGAGTCGCTTCCTCCGCGGAAACGGCTGCTGGCGGGATTGCGGCAGAATGGCTGGCGAGCTTCTTCGTCGTCTTCTCTGACCTCCACTGCTGCTGGCGAATTGCTCCAAGGATTCGGACCGGAGCAGGAGGAGGGGGAGGAGGAGGAGCTTGCGGCAGTTGACGGGGAAGGTGGTGGGGATTTGTCCGTTATGGTTTCTTCGGGCGCTGAGTGTTCTTCAGGCTTGAAGAAGCCACGGATGTCGCGAGAGTGGGCGAAGGTGGAGTATGCAGACCACGTAGATCCATCGCAGTCGGAGCGGCTTGTTCTCCCTCCTGTAAGCAAACCTTCACAAGGAATCCCAGTTCCAGTTTCTTCACATGATGATGCAGCAGCAGCAGCTGCTGCTGCTGCAATATCTGCAGCGGCACATGCTGTCAAGGTGGCGATGGCAGCCAAAGAAAATGCCGCTGCAAAAGCCAGTATCGCAGTGAAAGCAGCAGCAGCAGCAAAAGTGGCTTTGGAAGCAGCTGCTCATGCAGCTAGGGCTGTGGCTCTTGTCCAGGATGAGCTTAGGAGGAGGAAGACTGTAAATGCACAACCTGGATTCTCTGAAAGTTCTTCCAAGCTGCTGCAGACTTTTGTAGCTCCAGAGAGCCAAACAGAAGAAAGAATCTTGGAGAGGACAGAGGTGAAGGCAGAGAGGACAGAAGACGACCATGCAGGACATAATAGTGGTGGAGCAGGAAGAGCAGCAGCAGCAGCAGCATCTTTGGATGATGAAGAATTGACCCAACAATGGCACAGAGTCATCAACAGCTCTCCATGCATTTCTCATAGTCTTGGTACTCCGCCACAAAGGAAAGAAGCTCCAACAATACCAGATACTGCATCCAGTGCAGTTAGTATGAGTAGCACAGATGCAGCGGCATGGCCTCAAATCATTCAGACATCTCCAACTGAGCTTCTTCTGTTGCCGCCTCTGAAGCAACAACAAACAAGGGCTCAATCAGTGATGCACCAGGACTTGAAGCGATTTGATGATGCAAGGGTTGCGGTGAGGCATGAGGTGAAGAAGAAGATCATGGAGATTCATCAGAGTGATGATGCTGGAGGACAGCAACTAGATGCTTTCGAGCATTCTAGTCCCAAGTTTTCTTCTAAACCTAGTAAGCTCTCAGCTTCAGAGGAAATCTCCAGTGTGATAAAACCAGCAGAAGCAACTATGGAGGGGGTTGTAGCTTTTTCTGCGAGGGAAGAAGATTCGGTGATAACTGCAGCAGCTGATTATCCTGCAGACCTTGTGGAAGATTCATTGACAACGACAGCAGCTGAGCATTCTGCAGAGCTTTCATTTGATGCCATGATGGCAGTTGCTGATCCAGGAGCCTCTTCTACTCATCTCCTTTCTGACAGCTATGAGAGGAGACCTGACCTTCTCCAGGAGATTCTTGAGGCTGCTGTTCTTGCAGACTCTGCAATGTCGCTAGATGAAGGAGGAGGTGCTGATGCCTTTACTCCTGAGAGTGCATATAGGGCAGAATACTATGAAGGTTCAGTACAACAAGAAGGGCATAGCATTTTTTCTGATTTGCTTGCAGAGGCAAAGGAAGATGAATTGAGAATGATGCTATAGTTGTGGATGTTATGCCATCAGCCACTGGGACACCACCCATTGCTTGCAGCAATGCAAGTGATGGTTCTGCAGCCGTGGAAATGGCACATGCAAGTAGGGATTTGGAAGATTTTGGAGCAGCTGAGATGGTGGATGATGCAGACATGGCTTCAAATTTTTCTGGAGTAGCTGAAGTTGTGCATGCAGATATCCAGAGATAGCTGTGAAGGATTCTGGAGCATCTGAAGTTTTGTATACAGACAATGCACACATGGTCTGGAAAGGCTTCGAAGCTGAAATTGTGCATGAAGATGGTGCAGACACTGCTTTAGGAGATTCTGGAGCAGATGAAACTTTGCAGAGCAGAGGTGCCTTCTAGGGTTTCACCTGGACAAGTCTTATGAGCTGGTTCAAAGGCAGATTGGTGGCAAGGAAGAGGTAATGGCAGGACAATGCTTGGAGAAAAAATGAAGGAAGAGATAGAGGTGGAAACATGTTTGGGGGAATTTCAACTATGGGTGGTCAAGGTTTGTGATCAGGCTGTGAGGGAACTGAAGATGTTGCTTTTGGGGTTTCAGGAGTTTCAGGAGCTAGTCCTGATCATTTGCTTGCTTGTTCCCAAGGAGGAGGATGCAATGCAAGTGGATTTTGGAGGAGACAGCTGTAGATGGTGGCGATTTGAGACCAGATTGCCAGGAAAATCTAAATCTGTCCTGGGTTTCTGACTGAAGTGTGTGATCTGCAAGCAGCCATTGTGCACAATGATGCAGGCTCAAGTGAAAGCCTAGCACATGCAGCTCAAGCCCACCCATGAAGAAACAGTTGCAGCCTCGCCATGGAACAAGCTGAAGGTGCTCCCTGCTGCAAGTGAAAGCTTTAGCAACTGGAGCTAGTATGTCTCTCCTTTCATCTGCTGGACACATACCCAGGCAAACTATTGCTTTTGCAAGCAGACCAGGTGGCTGACATTTGTTACTCCATCAGGTCCTTAATATCCCTAATGTGACCAACTCAGATTTTGAGACAGTAGCATCTAACTATGGTCCTGTCTGTGTAATGGTTTATTCATGAAGGCATGAAGCATGTTCATTGATCTTCAACCTGCAGTAGGCCATGCTCTGCAACTGTGGCCTTGGACCATTCCAGTCCTCTCAGTTATAGTGACACACAACTGTGGTCAAAAGGTCTGATGTCACATATGGTAGTTGCTTGATTGTTCTCTGCAATGCTGAACTTGTCCCATGCAACAAAAGAAAAGCTGTCTCTGCATGCTTTCTGTGGCTTCTCTGTTGTTTGTATGTTGTATCAAGACATGGATGATGGCCATTTGTTTTATCAGGTTGGAGAATTCATTATTGATTTTGTCACTCTTCTTCAGAAGTGGAGTTGTGCATGGTTTGACAGTTCTGGATATGCAAGAATCTCTCAAAAGAGAGCTTTGCTGGTTCAAAGCTGCCTCTTCAGTACTCCTGTGGCTGCTCTGTTGCTCTTCTGTTGTATTAAGACGTGTGGTGGCCAGTTTTTCCATGAAGTTGGAGAATTGATCATCGATTTTGTCAGCCTCCGTAGAAGTGGGGCTATGCAGGTCATAACAGTTCTGGGTATATGAAATCTCTCAAAAGAGAACTTTACCGGTTCACTGTGCAGCTCATGATGTCGTCTCCTGAAGAGAAATCAGTAAGTGCCAAGAAGGTGCTTGGGCCTTGGAATTCGTCCAGATTACAGTGCTTTCAACACTCGTGGTATCGTGGAGTTCAACTGGATTGATGTGTATGCTAGAGGATGTGCAGGAACAAGCTGGAATGTCTGTTAGGGATGTGTGAAAAGTCTTGTTGAGAGTTTGTTTGATTTATATGAGAAGATATGGAAGCTCTGCAGAAAGAAAACTTTGGGCCAGGTTGGGAGGAAAGTGATAAAGAAGCAGTAGCTAGCTCCAAGAGGAAGGTGTAAATAACTACAGCACCATCATGGGTGCATGCTGACATGACAATGAGGCTTCACATACAGTTAAGTTTGTGCTGTGCTGCAAGTACTGCAAGATTGTTGTCACTCATGAAATAGGGTGTGAAAAATTGAGTACAACAGATATTATCATGTGTCTCATGCTGATACACACTTTTGGGCATTTTCCATGCTTTCACATGGATTCTGTTCAGGCAACTTCTTAGAATTCTGTTTAGTTCTTCTTGTGCATTGACCTTGTTGTCACCATCTACAGTTCTGTCTTTTGTGTTAACATACTCTTTGTTCAAGCATCTGGAAGACTTCCACTTTCAATGAATGAAGCTGTCAGGTAGTTAGTGATTGTTGTCAAGAGCTACCCTCTGGTTTCAACAATCATGGTATGGTGTTGTAGAGGCGGACTTTAAATAGGGTCTTTGTGAAATTCTCCGCAAATTGTCCAATGTTGTTCTGCAGCTGTCGTGCTTCTGAGTACAATCAAAGTGAGTGCTCTTGGTGATCTGGTTGCTTTCAGTCTAGAGAGGCCACAAAACTCTGCAGATAGAAATTCATCATGGCCTGAACTGTATGCATGCAGAACGTGGTCCTGTCCACACAGTATAATGATGCACTTGGCTGTAATTTGGTGTTTCTAAACAGTGCTCTCAAATTTGTGTAATCTGGAGATGCTTGGAGCCCATTTTGAGTTGGTATCTGTAAAGTTTATTTTGCACAGCAACCAAATGCATTGTGCTCTGTTTGTCCAGGAACAATATCTGTAATTGGATTCGACACAATGTTTTGTTGAACTTCCATTCAGACATACTGGTCTGGAAAAGTGCAGTTTACATGGGTGGTTAGAATTTGAACAGAGAATTGTGTTTTGAGCGATTGGATGACAGTGTTGAGCAGAAGTTTTGAGCAGAGAGCATTTTTAATAATTTTATCAAAGCTTGAAATTTGAATACTTGCTATTTGGCAAGTTGAATTAGGTAAGAAAACCATTTGTATTTTAGACTTTCAACATATGATTATCGGATTTTTTCTTTTTGAAGTTTCATTTTGATGCCAGAACAGTTTTCAGTTTATAATCTTTGTATTGAAGATGGGGAACTGGTTTTTGCTGATCAGGAGTGATAAAATACACTGATCTCTCTTTTTTGTGTTTTCTTGTGTACTAACTATCAAAGTGCCTTCAAATGTTTGTTGTTGCAAACTAACAAAAAGTGTAAATTGATGACACATTCCCCATGTGCAGGTTTTTATATGCTCATGAAAATGCAACCTTATAGCATTATGTAATCCAATGAAAAAATGAGCTCCTGGTCACATAATGGCTCTCCTCCTTATGGCAAGTTTGAACCAGCAACAGTTGAAATAGGAAATGTTTACATAGAGTTCCACAAAAAATGAACTCAACAGTTCACAGTGACACCTGGTGAACATTCGTCAAAATGTGGGACCAAATGAAAGCTACATTGTTTTGTAGAGTCTCTCCCTTGCAGGCAGAGCCTACAAACCCACAATTGCAGAGGCAGAATGCCAACCCAGAAATTGCAACTTGTTTTTTGCCTACCAAGTTTGCTGAAGACAAAAAAAGATGCTCTTCATGTCAGTAAATTCAGCCAAAGAAAGCAGTAAATCTTACTTGAACACTTAACAGGTGGGTACCAGAATTCTATACAAGAGTTCAATAATCACTAATTCTCAACAACAGAAAACTCTGCAAATGGACAACATTTTCCAGACCAGTACTTTGAAATGAATTCTTAGCATAGGGAGGTTCACACCTCACCATCTGTGATGCATTTGAGCCTCCTCCCTCAGAGCTTGCTTTCATGTCTTGCAAATCCCTTCCAAATTTGCTAAAAATATAGTGTCTCCATGACTCCACAGGCACACCTGTGTAATTGTATAATCATATCTATCCTGACCAAACATGGCCCTGACAGACATTCAAATCTGTTTTCTACACATCTTCTACCTACACCATAAAGTTGGTGAAGACACAAAAGTTCTGCTCAACACTGTAATCCAATCACTCAAAACACAATTCTCTGTTCAAATTCTAACCACCCATGTAAACTGCACTGTCTTCTCTCCTTCCTGGCTGTCTTTTACTGTTTTTCTCTTGAGTAGCATTAGGTACTTGACAACCCAGTTAGGCCTCTTTAAACAAGTTCATGTATCAGAGGACTATTACTCAATGCAAATCCACTTCTAGACAAGAGAAACAAGATCTCTGGTGTGTTTTCAACTAACAAGTCAACTGACCAGTGTGCATCTTAGTGCATAAAAGTTGAGAACAACAATGCAGCAACTCCAAACAAGACCACTCAACAGAAAGCATTTCTTTGCTGCATAGTCACAAATTAGTATAGCAAAAGAGATACGGTGAAGCAGGTTACAATCTATACTGTCAGATTGGTAGAGGTTAACACAAACAAAACTGAGAGAAGATGGGGATGGCCCAAGGCCATGGTGCACCATTGCATGAGATATCAATCATCAGAGTTCATCAACACATTCAGAAACTTAATTATCAAAACATTAGATGCAAGGGCGGCAAATAGGTGCTACTGTTGTAAATTCAAGGCTTAAGTTGGCCAGATTAGAGTTACAAGTTACAGCAGACTTGGGCCTGATGGAGGTACAAATGTCATCTGCCTGGTCCACTTGCAAAAGCAGGGGTTTACAGGGGTAAATGTGTTGCAGATGAAAAGGGAGCCACACTAGCTCCTGTTGCTAAACCTTGACTTGGAGCAGTGAGCCCCCTCACTTTGTTCTCTGGTCAGATTGTAACTCTTTCTTCATGGGCTTCAGCTGCATGTGGAAGGCTCTGCCTACTGCACCAGGGCTGCCTGCAGGCCCAACCCCACCCAACCCTGCTTGATCAAGTGAGGGCATATCTTAACATTCCTTGCAGCCTGACCTAGAATCTGCACCATCCACACTTGATTCCTCCTCCAAGACTGCTTCCATGGCATCCTCTTCCTTGGCAACAAGTGCATGATCAGAAATTGCTTCTGAGACTCCTACATGGTCTCAAACCCCAAATGACAAAGCTTGAGTTTGCACACAGTTTGACCATGAATATTAACCATCCACAGGTGCATTCTCCTCCAAGCTAGCTTTCACCACAAAGTCTTCCTGGGCAGCCAGCAAAGGCTCAGAACCGGCTTCTAGACCTTCTACAGGAGTTACCCTAGAGGACAAATTGACCTGCACCATATCAGCTGTTCCGGAATCTTTCAAACCAGTCTCTGCATCATCTGCACACACTACTTCAGCTGTTCCAGAACCTTTCAAAGCTATCTCTGCATCTTCTAAACCAACCACTTCTGCTGATTGAGAACACTTCAAATCCATGCCTGCATTAGCTGCAACTACCATCTCAGCTGCTCCAGAATCCATCAAAGCCATGTTTATGTCATCTGGATGCACAAGTTCAGCTGCTCCAGAATCTTTCAATGCCATTGCTGCATCATCTGCATCCATTATCTCAGCAGCTCCAGACACTTTCAAAGCCATGTCCTCATGATCTGAATGCACAACTTCAGATGAATCTTTTGAAGTCATGACTGCATCATGTGCATTAACCGCGTCAGATGCTCCAGAAGTTTCCAAATGTGTGTCTGCATTGGTAATTCCCACATCTTGTACAGCTGCAGAAGACTCACCCACATTGTGTAGGAGAAGTTGTGGCCCGGTGGGAACCAGTGGTGCTTCATCAAAAAGTCTAACATCACTCCTTGATTCGTCTTCCTCAGTTTCTACTTGCAAATCAGAAAAAGAATGATTTTCTTGTAATCCTGCACTTGCATCATGTTCTGACTGAAGTATTTCCTCATGGACACTTAGATCAGCTCCTTCATCGATAGACATCGTAGAATCTGCAAGAACAGCAGCCTCAAGAATCTCCTGAAGGAAATCAGGTCTTCTGTCATGAATGTCGGAAATGGGATGAGTAGCTACAGCATCAGCTTCCACCATGGCATCAAATGGCAACTCTGCAGAATTCTCAGCTGGCACTGCCAATGAAACTTCCCTTACAGGTGATGTAAGACAATGAGAACTTTGGGGAGAACTGTTGATGGGTCTGTGGAGCTCCCAAGCCGATTCTTCATTATCTTGTGATACTGCTTCACCGCACCCTGCTTGGTTGTCTTCTTTCTCCACCTTCACTTCAGCCCTCGGTGATATCTTCTCTCTGTGGCTGCCTGTTTGTACAATTACCTGCAGTTTTGAAGAACTTTTTGCCAATCCAGGTTCTGAACCTGCAGCTTTCCTTTGAAGTCCAGCATGCGCTTGAGCTGCAGCCTTAGCTGCATGAGCAGCTGCTTCCAGCGCCACTTTTGCTGCTGCTGCAGCCTTCACTGCTACACTTGCTTTAGCGGCAGCATTTTCTTTGGCTGCCAAAGCCAACTTGACAGCCTGTGCAGCAGCAGCCTGTGCAGCTGCGACTGCATCATGTGAAGACAAAGGGATGGCCATCCTTTGTGATCCTTGCTTTACAGGAACAGGGATCCTAGTGCCTTGCCGTCCATCCCGAGTCTGCCTATACAGTTCCCGCTTGGATGCATCTGCACGGTCTTTATCCTCAAGCTTAGGTCGCTCTCGTGACATTCGTGGCTTCTTGAAGGAGGGGTTGAAGAACTCCACGACCCCAGAAGATGCTGAAACAGCGACCCTGGCCTCCGTGCTGCAATTCACTCCCCCATGCTGCTTGATTCTGCGCATCCCAGTGCTCTCCAGACCACGAGACGCTACATACCCCTCCTCTTGCTCCCCGCCAACTGCCACAACACCTTCCCCCCGATCGACCGCCACATCCTCCTCCTCATCCTGACCAACCTCTCGAGAAAATCCCTCAACCCCACGCGACACAAGCGGAGACGAGGAAGATCGCCAGCCACTCTGCCGCAACCCTACCAGCAAGCGTTTCCGTGGAGGAAGCGATTCGCCCCCAACCCCACCCATCACGGCATGTCCTCCATCAACACCATCAGTTCTACATTCCGAAGATTCCCAAGAAGCAACCGAAACTGCACTGGCGCCCACTTCCATATCCGCCATCGCTGTCCCCCTCCCACTTCCCCCTTACGCACCACGCTTCAGAACCCTAACCAAGCTTCATAACCCTAATTAAGCTTCTCCGTCTTCGTATTCGTCTTGCTCCGCTCCCTTTTCCTCTTTTGTTCTGCTTCTACTTCGTGCCGTCCTATTACAACGCGTTCCTTACTTCCACCACTTGCGAAAAATCCACGACAATTGCCTATTGCGAACTGCGAATTTCCGATGTTGCGAATTGCGAGCGATCATGCACGTCACGACAGCTCTCTCTCTTCTCTCTCTCTCTCTCTCTCGCCCGCTCTCGCGTGCGCGCGACGAGAAAGAAAGAAAGAAAGAAGACCAAAAAGATCTGACCGTCGGATTCTCAATCCGTGTTACAGATACATAGAGATCTGACCGTTGGATCTCACCTTTACAGGCCTCCTCACCCATAGGCTTGACACGGTGTGAATGAGGAAAAAAAAAAACCCCTTATTTCCTTCAAGTATTTTACATTCTTGAAATTTTTTTTAAAAAAAATTATTAACTTCAAAATTTATTTATTTATTTATTTTCATCCTTCAAAAATTAGAATATTTTTTTTTCTCAATTACTTTAGATTCTTCAAAAAAGCAAAAAAAAGACTAAATTTTATTATCAAATTCCAAATCAACGTTCCCAAAAAAGTAAAAAAAAAAAAGTTGTTCCCATTAATGTTTTGCTAGTTGATTTTTTTGGGTGTATTTATCATAAGTTTGTATTTGTTTTACCCAAGTTCAATTATGATGTTGTGTTGTTTTGTATGTAGGTGGCCTTAAAAAGTAATTCCTTGAGTTATTATGCCTTTTTTTTTCTTTTTTTGCGCATTTACATTTTTTCGTTCCCATACTTTAATAATAAAAAAATCCCCAATGAAGAAATCCATTATTAAATTCACAATTGTTTCCAATGTAGGTTAAGGTAGTGTTTTAGAAGTTGCTTAAATTTGGCATTCCCACAAATGGCGTTCCCAAAGCTTCCCCACAGGATTCCAATTCCCAAACGGCGTTCCCAATGAAATTCTGCCACAAATAAAAAAAACGAATTTTAGACTTTATCCCTTGCAGAAAGAAATTAAAATGCAGGGAGGGAAAGCGGGGCACTGGGGGAATCGAACTCCCGACCTCTCGCACCCGAAGCGAGAATCATACCACTAGACCAAGTGCCCTCCATATACTGGAAGCCTTTTGGATTTCTGTATTAATTAAATTCTTACCACATGGGGGTGGATCTCACACAGATGATACCCGGACGGGCCCGAGTGCAGTTTCTAATAACCGCCCAGCCCTGGCTTTTCCCCCTTCGTTTTGTTAGGTTTGAACCGAGGACGAAGAGGAAGCGGAGGAGGACGACGGCAGCGCTTGCGGGAGTCGGATTGAAAGCTGTAATCGATTTTGCAAGAGCGGCGGAGCGGGCTGATCATCACTCTACTATTGGTGTTTTTTTTTTTTTTTCCTCTTTTTCAAACAATTTGTTTTGGTAAGTTTTGTGGTCGCTGCAATGGTGAGTTTGAAGGTGCGAGTACCGTCGCTGGAGGGCATAGGAGATGAGGAGGATGCGAGGAAGAGGGAGAAGAGGTTGAAGAAAGTGGAGACAGTGTTACAGAAGCTGGTAGGTCGAGAAGCGCGCATGTGGCTTATCACAGCTCTGGCATCTCTGGAAGTTCCTTCGCAGGTGCAGGCATCTTGCTTTCTTGACCTTTTCTCCAATTCCTTGCGCGCTTCAAGGGTTTCAGGAGGCGATGAGGAGGAGATGCAAGTAGGTGAGTGTTTTCCTGAGCAAAGCCTCTCTTTTGAATTAGGTCATTTTTTACTACAAAAGGAAATGACTACATGTTTTTTTTGCTTTCTTTTGTGAAGGGGATTCATTTCAACAAGGCAACAGACTCTTTGCCTTTAGTGTGAGTACTGCATGTTGCTGGATGTTGCAGGATGTTCTACAGCTTTGTGTATGTATATTTTTGGTGAAATCAATGCAAGCAACCTCTTCAGAGGCAGCTCAATTGGTGTCTTTTTCTTTGAAAATCACAATACAGTTCTTCCCCTCCCCCCAAAAAAAGGTTCTGAAGATTTCAACCATTATCTTGTGGTTTAGGTGGGGTTGAAATGCAGTTGCTGCGGATGGTATGTGAAAAGCGCCCTCAGTGGGTTGCAAAGCTAATAGCCAAAGACAGCAAGCTTCTGCAGCGCTTCTTTTCAGGTACTTTTTGCACATTGCTCTCTCTCTCTCTCTCTCTCTCACACAAAACCATGTTTAATTGAGCACAAACTTTTGTGAAGGAAGTCTGTATACAGCTTCCAGTATTCATTCTTTATATATGGAAGCATGCTTTTGAAGCTTTGATGATACAGACCAGTTGTGTTTATGATTAGGGTTCAGTTGTCATGGTTAGCTTGCAAGAAAATGGAAAAGGGCAATCTCTAGATGGGGAGGACTATGTACAACATGACTCTGAAATTGGTGCAGGGTTTAGTTCTAGGGTTCAGTGCCAGTAGAGGATGATGTTGTAGTTTTTAATAGTATGCTGAGACTGAAGAGATTTTCTGGTTGGCAGGAGATTCCAGAAGAATATTGCTTTGGTTCCAGAACTTTGCTGGGGCAGGACAAAATGACCATCAACGGGGAGCGAGAGCATTGGCTCGGTATGCTTTTTTGCACCGGGAGGAATGTTGGCATGAGCTGGAATGGAAGGGAAGTCATGCACAAGCTCCTGCGACAGTGGCTGCAAAGCCACATTATTTCCTAGAGCTTGATGTGCTTGAATCAGTCAATAATTTCCTGGAACGGGTCCCTGGGTTTTGGCGCTCTGAAGAGCTGAAAGACTCCCTCAAAGATGGCGAGTTTCTATCCTTGAATTTTACATTTTTCACCCAGGAATTGCTGAAGATGGTCAAAGACCAGGTTTCAGAAGGATGGCAGATTGTTAAGGATTATGTAGCTGATGAGTCTTTTTTTGTTCTTTGTCAGCAGATTCTTCACATAGTTAAAGACCGTGACTTTCTTACTTTCATAAATGAATTGGGACTTGCCCTGTCACGTGTTAGAAATAGAACTGTAGCTCGTCATGGCTCTTCAAAGCAGGCTAAGACTGGAAGTCTTGAAAATGTCTCCCAACATAAGAGCACTAGCTGGATAGAGTTGGTTATGTTTGAGGGTTTGCAGTGGAATTCCCTAGAGGAACTGGTGTTCTGCAATGCTTGTATTAGTCATGGGCGAAACCTTTGGCGTATACTGCAAGACGAGGAACATGAAGAAGAGGCACATGAGATGAAGTCACACAGAGAAGATATGAATTTGAAGTTGGAGGAAGAAGAAAGGGAGCACTGGGCACTTAGATATAAAGTGTTGAAGCTGAGAAAACCACTTGCATGTAAGTTTTTGGCAATTGAATCCTGGAGGTTGTACTACCAATTGCTGGTGCTGCCCATGGACAAAGAAGCCTTTGAGGCCTTACTCACTGATGTTGAGCTTAGCTTTCGATGCTCTTCCACTCTGTTGGAAGCTGATGATGACAGGAAACATAGAAGCCCTGGACGTGTTAGGAGCAGGAAGCGATTCAAAAAAAGAAGGAAGGATATGAAAAGAGAGAAGTTTGACCTTGATGATGATGAGACCCTGACAGATAGTGAGGATCATGTAGCTGGTTCAAATTCTGTGAAGTCCCTATCAATAGATGACTGCAGCTGGTTTCTGTCCATTGATAACTACACTCTGGCATGGACTAAGGTACTAATTCTTATTTTTGTGTGCTGAAGGTCAGGTTGGCCATTCTTGGTTTGAGCTGTAGGGTTTCTTTTCACTGGGACATTGGCAAACCTGTTATTTCATTTTTCTGTAGATATCTACCAGGAATATGCAGTTCCTGTTTCCTGACATGTGATTGATCCATCAATGTCTTTGCAGAACCTACAAGTAGAGTTGGCTTAAAGATGGAATCATTATGGGCTAGTGATGAGGGAATGTATTTGTTTTGTGATGCAGGCTGACCTTGTAGAGCATGTTGTGGCTCATGCTGTGCAACAGTGGTTCCAGTGGTGTTTTACACACTGGTGAAACCAAACCTATTTCAGAGCCTCCCTGAATCAAGCTACAGGTGTGGGTGTTGCCAACATGTTATCACCTGGATGTTTTGCAGATTTTTGACAACCAGCATCCAGGGTGTTGTGCTCAGAAGGATATGTTCAGGGTGCATGAGGCTGCAATCACTACACTCTATGTAGGCCTCTCTATGCCTTAGGCTTAGATGATTGCTTGAAGAGTGACAAGCTATTATGTAACAAAGGTTATTTCCATAGCAGAATTAAAATGTTGCAGAATGAATGAGGATTTTAAAAAATATTAGTCATGTCAGTTGAGTGCTAGCTGAATTCAGGATGGGGTCTTCTGGCTGCTTTAGGAAATGTGACAGAAGCTAACAAAGCCAATTTTTGTGTAATTTTTGGCCAGGAATTTTGAGGAGATTACTAAATACTTATCTACACCACTGTTGGGAGCAGACAAAGTCATTGGGAAGTAATGGCAGCTTGTCAGTGCCTTCCATGATGAAGGTGATGACCTGATACTTCGACTGAAACTTGTGAGTTTATGACTGCTTACCCATTCTTGTTTGTTTTAGATTTTGCTGGAGCTGATCATCAATGTGGATTTATTAACCTTAATTTACACAATGTTCAAAAGACAAAATCCCATAATGAGTTTAGCAATTGTAACATGAATTTGCATGTATGTTTCTTGCATTAAAGCATTCATAATTATATGGTAGTTTTCTCACTGTGTTTTAACAGTTCTCAGTTTGATTTTCTATTGATGTTAATTTGTTAATTTTTATTTTGTTTTTGTTTTTCTTTCTGATTGTCATGTTAGTGTATTATTATTAACAAATTGATTGTCACAAAAACGTTTACAACATATTTAAGAACATAATTCTTAAAATTTTCTACTGAAAATCATGTATTGCAAATGTGGGACTTGGCAGAAGGGGAGGGGGAGGGAGACGACGTTACTGCATGTTCATATGCAAAATGCGCATTCAAATTTGAAGTTAAGGATATCAATATTGTAATGCCAAAGTTATTGAAATTGGCACGTGAATCAATCATATGTTATACGCAACTCAGGGTATCAACTTTCGCCATTTCTCCTCAAATAGTGGTGGTGTATTGCATGACATTACTGTAAAGAACCACTAGAATCAAGTTCCCAATTGTTTCAAACATTCAGAACATTCTGTTGAAAATCAAGTTCCTTCTTCATTGTCATGCTTATTTAGGAAACATTCATGAAATCATCACATGAATGAAAATCAATTTCATAAATGAAAATCACAATATTGAGTAGTTGACAACATGAGCGAAGAATGGTACCATAGTTTTTGTCCATTGAGTTAATAGATCCTTGCACAATATAATTCATCCATATATTGGAAGTTTCATCCAAATGTTTATTTTCATGGATGTGTTCACATTTCATCCACCTAATAATTTTCTTAAAAAATCTTTTGTGGTAAAATCCATCCATGATTATTAATATTGAATGCATTTGGTATAATATAATTTATTACTAAAATTTATTTGAGGTCTTACTTCATTCATGTTGTCAAAAAAGAAAATTTGACAACTTTTTATTTTGTCTTCCTTTTCATTATCCCCTTTGGAGAAATAGGGTATTAGACCTCAAAAAAATACATTTCATATTTTAATTATAAAATTGATTTAATCAACATTTTGTATGTTAGGTCAAAGACTAGTTTTTTTTTAAAAAAAAAAACTATCAATCACTCTTTCAAATTTTACTGAACATCAAAAAAAAAATTTTTTTTAAAAGGAAGAATTTGGGTTGCAATAAAAGAAAAATAAATCGGGGTTTTGAAGATGAAAATGATGAATTATATTGATGAATTATATGGATGAATTTGCATCATGAAAGTGCTTGAATTGGGAATCACCAATACAAACATGGGAAAATTATCAATCAAGTATTTTTTTAAAATTTTAATTAATTAATTAATTAATTAATATTTTTGACATTTAAAATTTAAAATTAACTAATTAACTCATTTTTTGAGCCTTTTCATTTGTTTTTTATTGAATTTATAAATGATTGACTTATTAAAATATAATATTATAATAGTATAATAGTATGATAATTAATTCTTTGTCAATTATTCCCCCCCCCCTCCCCATTAAAGGAATTCAGACCAATGGGAGTGCAATAATCCCCACCTACGGGCACCTATTTTGCCTAGTTTCCTGCCTTCCTGTCTACTTTCCTACCCTGTTGGTGTCATCTGATACTGTTGATATCCATTTTTAGGGTTTGGAGCTCTTCATGTTTTTCCACAGTGTATTTTTTGTACGTTTTTTGCTGTGTTTTGTGTGTGTGTGGCCTTGTGAGTGCGTGTGTATTTTGTGATCCTTTTTGTGTGTGTGTGTGTGTGTGTGTTTTTTGCGTGCTTGTGCATTTGCGTATTTTTTTAGTGAGGTTTGGTGTTTTCAAGGCCTCTGTCTGGCGTATTGCATTGTATGGTAGCTGCTTGTGGAAGACGGACGGGCGGGCGGGCGGGCGGGCGGGCGGGCGGGCGGGAGGGGGGGGCAGAGGAGAGAATAAGAGATGAAGGAGCCTCCACCTTCCGCGGCCGCGAGTGCAGTTGGGGAGACCGTGAGTAGCAGGAAGAGGATGAAGCCTGGTTCCAAAAATGGACAACAAGTTACGGCGCGGAGACCATCGCGTGAAGAGGAGCTTGCGAGGGAGGCTGTACCGGTTCCTAGGCTCCAGAAGACCCCACATGCGGGTCATAAACCAGAGAGCTATGAGGATATGGAGGATTTGGAGTATCCGGCATTATTGTACAGTGTAATGGAGCAGCATTTGCCATCTAATTGTTTAGGGGCGTCACGTGAGAAGAAGCTTGCAATGCTGGAGCGTGTTTTGGCCAAGTATCGACCTAACGGTGAGCGGGCAAAGGTAAACCCTAAATTTCAGCAACCTCGATATATTCAAACTCGATTTTTTCCAAGTGAAGTCTGAAAGATTTCTCAATTAGAGATACATGAGAAAGGAAAAACAGATAATAGAATTGTTGAGTGGGTTTTTGTGCGAATTCTTGAACCTTCCAGTAACAGAAAAGAAAGCAAAAAGAAAAGAAAAATGTGAAGGATAATTAAAGAGCACACGATGTTTTCATGAAGGCAGTAGGGTTTCAGTATTTTGCATTTTCCAAGACTGGATTCCTCAAACTTGACATTGTCATACTGGTTGTAGTCACTCTCTCAGATGAAGAATCCCTAAGACAGTCACTACACCACTATGTTGCTGTTCTTTGTTTTCCATATTTCCTCCAGGTGTCACAGGAATTGCATGAATGCATTACAACCAGGGAGAGTTGCATGCTCCTGTTCCAGACATTTCCAAATCCCTAATTTTGATTTTTAGGTCAGTTGGGTCCATTGGCTATAGAGGAAAATGTATGAATAAAGAGTAAGAGGGCACAAAAGTAATTGATAGTGGCTTAGAATAGAGGATATTCACTTCTCAGTTGTGAGATCTGGCCTCAAATGAACACCAGGGGCACGGAACCCTAAAACATCATGATGACTCATGGTAAAAGCAATATCCCCTTTTCTAATTCACTCCAATGCAGAATTTGCTTCTAGAACCTGTTTCCTATATGAAGTGATGTGCTATTGTGCTCTTTTTTTTTGTGACAGCAAGCCAGTGTGCAGTCTATTGGTTACAATGGTCTATAGTCTATATCCACTGTGTGGGGGAGCTGATGAAGTCAATGAGTAAGTTGTGATAGAAAAGTCATATTGTACAGATTACTCTCAATGGTCTCTAAAGAATTGAGGGACTGTCACTGCTGTTTATACTGGTAGTCGTATAATTCATTTTGAACTTGTTCTTCCCTTCTGTGTATTTTCTTCTTGCCTGTTCTTTAGTCCTTGTCTGGTGTTTTTCTTTTTCCTAATTTTTTTTGGGCCTGGTTCTGGTTTCTTTTAATTGTGAACATTGGAGATTTCTCCATACTCTTGAGAGTTGCCATTTGTCTGTTGAAATTGGCCAATAAACCTTAGACTTACACCTAGAGCTTGAGACTCCAGGAAAGCAAACTACAATTATGTTTCTGATGGTATCCTGGTGGCTATTTGATTTAATTTGTTCTGTATTATGCCAGGGAATAAGTCTGATCCACCAGCTCAATGACATTTTCTTTAGGGAGTACAAACACTTGGACTGCTGTGTTGGGTTTTCTCATGGATTTTTTTCATTTTGTGTACATTAGGGTGTTGGTGTGCACATGATCACATCCTTTGGTTGTAGCCAAAGATGCTAAACTCAATATTTGTTTTGATCAAGCTCTTCAAAGTTACTACCCACAAATCTTTAGATGAGTATGCAACTTAAGAAAATGCTTGACTGTATGGAGAAGCTCACAAAATGACCTTAGTCAAATCTGGAAAAGCAAGTAACAAACATCATGGATGTGGCTTTGTGGCCTTGAAAGTGTTGTGTGTATCAATGTTGTTGAAACTCTAAAGACACAGTGCTTCATAATCATAACATAGTTATACCTGTTGCTGTCAGGGGTTTGCTGTATACATGATGGAAGGGATTGGTTTTTCAGTCCTGAATGGTCAAAGTTCTGTATAGAGAAATACATGAGCCAACACTCATGAGTGCTGTAAGATGGTCAAAAGGTTTTTGATTGAGACTTGGTGGTGTGCTTCATTTGAGTGCAGAAGCATCAGGAATACAGAGAGAGAATACGAACAAATTATCAGGTTGTGCCTTTTTCATCATGTTCTTTTGCAAAAGGGATGGATATGTGAAGGTGTTTGATGAGAATTCACCAGTTGTCAGGGTATTACAGGGAGACATGGACTGTGGTCATTCTGTCATGTATACTGAACTTATGCTTTACCACTGCAGCCACTGCATGAAGACCTCTATAGTTTTGCTCCAGAGCGATTCTTTGTGGGTTCATTCTTGGATGCAATCAAGGATGGATCAGAAGCTGCCCTACGTCATATTCTGATTGCGCATTCCCCAGGCGTTTTTACTTTCAACATGCTGAAACCTGCCTTTTGCTCCATGATGTTGGAGGAGGTGCGGGCTTGACCAGAATTATTTTGATTGGAACTGTTGAATTAATTCATGGATGGCCTGCACAGATAGGGTATATGTGTGCCATCTCTGTGTCTGCCACCTGGAAATTCAACCTGACATGGTGCTCTGTATACAGGTTGAACATTTTGAGAAATGGGCTCAGGATGCAAAAGTCAAAGTTATGCGGCCCAATACAATGAACAACTATGGGGCAGTGCTAGATGATATTGGGATGGAAAACATGTTAAATCAGCTCATGACCCGCTACCTGAACCCCATGGCTGCTGGTGCTTCACTGTCCTGTCTTTTTGCAGCACTCTATTTTGAACCTCTTGTCTGTCTCTTGTTATTCTCAATTCCATTTTGTGGTGTTTGGATCTTAGGCTTTCTTCTTCCCTCTCTGAAAGTTACGTTGTCTTGTCAAAGTGCAGTGTTATTTCCGAATGTTGGTGGGTCTTCTCTAGATTCACACCATGGTTTTGTTGTGGAGTATGCCATGGACCGTGATCTTGATCTTGGTGGGTGTCACAATCCTTGTACTCTTCGAATAGCATGCCCCACTGGTTCACTGCTACCCCCCCCCTGCTCCTCCTCCATCTTTCACCTATCTTGATGGGTGTGTCTTTGATCTGACATGTTGAAACATCTGCAAGATGAACCCTAGCTGCAGGCATCCTTAGGCTTCTGCACAATAGTTGGTGACTAATTATCAGCTGTAGAAGGCAAATATATTGTCAAATCTTCCTGTAGAACCTACCTGCTTGCAAATTTCTGCTATGTTTTGTTGTTTTGACTATTGTTTTTATATGTGTTGATCATCTGGTAGGATGTGGAACCATAATTGACAAGGATGTTGACTAGATGCTGATGTAAGTCAAGCTTGTTTTATCTTTCAAGGATTCATGATCCAAACTTGAATCAACTATCTGATCCATTCATCAGATGAGGTATCAATCTGTGGTTGATGTAAGGAAACTTTGATTTCATCTCTTTCTGCAAAAATTGCATCCTTAATGTTCACTATTTTCATGCATTGCAGGCTTTCACGTTGATGACTCGGAGGTCACCCTTAATGTGTGCCTTGGGAAACAATTTGACAGTGGTGAACTTTTTTTTCGGGGTGTGCGCTGTGACAAGCATGTAAATGGAGAAGCTCGACCTGAGGTTAGGCTCCCTGCCAGTTGATGGGAGGTTTAGGACCTAAAATTTATCTTTGCTTTCTGTGTGAACAAGGTTGAACTTAATAATAGTCCTTTCTTATGTGTTCATCAATGATTGTAGGAGGTGCTGGAGTATTCACATGTTCCTGGGCATGCCATACTACATGCTGGCCGCCATCGTCATGGTGCTAAGGCCATAACTTCTGGCCAGCGCACCAACATGATTCTTTGGTGTCGAAGGTGAGATTCTCGGTCTATTTTCATTCTTAGATTTCTGTCTTGATATGATGTCAAGTGTGACATTCTCACATCCGCTTTGCTAGCATCAAGTGCTAGCCAAAACCATGACTAAGTCTTTCCCATTGCTCCAAGAAATGACAGAAACTCAGGATACAATTGATTTGAACAAATTTGACCCAAGTTTTGAGTGGATTACTACTTTATCTACAACCACTATTGGGGGACTGATGAAGACGGTGGGGAGTAATGGCAGCTAGTCACTGCCATGCATGAAGGTGATGGTCTGATTCTTTGAGAGTGACACTCACAAGGGTTATGATGCACATATTCTTGTCATTGACACCAAATTTGTTTACTTACCTTACATGTATTTGTGTAGCTTCTCTGTGATTGCATTGATGGTTGCTGGCCTCATACTTCCCAGATAATTGACCACACTATTTGGTGTTAGATCCTTGGTGGTTCACTGTGGAAGCGCAGCCTACATGCCTACTAATTGGCTTTGTTGGCAGTTCTGAGTTTCGGGAGTTGAAGAAGTACCAGCGTGATTTTTCAAGTTGGTGTGGAGAGTGCCTATTGCGAAAGAAGGAACGCAGCCGTTGTCTTTCAAGTGCAAAACGACAGTTAGCTTCCTAACAATGCTAGTATGCTCGATGGCAGGAACATGGCATTTCATGTTTCCCAGTGTGTGTACATTGAAACAAATTGTGGACTGAATGGTTTCCTAACAGAGGCTCCTCTTCCACACATTGTCAAATGAGTTCATAATTGTAAATTAGGCACATGTACATTGGTTAGATTTATTTCGTAAGCCCTTTATGCTCATGTCTGTCAAGCTTGGGCAAGTACTTCTTTTGGACTCTAGTGTTACGAAAGCCTTGATTGTATTACATTTATTCCTTTCCATTCATTGTTCTTTGATGCATATGAAGTGTGGTGTGAAAGCATCTACCTTGATCTCTACCCTTTCTACAATGTGATTATTCCCATATTTATTGGTTGCAATTGGTGGATTTGGAAGCATCCAATCAACTAAGTTGATAGAATGGTACACCAATGGACATGCTTTTTGAGTTCTTCCACTTTTGACCCCTGTATTGCTAGTTTCTTTTGACCAACTTAAACATAGTTTCAAAGTCCTTTGACACTCTATCAATCATTTATGTGTCTTTTCAATGCTAGGTCTTTTGTTAGTTCCTTACCATTGCATAGTTATATTAAACTCCTTTAATTCATTGATTCCATGCAAAGATAGTCATTCCCAAAATCTGAGCATTCCTTTCAGAATTGCAGACGAATTCGCATCCTCATTTTCGTTATTATTTTCATTTTTGTTCCAACATTCATTCTCCCTTTTTGTCTGTTCAGAAATTCTAGTAGCACTTGAGTTAGCATCCATGTGTAATAAGCTTGACCCATGTGCTATTGTTGGGGCATTGCCAATCCATCTTTTATGCCCATTTTTTTCTTTGACTTATGCCAAAAGACAATGAATTCAGTGTCATCCTCCTCCTTAGAGTTATTGCCCTTTCATCCATCTTCGCACACCAATTTCTTTTCAAAATCATTGTAGTTGTTTGCCTCCACATGTCGTGTGTCTGTTTTGCAGGAGCTTACCCAATCCTCATCGTTCTTGGAGTCTTTTTACCAACCCAGTACACACACCGAGGATATCTCTTGATCCCCTCCATATTGCATGCAACTCATAATTCATCTTCTAGATAAAAGCTCACAAGATTTCCATGGATACAATTCATGTTGGCTATTGGAATTGTAAGCAAATCCAGCCAACTAACAAATCCAATTGCCATAAAGAAGATCAACTTCAACTTGTGAAACAAGGCTGAATCAACAAGAGTTCACCATGGAAGGTTCTCCCGTCCTGTTGTCTAAATGATGTCCGAGTAACATGATTGTATCAAATGGAGCCAAAGTTGTAAGGTCCCAATTTGAGTCAAGGTTGTTAGTGTCCTTTGCTGTTTTGCATATTATCCCTTTTTAGGTTTCGAATCATCCAGTCAAAACTTAAGTAGGACATTTGATTGTGGCAATGTCCATTTAGGTTAGGGTTATAGCCTTTGGGTGAAGATCAACACATCAAGACAATAGTTTGAAACATCTTGTTTGGCAGATTGGGAAGTTGAAGCCATGTTACTCTTAGATACTCTTATGGTAGTGTTAGTTCAACACATACAACACATTGACACATAATGTGATGGAATGCTTTTTAATGGAAAGTTGCAAATTATAACGTCTTTTTCCTGCAATTTTCCAGTACACAAATGCTTGTATTAATATCACCATTTCAAACTCTTTTCATGAAATTATTTATAGTTGGTGTCCCTGACTATTTGAGTTCTGTGCTAAATACATTAGGACAATGGTGCGCACCCAAAGGCTAAGGGTGAGAGATGAATTGACCTAAAATACTAGAATTCTAAGAAAACAATTGTAAAAAAAAATTAAATCTCAATGTGTACCGTGTCGTGGCATGGTTGGAATTTATTTGTTTGAACATGTATAGCTCAACATTGTTTTTAAACTATGCCTTTCAATTGCCCTAAAATGTCTAGTTTAGTGTCAACATGTTAAGTCTTGGACTTGCTAGGTGGAAATGTTTATGGCTATATTTTTTTATAAAAGTGTGGGAAAGAAAAATTGCCTCAAAAAATTTAATGACCAAACACATTCAGACACATTTTTCCTTTGAAATGTGTACTAGAGGTTCACAAATCAATGGACATCTCAAAGGGCAATTTGGATCAAAATTGAATCTTTGATCAAAAGCACCACCTTAAGGATATATTGATCACCAATTTTCCTTTATTGTTGGCTAAGGAATAGATAAATAGATAAACCTGAAATTGCTTGAAAAATAGACGTGATGATGCCGATAAAGCAAACCTTTTATAGCTTTGGTGAGAAGAGGAGAAATAAAACAAACATGAAATATAAACTACTAAGCTTCATTTTCCCTACTTATCATGAATTGCTAAACATATTGGAAAATTGTGAAATTGCTTGAACATTTCTTATGGTTCAAAGCAATCTAATCTATTCATCCATTTTTCAAGCACCCATTTTCCAACGAAAACATTCTTAAATTGCTTGGATGCGTCTTATGAATCAAAGTGATAGAATCCATTCATTCATTCGTTCATTCATTCATTCTTCAAGCACCTATAAATGTTGTCAAATTGCTTGGATGTGCCTCGTGGATCAAAGCAATAGAATCCATTCATCCATTCTTCAAGCACCCATGTTCGAATCTAGATGTTGTCAAATTGCGGCGATCAAAGCCTTATGGATCAAAGCAATATGATCTATTCATCCATTTTTCAAGTACCAATTTTCCAATCCAAATGTTGTAAAATTGCTTGGACATAGATGATGGATCAAAGCAATATTATCCATTCATCCATTCTTCAAGCGCCCATTTTCCAATCTAAACTTCATAGATACATATTGCTTCAACATGCCTCATGGATCAAAGCAATATTATCTATTCATCCATTGTTCAAGCACCCATTTTCCAATCTAAACTTCATAGGTACATATTGCTTCAACACGCCTTATGGATCAAAGCAACAGAATCCATTCATCCATTTTTCAAGAACCCATTTTTCACTCCGAACATTGTTAAACTGCTTGAACATTCCTTACAGATCAAAGAAATATAATCCATTCATCAATTTTTCAAGCACCCAATTTCCAATCTACTCATGATTAGAGAGAGAGAGAGAGAGATGATCTATCTCCCCAAAGATTAAAAAAAATGGGCAAATCACTTGACATCAAGTCTACTAGCAGCCCGAATACATTCAACATGGAACAGGTAATTTGTTTTCCATAAGCCTAATATTAAAGAGGAGGCTGAACTTATTCAGTAAGTAGCTAATTTCAAGCAGTTCTATTGCTCCAATCGTTAGCTATACATTACTTATTGTTATCCATTCCAGTCTGTAAATATGTTATTTGAAGTGAAATAGTCTATCTAGTCCTGAAAAGTCTGTACACATAGTTACTGCTTCGAGTTGCAATCTGCAAATATGTTATTTGAAGTGAAAAAGTCTAGTCCTGAAAAGTCTTACCAGTTTTCATTTCATTCAAGTGATGTGCACTAATTTATCTGTCTTCCAGAACACCGACAGTGTAACTCCCATGAAAACCAATCAACCATGTCTGACCTTGACAAAATTTGCATCCATGACCTGCAAGGCAATGTCAAAATATCATTTGCCTCATATTCCTGATTGTTCAGAATGTTGTGAAAGCATCATCTCTGGTCAAATGTGCTGCTGCTCATCTGATTTTGCTGCATACCAGCTTGTGAGCTGAAAAATTGCTGATCAGTCTCTAGTCTCTACCAGTGATGGGTGGGTATTTGATTTTCTTAATAACCGCTCATTCATGGTTTTAAGAAAAAAATTCAGAATCAGAGAACCACCAGTTCTGTGTATTTGAAAGAAAAAAATCTGAATCAAAGAACCACTGGTCCCGGTATTTCCAAAACCTCAAAGAGCTGCCAGGTTTCATGGAAGAACTAGCAGTTCTCTGGGTGGTTCTTTGACTTTTTCAATTCTTTGAGAATGGTGATTATATATCCGAACTAGGTATCATGCATGCCACTATGCAAATCAAGTGGGCGTTGTTTCCAATCTGGCTTTACTCTCCTGGTTGAATAACAAGACAAGGATGCCAGTTTCTTGAATTTCAAAGATTCCTTGAATTATAAGAAGACAGGAAGACATGACACATGAAAGCAAGAGAGTTACTTGATGTGATAACTGATATGCTTCTGTCTGAAGGAGTGAACATCTCGATTGTAAAGTTATAGAGGCACATTCTTAATTCAAAAATCCTCGACATCTGCACAAGCCAAACCCCAACAACCCCGTCAACTATTAATAACTGTCAATTTACCACTTTTATTCATTGCTTTTTGTTGCATATACCAGTTTTCTTTCTCATGGACAGACATTCTTAGTAGAACAAGATTGCAATGAATATGCTGAGTTTGCAATTAAAACCTGGGAGAAAATGGACAAGAAAAACACCACTTCATATTGTGATTTTATCATATTCATGGGCCTTCTATCTGTATCAGAATCTAATGAGCAGCAAATTGGGAAGGATAGTTACCGTGGTGTGCGACAAAAGCAGGGGATTTTGTTCTCCTCAATAGGGAATTTGTAATCATAAGTGAGCTCCTCACCAGCTGAAATTGCACGCTTTGAGTAAATCACCACCTTTTTCTGGCCTTCTACTGATATAATCTTTGTGTAACAGTTTGGCTGCACAACATGTAGCACATGCTTTTCTCATGATTTTCCTTTGTGAATGAAGAAAATGCCAAGAGATAGTGGAGCAAAAATTCATGTTCAAGGATGATCTTGGAGCACCCAACTATGAAAGAGCAATACATTGGAAATCCATTAGAAATAGCATCATTTATGTTGTTACACAAGGCACAAGGTCCAGGGTACAAGGTTGAGGTTGTAGGGTCTGGAGTTGTTGGCTAATGGGTTCATGGTTAAGAGAAAGTTAAGGCTCACATGGTAGGTGATGTAACAATACAACAAGAAGAAATCATAAAAAGGAGTTGTCATTTGCACATTACTGTTGTGCAGATAACAAACTGAGAGTGATGCGAGAGTTTAGAGTTCAGGCTTAGAGCTTACATCACAAGAATGGTTGATGAATCTGGCCAGGCCACCTCGTCTTGTTGCATCCACCTGTATGAAAGAGAAATTCATCTGATTTTCTGAGTCCACTAATAGCAGGATAATCTAGATACTGATCAGACGACTGGCAGCTTATAAAACTCCAGTTTGCTCTTATTTAAGAAGATTGTTGGATTTTTGTGACAATACATACATGTATGGACAGAGAGGTGAGAGAGAGAAAGCACCACAATGTCATCATCAACACGGAACAGATAACTGCTGCCAATTCCCAGGGTTTCATACTGATGTTCCCGTAAATCTGAGACCTGCAAATTGTTGACAAAAGAGTTGTCCTGCTGCTTTGGGTGTACAACCTTTTTGCATTGATGTGATATGACATTCATGAGGGAGCAGAAAAAATGAAAATGCCATTTCATATCTCAAAGAGGCAACACACAAGAAATGCTTAAACATGAAAAGACCTGAAATCACCACAATTAATCCCCTACTGAGTTTGAAGGGGAGAGAACCTGCCGTCGAACAATCTCACCCACATACTCAATTACAAAGTCCCCCGCATCAATGTGTTCCAGTGCCAGTAATCCCCAGTCATGGATCTTACTATGTTGAAATCTCAGCCGCTTCTTGCGAGCCTATTCACAGTGCCCAAGCATCATGGCACTCTTCAGATGTATCTCAAAAGCTTACAGAAACCACCTGATCTGAATATGCAGAAGAAGTTGAGTTCAGTTGAGTTTGGAGTCAAAGAAGGCATAACCTTGAGCTGATTGAATTTCAGCATATCAGATCCCTCTGCAGCAATAACAAGCTTGCGAAGAGTAGCCCGGTTTGTGCGAGCAGACTGAAGGTTGTTCACAATACTTGAGCTGGAGTGCTGCAGGAATGTGAGATTTGTAGGCTCCTTAAACCCCTTGAACAATCTCCGCTTGGCTCCATTACGAGACCACTGACGCCACACCCAACCTTCAATGGAACACCGTGCACATCCTTGTGATCTTGGACCCACCAAAGCCTTTCTTTGGCTCCTCTTTCCCACACTGCCTTTCAGCTCAATACCAGGCCGACATTCAAGACTTGAGCCATGAGTGCTTTCATTTACAAACCCTCCCTCACTCACTGGAACTGGAGTCATAATCTTCCTGGAGGAACATTTTCTCAGCCATGGTTTGAACTGTTGAACTGCATCCACTTCTCCTCTACTTGTGACTTTGCTGCATTTGACCGCAGTTGAGAATCCCAGTGTCTTCTGTGAAGACCCATGCTGTGAAGACACTGCACTCAGGCCAAGAATGTCCATCATAGCTCTGTCTTTCAGCCTTCCTTCTTGAGCATTCTGTCTCATTACTCTCTCAGCTTGCTCTTTTCTTAAGAGAGCATTCTCCTTAGCTGCAGTACTCTTAGATTCATAATTCTGCCTTGAATTTCTCAGGACCCTATTTTTTGCTGTTGAAGGCGTGGCAAGGTTTCTGCCAGACTCCCTGCCTCCTCTGCTCTGAAATTGAGAATTCTTGAGCACACTGATAGAAGTTGTCATCACCTGGTTTCCAAAGCTTGAAGGCATGGCATCATTCCCACTAGCAGGTGGAATTGGAAGCTTCAAAGAAAGATCAGGGCTAGTGGATATTGAAGTGTCCACAAAACTGCTTGTCTTTGGTGTATCCTTTTCTGCCTCCATATGTTTCTTCCCAGGGATTGTTCTAACCACACAGCCCTTTTTCCTTTCGGCTGTTACACTATCAAGTCTTGAGCTTCCTTGCAATCCAGGTTGCTGCAATGAAGGGGGCAAACAAGTAACTGTTTCTCTTGCCCTACTTGCAAGAGGCTGAAGTCTGCGCTTTTTCAGCAGTGGTGCACTTTGGTCATCTACCTTCAGACCCTCCACTGTAGCTTCTATGCATGAGCGGTTTCTGATCTTTGGGACATTCAAAAATTTTCCTGCACATGTATTTGCCTTTGCTTTCCTTCTGTTGAGCCGCTTAAGCAGTCTGTTGGTGAACATGGCCTCCTCAGTGTTTCCTGCCAAAACTAATGGTACCTGATTCTGTGGTTGTTTGTGTTCATCAATTGTTCTTGAGTTCTTCAGATGAGAATTCCTCAACATGTTGCTTTTAGCATTATGCGGTAGCCTTTCAGAGTGTATGGCTGGATTGGCTCTACTTGTGGCCTGAGAACTGGATCTCTTAAAAATCATGTTTTTAGCTTGCCTGATGCCCATGGGTTGCAGTCTCTCAAACCAAGCCATAGAGTTCCTCTTCTTTCCAGCTATTCTCTCTGCTGAAGTTGGCTTACAGCAGGGAGATGCAGCACACAATGACTGTCTGTTCTTGAACTGGGATCTCTGCTCATGCACAGCTGGGTCTTGAAATGGCGGTGTCCTTCCTCCCAGGGATATGGCAGCAGATTTCACTGGGATCTCCACCTGGAGATGCCTTCTGAAACCTGAGCAGAAACCACAATAATACAGGAAAGAAAACACTTCAGAAGCTATTGAACTTGTGATGTATTCTCTTCACAAGCTCAGTAACTGGGTGTCTAGTAGCCAGCTCTACACAGTGAGAGCAGGAGTTTTTCTCCAGAGAGAATTACCATGTAGTGGTGGAGCTGTTAATCCAGGGGATTTTGAGCTACATGTGCTCATTACACCTGCTGGGCCAAAGCCTGGTGGAGGACTCAATGATAAACTGGGAGTTTGTATTTTTCTTGATGTCATCCATGGAACTCCACCCTACAATGGAATGAACAAAACCATTAGAACAGAACTGCATTGTTATGAGAATCCTTCCTATCTGAGACTCAAGTTTTGTTTGTCATAATGGAGTTTCCAGAAATGGAGGATCTTGACAAAAGGTGCAGTAGGCAGAGGAGTTACCTTGTGTGAAGGTGATGCAGTTGCAACACCACTGAAGCCTGGAGGCATAGACTGAAATGACAGAGATGGAGGCTGATTATATGATATCTGAAAGGGTCTCTGCAAAATGTATAAGACTCAAAAGACTCTTACTACCTTTCAATATCAAATCTTTGTTCCAAAGAAACAACCCATTAGATCTAAACTCGTGATCAAATCCAAAAAAGTTCAAGCTATAAATGTTATAAAATTACCAAATATGATTTCTTTCCAAGCAAAGACAGCTCCTTTCTAGTATCCACAGACTTCCTAACCTTGTGAAGAGCAGATGTAGGACCCAAAGGTTAGAGGATTGAAATTCATGCAGAAAAAAATGATGCACACATGTGATGGTTGTCCTCCAATACTTGCCTGCATTGAAGGACTTGCCATGATTCTTTTCTCTGAGTTCAATGATTCAGGTTGCTTGCCCATGATCCGCAGTTGCTGTTGTGCATGAGCCCACTCACGGAGAGGCTGGCTGATGACAGAATCAAGGAAGCCCTTATATGCAGCTTTGATGGTGACTGCATGAAGATGTTGCTGGACATACTCGAGAGCAACAGCTCTGGGACTCTTACCAAGGGAGCTGTTTCCTGTGCTATTTTCACCTCCCTGTTCTGAAAAGCTGTGATTGGTCACCAAGGTGTGCTCAAAGATCATGCCCCTTTCAACTAAAACCAACAATTTGTCCAAAGGGAGAGGTGGAATCTGGGCTGGAATGTGGCAGATCTAAGACACAGAAAACAAAGATTATCATGCACAAACTCAGATTGGAGCAAACATTTAAAACTTGCAGATGCTACACAAAACTTCATCCAATTGAGCTGAAGCATTGTGTAGGTGAGATGTGATTAACTGAGATTTTCACAAACTCAGGTTTATCATGAGAATAAAAAATAGATGGAAAACACATTGAGAGTCAGCTGTATGAGGGAGGCAGTGACTATGTGCAAACTTTCCTTTCAGTTTATACAGGTTAGTCCTCTGTTTGATGTGGTCTAAAGGGTGGAAAAACATATGGGTGTTTAGGATGAATGAAGAAAAATTCTATTAACATTATTGCCTACAGGTACTGAAGTACTCAAATTTGCAGAGTTGAGAAAGTGGGCTTCATAGCCCAACAATCACCTTGAGAGAACCATAGAGTTGACCTGCATGGAACCACTGCCATAGCTGCCACACAGTGAATGGTCCCTTCATGCTGCGATCTGCCCCTTCATATTCCCACACAGGTTCCATCCATACCTGAAGCAGCATCAAAACCTTCCAAATGCTCAGTGTATGCTCCACAATGCCTGGGAGTTTAAGGTCAAGGTGGATAATTTGAAGTGAAATCAGACCTGGTCATGGACACCTGTGCTGGGGCCAGGTCCTCGCATATCCCCTGCAGGTATTGTTTGTCTGGGTGGCAGATAAGCACCTTGACAAGAGTCTGCATATCCTGTATTCAACACATGGTGCATACCCACCCTTGATTGTTCCAAGTGCAGCAAGCCTGGAGATGCAGATGTAGTTTTCAAGAACCCTGAGGAGCTCAAAGGAAATGACTGGGTTGTTGATTGTATGACTTGAGAAGTGCCTCCTGGCACCGAGATCACAGGGCAGCCCTCCAGTGAATTCCCTGGCAATGCAGTCCTGAGTTGTGCTATCCCACTGATGGGCTGCTGTGATTGATCAATGATACATGCAGAGCATGACTCTAGATTTTCAATTACTAGCTTCAGCAGAAATGGTCCTGTGTATACACCTGATTGCACCTGATACATTGGGAGATCACTTGACAAAAACCCAGTTGCCAAAGCTTTTTGTAAATGCTCTAGTTTGTAGGGTCCACTTAAGCTACCATTAACATCATGATAAACCCACCCATTTGCAGCTCCAACAGGCCCTGCACATGCTGCATTCTCTGATTCCACTGTCATTTCTGGTTCAGGCTCATATGTCCTGCATGATTTGTTTCTCCTCCAAGGCCTGGAAGAGACATTCCGTTGGTTAATTCCACTCACATGTCCTCCATCATCATCATGGTCTCCCTGTCTATCTGCAATACTTCCATGTCTGCAAGTGTCAACATACTTGCAGCTTGACTTTATACTGCAATTCAACTCTCTTTCATCAATTGTTTCTTCAATTTGCACTTGCAGCTGATGGGTTCTCTTTACTGACATACTGTCAGCATAATCTGAAGCTGAAATGAGTTTTCTATCCCTGGTATGCTGCTGGCCTGTGTGACATGGCTTGAGAACAGAAGAGATGACTGTCCCTTCAGTGCTGCTTTCACCCAAGTGAAGCTCCCCGACAACACAATCATCCTGCTGATTAGCCCTGTCAAACATGGATGGGGGCTCACAAACCCTCCACATGGTTATTGGGCATCCTCCAGTGCATCCAGAGTGCAACAATTCCTCAACAATATCATTCTCTTGCTCATCCAGTCTTGCCTCCAGTGTCTTCTCAGGTGCAAAACATACTCCACTACTTTGCAAGCTCTTACTGAACTCCTCTTCAGGCTTCTTTACAACCAGGGCTTGTGAATCTACATGCATGTCAGGTTTCACGCTCCTCATTGACTTCAATTCTTTACTAAACTCCCTCTCTTGACTGGCTAGATAGGACTCGGGCATGTTTGACGCTTCAAACTTCTTGACCTCCCCTTCTTCAGTTCGAGTCTGATTTCCGCAAGGCTCCAGGACTTGCTTGTTTTCAAGAATGTTGCAGCCTGAAGTTTTTCTACCTTGTGGGTCATCAAATGTGACATGCAAATCTGACAAACCTTCATAGGCAACCTGGATCTGCTCTCTCCTATAAAGTTCAAGCATAAAAATTCAGATTAGTTCACTCTCAATGCTCTTTTGACCGTGTGAGTTCTTTGCAAATTTTTATGTCATGTTCTCCTTCTCCCACAGACAGGTCTGTGCATTACCCTTATCACAAAAACACTAGCACATCTGCTTTTGTGGAGCTGATCCCGTCCAACAGATGTGATAGTTTGTTAAGCTGGATAACAGAAGTGGTTTACAAGTGGGTAGAGGGGGATAGTTCAAGGAAGCCCTGGGAAACACCTTTGCCCATCCTCATCAGCATCAATATTCTGCCCAAGAACATGACTATGTTCTGGAGCTTCTTCATGATGAAAAACTGGGTGTGAACATTTGAAGCCTCTTTTTCTGTCAAAACCCAAAACCTCTTGATCACCGCTCTTAGTTTCCACATGTCCTTTGGCTCCTTCAGATCTGCTATTGAGGACTTCTTCATTGGATTCTTGTACCCCAATTCCATCTGGATTCACTTCAGTTGCAATCCATTTCTCATCCTCTATATCTCTGCCACCAGTTGTTGGAACATCTGCTTTTCCGGGCTCAAGCTTCTTTGCTTCACCAGCATGGATATCCACCTGCTGTAAAATGCTGAACTCACTGGTAATGCATTTTTTCTTCATGTCCTGCACATTCCCTGTAGTTGCTGCTGTCTCTGACATGTCTTCTGACCTTTGGCACCTTGGATCATTGGAACTGTCAAGATCCATATTACTGCCTGAAACTCTATCATCACATACTTCTTGCTTGAAGTCACCTGCCAAATCTGGTACAATGTTCTGAGCTTCATGGATCCAGGTTGCATTGAGCTTCAAACTCCTGCTCTCAGCCTTGGAGTTCTCCAATATTTTGTTAGGTGGGAATAGCAAGTTGGCCTTCTCTTCCCCTGCACTTGCTTGGTCTTTGCAATCATGAGTTTTGGTCTTGATCTCATCTGTTGCAACAGTGTGTTCCATGGCCTACTCCAATATCACAAAGTGTGCACCATAGAATAATCAGTCAGCATTGCAGCTTCAGCATAGCAATTTACACACAGTCTGGTTGCAGACTTAGCACTCACCTAGTCTGTGAATATTTCAGCTCAGTTTCTGCAGGAATACAAGAAAGCCTTCACATATAGCATATGACACAATAAACCCAGAAAAGTTCAGCAAGCTTACAGAACTGAAGCTCTTCACAAGAAAACTTTACCACAAAAATCACAGGAAACATCTATAAGCTTTTGAGCCAAACTCTCCACAAGAAAGTCCAAAGCTTTCATGTACTACATACAAAATGAAGCTACATATATAATTTAATTTTCAACAATCAGACCTTGTGCTTTAAAATGACTCTGACTGAGTTGAAAAAAAACTACAGATCCAAGCATGTTCCAAGCAAATGTAATGAACAATCTATGAAGACACAAATCCTGTTCCATTTCATCTGTCATGGGTCTTACTGGGTATGTTTCACAGAGGCTGTCTTCAAAGGTGTTATCTTGCTGATCTTGTGTTGAGTCATGGCACTTGTCACTTCTTTGCAAAAAGCTGCTGGGTTCGAGGGGTTGTCCCTGTAACCCACACAATGGTTGCCCAAACAGAGATCTGATGGAAGTCTTGTACTCGCCTGTTTCCTGTTCAAAATCAGATCTCCACATTGTAATTGGCCTCACTCCTTTCTGGATTTCATCTGTTGGAAATCACCAGAATTATGTACTTATCAAAACCTAAATTGAATACAGCAATGACAATGACTCATATTAATAAGAAGGGTCACTGAAACAAACAGAAGGAAACAAACCTGCTGTATATGCAGAGAAATTCCGGGACATTCTTCAGTAACCCCTGGTGGAGGTGGCTCCTCTGGATATTGAGAAGTGACAACAGATCCAGTGGGAAGATTATCCCATTGCAGACCTGTAAAAAAGGAGGCAAGGGAGTTATTGAATATCTGCAAATCCAAGAAAGTCCAGTGGAGCTGCAACACATTGAAAGTTGGTGAACAATGGAGTCATTAGATGCACCAGTGTAGACCAAACCCAACCACACGTATTGTACATCTAATAACCTGGAAAGTATAGGCTTGCAAATGAACACCTTGTGTTTTCTGTTCTTGGGCCGCATCTATCAATGTCATCTGTTGGTTTGACTCCAAAGATCTAGTCATAGATGAGCCACATCTCATGTAAGGCTTTGCTATAAGACAAGTAAATTGGAACACAACAATGAATGTCACCTTGCTGTCATCTTAGTGAGAGGGCAGGTCATTGTGTATTTTAGCCTTAGATCCTCAATTGATTTTGCAGAGGAGCAGTGATTCCTTGTGACAACTGAGAATGTGATGAAAGAGCTATGACATTTGGACTCTCTACCCTGGAAGTCCGGCAAGAACTTGTGTTCTGATCATATGTGCAACATCTAGATTGGAGAAGATGATTATGTGAACATCCAAGCACTTATGAGGTAGTTCAGTCTTACATTGGGAAGTCTTTGTCTGCTGTGTTCCAAGAGCACAGCCCTGCTGCCCAACCAACTTCATGGTCATTTCCCCCTTGCACTGGCAAAACCTGTCCATCTCCACTTCCAAATCCTTGAACAAAACTTCCACAGGGTGTTTCCAGTGGAAATACTATTCCATCATGCTGTTGCCCTGGATAGAAATTGCAGCTCCTTCCACATTCTCTTCTTGCTCTATCCCTGCTAATTGCTGCAAAGTGCCGCTCCAATGGAGTGGAAGCAAACTCTTCCTGAGGATAGGGAGAGGCAGTGTCTGCTTGTGCATCGTCACTGAGACCCCACCTGCTGATAAGGTATTGTGCATGTTCAATCTGCTTCCTCCCCCAATCCTGGTCACACAAGAACCCCCTGAGTCAACAAACTGTTATTGAAGATTGTACCAACAATTGCTACCAATCAGCTGTGGACTACTTTGCACCCTTGGGAAATATTCACAACAGAATAACTATCAAACAGTCAATCCAGTGTGACAGTTAGCCACAGAAACAGCTACCATCCAAATACAGATCAATTTCCAAAGTGTAGAACCTGCACAGGAGTTGTTGCATTATGGTATCCAGGGTTCACAACACAGTTCTCATAATCCGTGTTGCTTGGCAGGAAATAGTTTTGCTCCGCATAACCTCCCTCGAAACCATGCTGGAAACCTTGCTGTAACATCAGTGCCTGAAACAGAACCGCCAGAAAGCAATAGATGACCACAAGTTTGTTTGAGGATTCTGACGCAGTGTCTGTGGCCTTTTGCAGCATAGGGATGTTATTCCTTCTACAGTGCAGGAAAACATCACTCTTCAATTATGGACTCAGGAAGTGATGGATTTATCAATAAGGTTCAAAAATCAATAGTGCCTTATCTGGCTCTGGTGGTGCCACTCCAAAGCAGAAACCAAAGATTTGACCTTGGAAATAACAATTTCTCAAGGGACCCATTGACTTCAACATGGAAAGGGTGAATCCTCAGCAAGAACAAGGCTCCCCAAAAACCCAAACTGAAAATTATTCTTGTATTTTGATTGCCTAAGTGCACTTTGTGGACTGTACATCAAGACTCCAAATCCTAATGACACAAATTTCCTCTTACACAAGACTTCCACAATTTTTCTCTAGATGATGTAGACAACATAAGATTCTGATCAGTGTTGACACTAACGTAGAACCACGTGATTCTGATCAATTTGACACCAATGTCAAAGCATTCAATTCTGATCAGTTTTGACACCAGTGTAGAAACTGCTATTCTGGTCAGTTTTGATGCCAAACATAGGATTCTGATCAGTGTTGATGCCAATATCTTCTTTTCTTCTTAGACCTGAACATCATGTGGACAGAAAAGCTCTCAAACTGAAAAATCCAAATGTCCTCTGCACTTTTGAGTGTAACATCACAACAAAACAGAGAAGAAGCAAAAGATGGTGCTGCATTTTCTTTTGGCCTTACCTCAGGAGCTTGAGTGTAGTAGGGAGGAGGCATAGATGGGGAAGATGGCTGCCACACACACCCGTGCTGCATTTTTCATGCAAGGTTCCTGAAACCCACATCCCAACTCATTTCCTCTCATATCAGTTCAGAGTTCTTCACAGCCATGAGCAATGATCGTCAATTCAACCAATCTATCATTCATGTATCCAATTTCTCTTCATAATCAATTCACTATTGGCAATGTTTTGGCAAATCCAAAACCCACCCAAAAAAGAAAAAACAGCAAAATTTATTGCTGGAAAAGAAAAACAAATGTGATTTTGAAAAAGATCCGTCAGATGACTCTCACCAAAACAATTTTTTTTTCACACCAAGAATGATTGCAGCAGGCATACAAAACATTGTCATGGTTGTAGGTTTTGTTTCTTACTAGTCTGCAGTTGTAAAATCAAAATGGATCTTCTTCTTCTTCTTCTTCTTCTTGATGGTTGAAAAACTGGAAAGCAGATAATAAGATACGAAGTGGAAAATCCGCCAGATCCAAACAGCAACCGAAAACAAAGTACCAGCTCTTCTATAATACTAACAGAGAACCAGACAGAATTGAGACACAAACAACCACCAAGATTGATACGGAAAAGATGGTTTTCCTTTGAGAAAAAGCGTTGTTGTTGTTTGTTTGTTGATGATCGAAAACAAAATACCAGCTCTTCTTTAGTTCTGACAGAGAACCAGACATAATTGACACAAACAACCACCAAGACTTACTGGGAAAAGAGCAGCAGCAGTAGTAGTTGTTGTTGTTGTTTGTTGATTGGTGATCGAGAAAAAAAAATACCGGGTCTTCTTTACTTCTGACAGAGAACCAGACACAATTGACACAAAGATCCACCAAGAAGACTTACTCGGAAGAGATTATTTTATTTTGAGAAAGAGCAGCGTTGTTATTGTTGTTGTTGTTGTTGTTTTTTGATCGATGATCGAAAACAAAATGCCGGCTCTTTCTTTAGTTCCGACACAGAACCAGACAGAATTGAAACAAACAACCACCAACAAGACTTAATTGGAAAAGATGATTTCTTTTGAGAAAGAGCGTTTTGTTGTGGTTGTTGTTGTTGTTGATTGTTGATGATGCAAATGTGGCGATCTGTTGTTGCATGCACTCTTGATTCCGGCAGAAAAAGATTAACACAAATCTTGTGGCAAGGTAGAAACACAGACAAAAGAAAGACAGAGACACAGAGGAAGAAGAAGGGAGAGATCAAGATGTGCAAACTTCGGGAGCAAAAAAAGGTCGAGGAGAGCTTCGTCGCCACGAACTTCTTCGCGTACACAGTTCCGCGTATACGCAACAGAAACTACGGTTTGGTAGGTAGTATTTTTGGGGTGTATTATTTGTGTCCTGTACATGGTATATAAGTAGAGTTGCCCATTTTGGTACCTCTGTACGTGTACCATGTACGGATAACAAAGAATACGGCCCCCAAGCCGTAGTTTCTGATACCTACTAAACGGCACTGGTGTAGAGGTACCAAAAAGCCAAACTACTCTACGTATATACCATGTACAGAAAAAAAGAATACACCCCCACAAGTACTACTACTACTACCAAGCCAAACGTTTCTGATACCCGTACAACACGGGTGTAGATGTACCAGAAGGCAAACTCTACGTATACCATGCACAGAAAAAAGAATACACCCCCACAAATACTACCCGCCAGTCCGTCGTTTCTGATACCCGCACAACACTGGTGATACACCAGTGTTGTGCGGGTATCAGATAATACGGTTCTGTAGAATTTGTGGGGCGTATTCTTTTTTCTGTGCATGGTATACGTAGAGTTTGCCTTCTGGTACATCTACACCCGTGTTGTACGGGTATCAGAAACGTTTGGCATGGTAGTAGTACTTGTGGGGGTGTATTATTGGCTATATCCTCTTATGGATGATTGCCAAATTGTCACCTTGGCTATTCACAAAATTGGGGGAAAAAAAAAAAACACCATTGAATGTAATATTGGCAATGATTAAATAAGTCATTCAATTTGGTTTTATATAACCTTTAGTGAAACTCCATGGCCAAGGGAAAGAACCTTGGATTTATCCACGGTTATATATAATGTCATTTTTAAAAAATATATAATTAATTTGTAATGCTATTAAAGTATTTAAGGAGAAATAGTTCATATAAAGTTGAAAACATTCTTCTTTATTTTTTAATTTTCAAATAGATGAGAAATGTGAATTAAAGCTTTGATCATTTTTTTAAAATTATGATTTATGTTCTATTTTAGCAATTGATGTATTGAAATTCAGTTTAGGAATTTAAATTCAAATCAATTAAAATCTAAAGAATTATATTCAAGGTGCATCCAATGTTTTATTAGATATTTTATTTCCAATGAAACAAAATTTCCACAAAATCAAATTCCATTTTTCTCTGGTCAATTGATGATGAGTTGATGATCATCACTCGTGGTGCACAGCAGCACCAAGGACAAATTGTATTTTAGTCCCGAAGGAGGAAACTGCATATGTTTTTAGCCAACTTCAAAACAGCACTAGCAACATGTGCACACAAAGTTGAAGATGAGGATGATCTAAGTCAAGAAAATTTCGCTGCCACAATTAAGATGACAAGGATACTACAGTCAAGAAAATTTCACAACCATGATTGCAGGTTCTTCTTGAAGCATTGAAATGCAGAGAAAGAAAGTAGTACATATAATTGTGAATCAAGACTTGTGCAAGTTGAAAATTTTCAATGGTCGAATTCCCTTGAGAAGGGCTTCAGAAAAAGTGTGATTGAATAGCCGCCATCCAACACACACACACACACAATTGAATTCGAGTGCACCAACCATCCAACACACACACACACACACACACA